>Ga0209253_10002062_pt1 | contig 17742 bp, 14 predicted proteins | sample FrelakmetBRP12BR_FD_187145 | JGI IMG/M metagenome (GOLD analysis project Ga0209253, IMG submission 187145) | Freshwater lake sediment microbial communities from the University of Notre Dame, USA, for methane emissions studies - BRP12 BR (SPAdes)... | ecosystem: Environmental > Aquatic >... | reverse complement strand
GCTTCCCATCCGCGACGTCCTGATTTACTCCGGCGCCAAGTTCCTGTGCCCCTGCGCCGGCACCATCAGCCTGATGCCCGGGACGAGCTCCAACCCGGCCTTCCGGAGGATCGACGTGGACGTGAACACCGGCGCGGTGTCCGGGCTGTTCTAGTCGGGTTTTCAGTGTAAATTGGCTTTACGCGGGGCCTGAGCCGCTCTGGTTCAGGCCCCGGTTTTTAAAACAGGTCCTATAGGACGTATTGGACCTATAGGACCTATTTTTTGAGATGCGCGTCCTCCTGATCAACCCGTTTTACCCCATCTCCGAGACCCCCTCCCCGCCGCTGGGGCTGGCCTATCTCGCCGCGGCACTCGAGGAGGCGGGGGTCGAGGTCCGGGTGCTCGACCTGGTGGTCACCCCGCACAGCGAAGACCTCCTGGCAGACCTCCTGGATGAATTCCGGCCCGAACTGGTCGGGCTCACCGCCGTCACCATGAACATCGACAGCGCCCTGGCCGTCGTCGCGGATGTGAAGCGCCTCGCGCCGCAGGTCTTCACGCTCATGGGGGGGCCGCATGTCACCTTCAGCGCATCGGAAACCCTGGCGGCCTGCCCCGCCCTGGACGCGGTCGCCCTGGGCGAAGGCGAGCGGACCATCGTCGAGCTCGGCCGCGCCGTCGCAGCCGGCAGCGGGCTTGAATCCGTCAAGGGCATCGCCTGGCGCACCGGCGACGGCCTCCGCTTTACGCCTGGCCGGGACTTCATCCGGGACCTGGACACCCTGCCCATGCCTGCCCGCCGGCTGCTGCCGCTTGGCCGTTACCGAGCCCTGGGCATGCCCATCAGCATGACCACCTCCCGCGGCTGCCCCCATCAGTGCATCTTCTGCGTCGGCCGCCGGATGGTGGGGGCCCGGGTGCGCTTTCACAGCCCCGCACGGGTTGTGGATGAACTGGCCTATCTGGCAACGCTGGGGTTTCACCAGGTGAACCTGGCCGATGACCTGTTCACCGCCGACCCGCACCGATGCGCGACCGTCTGCGATGAAATCCTGCGGCGGGGTCTCCGCATCCAGTGGACCTCATTTGCCCGGGTAGACACCGTTTCAGAAGAAATCCTCGCCAAAATGAAAGCCGCCGGGTGCACGGCGGTGAGCTTCGGGATCGAGTCGGGCAATGCCGGGATCCTCAAGACCATCAAGAAAAAAATCACCCTGGAGCAGGTCGTGGCGGCGGTGGATATGTGCTCACAGACGGGTGTCACGCCGTTTGCGTCCTTTATCCTGGGGCTTCCAGGAGAGACGCCGGACACCCTGCGCGAAACCATCGCATTCGGCAAGCGGCTGGAGGACAAGGGGCTGGTCTACGGATTCCACATCCTCGCGCCGTTTCCCGGCACGGAGGTGCGCGAGCGCTGCCGCGACCTCGGCCTCCGCATCCTCACCGACGACTGGTCCCGCTACCATGCCAACCGCGCCGTCACCGAGACCGAAACCGTGACCCGGCAGATGCTCGACGAGATCGCCGTCGAATGGGAGGACCGCTTCAACCGCTACCTGGGCGACATCAAGGAACGCATGCAAAAGGGGGAAGCCGGCGCCGACGAGGCCCGCCAGCTGACCAACCTGGAGCGGATTGTCCTCGTGTACGATCTCATGATGAAGACGGTCATCGAGCAGACCGGGACCTGGCCGGACCGCGAGGAAACAAATGCCGCGGGATTACTGAACGGCCTGATCCGCCAGGTGGACGCTGCCACGCAACATGGGAGGGAACGAATCCGGGACGCCCTGGAAGCGGCAGCCCATAACGGAAACCTGGAATGTGAGCGGGCCAACGGGACCATCCGCTGGAAGTGGAGGGACTACCTCTGACACGGGTGTTTAACGCCCGCGTGTCAGTTCAGGATGTCCGTGAGCTTCCCCACTTCCTGAAGGGTCTGTTCGGCGAGCGCGTCGATGTGGCCCTGGTTGACCCCCAGGCGCTCGGCGACTTCGAGCGACGGTTCCAGGGCCTGCCCGTCGCGGCCCTTCCCGAAGCCCACCCGGCGTCCCACGATGTTGGCGATATGCACCACGTCGCTGAGCAGGCAGTAGTGGTCGCAGTTTTCAGGATCGTGATGCCAGCTGACCGCGTTCACCAACTCCTGGGGCAGCGACCAGTTTTGGAGGATCCGTGCACCGACGGTCGCATGGTTCGTCCCCAGCACGACAAATTCCGCCACTTCGAACGAGATGCCCTTGGTCACCATCCCTTCGATCTTCTCCAGGTCCTCCTGCACGTAGTCGCCCAGAACGAGCTTGCCGATGTCGTGGAGCAGCGCGGCGGTGAACACCTCGTCCGCGTCGCTGATGCTCAAGGACTTGACGAGCAGGTCCGCCGCCACGGAGACCGCCACCGAATGCCGCCACAGCGCTCCCCGCGGCAGGTCGTAGCCCGGCACCGGCTTCTTCATGAGCGCGCTCATGCACATCGTCATCACCAGCTGCAGCAGGCGCTTCCACCCCAGCAGCATGATGGCCTGACGCACGGAGCTGACCCGCGACGGGAGCCCGAAATAAGCCGAGTTGGTCAGCTTGAGGATATTGGCCGTCAACCCGGGGTCGTATTTGAGGATGTCTTCGATCTTGCTGGCGCTGGCGTCCGGGTTCTGGAGCAGGGGCATGAGCCGGGCCGCCGTGGCCGGCATGCCCGGGAATGATTTGACCTGAGTCATGATGTGACTGAGCTTTTCTTCGTCCAAATTGATTTCCTCTCTCTTGCGAGGCGATCCGGCGTTGATATCGGAGCACACCCCTCCTTACAAGGTATCGGCGGCTTCGATGAATACTTGAGGAAATCAATTATAAAATTCTTGAAAATGCCCCAGTTGCAGACTATTTTGACTCAGGTCACAGCATGTCGCGCGGTATCCCCGTCCAAAAAGGGGCTATTGAACCCTATATCGGGAGCAGAAACATGAAGGAGAAACTGATCGCTTTGATCGGTATCGCTGTGATGGCATGCACGGCCTGTGCGGAGAAACGGCCTGTGCTTTACCCCAACGCCCACCTCAAACAGGTCGGCAATGAAGCCGCCCAGCGCGACATCGACGAGTGCCTCCGCTACGCCAGGGACAGCGGTGCCGAGGGAAACAAGGGGGCTGAAATCGCCAAGGACACCGCGGGCGGGGCGGCCGTGGGCGGTGCCGTGGGAGCGGCCACCGGGGCGGTGCTGGGGAACCTGGGACGGGGGGTGGCGGCCGGCGCAGCCGGGGGCGCGGCCGGCGGGCTGGTGCACGGTGCCCTCACATCAGATGAGCCGGATGCCGTCTTCCGAAGTTTTGTGGACCGCTGTCTCAAGGAAAAGGGGTACGACCCGATCGGGTGGCGCTGAGCGCTCCCTCACGGCAAGGGTGTTGCAAAACAAGTATCAGGCCGTCAACCAGGGCGTGCGGTGTTTTGGAAAGCGCAGCATATTCGATCAGATGTGAGTAGTTACAAGGCGTACAACGCCAGATCACGGCTTCAGGCGCCGTTTTTCAACACCCGGGCTAGTCCCCAAGGCTGATCCCGATGTCCCGCGCGGTGAGCATGGTGTCGCAGTCCAGCGGAACCGTTTTCATCCGCCGGATGCTCGACTCCAGCGGCACGTAGTTGACCGTCGGCGGGGCCAGCGCCACCATGATGCCGGAGCGGCCCTCGCCCAGGGCCCTGACCGCGGCCGCACCGAACCGCAGGGAGATCAGGCGGTCGGTGGCGGTGGGCCGCCCGCCCCGCAGAAGATGGCCCAGCACGACCACGCGCGACTCCTTGCCGGTCAAATGCTCCAGCTCCGCGCCGATCTTATGACCGACGCCGCCCAGCCGCTCCATCTTTCCGGCCGTTTTTCCCTCCAGCACCGTGCGGGCGCCGTCCTTGGGGGCCGCGCCTTCCGCCACGACGACGATCGAAAAATGCCGCCGGCCGCGCTCACGCTCGGCGATCTTTTCGGCAACCCGGGAAATGTCGTAGGGGATCTCGGGAATGAGGATGGCATCGGCCGAAGCGGCCACACCGGCGTGCAGGGCGATCCACCCCGCGTAACGGCCCATGACCTCGACCACCATGATGCGCTGGTGGGACTCGGCCGTCGAGTGCAGGCGGTCGATGCACTCGGTGGCGAAGTCCACGGCGGTGTCGAAACCGAAAGTGACCACGGTCCGGTCCAGATCGTTGTCGATCGTCTTGGGAACCCCGATCACGCTCAGGCCCTTGAGGTGCAAGGCGCTGGCGATCTCAAGCGATCCGTCGCCCCCAATGGCGATCAGGGCGTCCAGACCCTGTCTGCGGAAGAGGGCCACCAGCTCGTCCGTGCGGTCCTTCTCGACCACCTTCCCGTCTTCCGTCGCCACCGGGTAACGCAGCGGGTTGCCCCGGTTGGTGGTCCCGAGAATGGTGCCCCCCAGATGCGTAATGCCGCGGACCGTGCTGCGGTCCAGGGGGATGAGCCACCCCTGGGGGTAGTCCGCCGGGGCCAGCAGGCCGTTGTAGCCGTCCCGGATGCCGACGCACTCCCAGCCGCGGTTCAAGGCGGAAAGAACGATCGCCCGGATGACGGCGTTCAGCCCGGGGGCGTCCCCGCCGCCGGTGGAAATGGCAATTCGTCGAGGGGTCATGGCGTGGCAGCCTCCAGTCTATGCAGCGGGGGCGTAACCGCTCAGGGTTCAAGAGCAAAGATCAGCGGATCTCCTTGGGTTGCCCGGTGCTGGTCAACACGCTGCTCCAGACCCAGCCCGCCGGGTCGACCTTCTTGCGCCGCGACACCGCCAGCGGGATGGGCACGTGGGTGAAGGTGTTCATCCAGTAGCCGACCACCATGTTGGTGCGGCCGGCCATGCCGGCGTGCACGGCGTTCTGGCCGAGCAGCAGGCAGAACGCCGAATCATAGGCGTTGGCCGGGACCCCGCGGATGGTGTAACTCGGGTCGATGTATTTCAGGGTGGCTTCCATGCCGATTTTCTTGAAATGCGCGTTGATCCGGTCCTTCAGAAAAAGCCCGATGTCGTTGAACTTCACATTCCCGGAGGCATCCCGCTCCGAGGTGTCCCCCACCAGGTCCTGGCCGGCGCCTTCGGCCACCACGATCACCGCGTGCCCGCGGCGCTGCAGCCGGTCCCGCACGTTGTCGAGCAGCTTGTCCAGGGTGAACGGCACTTCCGGTATCAGGCAGAAGTTGACATCGCTGCGGGCGAGCGAGGCGAACACGGCGATGAAGCCGGACTCGCGGCCCATGAGCTTGACCAGCCCGATCCCGTTGCGCGCGCCCTTGGCCTCGGTGTGCGCGGCGTCGATGGCCTTGACCGCCTCGGACACCGCCGTCTCAAAGCCGAAGGACCGCTCCACGTAGGAGATGTCGTTGTCGATGGTTTTGGGGATGCCGATCACGCTGATCTTGAGCCCCCGGCGCTGGATTTCCTCGGCGATGGCCTGGGCCCCGCGCAGCGTGCCGTCTCCGCCGACGGCAAACAGGATCCCCAGGTTCATGCGGTCCAGGGTGTCGACCATCTCGCCGATGTCCTGGTTGCCGCGGGAAGAGCCCAGGATCGTCCCGCCGTATTCGTGGATGCGGCTCACGGCGCCCGGGTCCAGTTCGACGGGGGCGTGCCCGTAGCGATACGTGAGCCCCTCGTAGCCGTAGGGAAAGCCGAACACGGTTTTGACCTTGTAGTTGTGGAACAGGCTCAGCACAAGCGCCCGGATGACGTCGTTCAGGCCCGGGCACAGGCCGCCGCAGGTGACGATGCCGCACTTCAGCTTGGACGTGTCGAAGTAGATCTTCTCCCGCGGCCCGGCTTTTTCGAAGGCGAGGATGTGCCCGCTTTCAGCCAAAACGCGCTGGATCTCGGCCGGGTTCGATTGAAGCACGACATGGTCCCCATCGTCGACAAAATGGGCCCCGGAAATGGGGGATTGGATGCGGCAGGGGCCGATCCGCTGGATATCAAGATCCGCTGGTTTCAATTCCATCACATGCCTCATTTGAACAGGGTGGTCCCCTCTCCCCGCAGGTCCTTCACGGCCTGCTTCACCCGCTCCGCCATGCCCTTCTCCGCCGCGGCGAGATAGGTGCGGGGGTCGTACGCCTTCTTGCTGCCCACCTCGCCGTCCACCTTGAGAACGCCGTCGTAGTTTTTCAGCATGTGGTCGGCGATGGGGCGCGTGAACGCGTACTGCGTGTCGGTATCGATGTTCATCTTGACGACCCCGTAGTCCACCGCCTCGCGGATCTCAGCCACCGTCGAGCCGGAGCCGCCGTGGAAGACCAGTGCGAACCGCCCTTTTTCACCGCAGGCCTTGACGACCGCATCCTGGCAGGTCTTCAGGATGGAAGGTTTGAGCTTCACCTGGCCCGGCTTGTAGACGCCGTGCACGTTGCCGAAGGTGGCGGCCAGAAGGTAGCGCGCCCCCTTGACCGCGTTCAGCCGCCGGGCGACTTCCAGGGTGTCCTCGGGCGTGGTGTAGAGCTTGGCCGAGGCCTCGGCCTTGATGCCGTCCTCCTCGCCGCCCACAACCCCTGCCTCGATCTCCAGGATGATCTCGCTCTTCTGGCAGCGCTCGAGCAGCTTGACCGCAATGTCGAGGTTCTCCTTGAGCGGCAGGGCGCTGCCGTCGAACATGTGGCTGTTGAAGAGATTGGGCAGCCCCTTGGCGCGCCGGCGCTCGGTCTCTGCAATCAGAGGATTCACGAACTGATCCAGCTTGTCCGCCTGGCAGTGGTCCGTATGCAGGCCGACGTAGACCGGGTAGCGATCGGCGACCCGCTGGACATACTCGGCGATGGCGATGGCGCCGAGCGCCATGTCCTTCAGCATCGAACCGGAAGCAAACGCGCCGCCGCCGGTCGATACCTGGATGATCCCGTCGCTTTTGGACTCGGCCAGGCCTTTAAGCACGGCGCTGGCGGACGCCATGGAGGTGACATTGAAGGCGGGGTAGGCGAACTTTCCCGCCAGCGCCCGATCGAGCATCTGGCAATAAATTTTGTAATCCGCAACCGGCATGGTGGGCTCCTTCCTATTGAGAAAATTTCCTCCCGGACGCAAAATAGCCGTCCGTCGTCCATCCTCTCCATATTTTGAATATCAAATCACGGCAGCCGGTACCCGTCAAGAGAAGATCAAAGATGAAATGAAGTGCGTTGAATGATTTGACCTGAAAGGTTCACTATGCGGGAATCTTCGATATCAATTCCAAGGCGACCAGCTTATGGCTTTTAAATTTGCCCTCCTCAAGAGTGGTGATATGCGCTATTTTTGCCCGATAGGTTCCTTGCATATGCCTGGATTCCTTCGGCGAGAGCAGTTTCACGTTCATTTCTTGTCCGATTTGAATCAGATTGAGAAATTTCGAATCCGGCCTGACAATCACTCCGATTCCGGTCTCGGATATATCCTTGGCTTTCAGTTGGTAAACCGGGACCCCCGGGAACGCAAACTCGACCATATGCTCAGACATCGCCGGGTGCCTGGGCTTTATCCGTCTCTCTGTCAAAATGGGGCTGTTTTTCATTGATCTTGCCCAGCGGCTTTCAGAAACACCTTGACGTTTCACACCGCCATGGCTTTAAAAAAGAGAAATTCACCCGCCCATGCCGCAAAATGGGGTCGCATCGTTATACGCCGGATGATATCCCAGGCCGAATCAAAGTTGCAATAGGCATTAGCTACGGTTTCAGCGTGAAGCGCCAGGCGCAGAACCAATCCTCCGGATGGGGGTCCGGCGGGCAACCGATGCACTCGGTTTCGATCCGGTCGTCGATGCTGCGCGCAAAGTAAGTGTATTCCACCAGGCCCGCCGACTTGCAAGGATAATCGTCTAGATTTTTGCGTTTGCGGGCGGACTGCACGCGGCACTCGTTCATCTGGAACACCAGGCGGCCGGGGTTCTCCTCGATGATCGACTGGGTGTTGATCTGGGCGTAGATCCGAAACCCCAGGGCTTTCTTCAGCCCGGCGAGCCCGGGCCGCTCGGGCAGGCCGAGGAAACGCTTGATGGACCAGGCCTCGAGGGGCGAAAACTGGCCCCAGACGGAATCGTTGCAGCGCTTGGCGTCGTTCATGCCGTCCTTGAATTCCACAGCCTGGAACCAGACGCCGTCGTTGGCCAGCCAGTTGGCGCAGAACCCGTCCAGCAGCTTTTTCAACGCCCCCCGGTCCATCTCGAGCAGGGCCTTCGGCAGGCCGTCTTTCAACTCGAACCCGAACACCTTGGACAGCCGGTTCATCTGGATGTCCATGCTGCGCTCGTAAGCGGTCTTCAGAATCCCCAGCGCCCGCGCGGTCCCCATCTGATGGCGCACCTCGGTGAACCACAGGCCGTAGTGCAGGAGGGATCGGTGCATGATGTCCAGAATGAATCGGGCAAGTTCCGTCTGGTTCAAGTCGTCGATGCAGTGCTTATCGCCCGGCATGTCCACCTCCGGTAAACAATGAGTTCCGAGTGATGAGTTCAGAGTGCAGAGTGCAATGAAACAGGGATAAGTCTCATCACTCATAACTCATAACTTTCTATCTATACCTCTCCGGCAGCTTCGCCGCCTTGCCCCACTCGGCCGGGAATTTCTGGCCGGCCTTTTCGCCCAGCTTTTCCTTGACCTTCTTGAGGCCCGGGCGGGCGAATTTCGGGTGCCCTTCCTTGAGGGTGCGGCCGTTGATGACGGCCTCGCTGCGCAGCCGGTGGCCCACCGTTCTCTCGACTTGGCGTCCGAGCCACAGCACGCGGTTCACGTCATAGCCGTGCTCGATGCCCATCTCGTCGATCTGCACCAGCAAGTCTTCCAGGCAGGTCAGCCCGACGTAGCGCGGGTCCTCGTAGTAGTACTCGCCCGTCCCCGGCACCGGGCAGTCGTCCAGGAAGTTGGCCGGCTGCCCGCCCATGCCGCCCAGGGTTCCCTCGAAGTGCGTGATCCCGGCCTGCAGCGCGGCCAGCACCGAGGCCGAGGCCACGCGCTTGGTCTCGTGGAAATGGGCGATGTGCACGCGGGTGTCGGGGATCTCGTCCAGGATCATCGAAAAGTAGCGGTAGACCTGCGGGGCCGAGGCGCTGCCGTCGTGATCGGCATGCTCGATGTCGGCGGCGCCGATCTCGAGCCAGCGCTTGGTGAACTCCACCGCATCCTTTAATTCGGTGGCGCCGGCGATGGGGCTGCCCCAGATGGTGCTGACCGTGCCGCACATCTTGAGGCCGGCGTCGTTGCACTTCTTGATGGCGCGCTCGCACTCCTTCCAGTACTGCGGCAGGGTGCAGCCCGAGTTGGCGAAGTGGTGCTCCTCCTCGGTGGAAACCATCATCAGGCAGCGGTCCGGGCCGAGGCCCTTCTTGCGCAGCTCGATCGCGCGGTCGACCCCGGGTTCGCGGATGGTCACGGCCGTGATGCAGACGTCGTCGATGTTGATGCCCTTCTTCGCGCAGCGCTCCCGGAACCGGTCGTTGCGCAGGTGGGCCAGCACCTGCTCGGCATCGCTGAACTGCGGCATCAGGTAGGCGTTGCCGAGGTTGGTGACCTCGATGTTTTTACAGCCGGCAAATATCATCTCCTCGGCGTAGAAAATCTTGGCCCGGGTGGAAATAAACTTCTCCAGGTGCTGAAAGCCGTCCCGGACCGTGATGTCGCCGAGGGTCACTTTTCTGGGCATTCGCGGGAAAATTTTCCAATAATCGTACTCGGTCATGATTATTACCCCTTTCTATCGATGGTCGCTTTCGATAAGGATTTGGATGTCGGTCTCCCTGTAATACCTGCGGTTCAGCGGGTTGTAGCGCCAAGGGGTAAAAAATCATAAGATCATTTTTCTGGAGCCCTGAACCCCTCGAACCCTGCACGTACCCTTCTCCACCACTCGTTGCTGTTTTTTCGTCACTCGTGGCTCGTTACTTCCCCTTGTAAACCGGTTTGCGCTTCTCTTTGAACGCCGCCAGTCCTTCCAGGCGGTCTTCGGTGGGGATGCAGACCCAGTAGGCATTGGATTCGATCGCTAGACCCGTTGCGATGTCGGTTTCCAGGCCGTGGTTGATGGCGTACTTGGCCTGCTCGATCGCAATGGGCCCGGTCTCGCAGATCATGGCGGCCATCTTGCGGCACTCTTCCAGCAGGTCCTTGGGCTCGCAGACCTGGTTCACCAGGCCGATCCGCAGGGCTTCCTCGGCGTCCACCCGCCGGCCGGTGAAAATCAGTTCCTTGGCCTTGCCCCGGCCCACCAGCCGCGGCAGCCGCTGGGTGCCGCCCGCCCCCGGGATGATGGCCAGGCGGGTTTCGGTCAGGCCCATGCTGGCGGTTTTCGAGGCAATGCGAATGTCGCTCGCCAGCGCCAGTTCGGTGCCGCCGCCGAGGGCGATGCCGTTCACCGCCGCGATGACCGGCTTGTTCAGCTGCTCGATCGCGGTGAAGAGGTTGCGGATCGTGAAAATGTACTCGCGGACTTTTTCCGGCGGCAGGGTGGCGCGCTCCTTCAGGTCTGCGCCGGAACAAAACGCCTTTTCGCCCGCGCCGGTGACGATGACGACCCGGATGTCGCGCCGGAAACGGACGCCCTCGATCGCGTCCCGCAGCGCCCGCAGCAGGTCGAAGTTGAATGAATTCATGACCTCGGGCCGGTTCAGCGTCAGCGTGACGACACCTTCTTCCTCCTTTGCCTGCAAGACATCTTCACTCATGAGGACCTCCTGGGGAATGTCGGACAGGGACGGTCAAAGCGCTCCGTGCCGTCCGGATGTTGAATTGAAGGTGAACCTTCGGCGACATGGCCGGTTGAAGGCCCCGCCTATCGGAGAGTTTCGCAGAAAGGGCGATGCGATCGGCACCCATCGGCTCCCGGCAGCTCTTTGCGCAACGGAGGGTGTTGCTTCTCTTCGCCCGAAAGACTGAAACCGCAGACACCGGTGGAATGAGACGGAAGTGGAGGGGCTCGGGCTGTATGAGCGAGCGCTCGTTCATATTTAGTTCATCTCACCCCCGCTTGTCAATCCCATTGTCGCGGCTGCCGGCCCACGGATGGATTTCGGCTGCCTCGTGATGTATGCTGCCGGGACGCCGTGTGCGGCAATACCTTTTCACAGAGGCCGGCCGAGCGCGCCGGGCCCAGGGGCTATGACCGAAAACCGAGAAAAAACGCCAAAACTGTTTTGGGGATGGTACATCGTTGCCGGCGCCTTCACCCTCATGGCGCTGAACTACGGCGCCCGCTACTCGTTCGGCATCTTCGTTCAGCCTCTTACGGCCGAAAACGGGTGGTCGCGCTCCGTCGTGTCGCTGGCAGCCTCGATCAACCTGCTGGTGTATGCCATCGGGGGTATCTCCGCCGGCAGGCTCCTCGATCGGATCGCGCCCCGCTGGATCGCCACCATCGGTGCCGTGGTTTCCGCAGCGGGGTTTTTCCTTTGCGCGGGGGCCGAAACCCCTCTGCAGTTTTATTTCGCCTACGGGGTCCTCTACGGGTTCGGGTCCTCATGGGCGGGCACGGTCACGATGGTCTCCTCCGTGGGGAAGTGGTTCGCCCGCCGGCGGGGCCTCGCCATCGGCATCTCAAGCATGGGGGTCAGCTTCGGCACGATCGTCCTCACTCCGGCCACGGCCCTCATGCTGACTCGTTTTTCCTGGAGGACGGCGTTTCTTTTTCTGGGCCTGACCCTGCTGGTGTTCGGTATTCTGATTGCGCAACTGCTGATGCGCCGAACCGTCCCGGAAGCCTATGGCCTCGCGCCCGACGGGGAGCGCCCGGCCGAGGAGCGGCGACGTGACGTCCCCCTTGCGAAAGCGCAGACGGCGCCGGCCGTTGCCCCCCGGATTTGGAAGGACTCGCAGTTCTGGACACTGGCGCTGTGCCACGGCACGGCGGTCATGGCGGCCCTGATGGCCTTTGTCCACCAGGTCCCCTATGCCGTCGACCAGGGGATCGACCGGATGGCCGCGGCCGCCTCGCTGGGGGCGATGGGGTTCGCCGGCTTGTTGGGGCAGTTCTTCTTCGGCTGGATCAGCGACCGCATGGGGGACCCTAAATACTCCGCCGCCCTGGGCTACGCTTTCATGGCGGTGGGCATGGTCCTCCTGCTGGAAACGCGGACGGTGGAAATGCTCCTGGCGTATTCCTTCGTGTTCGGGTTCGGCTACGGTTGTCTGGGCCCGCTGCTGCCGATCATCGCTGCGGACCGTTTCGGCCGTCAGAGCATCGGGGCGATCTTCGGGCTGCTGACCTTTTTCGTCGTAGGCGTCGGAGGCTCTTTGGGGCCCCTGGTCGGCGGTCTGATTTACGACGCCACGGGGTCCTACCGCCATGCGTGGTGGCTCGTGCTGGTGTCACTGGCGGGCGCCATCGCCGGCATCGTGTCCATGAAACGGCATGCTTGACAATCGTTCCGGCGACGTGTAAAAATCGGTGGCGATTGAGCGCTCGTTCGGCGAACCGGAGCGCTCCCCAGTCGGCCTTTCATTCATGCCCGGCGCAAACTCCGGGTTGGCTGCGAGAGGTCCCATGCAGACCGCACGTCGCACGACCGCCATCCCCACCCAGGTCAAGGACCCGGACCTGGTCGACCGCCGCCGGCGCCAGATCGCCGACGCCGCCGTGCGCCTGTTCATCGAGAAGGGCTTCCACAAGACGACCACGCGCCAGATCGCCCGGGCGGCGAAAATCTCCATCGGCTCGCTCTACGAGTATTTCACCTGCAAGGAAGACATCCTTTACCTGGTATGCGATTTCATCCACTCCGAAATGGAGCTGGGCGTCGCCAACGCCATGGCCAAAGCCACCGGCGGCCGTGATGCCCTCGCCAAGGTCATCCGGGAGTACTTCATGGTCTGCCACCGCATGAGCGACTCCATCCTGATGATTTACCAGCAGACCCAGTCGCTGCCTGCCCAGTGGCAAAAGCGCGTCCTGGAAAATGAGCTGCGGATCACCGGCCTCCTCGTGGGGGTCCTCGCACGGCTGTCGAAGTCCGGAGAGCTGCCGCACCTGGACGGCCGCTCCATCGAAATAACGGCCCACAACATCGTGGTTTTCGGGCACATGTGGACCTTTCGGCGCTGGTTCCTGTCCAAGCATTACCGCATCGACGATTACATCAAGCTGCAGACGGCGGCCATCCTCAGAATGTGCACGGGAGGCCTGGGCAAGTGATGCGTGATTCGGGTTTGTTTCGGATGTCGGATGTCGTGCTTCGAATTTTTATAAGGAGGCGTCATGAGCGCGCAGGCTGAGGTTTACAAACCCCAAAACGCGATTCGGGTGGTGACGGCCACCTCGCTTTTCGACGGCCACGATGCGGCCATCAACATCATGCGCCGGATTATTCAGGACACGGGGGTCGAAGTGATCCACCTCGGACACAACCGCTCGGTCCAGGAGATCGTGGATGCGGCCGTGGAAGAGGATGTCCAGGGGGTGGCCGTCTCGAGCTACCAGGGCGGCCACATTGAGTTTTTCAAGTACCTGATCGACCTGCTCCGCGAGCGAGGCGCGACGCACGTCAAGGTGTTCGGCGGCGGCGGCGGCGTGATCGTGCCGGAGGAAATCAAGGAGCTGGAGGCCTACGGGGTCGCCAAGATCTTCTCCCCCGAGGACGGTGCGCGCCTGGGCCTGCAGGGCATGATCAACCACCTGGTGAAAACCCTCGACTTTCCCACCGTCAGCGATTTCAACTTCTCCCTGGAGGCCCTCTCGCCGGACAACAAGCGACTGGTGGCCCATCTCATTTCGGCCGCCGAGCTGGCCAAAGTCCGTCAAAACGGACACCTGGCCAAGCTGCGGGCGGAGTTCAGCCGCAGGATCGGCAGCCGCAAGGTGCCGGTGATCGGCATCACGGGCACCGGCGGCGCCGGCAAATCCTCCCTGACCGACGAGCTCATCGTGCGCATCCTGCACGATCTCAAGGACGTGCGGGTCGCGGTGCTGAGCTGCGACCCCTCGCGCCGCAAGACCGGGGGGGCGCTGCTGGGCGACCGGATCCGCATGAACGCCATCGGCAGCCCCAGGGTCTACATGCGCTCGCTCGCCACCCGCAGCTCATCGACCGAGATCCCCGAGGCGCTGGCGGATGCGATTCTGACGGTCAAGGCGGCGGGCTTTGACCTGGTCATCACCGAAACGGCGGGCATCGGCCAGGGCGATTCGAGCATCGTCGACCTCGTGGACGTCTCCATATACGTCATGACCAGCGAGTACGGGGCCGCCTCCCAGCTCGAGAAAATCGACATGCTGGACTTCGCCGACCTGGCCGTGGTCAACAAGTTCGAAAAGCGCGGCAGCGACGACGCCGTGCAGCACGTGCGCAAGCAGGTCCAGCGGAACCGCAAGGCGTTCAGCCAGCCGCCGGAGGAAATGCCGGTCTTCGGCACCATCGCCTCCAAGTTCAACGACGACGGGGTGACGGCCCTGTACCACGCGCTGATGGTCACGGTGGCGGCCAAGACGGGGGTCCGCTTCGACACCCGGCTGCCGCGGCCGAAGGGCAGGACCTCCTCTTCGAAGACCATCATCATCCCGCCGGAACGGGTGCGCTACCTGAGCGAGATTACCGAAACCGTCCGGGGCTACCACGCGGAAACCCGGCAGCAGATGGACGCGCTGCGCGCAGCGTGGCACCTGGACGCCGCGGCCCAGACCCTTGAAGCCTCGTCCGGCGATGCGCCGCAGCTGCTCGCCCGCCTGAAGGCCGAGGCCCGCAAGGCGGCGGCGGCGCTCGCCCCCGAAACCCGAAAGTCCGTGGCCGAGTGGCAGGAGGTCAAGGACATCTACCGCCGCGATGAGCTGGTGTACGCGGTTCGCGACCGGGAGATCCGCCTGCCCCTTTACTCAGAATCCCTTGCCCATTCGCGCATCCCCAAGATCGTCCTGCCGGGGTTCGAGGACCCGGCGGAGACCTACCGCTGGATGCGGGAGGAAAACGTGCCGGGCCGCTTCCCGTTCACCGCGGGGGTCTTCCCGCTCAAGCGCGCGGACGAGGACCCCACGCGCATGTTCGCCGGCGAGGGCGACCCGGCCCGCACCAACCGCCGCTTCAAGCTGCTGTCGGCCAACTACGACGCCAAGCGCCTGTCGACGGCCTTCGACTCGGTGACGCTCTACGGCTTCGACCCGGACATCCGGCCCGACATTTACGGCAAGGTGGGCACCTCCGGCGTGAGCATCTGCACGCTGGACGACGTCAAGGTGCTCTACGGCGGCTTCGAGCTGTGCGCGCCCAACAACTCGGTTTCGATGACCATCAACGGCCCGGCCCCCATCATGCTCGCCATGTTCCTCAACACGGCCATCGACCAGCAGGTGGACCAATTCACCTCCGAGCACGGCCGCGAGCCGGACCCGGCCGAGCATCAAGAGATCCGCGCCCGGGCGCTCTCCAATGTCCGCGGCACGGTCCAGGCCGACATCCTCAAGGAGGACCAGGGTCAGAACACCTGCATCTTCTCCATCGATTTCGCCCTGAAGATGATGGGCGACATCCAGGAATACTTCATTCAGAACCACGTGCGCAATTTCTACTCGGTGTCGATCTCCGGCTATCACATCGCCGAGGCCGGCGCGAACCCCATCACCCAGCTCGCCCTGACGCTCGCCAACGGCTTCACCTACGTCGAGTATTACCTCTCCCGGGGGATGCCCATCGACAGCTTCGCACCCAACCTTTCCTTCTTCTTCTCCAACGGCATGGACCCCGAGTACACCGTCATCGGCCGCGTGGCGCGCCGCATCTGGGCGGTGACCATGCGGCACCGGTATGGCGGCACGGTGCGCTCCCAGCAGCTCAAGTACCACATCCAGACCTCGGGCCGCTCGCTGCACAGCCAGGACATCCAGTTCAACGACGCCCGCACCACCTTGCAGGCCCTGTGCGCGATCTACGACAACTGCAACAGCCTGCACACCAACGCCTTCGACGAGGCCATCACCACGCCGAGCACCGAGTCGGTGCGCCGGGCGCTCGCGATCCAGCTCATCATCAACCGCGAGTGGGGCCTCACCAAGAACGAGAACATGAACCAGGGCAGCTTCATCGTGGAGGAACTGACGCGGCTGGTCGAGGAGGCCGTCCTAATCGAGTTTGACCGCATCACCGAACGCGGGGGCGTCCTGGGCGCGATGGAAACCGGCTACCAGCGCAGCAAGATCCAGGAGGAGTCGCTCTACTACGAGGCCCTGAAACACGACGGCCGGCTGCCGATCATCGGCGTGAACACCTTCCGGGACCCCCACGCATCCGAGGACCATTTCACTGAAACCCTCGAACTCGCACGGGCCACCGAGGAGGAAAAGCAGTCCCAGCTGAGACGTCTGGCGGAATTCAAGACGCGCAACGAAAAGGAAGCGCCGGCAGCGCTCGAGCGCCTGCAGCAGGCCGCCCTTTCCGGCAGCAACATTTTCGGAGAACTCATGAACACGGTGCGCTCCTGCAGCCTGGGCCAGATCACCCAGGCGCTGTATGCGGTGGGGGGCCAGTATCGACGCAACATGTAGTCAGACGCCGCTGGCGCGGCGTCTATAATTTTTTTTTCGCCGGAGGCGAAAAACAAATAAGGGGAAAAACCATGAGAAAAGCGGTCATTGTCAGTGCGGTGCGAACGGCCCTGGGCAGCTACAACGGTTCGCTGGCCGGCGTCGGCGCCACGCAGCTCGGTGCCATCGTTATCGAGGAGGCCGTCCGCCGCGCCGGGATCGACCGGACGGCCGTGAACGAGGTCATCATGGGCCAGGTGCTGCCCTGCGGCTACGGCCAGAACCCGGCCAAGCAGGCGGCCGTCCTCGCCCGGATGCCCTGGGAGGTCGAGGCCGTCACCGTCAACAAGGTCTGCGGCTCGGCCCTCAAGGCGGTGATGCTCGCCGCTCAGGCCATCCAGACCGGCGACGCCGACGTGGTGGCGGCCGGCGGCATGGAGAACATGAGCGCGGCCCCCTATTACCTCGAGAAGGCGCGCTTCGGCTACCGCATGGGCCCGGGGACGCTGCAGGACCACATGGTCCACGACGGGCTGTGGGACATCGTCAACGATTTCCACATGGGAATTTCCAACGACCTCTGCTCTCAGAAATACCACGTAAGCCGCGAAGACCAGGACCGCTATGCAGCCGAGTCCTATCGCCGGGCGATGGCGGCCGTCAAGGCGGGAACCTTCACCGACGAGATCGTGCCGGTGAGCATCCCCCAGCGCAAAGGCGAGCCGGTCGTTTTCAGGCAGGACGAGTGCCCGCGGGAGACGAACTACGAGCTTTTGGCCAAGATGTCCCCGGCCTTCCAGAAAAACGGGTTTGCCACGGCCGGGAACGCCTCGGTCATCAGCGACGGGGCCGCCGCCGTGGTGGTCATGGCGGAGGAGAAAGCGCGCGCGCTCGGCTGCACGGTGCTGGCCTCCATCGGAGCCCAGGCCTCGGCCGGACTCGACATGAAGTACGTTCTGGTGGCCCCGATTTTAGCGGTGCCCAAGTGCCTCCAGAAGGAAGGCCTCGGGATTCAGGACGTGGATCTGTTCGAAATCAACGAGGCCTTCAGCGGCTCGACCGTCGCCGTCATGCGGGAGTTGAAACTCGACCCCGCCAAGGTCAACGTCAACGGAGGCAGCGTGGCCCTGGGGCACCCCATCGGCGCCAGCGGTTGCCGCTTGCTCGTGACCCTGCTGCACGAGATGATCCGCCGGAACAAAAAAACCGGGCTGGCCTCGCTGTGCCTGGGCGGAGGAGAGGCCGTAGCGCTCGTAGTTAGAAGATAGTTTTAAGTTTCAAGTGTTAAGTTTTAAGCGAGGGATGAATTC
>Ga0209253_10002061_pt1 | contig 17744 bp, 17 predicted proteins | sample FrelakmetBRP12BR_FD_187145 | JGI IMG/M metagenome (GOLD analysis project Ga0209253, IMG submission 187145) | Freshwater lake sediment microbial communities from the University of Notre Dame, USA, for methane emissions studies - BRP12 BR (SPAdes)... | ecosystem: Environmental > Aquatic >... | reverse complement strand
TGGGCCGGACGTCTCTGCCGCAAGGCCACCCCGCGCCGCCATCCTGTCCTCGACGATCCCCCAGGAGGCTCGATGCGCCAGCCCCGCGTGCTCGTCGCCTACGCGACCCGTCACGACTCGACCGCCGAGATCGCCGCGGTGATCGGCAGCGCCCTCTACCTCGGCCGCTGGGACGTGGCGGCCGTCGGCCTCGTGCGCCGCGAGCGGGCGCGGCTCGCGGCGATCCCGACGTGGCTCTTCTCGTCGGGGCCGGTGGGGGCCGGGCCGGCGACGGCGCGCCCCGAGCGGCTCCCCCAGCCCGCCGACGTGGGCGCGCTCGCGGAGGAGATCGGCGCCCATGCGACGACGTTCGGCGGCCGGGTCGACCCGGCGGACGACGGGCTCGAGGCGCAGATCATGGCCTCGGCCGGCCTCACGGGCGACTGGCGTGACTTCGCGCGGATCCTGGCCTGGGCGCGTGCGATCGCGGCCGACCTCCTGGTAGGTACCGCCGAGGGCGCCGATGAAGAGGTGCCCGATGCTTCGGGGTGAGCGGTGCCGCGGGACGTCGGCGAGCGGGGCTCAGGCCGCGGTCTCGCGTGGGCCGCGCAGCAGGGCGATCCCGGCGACCAGGGCCGCGACCGCCGGGACCAGGAGCCACCCGGCCACCAGGACCACTCCGACGAGGAGCCAGGCGAACGCCGCGAGGGCCGCCTCCGGCACCTCGAAGGCCGCCAGCTCGACGGCGACGGTCGCGAGCTCGTCCGCCGTTGCCGCGACATCCTCCGCCAGCGGCGGGAGGCTGCCGCTGATGCTCCCGAGCCGGATCCCGAGCGCGTCGAGGTCGGTCGCGATCCCCCGCAGCTGCGCCGCCAGCTGGGTCGCGTCCGACGCCAGGGGGCCGAACGGCCGGTTGCCGAGGATCTCGAAGCTCCCGAACGTGTCGGCGAGGCGGGCCAGCGTGTCCGCGAGGCGCCGGCTCACGTTCGCGGCCTCCGATGCGACCTCCGAGCTGCTCTGGACCGCCCCCGAGGAATCGACGATGAGGTCCGCCGTCTTCTCGAGTGACGAGGCGCCGCTCTCGAGCGCTGCGACGACGGCGTCGCGCTGGCGGTCGACGCTCGTGATGATCGGCTGCATGCCGAGGCCGACCGCGATGGTCGCCGTGATGACGAGAGCGCCCGCGGCGAGCCCCACGAGACCGTACGCTGTGAGGCCTGCGCCGGTCGCCCGGCGGTGGCGCTGCGGCAACGCGATCATGTGCGGATCGTACCGGCCGACGGAGGCGAGCGGATGACCGGATCGAAATCCCCCCGGGGCGGCGCCCTCGTCATCGGGCTCGGGCTCATCCTCCTCGGAGGGGCCGCGCTCCTCGTCCAGGTGGGCGGCGTGGACGTGGGATGGCCCGCCTGGATCATCCTGCCGGGCATCGCTCTCATCCTCGGCGCGATCGTGGTCGGTGGCACAACCGGGAGCGGAATGGCCGCCGTCGGCGGCATCCTGACGATGGTCGGCGTGGTTCTCGCCGTGCAGGAGGCGTACGACCTCTACCAGACCTGGGCCTACGCCTGGGCGCTCGTCGCACCGGGCGGCGTCGGTGTCGGGCTCACCATCTACGGTCTCGTCACCCGCCGCTGGGACGACTTCCGCGGCGGTCTCGGCGCCCTTGCGGCGGGGATCGTCATCTTCCTCGTCGGGTTCCTCTTCTTCGAGGGCGTCCTCGACCTCTCGGACGGGCAGTTCCAGGATCTGACCGAGGTTGCCGTCCCGGTCCTCCTCGTCGGCATCGGTGCCATCGTCCTCGTCGGGGCCTTCATCCCCGGCCCATGGCGCCGCCAGTACGTCGCCGTCGACGACGAGCGCGACCGCGTGGGCTCAGAGCGTGGCGAGGCCGGCTCCGGCTGGGCCGCCCCGGTCCCCGAGCGCCTCGGGCTGGGGCTCGAGGGGGCGGCCGACGCCGAGATCATGGTCACCTTCGGGGCCGGCCGGCTGGCGATCGGGCCGGCGGCGCCTGGCATGCTCCTCGACGGGACGTACGACGGCGGCGTGAGGGTCGAGAGGGCGGGGCCCGGCCGGGTGCGGCTCTCGCCGCCGGCACCAACGAGCCTCTCCTGGAACCGTGCCCCGTACACGTGGCGCGTCGGCCTGACGGCCGAGATCCCGCTCCGGCTGCGGGTGGAATCGGGAGCGGCCGAGGGCGAGCTCGAGCTCTCGAGCCTGCGCCTCGCGGAGCTGCGCCTGCGGACCGGCGCGAGCGAGACCCGGGTGACCCTCCCGAGTGCCGCGGGGTTCACGCGGGTCGACGCCGAGGGAGGGGCCGCGGGCCTGCGCTTCCGCGTGCCGGAGGGCGTGGCGGCCCGCATCCGCTCGTCGATGGCGATCGGCTCGAGCGACGTCGACACCGCCCGCTTCCCCCGCACGCCGGCTGGCGACGCCTGGGAATCCCCCGACTTCGCGGGCGCGGCCAACCGCGTCGAGATCGAGTTCCGCGGCGGCATCGGGACCCTCTCGGTTCGCTGAGCTCGCCCGGCGGTGGCAGCACGGAGACGATCGTGATGCGCGCTCTCGTCCTCTCGAACCCCGGTCCGCTCGACGCGGATGCCGGCCCCCTCCGCCTGCGCGACGTGCCGGACCCCGCGCCCGGTCCGGGCGAGCTGCTCGTCCGGGTCGCGGCGTGCGCCGTCTGCCGCACGGACCTCCAGCTCGTCGAGGGGGACCTGCTGGCCCATCGCCTCCCGACGATCCCGGGCCACCAGGTCGTCGGCCGGGTGGAGGCCGTCGGGCCGGGCACGACGGGCTGGGCCGTCGGCGAGCGGGCGGCGGTCGGGTGGCTCGCCGGGACGTGCGGGGCCTGCGCAGCCTGCCGGTCCGGGCGCGAGAACCTGTGCACGGCGGCCGAGTTCACCGCGTGGGATCGCGACGGCGGGTTCGCCGAGCGGACCGTCGTGCGCGCCGACGTCGCCCTGCGGATTCCCGAAGGCTTCGACGACCTGGCGGCCGCGCCGCTCCTCTGCGGCGGCGTGATCGGGTACCGCGCGCTCGTCGTCTCGGGGATCCGCCCTGGGGGCCGCCTCGGCCTCTACGGGTTCGGGGCCTCGGCGTCGCTCGCGATCCAGGTCGCCCGCCACTGGGGCTGCGAGGTCCACGTGGCCACGCGGTCGCCTCGCGAGCGCGAGCGGGCCGTCTCCCTCGGGGCGGCCTCGGTGGGCGGCTACGACGACCCGCCCCCGGCCCCGCTCGACGCGGCGGTGACCTTCGCGCCGGCCGGGAGTGTCGTCCTCGCCGCCCTCCGCGCGGTCGGGCGCGGCGGGACCGTGGCGATCAACGCCATCCACCTCGACGGGATCCCGGCCTTCTCCTACGACGACCTGTGGTGGGAGCGGAGCCTCCGCAGCGTCGCGAACTCCACGCGGGCCGACGCACGGGAGCTCCTGGATCTCGCGGCGGCGATCCCCATCCGGACGGAGATCGACGTCCGGCCGCTGGCGGAGGGGGTCGAGGCCCTCCGGGGCCTGGCGGACGGGACGCTCGCGGGGACCGCCGTCCTGGTGCCCTGACCGAAGGCGCCGTCGCACCCGTGCGGACGTCGTGGTGTCCGCGTGGGTCGGCGACGGCAGGAGCCGGGCTCAGGCCGGCCGCGCGATCGGCGCCACCCGGGCGCCGGTGAGGCGGACGAGGTCCCCCGGGGCGAGCTCGAGCTGGAGCCCGCGCCGGCCGCCGCTGACATGGATGGTCGCCAGGGCCTCCGCGGAGGCGTCCACGACGATCGGCAGCGGCCGCCGCTGCCCGAGCGGGCTGATCCCTCCGACGACGTAGCCCGTGGCCCGCTCCGCCTCCCCGGGCTCGGCGAGCGCCGCGCGTCGTCCCCCGAGCACGGTGGCGAGGGCCTTGAGGTCCAGCTCGAGGGCGACGGGCACGACGGCGGCCGTCAGCCGGCCGTCGACGCTGGCGACCAGGGTCTTGTAGACGCGCGCGGGGTCGACGCCGAGGGCCGCCGCCGCGTCGAGGCCGTAGCGCGGGCGCCGCTCGCGCTCCCGCGGCGAGGCGGGACCCGGTGCTTCGTACTCGTGGACGACGTGGGCCACGCCGGCCGCGCGGACCGCGTCGAGGGCCCGGGTGCCGCGTCCGGTCACTCGAACTCGCGGTGGCGCGCCACGGCGAGGACCAGGGTGGTCGAATAGAGGAGCGTCAGGCCCAGGAAGGGCCAGCTGATCCGGAGCCCCAGGGGGAACAGGGTCACGACGGCAAAGAGGAGGAGGACCGCCACCACGACGGGCCAGAAGCGGCGGGCGAGCACGAGGCCGCCCAGCAGGAAGTGGACGGTGGCGAGGGCCAGGCCGGCCGGCACGACGACGAGGAAGAAGCCGAAGACCGTGGTGTTCGTGCCCGACCATCCCGGCGCGTCGACGAGGCCCATGTTGGCGGCCACCACGAGGAACGTGGCCGGCAGGAGAACGATCAGGATCAGGAGCCCGACCGAGCCCAGGAGGCCCCCGCAGGCGGTGAGCAGCGCGGAGCGATCCCCCTCGCCCACGGCGTGCCCGTCCTCACGCTCCCGGTTGCCGGCCATGACCGCTCTCCTCGTCCTGGGCGCCCGATCGGCGCCTCCCGAGGATACCCCGCGACGATCGAGCGCCTCCCGGAGGTCCGTGCCGCCCTCGCCGCGCGCTGATCGACCCCCGGTCCCGCGCGAGGCCTCGGCTCAGTACGGCTCGGGGATGAAGGTCTGGTCCTCCATCGGCGGCCGGACATAGCCGGTGTCCTTCTGGCGCGGGGGCAGGACGATCGGCTCGGGGGTGAGGTCCCGGTACGGGATGATGGAGAGGAGATGGCTGATGACGTTGAGGCGGGCCCGCTTCTTCACGTCGGACCGGACCACCCACCAGGGCGCCTGCTTGATGTCCGTGTGGGCGAACATCTCGTCCTTCGCCTTGCTGTAGTCCATCCAGCGGGACCGGCTCTCGACGTCCATCGGGGAGAGCTTCCAGCGCTTCGTCGGGTCGTTGAGGCGGCCCTGGAAGCGTCGCTCCTGCTCGGCGTCGGAGACGCTGAACCAGTACTTGAGGAGGACGATCCCGCTCCGCACGAGCATCCGCTCGAACTCGGGGCAGGAGCGCAGGAACTCCTGGTACTCGTCCTCGCTGCAGAAGCCCATCACGCGCTCCACGCCCGCGCGGTTGTACCAGCTCCGGTCGAGGAGGACGACCTCGCCGGCCGCCGGGAGATGGGTGACGTAGCGCTGGAAGTACCACTGGGTCTTCTCGCGCTCGGTCGGCGCCGGCAGGGCGACGACCCGGGCGTAGCGCGGGTTCAGGGGCTCCATGATCCGCTTGATCGCGCCGCCCTTCCCGGCGGCATCGCGCCCTTCGAAGAGGGCGACGACCTTGAGGCCCTGGTCCTTGATCCACTCCTGCCACTTCACGAGCTCGACGTAGAGCCGCTGCAGCTCGGCCTCGTATTCCTTCGCCGAGAGCCTCGAGCTGTCCTGGTCGCCGATCGGCGTGCCGCGCCCGCCGTCGAGCGCGGTCGCCGGGATCGCCAGGGCCGAGCGCTCCGGGCGGCGCAGGCGCCCCTCGCGCACGCGCGGTGCCGCTCCTGCGGAGCCTGCATCCCCTTCCGACTTGCGCTTCGCCATGCCTGCCTCCTCGTCCACCCTCGATGGGCCCGCAGCGGGCCGGAGTGCCGCATCGATTATGCTGCGCGGCGGTGACGTTCGATTCGCTCGGCCTGTCGGCCGAACTCCTCCGCGCGATAGCCGACGAAGGCTACACCGCGCCCACGCCCATCCAGGTCCAGGCGATCCCCTTCATCCTCGGGGGCCGGGACCTCATGGGTGCCGCCCAGACCGGCACCGGGAAGACCGCCGCCTTCGTCCTCCCGATCTTCGAGCGACTGAAGCCGTACGCGAACTCGTCCTTCTCGCCGGCCCGCCACCCGGTGCGGGCGCTCGTGCTGACGCCCACGCGCGAGCTCGCCATGCAGGTCGCCGAGATGGCTTCAGATTACGGGCGCCACGTCGCCCTCCGCTCGACGGTCGTCTTCGGCGGCGTTCCTCTCGACCCCCAGATCAAGGAGCTGCGGGCGGGGGTGGAGCTCCTCGTCGCGACGCCAGGGCGTCTTCTCGACCTCGTCGGCCAGCGCGCCGCGAACCTCGGCCAGGTGGAGATCCTGGTCCTCGACGAGGGCGACCGGATGCTCGACATGGGCTTCATCCCGGACATCCGGCGGATCCTCGAGCTCCTCCCCAACCGCCGCCAGACGCTTCTCTTCTCGGCCACATTCTCCGACGAGATCCGGCGCCTCTCGAAGGAGTTCCTCACGAACCCGGCGATCGTCGAGGTGGCCGCCCGCAACGCGACCGCGGCAGACGTCAGGGAGGTCCTCTACCCGGTGGACCGCGAGCTGAAGCTGGGCCTCCTGGAGCACCTGGTCCGGACCCACGACCTCCGCCAGGTCCTCGTCTTCACGCGCACCAAGGTTGCCGCCCGGCGGATCGCCTCCGACCTCGACCGCCACGGCTTTGCCGCCACGGCGATCCATTCCGACCGGACCCAGGCCGAGCGGATCCGCGCCCTCGCCGACTTCAAGTCGGGCCAGATCGAGATCCTCGTCGCGACGGACGTCGCCTCCCGGGGCCTCGACATCGAGGAGCTCCCGGTCGTCGTCAACTTCGAGCTGCCGACGAAGGCCGAGGACTACGTCCACCGGATCGGCCGGACCGGCCGCGCCGGCGCCAGCGGGATCGCCATCAGCCTCGCCTGCCCCGACGAGGTCGACCTGCTGCGGGCGATCCAGCGCCTCCTCCGGCGGGCGATCCCGGTCGAGGTCGTCGAGGAGTTCCTGCCGGATCCCGCCACGCCGCCCCGCCCGATCCACGCCCGCGGCGGGGACAGCATCCCCTACCACCAGCACAAGGCCGAGCGCGTCCGAAGCCGCCGCTGAGACCGGCCGGCCCTGGTCGGCCCCGTGTCGTGACCACCGGCCCGCCCCGGCACGGGCATCCGGCCCGCGGCCGGGACGCCGCCGGCCGGTACCATTTGCGGGTTCAGCAGGCCCGTCCCGTCGTGCAGCAGGGACCCCGAGGGAGCACCACGTTGATGTCCGTCCCAAGGCGAATCGGAATCCTCACCGGGGGCGGCGACGTCCCCGGCCTCAACTCCGTCATCAAGAGCGTCGTCTACCGCTCGACCGAGCTCGGCTTCGAGGTCCTCGGGCTGCGCCGGGGCTGGGAGGCCCTGACCCACATGCGGCCCGGCCCGGAGCTCGATCCGGACTACGTGCGGCCGCTCGACCGGGCCACCACCCGGACCATCGACCGGACCGGCGGGACCACCCTCCACTCGAGCCGCACCAACCCGCGGAAGATGCGGGCCGGGAAGCTGCCGGATGTCGTCCCGGCCGAGCGGCTCACCTCCCTCGAGACCGGGGACGGCGTCTACGACTTCACCCCGGTCGTGCTCGAGAACCTCGACCGGCTCGGGATCCACACCCTGATCTCCATCGGCGGCGACGACACCCTCTCCTACTCCAGGGTCCTCGCCGACGCCGGCGTCCAGATCATCGCGATCCCCAAGACGATGGACAACGACGTCAAGGGGACGGAGTACTGCATCGGGTTCTCGACCGCCATCACCCGGGCCAAGGACGCCATCAACCGCCAGCGGACGACCCTCGGCTCCCACGAGCGGATCGGCGTCTTCCGGATCTTCGGGCGCAACGCCGGCTTCACCGCCCTCTACACCGCCTACGTGACCTCCGCCCGCTGCGTCATCCCGGAGCACCGCTTCGACCTCGCCAACCTCGTCGACGTCCTCGTCGAGGATCGCCGCAACAACCCCAGCCGCTATTCGTTCGTGATCGCCTCGGAGGGCGCCCTCCCGCAGGGGATGGAGCTGCAGGAGGTCGGCGAGGCCGACGCCTACGGCCACCGCCACAAGGCGAGCATCGGCGAGTTCCTCGCCGACGAGATCAAGCGGCGCACCGGCATCGAGACCGTCAACTCCGAGCTGACGTACGACCTCCGCTCCGGCGATCCCGACGCCCTCGACCAGATGGTCGGCATCACGTTCGCCAATGTCGCCATGGAGCTCGTCGTCGACGGCAAGACCGGCCAGATGACCGCCATCCGCGACGGTCGTTACGGCTATTGCCCGATCCCCGAGCCCGGCGCCCGCACGGTCGACGTCGAGCGCTTCTACAACGCCGACCGCTACCGGCCGATCTACACGAACAAGATCGGGCTGCCGATCATGCTGACCCAGCCGGTCGCCTGACGGCAGCCGCGCCGGGATGCGCGGGCGGGCTCACGCGGGGGAGGCCCGGCGCCGGGGCCCGACGAGGGCGCCGCCGGGCAGCGGGGCACACGCCGCCCTGCCGGCGCCCTCGCCAGCGTTACGCGTCGGGGCTTCCAGCTCCGGCGCGGGCGGCGCGGCGCCGCTCGGCGTACATCCGCTCCTCGGCCGTGCGGAGGGCGGTGTCGAGCTCCCCGACGGCGCTCGGGCTTGCCCAGCCCATCGAGAGGTGGAGTGCCACCGCGCCCGCCTCGAGCCAGCGCTCGCACTCGGCGCGGACGCGCTCCACGTAGTTGATGGCCTGGATCTCGTCGGTCTCGGGCAGCATGACGAGGAAGCGGCCGGCACCGAGGTGCGCGATCCGGTCGGTTCGGCGGGCGTTGCGGCGCAGCGCGCCCCCCACCGCGGCGAGCACCCGGCGCGACGCCTCCGGCCCGAACTGGCCGTCGAAGCGGCCCAGCCCGTCGAGCTCCGCCACGACGACGCCGACGGGGCGCCGGTAGCGGACGTAGCGGGCGTTCTCCTCGGCCAGGACGCGGTCCCAGGCAGCCCGGGAATCGAGGCCCGTGGCATCGTCGATGTAGGGATCGGTGGGAGTCCCCGCCGTGGCGACCGCAGCGGGCGGGGTCGACGTCGCGGCAGGGCCCGCGGCCGTCGGCTCGCGGGCCGCCTCGAACGCCGCCGTCTCGCGGCGACGCGGCGAGATCGAGAGGAACCCCTCGATGATCTCCTCCTCGCGCGGGTCGTGGACGCGGCGGGCGGCGGCCGCGAGGTCCGCGGGCGTGACCGCGGCGGCCTCCTCGGCGTGCTCCGGCTCGACGGGCGGCGGGAACGGCGGCTCCGGCTCGAGCGGAGGGGCGGTCGCGGCCACGGGCGCGGGCGCGGCCGGGGCCGGCGCGACCGCTGCCGGCGCCGCCGGCACGGGGGCGGCGGTCTCGAGCGGTGCCGGCCGCGCGGCGGAGCGCGGCTCGCCGCGCCCGCGGCGGGCGAGGAACGCGCCGGCGAGGAGAAGGAGGATCGCGGTGCCCGTGACGATGAGGGCGATGAGGACGTAGGTGATCTGGTCTGGCGACACGACGTTCCTTCGCTCTTCCTGCGGCTGTGCGCTCCGCGCCGGCGGTGCCCGTGCCGGCGGCCTCGCGCAGCCGCACCGGCACTCTACACGCGACGACCCCCCGGATGGGACTGCCGTGTGGTCCTGGGCGACCATCTTCCGGTGCCGCCGGACACCGACCGTGGACTGCGGTGAGCTCCGGTGGAGTCGTCCGTCGGCGCCCGCCGCGGGGGCGCGGGCGAGCCGTCGCCGGCGACCTCCGTCGCCGCCCGCTACGCTGTGCGTCGACCCGGCCGGGCGCGACCCGGCCCGACCCACCGCAAGGACCTTCCATGACCGACCAGCCAGCAGCCGACCGCGACCCGGTGACCCCGGATCCCGGGGTCACTCCCGAGCTCGCCCCATCCGGCGGGCCCGAGCCGACTCCCGAGCCAGAGCCGATTCCCGGGCCGGTGCCGACTCCCGAGCCGGAGCCCGCGCCTGGGCCGGAGTCCGCGCCCGTCCCGGAGACGCCCGGTGGCACCCCACCCCGCGGGCGGGCGGGCATCCTCGGGTATCTCGGTGCGGCGGTCCTGGGGATCGCGATCGGCGCCGGCGGGCTCGCGGTCGCGAGCGGATCCGTCGGAGGCGCCTCGCCCTCGCCCTCGCCCTCGCCCTCGCCCACCCCGACCACGGCGCCGGCCGACAACACCGTCGGCTCGCCCGATGCCCCGGTCACCATGGAGGTGTGGGCCGACTACCAGTGCCCCGCCTGCCGCCTGGAAGACCTCCTGTTCGGCGGTGCCGTGGAGCGCGAGTACGCCTCGCCCGGGATCGTCCGGATCGTCTATCGCGACTTCGCGTTCCTCGGCCAGGAATCCACCGACGCGGCCATCGCCGCCCGCTGCGCCGGTCGCCAGGAGCCGGCCGCCCGGCTGCGCTACCACGACGCCCTCTACACCTTCCAGCAGGGGGAGAACCAGGGCCTCTTCGTGCGCGAGAACCTGGTCCAGATCGCCCAGATCGCGGGCGTCCCCGACACGACCGCATTCACGGCCTGCCTGGACGACCCTGCCGTGGCGACCGAGGTCGCCGACGAGAGGGCCGCCGGAAGCAACGTGGGGGTCATCTCCACGCCGACCCTGCGCCTGAGCGGCCCGGGCGGCGAGCGGGTCCTGACCGGCGTCAGCCAGACGTGGGTGACGCTGCGCGACGCGATCGAGGCCGTCCGCGTGCCCCCCGCCACGCCGGGCCCGTCGAGCTCCCCTGCCGAATCCCCGACGCCGGCCTCCCCGTCCCCGACGGTGTCGCCGGCTCCCTGACCGCGGCGGTCCTCAGCTCGGGGCCGCCAGGTCGCGGCGAGGGAAGGCCCAGAGCGCGTACGCCGCAGCCGCGGCCGTGATGCCGGCGAGCACCAGGGTGTCCGTCGGGCTCGCCTCGCCGGCCAGGATCTCCGCCGGCTGGAAGTAGTGGAAGAGCGACCACGGCCGGAGCCACCCGATGTCCGGCCAGATGGCGCCCAGGAACTCCACGGCGTACGACGCGAGGGCGAAGCCGAGGGTCAGCCCGAGGGCCGGCGCCAGCCGGTCGAAGGAGGCGGACGCCGCGAGGGCCAGCGCCCCGAGCGCGAGGAAGAGCAGGACGGCGTTCGCCCAGGCCAGCAGCAGCTGCTCCGGCTCGAGCTCGTCGGCGACGCCGAAGAGGACCGACCCGGCCACGATCCCCGCGCCGTTCCCGGCCAGCGCCACGAGCACGAACAGGCCTGTGGCGGCGAGCGCCGTCAGGTAGAGCCGGCGGCGGGAGATCGGGCGCGCCAGGATCACCTCCAGGGTGCCCCGCTGGCGCTCCCCGGCGATCGCGGCCACGGGGTACCCGATGGCGAAGACCGCCGCGAGGGCGATCGGGATCGGGTGGACGAAGCCGAGGGCCACCGACCCGCTGAGGGTGAAGACGCTGCCCCCGGCGAACGACGTGAACAGCTCGAAGAGGTCACCGAAGTAACCGCCCTCCACGAGCCGCCGGAAGTCCGCCCCGAAGGTCGCGTAGATGACCGGCAGCAGGAAGCCCCACAGGGCGAGGCCCGCGGTGACGGCCAGGAGCCGCCAGCGGGCGGCTGCGACCGTCCGCCGCAACAGGACGCCGCTCACGAGACGGCTCCGGCCGGGGCCGGGTTCGCGACGACCTCGCCACCGTCCTCGTAGTACTCGAGGAACGCCTCCTCGAGGCGGGCCGGCTCGATCGTCAGGTCGGTGACCGCGGAGCCCCCGATCGCCGCAAGGAAGGGCCGGACATCGCCCTCCAGGCGGCATCGCAGGTGGCCGTCGACGACCTCGACGTCCGAGACGCCCGGCACGCCCGCCAGGTCCGGCGGGGGCCCCGCAAGGCGCATCTCGACCGTGCGCCGGCGGCGGGCGAGGAGCGCCCCGATCTCCTCGAGGGCGACGAGCCGCCCGCGCCGGACGATGGCGACCCGGTCACAGACGCGCTCGACCTCGGACAGCACGTGCGAGGAGAGGAAGACCGTCCGGCCGGCCGCCCGCAGCTCGTCGAGGATCTCGTAGAAGGCCCGCTGCATGAGCGGGTCGAGGCCTTCCGACGGCTCGTCCAGGATCGCCAGCTCGGGGTCGTGCTGGAGCGCCTGCACGATGCCGAGCTTCTGGCGCATCCCCCGGCTGTAGTCGCGGATCGGGCGGGCAAGATCGCGGGCGGCCAGCTCGAGGCCGTCGACCATGCGCGTGCGCCGGCTCGCCGGCCGGCCGTAGAAGGCTCCGAGGTAGTCGAGGAGCTCCGTGCCGGTCATCGCGTCGTACAGGGCGACGCCACCGGGCAGGTAGCCGACGCGGCCGCGGATGGCCACGCCGTCCGCCTGCGTATCGAGGCCGAGGACGCGGGCGCTGCCGGCCGAGGGGTGCAGGAACCCGAGGAGGAGCCTGATGCAGGTCGTCTTGCCGGCCCCGTTGGGACCCAGGAACCCGAAGACCTCGCCCGGCCGGACCGCGAGGCCGACGTCGTCGAGGGCCGGGATCACTGATGCCGTGCCGCGGAGCCGGGCCCGGAGGCCCCCGGCGAGATAGTGCTTCGAGAGCCCGCTCGTCTCGATGACGCTCACGGGCCAGAGGCTACACCGCCCGACGCGCGGCGATCCGGATCGGGCATGATCGCGGGCGATGACACCGGAGCCCGAGCGCCTCCTCCCGCCCGAGATCGCGGCGCCGCGGCGGACGCCCGTCGCGGGCCTCGCCGAGGCCGAGGTCGAGGCCCGGCGCGCCCGCGGCGAGGGCAACACCTACCGGCCACCGACGTCGCGGACCTACTGGGAGATCTTCCGCCAGAACGCCTACCTCGGCATCAACGGGATCCTCATCGGCGTCTCGCTGCTCCTGGTCGCCTTCGGCCTCTACGTCGAGGCCGCGCTGACCGCAGGCCCGGTCATCGCGAACATCTTCATCGGGGTGATCCAGGAGACCCGGGCCAAGCGCAAGCTGGACCGGATCGCGCTCCTCAACCGCCCCCGGGCCCACGTCGTCCGGGAGGGGATCGAGCGCGCGATCGACCCGGCCGAGGTCGTCCTCGGCGACCTCGTCGTCGCCCGCCGGGGCGACCAGGTCGTCCTGGACGGGACGATCGTCGGCGGAGGCCGCGCCGAGCTCGACGAGTCGCTCCTGACCGGCGAGTCGGACGCGATCGTCAAGGTCGCCGGCGACGCGGTCCTCTCGGGCAGCGCCGTGGTGTCCGGGACGCTCGTCTACGAGGTGGAGCGGGTCGGCGCCGACAGCTTCGCGAACCGCCTGCTGGCCGAGGCCAAGAAGCTGGGCGACGAGCGGACGCCGCTGCAGCGGGAGATCGCGGCCACGATCTGGGCCGTTGCCGGGCTCGTCCTGATCACGTCCGTGCCGGTCGCGCTCGCCCTCATGGCGCTCCCCGGAGGCTTCGACTCGAAGGAGACCCTCACCGCGGCAGCCGTGCTCGTGACCCTGGTGCCCCAGGGCCTCGCGATCATGATCACGGTGACCTACGCCGCCGGTGCGCTTCGCATCACCCGGCTGGGCGCCCTCGTCCAGCGCCAGAACGCCGTCGAGTCGATGGCCCGCGTCGACACCCTGTGCGTGGACAAGACGGGCACCCTCACGACCCAGAGGATCGCCTTCTCGGTCGCCGAGCCGGCCGCCGGCCGTGACCCGGAGAGCCTGCGGGCGATCCTCGCGGCGCTCGCGGCGAGCACGAGCGCCCCGAACCGGACGACGGATGCGCTGGGCGCGGCGCACCCGGGGGCCGCCCTTCCGGTGGCCGACGAGATCCCCTTCGCCTCCGAGCGGCGCTGGTCGGGGCTCCGATTCGGCGACGCCCCGGGCGCCGCTCCCGGCGGGACCGTCGTCGACGTGGCTCCCGGCGCCACGTACGTCATGGGCGCCCCGCCGGTGCTCTGGCCCCACCTCGCGGGGCCGCCCGGCGGCCTCGCTGCGCGGGCGGAGGAGATCGCCGCCGAGGGCGTGCGCGTCCTCCTCCTCGCCCGGGCCCCGGACGGCGCCTCCCTCCGTGGCGACGCAGATCGCCCCGCGCTCCCCGACGGGCTCCGGCCGGTCGCCCTCCTGGGCTTCACCGAAGAGCTCCGGTCGGACGTCGCCGAGATCCTCGGCGGCCTGGCCCGGGCCGGCCTCGACCTCAAGGTGATCTCGGGCGACGACCCGGCGACCGTCGAGGCGATCGGCCGGCGTGTCGGGCTCTCCATGGAGGGGGGCGTGGTCTCCGGCCTGGACCTCGGGGTGCTCGACGACGAGGCCTTCGACGCGGCGGCCGGCCGAGCGAGCGTCTTCGGCCGCGTCGAGCCGGCGTTGAAGGCGCGGCTCGTGGCCGCCTTCCGGGCCAGCGGCCACTACGTGGCGATGGTCGGCGACGGCGTGAACGACATCCTCTCCCTGCGCCGGGCCAACCTCGGGATCGCCATGGAATCGGGCAGCGCCGCCGCCCGCGGCGTCGCCGACCTCGTCCTGCTGCACGACGCGTTCGGCGTCCTGCCGAAGGCGGTGATCGAGGGCCAGCGGATCGTCGCCGCCATGGAGGCGACCCTGATCCTCCTCCTGTCGCGGACCTTCTACGTCCTGCTCATCATCGCGGGGGCCGCCCTCCTGGGCCTGCCGTTCCCCCTCACGCCGCGCCAGAACTCGGTGCTGGCCTTCGCCACGGTCGGCATCCCCCTCGTCGTGCTGGCGCTCTGGGTCCCCCCCCGACGCCTGCCCCGGAGCCTCCTCGGCGAGACGCTCCGCGTCTCGATCCCGGCCTCGATCGGCGTCGTCATCGTCGCCCTGCCGCTCTACGCGGCGAGCATTCGCGGGGGCGTCCCGGTGCCGGAGGCGCAGTCCGCCCTGACCTCGCTGACGGTCTTCTGCGGGCTGGGCCTGCTGCCGCTCATCTCGTCGGGTGCCCGCGAGGCCGGCACGGGTCGCTTCATCCGCTGGTGGCCGTGGCTCCTCGCGGGGATCATGCTCGCCGTCTACCTGGTGATGATCCAGGTCCCGTTCCTGCGGGACTTCTACGAGCTGACGCCCCTGCCCGGACCGGTCATCGCGCTCCTGCTCGGCGCCGCCGGGCTCTGGACGGCCGGCGTCCATCTCCTTCGCCGGACCGGGATCATCCGCCGGGTCGAGGACGCCCTCTGGGCAGCCCTCGTCGGCGCGTGGCACCGCGTCCGGCCCCGGCGCGCGGCGACCGGCTAGGACCGGAAGCGGGCGATCCCCTCGAGGACCCGGGCGAACGTTGCCGTGGTCGCGGGCTGGACATCCAGCTGGACGTGCGCGACCCCGAGGGCAGAATAGGCGCGAAGGCCGTCGGCGACGACGTCCGGCTCGGCCAGGAGCGCCGCCGGGGCTCCCGGGTGCCCCCACTCCTCGCCGGCCTCGGCCTTCACCGTGACCCCGACCGTGACCTCCACCGTCGCCGGGTCGCGCCCGGCGTCGGCGCACGCGGCGCGGAAGTCGGCGATGCGCCGGCCCAGCCGCTCGTCGGGCATCCCGAACCAGGCCGTGTTCCAGGCGTCGGCCAGCTCGGCCGCCAGGCGCAGCATGCGGGGGCCCTTGGCGCCCACGAGGATCGGGATTCTGGCGCGGGGCCCGCCGGGCAGGATGACACAGTCGCTCACCTGATGGTACGTGCCGCTGTACGTCACTGCACTCTTACGGAGGAGCGGAGCGATGATCCGCAGCGCCTCCTCGAAACGGTCGACCCGGTGGTCGAAGGGGTAGCCGAACGCGGTGTACTCGGGCTCGTGCCAGCCGCAGCCGAGGCCGAGGACGAGGCGGCCCCCGCTGATCTCGTCGAGCGTCGTCGCCATCTTCGCCAGGAGGGCCGGGCTCCGGAAGCTCGTCGCCAGGACGATCGTCCCCACCTCGACCCGCGTCGTGGCCACCGCGACCGCCGTCAGGAGCGTCCACGCCTCGTGGATCCCGGTCGCCTGGCCGGCGAGGCGGAGGACGAGGTGGTCGTAGATCCAGATGGAATCGGCGCCCCCGGCCTCAGCCTGGTGGGCGAGGTCGCGGATGGTCATCCAGGAGGGCGTGCCGGCGCCGTCGTCGTCGCTCATCGGCAGGATCAGGCCGACCTTCATCCCCGTTCCTCCTCCGCGAGGATCGCCCGGAGCGCCTGCGCCGGCGGGTGCGGTCGCCGCTGCCGGGCGCTCGGGGTCGTCCCTGCCCGGACGCGTCGTCGTCGTCACCGCCGAAGAGTACGCTGGCGACGGGTGGGCCGACACCGGAGCGGGCCATGCGGTACGGCATCAACATCCCCAACTTCGGCTCGGGCGGGGATCCCCGCGTCCTCGTCGACCTGGCCCGTCGCGCCGAGAACGCCGGCTGGGACGGCTTCTTCGTCTGGGATCACGTGCTCGTGGACCCGGCGTGGACGCTCGAGATCGCCGACCCGTGGATTGCGCTGGCGGCCGTGGCCCAGGCGACGTCCCGGATCCGGCTGGGCCCCATGGTCGCCGCGGTCCCGCGGCAGCGGCCGTGGATGCTCGCCCGCCAGACCGTCTCGCTCGACCGGCTGAGCGGGGGCCGGCTGATCCTCGGCGTCGGCCTCGGCTGGCCGTCCGGCGCCGAGTTCGGGCACTTCGGCGAGGAGACTGACGTCCGCCGCCGTGCCGAGATGCTCGACGAGAGCCTGGCGATCCTGGCCGGGCTCTGGCGGGGCGAGCCCTTTGCCTTCGCCGGCGAGCACTACCGCCTCGCCGAGGCGACCTTCCTGCCGCGCCCGCTGCAGGAGCCGCGGATCCCGGTCTGGGTCGGGTCGCTCCGCCCCGGCCCCGAGGGACCGTTGCGCCGGGCGGCCCGCTGGGACGGCTTCTACCCTGCGTCCGACGACGCGTTCGTGCCGCTCGACGTGTTCGCCCGCGACGCGGCCCGGGTCCGCGAGCTTCGCGCTGCCGCAGGGATCCCGGCCGACGAGCCGTACGACATCTCGGCCGGGGGGTCCACGCCGGCCGGGGACGCGGTCGCGACGGCGGCGACGGTCGCCGGGTTCGAGGCGGCCGGGGCGACGTGGTGGCAGGAGATCGTCTCCGACTGGCTCGGAGGGCTCGAGGAGATCCGGGCACGGATCGAGGTGGGGCCGCCGCGCGGCTGAGGCTGCCCCGGGGACCGGCCGCCGGCGAGCGGCGCGCTCCCGGCGGCGGGCGTGCGAAGGGCCCCCGGACGCGCGATGCTTACCGGCGATGCACGCGCCCGGCCACACCCACCCGGCCCTCGCGGCCGCAGCGGCGGCGATCGTCGTCGCCGGGCGCCGGCTCCGCCAGCGCGGGCTTCTCGCCGGCTGCGACGGCAACCTCTCCGTCCGGCTCGACGCGCTCGCCATCGCGGTCACGCCGGCCGGCCGCCGCAAGGACGAGCTGGCACCTCGCGACGTCCTCCTCGTCGCCCTCGACGCGATCGACGACCGGGCGGCGGATCCCGGCCCGCGGCCGTCGTCGGACCTCGCCGTCCACCGGGCCGTCTACCGTGCCCGCCCCGACGCGCGGGCCATCGCCCACGCCCACCCGCCGGCCGTCCTCGCCTGCCTTCTGGCGGGCTTCCGCCCCGACCCCGCAGTCCTCCCCGAGGCCCGAGTGGTCCTGGGGCGGGTCGCCCACGTCCCCGCGCTGCCGTTCGGGAGCGCCGAGGTGGCGGCAGCGACGGCGGCTGCGCTCCGCGATCCGGGGGTCGGCGCCGTCCTCCTCGATCGCCACGGTGCGCTGGCCGTCGGCCGGACCCTCGAGGAGGCGGTCGATCGCCTGGAGGTGCTGGAGCTCCTCTGCGCGACATGGCAAGCCGCCTGGCTGGCGCGCGGCGACCCCCGGCGCCTGGCCCGACGACGACCCCGTCCCGGCCCGGCCGTCCGGCCGGCACGTCGCCGCCGGTGAGATCCGCGAGGGGCGTCCGCACGTGTTCCCGGGTGGCGGCCTCGTGACGTCGCCG
>Ga0209253_10002060_pt1 | contig 17744 bp, 20 predicted proteins | sample FrelakmetBRP12BR_FD_187145 | JGI IMG/M metagenome (GOLD analysis project Ga0209253, IMG submission 187145) | Freshwater lake sediment microbial communities from the University of Notre Dame, USA, for methane emissions studies - BRP12 BR (SPAdes)... | ecosystem: Environmental > Aquatic >... | reverse complement strand
GCACCTGCCGTTCTACAGATGCTTAAGCACTATTGTGTTGTGGCTCAGAAAAATCCCCATGTCACTGAAATTCTCAGATTTGCATAGGTAAGAATCTAAAATACACAGGGTTCGAGGGGCCAAGGGTTCCAGGATTCAAGTAAAAAATCCAAAATCAAGTTGACAGGATTTAAGGATTGATGGTCTCGTAAAAAGTCAAATATAAGACGACAAAGTAAAAAGCTTCAAATGCAAGGCGCGCAAATACGAAGGGATGAGGCGTACTTACGTGTACGCCGGCTTGGCCGAGCGCAGCCAGGTAATGACTGAGAATACAGCGCAACGCAGCAGATGGACTTTTTACGAAGTCGTCAAGGATTCAAGTGGTCAAGCGTTTACAAGCTTACCAACTACCAAGCTGACTGACTCACTGGTTAACAGGCCCACCATCTTTCTAAAGTTCATTATATATTCTCTGCATCTCCTCAGAGTAAGATCCCTCTGTGGTATATATAAAAAACGGCTCTTTAATTTCCAGTTCAGGATTCCCCCCCTTGCGGCTCTCAACCATCACCAGTCTCGCCTCCTCATGAGGGTGACTATAAAAAACCTGAAGAAGTTCAGGCATAAGATTACACTTCTGCAACGCAGAGCATAACTCTCGTAATCTCCGTGCAGGAAAAATTATTATTACTTTCCCTGAAGGTTTCACCAGATAGTGTGAGACCTCTCCTATATCACCAACCTTAGCCATAATTTCATGACGAGCGATGGCTTTCTGTTCATCAGGATTGATTCTCCCCTCTCCTAGAGGATAGTAGGGGGGATTACTCACCACCAGATCAAAGGAAGAGGTCGCAAAACATTTATTCAGATTTCGCAGGTCTTCATGAAGAATGGAAACTCTCTCAGCAAAACCATTGAGTTCAATGGTACGTCCTGCCATATCAGCCATCTCCTTTTGAACTTCTACCCCCACAATGCGAGGAGCAGACGTTTTTCGGGCTACGATGAGTGGGATAACTCCGCTGCCGGTGCCAAGGTCAATGACAGAATCTGCGGGAAACTGAGAGGAAACATGGGCAAGAAGGATTGCGTCAATCGAGAACCGATAGCCCTCTTTTTTCTGAATGATCCTTATACGACCATCAAAGAGCTCATCTAAACCTTCATCTTCCCTGATGAGAATCTCTCCACTCATGGAAGCTCAATTGACTCTTCAGGTATGATGCTATTCATTACCAATCCACTAAGCAGTTTAGGATAGAAATAGGTTGATTTTTGAGGCATGGTTTCACCTCGACTGGCAATGTCTCCTATCTCCGCAGGGGTGGTAGAACTGAGAAAAAATGCTAACTGATACCCTTTGCCGCGAACAAGTTCAAGTCCTTCCGAGCTCTCATGGACATAGGTTATGTTCTGCTGATGCTGGAGCGATGCACTAGTAATACCCAATACCTTCCTAAAAAGGAATGATTCAATAATATTAACACCCAACCGCTTAAGAGATGCCGAGCCTTCGTGATCATCTGATAGTGATGAAAATAATGCCTCCTTTAACACGAGCAGCTGGTAACACCCTTGCCTTGCACCATACATGCCAAAAAGTGGTCTTCCCCACGCATTACTCTGAAGCTGTCCGTTAAACTCCTCCCACACCTGAACTTCATTCTCCCGGGTGAAGTGAAATGACTTAATTTCAAAGTAGTCTTCTAGTCTCTTCTCAAAAGAAGCAAAATCAAATCCTTGAAGACTGTGAATCACTCGATGGTAAGGTAAAATAACCAGTCCCCTTCCCTCCATGGAGGTGAGGTACATCATCACATAGTTAAAGGGTTCCTTCCCGGTCGGGTGAGGATAGTGCTTCCGTTGAAGGTTACGATAGTTAAGTGCAGTCTCATAGCGGTGGTGTCCATCAGCAATAAAGAGAGGGGTATCTTTTAGCCTGTGGTATATCTGTTTGATCACCTCTGGCTGAGCAATTCTCCACAGCTGATGAAATGTGGTGTCCTCATCCGTAATCTCTATCAGGGGCGCACCATTCATCGCTCCTCTCAGAAGACAATTGATGGTATCTGCATGATCAGAGTAGAGTGAAAAGATACTGCAGAAATGTGCCGAGCAGGCCTTTATCAACTCCAAACGGTCCTCTTTTGGTTTATCGAGGGTTTTTTCATGGGGGATGATCATCCCGCTCCCCTTCTCCTCTAATTTGACAAGTCCTACGAAACCATCCCTGGCTACCCTCCGCCCCCCTGACCCAGAAAACTCCTGATGGTAAAAATAGAGTGAAGGTGTCTCATCCCTCTCCACAATGGATTCATCCTGCCACTTATGGAAGAAATTGGCAGCACGGGTATACCTGTTATCTGAACTGGAATCATCAGGAAATTGTTTACCCAGAATTAAGCGTATGATGTTGTAGGGGCTGTGGTGATAGTACCTCTCCTGTTGCTCAGGAGAGATCACATCATAGGGGGGGGCAGTGACCTTGCTAAAATCTCTCACTTTCTCTCGACTGTAGAGTATTCCCCGGAATGGAACAACAATGGCCATAGCAGTACCTTTCTCTCATTGAGGCAAGCCTATAAGTGTTCTAGCTACTATCACACTATCGTAGTGCAATCAAGATTTTTAATTTCGTAAATCGTAATCCGTGAATCGTTAATAGCTATTCCCCATTTACTATCCACCATTCACCATTTATTTCCCTCACTTTTATCCTTGATTTTACTGATGAGTAAGCCTTACAATCGTTCTGACGTGGGAGGCGCATCGCATCGTCTATGGCAACAAAAAAGATTGCTATCACAACTCTCGGCTGCAAGGTGAATCAGTATGATTCCGCATTCATGGAAGAAGCGCTGAGGGAGAAAGGCTACCAGATTGTGGACTTTCACTCTCCTACAGATATCTACATTATCAACACCTGCACTGTTACCCAGAAAACTGATTACCAGTCTCGCCAGTTAATCAGGAGGGCTCACAAGGAAAACCCTCAGGCTAAGATTATTGTCACCGGATGCTATGCCCAGGTAGCACCTCAGGCACTGGCTCACCTTCCGGGTGTTTCTCTCATCCTGGGAAATGCAGAAAAGCTGAAGATAGCAGAATTCATTATCTCCCCCGGAGGAAAAACATCACCTTCCCTCATCGTATCCGATATTACTCAGGAATACTGCTTTAAAGACCCACCTCTTCACTCTTTCCCCCACCACACCAGAGCCTTTTTAAAAATTCAGGACGGGTGTGAATCCTTCTGTGCCTATTGCATCGTACCCTATGCCCGTGGAAAGCCCCGCAGCCTTGCTCTTGAAGAAGTGTTGAAACGCCTTGTCTTGCTTGGTAACGCTGGATTTAAAGAGGTAGTGCTCACTGGTATTCACCTGGGTGCGTATGGGATTGACCTCACCCCTCCCCGTACTCTTTTAGCGCTGCTGAAAGCAATTGAAAAAGAAAAGCCATTACTCCGCATACGGCTCAGTTCTCTTGAACCTATGGACATTGATAGGACGCTCATAGAGTTCCTTTCAGCTTCCACCACCATCTGCCCCCACCTTCACCTTCCCCTGCAGAGTGGCAATGATGAAATTCTTAAGCGGATGAACAGGCCTTACAATTCAGATGATTTTAAAAAACTGGTTGAAACCCTCTCTCGTGCTATCCCTCAGCTCTGTCTGGGGGTGGATGTGATCGTGGGATTTCCTGGAGAAGGTGACCATCACTTTCTCTCAACCTACCAATTGCTTGAGGAGTTACCCATTAGCTACTTTCACGTCTTCCCCTACTCCAAGAGAGAGAAAACACCTGCCACACGCTTTCCCGATCAGGTTCCCCATACGCTCATGAGCACCAGAGGTGAAACACTGCGAACACTGGGGAGAAAAAAAAGACACTGTTTCTACTCCACGTATCTGGGCAAAAAGCTCATGGTGCTGATTGAGGAACAACGAGACCGCCACTCAAGTTGTTTAAAAGGCCGCTCACGCAACTATATTCCTGTGCTCTTAGATGGCCCCGAATCCTTAAAAAATCAGGAATTAGAAGTAGAGATTGCAAGGATTGAAGGTGAGAAGGTCTGGGGCGTAAGACACCAAGAGTTTTAGTAATGGCGTGATTGCCTTGGGAATGCCTATACCCACGGGCGTGCTGAAGGTGAGCAGGTAGTACAATAGTTACAGAGGAAGGTAATAGCCAATGAAGTTAGACTGAAAGATTATTATGAGAAGAAATCAATGTATATGCCTTTCCCCTCAGTACGCATAGCAACCTCTCCATCCCCATCATAGGTGCCACTCAATTTAAGGTTGCTCTTTATCGATGAGGGTCCCTGTGCAGTTTCTCGCCAACGGTAATCAAACATAAAGGAATAATCATTGAAATACGCAGCCCTTTGCCATTGTCTCTCCTGAGATCTGAAAGAAAACAGATCGGGCTCAACTTCATTGGTTCCCTGCTCATCAGAAATTCGCCGTAGCTCGGTAGTATCAAACCTCTCATGAGTGACCCTTGGCGAATATAATTCTGGCAGGGGCCTCTGCTCAACCGCAGCAACCTGAACGGGTAAAAGAGGATTAAGCATCACACTCTAACCCTCCACATAAGGGATATCTATTTATGCAACACCATACACCAGAAAATCGAAGCATCTTCTCATCTACACCAGATGAGAAGATCACCTACACTACCATAGAGCGATGAACAACTATTTTACAGAAGGTAGCAGCAGCGTCTGCACACATTGTAATGCAGCGATGGTGCAGCCTCAACTCTAAAGCGAGGGACAACAAAAAATGAGTGGCTTCGAAAGATAAATGAAATAAATATTCTTACTGGATTTATTTTTGTATATTGTACCTCGCTATAATCATTTTGTCAAGTATTTTCAATACCATAGAACTATTGATCAGAAAAGAAATCTCGCCAGAAATGATGACATGCTATCTTAAAATCCCTAATTAAATTTCATCTCTTAAAATAAAAAACGGTAGGAGGAGCCTAATTATGTGTTCATTTCCCATTCACCACTATATTACACTTGACTTAATCCCTTGCAGTGATATAATTTCGTCACTCGTGAAGAAAATGCTGTTCTGTTTTATCTTCTTCTTATGCAAACTTTATTCAAATTGATATTTACCAAGCAGTCATCTATCTCTTTGAATAAAAATCTCTTCTCTCTCGGCGCAGATAGTATTTTTCTACTAAAAAATCATATCTACTAAAACGTGAGGTCCCCCGATGCGGATTGCTATGCTCTCATGGGAATCTCTTCACTCAATTAGTGTTGGTGGAGTATCAGCGGTAGTGACTGAAACTGCCGCAGCTATTGAGAGAAAAGGTCATGAAGTCCATGTATTCACCAGAATGTCAAACGGACAGCCGACCTATGAACGCATCGATGGAGTTCACTACCATCGCTGTCCTTTCCGTCTCCAGCTTAACTTCGTTGACGAAATCAATGATATGTGTCGCTCGTTTGTTCACCACTTATTCCAAACCGAAAACTATGTAGGCGGATTCGATATTGTCCATGCCCATGACTGGCTGGCATCAAATGCGGCGGTGTGGATTAAGCAGGGAAGAGGGAGAAAGATGGTATTCACCATCCACTCCACTGAATATGGACGATGTGGTAATAACTTCTGGGGTGGACCATCAGCTCGTATCAGAGATCATGAAAGACATGGCACCTACTGTGCAGAAAGGATCATTACCGTATCCCAGGCCCTCAAAAATGAGATCATGTGGATGTACAATGTGCCTGACTGGAAGGCAAGCGTTGTGTACAATGGCATCAACTACCGACATTTCGACGGGTGGATCAACCCCGGTGAGGTCAAAGCACGCTATGGTATTGGCCCCATGGATCCTACCACACTTTTTGTGGGAAGAATGGCCTACCAGAAAGGACCTGATCTCCTGGTGGAAGCTATTCCCATGATACTGCACTACTATCCACACGCTAAGTTTATCTTCGTGGGCGATGGGGAGTTGCGTGCCAGTGTGGAGCACCGTGCCTGGTCCCGCGGCGTCTACCATGCTACCAGATTCTTGGGGTATCGCTCTGGACAGGAACTTGCCAACATCTATAAAGCCTGCGATGTAGTATGTGTTCCCAGCAGGAATGAACCATTCGGCATTGTGATTTTGGAAGCCTGGAGTGCGGGTAAACCGGTGGTGGTGAGCTGTAATGGTGGTCCCTCTGAGTTTGTCTGGCATGGAGTGGACGGGCTCAAAATATACGACTACCCTGAGTCTATTGCCTGGGGCATTGGGAACACCTTCAGAGATTTTGAACACGCGCGCTGGATGGGGAGAAACGGAAGGTATGCCGTAGAACACGCCTTCTCCTGGAACAGTATTGCTGACCAGATACTTAATGTATATCACCAGTAGGGAGGGAGGACGATGGCAGAGGTATATCATGCGCTGGGGCTCCATATGCACCACCCCCCCCACAACCTCAGTCTTTTAATTGAGACAAACCTGTGGGAAGCTCAACAGATCATCCTCTGCTACGAACGCCCCTTACGGTACGCTCAGCGTTACCAAGACGTCGCTCGGGTGAACATTGGTTTTTCCGGCACCCTGCTGGAACAACTCACTGACCCTGAGATAGTTGACCGATATCGTTACCTCATCGATCTTCCCCAGATGCTGGCAGCCTACGGAGAAATAGATACTAAAAACCAGCCAAGCGTGCTCCCCCTGTCTGGTGACAACCTGGTCTGACGGGGAAAATGGAGGCTGGTTCAGACAAATGGTAGAAGAGGCGGGGTTCTGGGGACACTATTTTGCACCTTATCTGCATAAAGTGAGGTCCCGGGAAGCACTGACCACACCGGTAATGATCAGTAACTATCTTAAAACTCACCAACCACATGATTACGTTGAAGTGAGCACAGGAGCATGGAATGTGGGTAGCACCAGTGGGCAGGATCAGAAACGCAGCGAAAGGCGATGAAAGAAGGATGGGACATCAGTACCCACTACCATCAACTAAAGAAAAAACATTGCCAGTCAAAAAAAGGACGCTCAGTACATGCTGAGGTTCTCCTCCCACAGGCAGAAGAGTGGCTCTTGCGGTCTGAAACGAGCTGCTACTTCTTCTGGGGTGACTCATGGATTTCCAAGGTGTATGATAATACGAAACACGCACGTCATTTTTTAATGGACGCAGAGCGTGCGCTTCAGTAAATCTGCCATCAACTATTAACCGCAGATCAGAAAGAAGTAAAAAGTGAGTCAGAAAGCTAAAAAGAAACAACTTACTATCGCACAAGAAAAGCCGGGAGCGCCGGGAATTCGTTCCCTAAAAAAGAACGCATCACCAGCGGTTCATGCAACAAATAAAAAAGGCACCCCTCTCCATACCACGCCTCCACCACCGAGTCCACCTCAGGAGCCGTTTAAAGAAAAGTACCGGGGGGTGCCCACCAGTCCACCTCAGGTTATTCAATCTCAACCAAGTAGAATCGTACTGATGGACATTGACCCTTGCCGGTTTCATGCATACTGGGAAATTTGCGAGGGAGATAAGCAGAAGGTTCTCTCTCAGCTGGATGGGTCATCCCACTTGTCTAAGCTCACTATGAGAGTGTATGACGTCACCTATGTTCAATTCGATGGCAATAACGCCCATAGCTATTTCGATATCAAACTCGACAGGGATAAAGGAAACTGGTACATTGACCTTTGGAGCTCCCATAAATCAGTGTGTGCTGAAATTGGCGTAAAGTCAGCTGAAGGGAACTTTTATCTGCTCGCCCGCTCTAACTTTATAGAAACACCTCGGGCGTTTCAATCATTCTCCGGCAAAGAACGATGGATGAAGGTAACCGGAGATTATAAAGAAATTGCACCCTTGCCTGTGCAACCACCACTGGAAAAAACTTCACCCGCGCACACCTTCTTGAAGATACCGTCACCTGGACTACCCTCCGTTCATCACGCTACGCCTGCTCAGGGAGAAACACTGGAAAGTGAACATTTCCTCACTCCACAAGAACGTGAACTAAGAGCACCTGCGCTGAGAGAAACTCACCTTCCCCATCTCCATGATCAACTTCAGCTCCACCATCCCTTCATTGCTACCTGCACCCCTAGGGAGCACGAGCTCGCTGAAGAAAAGATATCAGAAGACGAGGTAAAAGCATACTACCAGAGATTACTTATCACAGGCAGGCATCAGGAGGCAAAGGTTCGCACCATCCCCGTCACTCACCTCACCCCGAGGAGTGATACGCGGCTTAAAGAGCGATCGGGAGAAAAAGTCCCCCGCCTGAGGCACACCCACTACGGCAGTGATATACGATGGGAAGAAGAAGCGGTGCGGCGGGGCACAAAGAAAACTCCTACTTTCTGAAGTGAGCACTTTGAAATCTTTAACGCTACCGTTTCATATAGATAGGGAAAGGCAGCATGGCTAAAGGATATCTCTCTCTCATACTTCACGCTCACCTTCCTTTCGTGAGACATCCCGAGCACGATGATTTTCTAGAAGAGGACTGGCTCTATGAAGCCATTACTGAAACCTATATCCCTCTGATCAAGGTGTTTGAAGGACTCATCAGAGATGCTATCCCCTACCGGATTACTATGTCTCTTACGCCTACCCTTATCTCTATGTTGCAGGACCCGTTACTTCAGTCCCGCTACATCGAGCACATAGATACCTTGATCGAACTCGCAGAAAAAGAAATAATGAGAAATCGGGAGCGCCCTCAGTTCCTCACCCTCGCCACCATGTACCATAAGAGGTTCACCGAAGCTCGTACCCTCTTCGTTACCCACTACCAGAAAAATTTAATTACCGCTTTTAAAAAGTTACAAGACCTGGGCAGATTAGAAATTATCACCTGCCCTGCAACTCACGCCTACCTCCCGCTGATTAGAATTAATCCCCACGCAGTTAAGGCACAGATTCAGATAGCAGTTGACCACTACCGGGAAGTGTTTGGAAGAAAACCACAAGGTATCTGGCTTCCTGAGTGCGGGTACTACCCAGGGCTGGAAGAAATGCTCAAGGAGGTAGGGATCAGATACTTCATTCTTGACACCCATGGGATACTCAATGCGGATCCCAAGCCCCACTATGGAAACTACGCTCCTCTTTACTGCACCAATGGCACCGCTGCATTTGGAAGAGACCATGAATCATCCAAACAGGTGTGGAGTTCTCTAGAGGGATACCCCGGTGATTACGACTACCGCGAATTCTATCGAGACATTGGCTATGACCTCGACTTCGATTATATTAAGCCCTATATCCATAAAGATGGTATACGAATCACTACCGGCATTAAGTACTATCGGATTACAGGCAAGACAGAGTATAAAGAACCTTATATACCTGAGTGGGCAATAGAAAAAGCTGCCACTCACGCCGGCAACTTTATGTTTAATCGAGAAAAGCAGATCGAGCACCTCTGTTCACTCATGGACCGACCTCCTATTCTCGTTGCCCCCTACGACGCTGAGTTATTTGGCCACTGGTGGTTTGAGGGCCCCGAGTGGATTAACTTCCTGATTCGTAAAATTGTATATGACCAGAACACTATTGAACTCACCACAGCTTCGGACTACTTGGAACGGCATCCTGTCAACCAGGTGTGTACACCCTCCACGGCAAGCTGGGGCTATAAAGGATATAATGAGGTATGGTTAAACGGAAGCAATGATTGGATCTATCCCCTTCTCCATAGCGCTGCTGATAAGATGGTTGAACTGGCACGAGGCTATCGGGGAGTCAATGGGGTTGTAGGAAGGGCACTTAATCAAGCTGCCCGGGAATTACTGCTGGCGCAAAGTAGTGATTGGGCTTTTATTATGAAAAACAGCACCATGGTTGAATATGCAGTGAAACGAACCAATGATCACATCAGCAGGTTTAATAAAATCTATGACCAGGTAAAGAGCGGATATATTGATAAGCGCTGGCTTAAGCAAATCGAGCAGATGGATAATATCTTTCCTCGGCTACATTTTGAAGTGTTTTGCTAGGGTTCATTAATTTTCACCAAGGAGGGTTCTATGGCTATCAAGAAGAAAGAATCAACTAAAAAATCAAATCACAAAAAAACCACGTTTCAATTCAGTGCTCCAGAGGCCCAGCATGTGCTTCTGGCAGGGGACTTCAACAACTGGAACCCTGAAGCTCACCCTCTCCAGAGAACCTCAAATGGTATGTGGAAGATCAGCGTGAGTCTCTCCCCAGGAAGGTATGAATACAAATTTTTAGTTGATGGGGAATGGCACAATGATCCTGGCTGCGAGTCAATCGCTCCTAACCCTTTTGGAAGCAGCAACTGCGTCATTACCCTCAAGTAGGACTGGAATAAAAAACCTGTCTACCTGCACTCAGGCACAGTCTGTCTGAATGGTAAGGTGTGTCTTTTAAGAGACTAACGGATGTTTCTCATTGCCTAGTGGAGGAATTCCATGATCTCTTCCGTGGTGACTTTAGTATCATGAGAAACCTCTAGCGAGGGCATATATTTGGTCTCATCCTTAAGCGTGTACTCATACCGTGCCCTTGTCTCTACTTGCTCTAACAAGATACCTCTACCCGCGCCACTCTCCACATAGGTGTAGGAAAAAAGTGAAATCTTCACCCGGTAGGTAAGATAGGAAATGCACTTTTTAAAGGATGGTGGATAGGAGGGAGCAACAATGAGGGCATGGGGTATCTGGTCATTGTGTATCTTATAAGAAGGATACATTTTGGTAATGCTCTCTAAGTGCTCCCACGCCCAGTCAATGCGATTCACCAGGTGAAAGAGCAGCTTATCGGTATATCGTAACTCAACACTAATCAACACCAGCCTCTTGTCTTTATCTACACCGGTAAGATCCCACAGTTTCCCCTCTCTGGTTCCTATACCCTCTCCCATGAGCTCAAGGTGCTGGTCGAGTACCTTATAATGTTCAGCGATCAGACGTACTATTTCTTCCTTGGAAGCGGCTTCAACCTTTTTGAGAATAACCGTCATACGTATTCTGTCCCGAATATCATTTGAACTAACTGTTTTGAACTATTTCTTATTGCCTGAGCGTGTCATGGCGAACGCCGTGAAGCACTCTCATCTTCACCTTAGAAAGGAGCTTTATTGAATAACCTCTCAGCAAAGCTACCATGGTGCTCTCCATAGCACAGGTGTCCATTGCCCCCTCCATTCATTTTTAGAATAGAGCGTGAGATTTCAGTAATACACCTGACCGTTCCAGAAGAAGGTGAGGTATGTGAGAGCGGTTTTCTTCTCACCATTGACAACCCTATCTCTTCATCTTCCGGAATATAACCCAAGTAAGAGAGCGGTTTATCTAAAAACATTTTTACAATTCTCTGCATCTTTTCAAATACCACCGCTGCCTGGGGAGGGCTGGCAATCCTGCTCGACACAATTCCTACCTGTGCATCTGCGTTGACCTGGAAAATAAATTTAATCACCCCATAGGCATTGATCATCTCTGCCACCTGCTGAGGGGTAACCACAATCACCTCAGCGACCGCCTTAAGGATAGCTCTCATGTGGTGGATGAAACCAGGGGAAGCATTAATCAGCATTATATCAGCTTCCTCTTCCGCACGTCTGAAACCTTGTATAAGCGTGGATCTCTCATGCTCCCCGAGAGAACGTAAATCAGAAATATCTACATCCAGGGTAATTAACTTCAGTTCCTCTTTCCCCCCCGCGATAACTTCTTCTTTCCCATTCTTAGTAATAAATTGTAACATTGAACCACGCGCGGGAATATCCATCAACATACACAGCCGAGGAAGGCTGAAATCAGCATCGAACACCAGTACTCTCTTTCCACGCTCTGCAAGCTCACACGCCAGGTTGGCCGTTAAAAAAGCGCGCTCCCCTACCCTCCTGTCACTGGTAATACAGATTACCCGGGGAAGGATACGCGCACCTTCTGGCTCACTCACCGCATCGTGTGTACCACCAGTTGAATGTTCACTTTTGTCAGATTTAGACGAGAGAAAGAGGTGAGAGAAATCCTCTAACCCCCTTCCCAATCTTTTTACCTGCTTCATATCCACATGTTGAACAATTGAGTAGTAGTAGCCCTTCGATAAAAACTCCTACCTGGTTAGTGTTCCTGAACAATCAGTAATGAATTACCCACACCCAAATCGTTGTTGGTCACCTCAGGGTTGTTGGGATCAATCTTCCACTCACCATCCACGATGAATTTATACTCATACCTGCCCGGTGTAAGATGGATGGTACCCTTCCATACCTTATCGCCTTTCTGCTGAATCATAATATCATCCACAGGTTGCCAGTTACTAAAGTCCCCGGCTATCTTTACTTCCCGCGCACTCGGGTCATAGTATCGGAGCAGTACTCCATCATCTACCTGTTGCGGACATAACCTTATGGCTATCCTTTCCGTAGCAAGTTCTTTCTGCTTCTCCTCAATAATAACCTCACCTGCCAACGCCATATAATCCTCTGTGCCCCTCCCGTTCTTGTCATATTTATAAATAGGGAGACCATATCCCGCCGCTTCTTTCAGTTTCACGGTAGCATGGATTATCGTTTTATACACATCTTTCCCAAAATGCTGTTCGATATTTTTCAGCACCTCTTGAGCAAATAACGTCCTCGGATTACAAATGGTAGCCAAAGCCTTGGTCCTCATTTCGTGTCCGTATTCAACCTTAAGCACTTCGATAATTTCAAGTAGTCTCGCTACCCCCTGTAATGAAAAAACACTCATCTCGATAGGGATGAGTGCTTCTCTGCATGCCCGCAGCGCATTAAAGGTAAGCAGCCCCAAATTCGGTGGACAATCAACAATGACATAATGATAACTCCTCTCCATCTCCTGAATGCTCCTCGCTAATATACTCTCGCGACCCACCTTTCCCGCTAATTCTTGTTCCACTGCGCTCAGTATTAATTGGGAAGGGATAAGATCAAAATTCTCTTCGAGAGTAATAATGACATCCTCTATGTATTTCTTCTTTGATGGAGTAAAGACATCGTAGATACTTTTTTCTAACTCCTCAACTTTGACATCCAATCCGATCGAGGCATGGGCTTGTGGATCCAAATCAATCAATAACACTTTTTTATTATTTGATGCCAAGCACGCTGAGAAGTTAATAGCAGTGGTAGTTTTTCCACAACCACCCTTCTGGTTTACTACGGCTATGGTACGCATAACGCCCTCCGTTTCCTGGAATTGACCTGCTACCCCCACACAGGATTACAAATCCAGTTTTAGTTGTCTTTTGCCTCCCCCCACCCGGCACAATAACAAACATTAAGCACTACCGCAGGAGAACTACCATCGCCAGCACTATTTCAGCAGCATGCAATTTTCAAGATAGCGTGTTATGCTAATCCCGCTCTTCTATCCTCAGCCGTCGGGGTCTTAACATCGAATTTTTCCTCATACTTACGCAGCAAGAGATCCAGTCCTTCTCTTACATACACTGCCTGAGGCACTTTGGTTCTTTCTGATAACCGTTTAATTTTTTCTACCTGTTCAATATCTAAATATATACTGCGTAAAACTTTATTCCCCAATGTGGATCACCTCCTTCTAAAATTCCTTATAGTTGAACACGTTTCTCCAGTTAAATTGATATTACAATAAATTATAGGTTATATATTATAAATATATTCATTTTTGTCAAGAAAAAAAATCAATATATTGTATTTTTTATATTATTACTACACTATATTGTGTTTATCGAAAATACTTTTATGGTTGGATTTCCGTGGAGATTACGTCCTTGATGAAGATACTGCGGTGGGAAAGAGGTAAGACCAGGAAAGATACGTGAAGCTAGTTATAGAATGGAATTACTCAGGTTTTACAACTCGATTGCGTAACGTTCCTATGTCACCAACCACAACCTCAATAGTATCCCCTACCTTCATAGGACCAATTCCGGCTGGTGTTCCAGTAGCTATCACGTCACCAGGTAAAAGGGTCATCACCTTTGAAATGAAAGAGACCACGTGAAATACCGAAAATACCATATCCGCAGTAGTACCCGATTGCTTGAGCTCTCCATTAAGATAGGACTCAACCACAAGTGCAGAAGGATCACACTCCGTTTCAATCCATGGACCCATAGGAGCAAAAGTATCAAACCCTTTAGATCGGGTAAACTGTTTATCTTTTCCCTGTAAATCCCTTGCGGTTACATCGTTAAAGCAGGTGTATCCTAATAGGTACTCTTTTACCTTTCTTTCAGGAACATTTTTCGCCACCCTTTTTATCACTACCCCTAACTCAGCCTCATAATCAACCCTTCGCGACATGGCAGGATAGATGATAGTATCATTAGAGCCAATCACCGCAGTCGAAGGTTTAAGAAATAGTAGAGGCTCATCAGGAATTTTCATCCCTAGTTCCTCCGCATGAGAATGGTAATTGAGTCCCAAAGCAACAATCTTGGTCGGATAACATGGTGCGAGAACCTTTAACTCCTCAAGCTGGTATCTTTCATCGCTATACTCATAGTGGTTAAAGATATTCCCACTCACCCTATTGATTATATCCCCTTCAAGTATTCCATAGCATACTTCATTGTCCCTTTTAAAACAAACAATTCTCATTCCCTTCTTACCCCCTTCAGGTGTTACACTGGCAGAAAAAAGAATCTAAAATTGAGGCAATTGATATAAGCTTTACCATACACCGGCAAGGATTATTCTTCAACTTTAAACTCTCGCCAGTACAAAAGAAGGGAGGATACCTAAAGATGATCCCTCAGCAGGATAACGTAATTTTATCAATATTAATGTTTAATAAATATAAACCACCAAGGCTATATCTGAAAGCAAAACAGAATAGGCAGTGCATATCTTCACCACTATTTATTCAAAAATGGTGACAGAAGTGTAAAATTTGCTATAATATAAATCTCTTAAATTCATATCACCTGGCTAAATGCAGTTACACTACTTAAACGTTATAGAAGAAACCCTTAACTCTCCACACCACTAAGACTAGTTATATTAACCAAAACCATTTCCAAAGGAGGCTACAATGAAAAAGTTCATTCTTCTTGTAACACTGATACTTCTCAGTACTGCTATTGTTAATGCAGAAGTGACCAGGAAGCTGGTTACTAATCCTGACGGAAGCAGAGAGTATGTCTTTTATAGTGAAAACAAGGAAATCGCCAGGTATACGCTAGATGATCAAGGAAACATAGTGAGAACCATTGGCCAAATCCCTGATGGAGTAGTCAGAGAATACTATAAGAGTGGAAAGTTGAGAGGCGAGGGTATGTTCAAGAACGGTAAACCCGAAGGTATCGCTAAGGAATATTATGAAGGTAGTCAGCTCAAGGCAGAGTGGAGTATCAAAGACAATAAGCTCGATGGCGTCAGCAAACAGTACTATGAGAATGGCAAATTAAGATGTATCGATACCCATAAAAACGGGCAAAGGATCAAGAGAGAAGAATATGATGAAAATGGCAATCCCATAAACCGTAAATAGGTAACCTGATAAGGTCAAGGGGAAGTATAACTCGGTGAAACAATCACCACTAAAAGTTATAAGGATCATTACTGTAGCTGCTGTGCTGTTAGGGATTTTAACGAGTACTTCCATACTCTTAAGAAATCTGATCATAAAGTTAGGCATACAAAAAGGGATAGAACGCACTTTTGGTACAAGGGCAATTATTGAAAAGCTGGAGGTGGGACTGACCCAAAGCTTTATGAGGATTGAGGGGCTTACCCTCTACAATCCTCAAGGGTTCAAAGAGGGAGTTTTAGCAAGGGTGCCCCTGATTTATGTGGACTATGAGCTCAGCCCACTCCTCAATCGCCAGCTACATTGCATTGAACTAATGGCAACGGTTAGTGAGTTAGTAGTAATTAAAAACGAGGAAGGAGAAGCTAACCTTACACGCCTGAAAGGATCCTCCCGTGAAGGGAATGAAGCCCTTGCAAAAAAATACCGGGAAAAAGATACCCGGCTTGAGATAAAAATTGATAAATTCATCCTCAGTCTTGATCAGGTGAGACTGGTCGATTATACCAGGAGAGGCAAACCGAAAGAGCGAAAGATAACGCTTAACATCTCACAGATGGAGTTTAGAAACGTTACCAGCTTAGAAGAAATCACCAGCTCAGTCTTTAAAATAGTAACAACTGCCGGATTACGCAATAGGGGAATGGTCACCGATGGGTTGGTCGATACCGGTAGACAAATGGGTAGCAAGGGCATTGGGGTTTTAAAAGAATTCAGCGAAAAAATATCCTCATAGGCATAGCATTCTATAACACTTTTAATCCAGAGGAATCGACATTCCTCTGGTAATCTTACAGGGCGAGCAGGGGGACACAAAATGATCCATGAGAAAGTACTGTTAACCACTACCCAGGCAGATGGCTATGTTATTCCTCTCGGTCCGCTCAATTTAGTGTGCATTGTCACCCATAATGGAATGGTGGGGTGCGGAGCTTTTGATGTAGTAGCGTTAGACAATTTCAAATACCCGGCAGCACGGGTAAAATCACCCCGTGGTACTGCCATTGCAACCATCGATGACCTTCTCTCAGGAGTAGTTAAAGAGGCAAACGCGGCGGCACTCGCACACGGGGTAAACGTTGGTATGTCAGGCAGGGAAGCACTTGAAAAGCTCTAAGTTAACTTTTAGTGATCGAACAAAGACACAAGATGTGGGGATATCTTTACTTTACTGACTGGGGACAATAGGCGGCCTCCTCTTCCACCTGCGGTGAACCCAGATCCACTCGTGGGGGTGCTCTCTTATACGGGATTCTATTATTGTTGTATATCTCTGTGTGAGATTGAGAACATCCTTCTCTAAATCACCTGTCTCCTCTATCTGAAGTGGCTCGCTCAAGGAGATCTTAAACCGGTATCTTCTGTCGCTCCGTCTCAAGAAGGCCATGATAATTGGTGCGCCTGTCTTGAGAGAAAGCGTTGCCACAGCTCTTGTCGTCGCGGTTTTCTGTCCGAAAAAGTCAACAAAGATGCTATTCTTCTTAGCACTCTGGTCAACGAGGATTCCCAGCAACTCATTATTCTTAAGAACCTTTATTATCTCACGAGAAGCTTTCTCTTCAAAGATTATCTTCTGACTACTATATTCCCTGAGCCTCGTGAAAAATCTATCGACGAAGGGGTTCTTCATATGCTTTGCAATTGAATGCAGGGGGTGGAAGAAAAATTCAAAAGCACAGCCCAAGATCTCCCAGTTTCCTATATGCCCTGTCACAAAGATAATACCCTTCCCCTCTTTGTGGGCCTTTCTTGCAAACTCCAGCCCCTCCACCTCAAAGTGCTCCTGCCAGTTGCTCCAGTTGACCATCCGTGACAGCTTAATAAAATCGACCCCCACAGATGCAAGATGCAGGTAGTTGCGCCTTATGATTTCCTTTATCTGAACGTCTGATAGGTCCTCGCCATATGCATTGCGGAGATTTTCATCCGCTACTTTACGATGTTTTCTGTCAATGAGATAGGTTACATAGGCAATGGACTTTCCCATCAGCATACCGATATTCAGAGGAAGCAGTCGAATGATAGATACGAACGCCATCAAGCCAATATACTGAATAAAGTCGGATAGTTTAAACCTCGTCCGTTTTCTCATCTTATATTTGGAAACATTAACTATTTGGGCTTACCGATTAGTTGTGAGCAGAAATACTAACCAAAGATATTTGAAATTTTTTAAGACCCTTTATGTGTGACATGGGGATTTTTCTGAGCCCAACAATATAGTCATTGGCTTTGGTCACGAC
>Ga0209253_10002059_pt1 | contig 17746 bp, 20 predicted proteins | sample FrelakmetBRP12BR_FD_187145 | JGI IMG/M metagenome (GOLD analysis project Ga0209253, IMG submission 187145) | Freshwater lake sediment microbial communities from the University of Notre Dame, USA, for methane emissions studies - BRP12 BR (SPAdes)... | ecosystem: Environmental > Aquatic >... | reverse complement strand
GGCCTGACTGGGGTGAGCAATAACCTCGGCTCCGACCCCCTCTTCGTCTCTTCCTCCGACTTCCGGCTCCAGGACGCAAGCCCGGCACAAGGTAAGGGAGTCAACGTAGCCCTCACCTCTGACTTTGTAGGGACGCGGGTCCAGGGAGTCCCCGACATCGGAGCGTACGAGACTCTCGGCACCCGATTCCCTGTCACGGCAGTTACGATCACCACGGTAGGAAACGTAACCCAGTACGACAATCGTCACTAAGGAGGTCTACAAGATGAGTGACGTGCCTCTCAAGGACTACATCGAACGCATCCTGGACGAGCGTGGTGCTCAACACAAGGCTCATTGGGATTCCTCCGAGAAGGCGTTAGACGCCGCCACCGCAGCTATGAATGCTCGCTTAGAGACCATGAATGAGTTTAGGGCCCAGATCCTGGAGGAAAGGTCTAACTATCTTAGGCGAGATCAGCTAGACCCCACGCTAGTGCGCCTGAAGCTCTTGGAGGAAGAAGTCTCCGAGTTTAGCGGCAGGTTCTGGATGCTGGCTTTCCTCATCCCCACCGCCGTGGCGGTAATTATCAGTTTGGTAGTTTGGCTTGGCAGGCATCTTCTAGGAGGCTAGGGGGAAGAAGTGGACCTAAAGAACCTGTGCGATAAATGTGGCCGGGAGGTGCAGATAGGTGCCTGGCCTTTCTGCCCCCACCCAGAAGGAGTAGGCATGGTCGCCGAGAAATCCTATCCCTTCACCACTAGGAACTTCAATGGCCAGGCTATAGAAGTCACCTCCAGGGCGCATGAGAAGGCCTTGTGCCAGCAGTACGGGGTTCAGAAGCGCGACGATGTGGCCTGGGTGGAGAAGGAATACCTAGGCTACAACTGGAGAACCAAGCAACAGGAGTACAAAGAGGGGCGAGGCGTAGGGCTCCCCGGATGCTGGGTCTAGGAGGCTAAATGGCCGAGTTTGACAATGTCCTTGCCAGGGAACTCTCCGCGGACGAGAGAGACAAGCAGCTTCTAGGCTGGCTTAGGATCAAGTACGGAGAAGGCCTGGCAGCCCTAACCCGGGAGCGGGCCTGGGAGCAGGGCCCCCTAGCCACCTCTTACGTGGAAGGCAAGCAGGGCGCGGGGAAGGGTAAAGCTCTCTCCAAGGTAGTTGACAACCGCCTTAGAAAGATCGCCCTGGAATGTGCTGCCCTGATGACAGATGTCCGGCCTATCTGGAACTACGAGACCTATGCAGAGGAGGTAAAGCAGCAGGGAGACGTTTTGAACAAGCTTGCCAGGGCTTGGTGGAGGAACTCCCGCACTGACCGGAAGTTGGTGAGTATCATCCTTTATGCCCTTTGTGGTGGCTCTGGGTATGGGCTACTTACATACAATGCCGACCTCTCCTCTGGCAGGGGAGACCTTGATCTGGTCCCCTTCGACCCACGAAATGTCATACCTATAGATCCTACCTTCTCTGACTCCATTCAGGACTGGAGAGGAGTCATCCTAAGACAGCGCTTCCCCTTGGAGACTATCAAGAGGATGTTCCCCTCCAAGGCTGGAAAGCTGGCTGGCAAGGAGACCACCTGGGGCCCTGCTAAGCCTACCGAGCGCGCTGGCACCTCCAGCATCATCTCACCCCAATGGGATGTGCTAGAGGGCAGGAAAGGCATCCAGGAAGTAGGCGGGGTGGACATCATGCGTGCCTACATCAAAGATGACAGTCTTAACCTTACTACTGAGAAGATCACCCTAGGCGAGGGGGAGTGGGCGTATGATGTTTATCCTATGGGGCAGGCTAAGCCCAACGGCGAGCTAGCCACCAAGAATGACTCCCGGCTCTATCCACGAGGTAGACTGATCATCTTCACCCCGGAGTGCATCCTGAAGGATATCCCTAACCCCCATTGGCATGGACTCTTCCCGGTGATCAAGTTCACCTTGGATCCACTCCCTTGGACCATCCTTGGTTCCAGCATCATAGGTGACCTAATCCCCCTGCAGGACTCCCTGAACGAGGCCTTGAGAGGTGCGGATGACGGCCTGGCTCAGTGGGTGCGAAGGAGTGTGGCAGCAGACAAGAGGGCTATGCCAAAGTCTGCGCTGGACGCTCTGGACACCCGCGCCGCAGGAGTCAAGATGCACTACAATCCTGCCGCAGGTGAGCCCTTCAAGCTCCTGGATGGACCTAACCCACAGGTCTTCAAAATCTTCCAAGATCTGATCGAATTCCTCAAGGCTGAGATGGAAGACACCGGAGGCACGAGAGGAGTCACCGCTTTGGCTCAGATGGGCCAGATGCCCTCGGCTGACACCATGGAGCGGTACATGGAAGCCCTTTCACCTATTCTCCGGCTTAGGGCTAGAAACATCGAGCTGGCCCTTTCCGACCTCGCCGAGATGCTGAAGGTAGGCTTCTTCCAGTGGTACAATGCCCCGCGGAGAATCGAGCTTCTTGGGAAGGATGGCTTGACCCGAGAGGACTTTGACTACGACCCCGGGACCATGGTGCCAGAAGGTAATGGCTCCAGGATGGAGCGAGCTATGGAGCATCATAAGCTCTTCTCTTTCCAGGTGGCGCCCAACTCCTGGCTCAACGTGAGCCACACTACCCAGAAGATGTTCTACCTCCAGCTCTTCAGAGCGCAGATGTTGGACCCATGGACCATCTGGGATCAGTTTGATGTCCCTGACGCGGGGCCTGCTCCGGCAGAGACCGTACCTGAGAGGATCACCGCGGCGAGAAAGTTGGGTCTCATGCCTGGTCCACCTCCTGAGCTTGTGCAGCTCCAGCTGGCTATGCAAATGGCCCAGCTCCAAATGCAGCTCGTCCAACTCCAGCAGATGGCAGCGCAGCCTCCAGGGATGGCAGCACCTCCCCAGCCGGGTGGAGCCGCACCTCCTGGAGGACCGCCTGGCCCAAAAGCTCAGGGGGGCCGCCCACCTAGTGGGCAAGTAGCTCCCCACTTTGAGACCAGGGAGAATGGCACCAGGCCAGTGGTAAGTGAGAGTCCATAGTCTAGGTTGACATCTTCAAGAGCGTAACGTAAACTACCAAGCACCGAAGTACAGCTTCGGTAAAGGAGAGTGTCTAATGGCAGTCAAGAGTGGTTCTGGGTTGAAGACCGTCTTTACAGACGCGGTCTTTGCTTCTGGAGGTAGCGGGAAGGCCACGGCCAAGTCCCCGGCTCCCAACAGCCCCAACAAGTCTGGCAAGAAGTAGGTAGGGTATGCCGCCCAGCATGCAAGGCAGAATGGGTGGCCCTCCTCCTGGGAGCACTCCACAGGGGCTGTCAAGCCTCATGCCGGAGGGTTTGCCTCCCCAAGAGGAAGGCTTTGGCGGGCCTAACCCCGAGGAAGGCGGCTCCAAGGGAGGGCTCAAGGATGTCTTTGATGAGATCCAGGGAACCCTGGATGCTCTGGCTAGCGTGATTCCGGAACAGGCTGAAGAGATCGACCAGGTCAAAATTCAGCTATCGGAGATCCTAGCGAAGGCAATTTCCGGTGGAGCCTCTTTCAGCGGGCGCACGGGAGGTGGAGGCTTGCAGAGCCCAGCCAACCCCGGCTTCCCTGTTTAAGGTAAACCTCCAGGAGGTTTAACGAAGTGAGTAAGAAAGAAGATGACCAGTTCCAGGAATGGGTAGAGGAAGTTTCCAAGAAGACGAAACCCGAGGAGGCAGAAGCTTTCAAGATGTGGGCAGCAAGCGACTCCGCCAGGGAAGTGTTCAGGGGGACCATCGGTCAGGCCGAGCTTTACCGCCGGATGAACGACCTCGCTCAGACCCGAAAAGAGCTAGAGACCGCACGCGAAGAGCTTGAGTCATGGTACTCAGAGGAGGCCCCGAAGAATGAGGCTCTCCTGAGGGAACGTGACGAGCTTAAAGCCCAGCTCGAACAGCATGGTTCGGGGGGTCCTCCTCCCGCAGAGGCAACTGGTCAACAGATTTCTGCTCAAGACCTTGCGGACCTCAAAGCGAAGTCGGCCAAGGTGGATGTCTTGGACAGGCTTCTCCCGGCAGTCTTGGGGGATATGAGCCTGGTTCTCAAGGATTCCATCAAGAACAACTTCGATGTTGATCCCCGCGAGGTGATCAAGCTTTCACTGCAGCAGGGCATTGAACCTTATCGAGCTTATGAGATCCTCACAGCGGACGAGAGGCAGAAGCGTTACGAAACCTCCCAGGAAGCTGAGAAGAAGAAGTGGTTCGATGAGGGGAGACGTGCTGCGTTGACTAACAGCCCCGATCATCTTCAGCCTTCCGGACCTTCGGTGGTTGACTATCTGAAGGACCTCGGCAAGGACCCAAGCAAGAAGGGACCCGAAAGGGACGACCGGATTGCTGCAGCCTTGAAGGAGTTCTCAGAAGGCAACTTCTAAGGCGGATGGCCCTTGATAGGGCCTTTCTAACTTAAGGAGTTTTACACATGGCATTTCTCGACACTGTCAACACCATCACGCGGAAGACGATTGTTCCCGGGATGGTGGACCAGGTCTTCAAGTCCGGACCCACGATGGCGTACATCAAGCGCAACTGCCTGGCTAAGTATGCAGGCGGACCCAGCTGGCAGGAGAACTTCCTCTACGGCATGCTGGACGTCCAGGCCTACAACCCTGGCGACACCTTCGACATCATCCAGCAGCAGATCTTCACGGGCGGCACGGTGACCCCGAGGTACTACAACGTGCCTGTCCCCGCGCTGATCGAGAAGGTCAAGCTGGAGATGGCGGGGCCTGAGGCTGTCTTCAACTACGTGGACACCCTCATGCAGACTGCGGCGCTCACCATGAGTGCCAAGCTGGCCACGGATATCTTCCGTCACGGCCAGACTGGTAGCACTACCGGTGATCGCACGAAGTACATCAACGGCCTCGCGGAGGCCCTGAATGATGGGGACGTGGCTGCCACGGGCGATACTGTTGCCACCGGCCCTTTCATCGAGCACTACGCTACCTACCTTACCCTCACCCGGAACGACGCCAACATCGGCACCGCGATCAACTCGCCTATCACCGCAGCCCAGGGCTACGTGGCGGGATACGTGAACGGCGCGATCTCCTACCCTATCCTTGAGCAGGCTTACAACTCGGTGGTCTACGGCACTGAGGCTCCTGACCTCATTGTCACGACCAACAAGGGCATGAGCCTGATCAAGATGGCCTTCCATGCTCAGCAGCGCTATGAGGGCACCACGGCTGACTTCGGCTTCCAGGGCGTCAAGTTCAACGGCGCCACGATCTTCCAGGATCGGTATGCTCCTGGTGGGGACCTGGTCAGCGCGCCTGAGGCGGCCAAGCTTGGTCGAGGCACCTCCGGTTCCGCCGAGATGGCAGCGGGCGAGACCATCTGGTTCCTGAATACCAAGTACATCCGCTTCTACCTCTCGACCGACTCCCTCTTCGGATTCGGTTTCACCGGCTTCCTCCCCGCGCAGGACAACTCGCTGGTTGTAGGCCACTACAAGTTTGCTGGCAACATGACGGTTCAGGCTCCGCGTCTCATGCGCGTGCTCTGGGGCATCACCTAAGCTAGCTTCTAAAGGAGAATGAAATGGCTCATTTCCAGAAGGACGGTCTTTGGATCCAGGGCGGCAGCGGCCTCATGGCGAACGTCAATGAGACTACCCCTTACGTCCCCGGCCAGATTGGCAAGGTCCTCTCCGCGAAGTCTGCGGACGGTAAGGTTCCTGCCTTCTACCAGTATGTTCAGCGTTACACCACGGACTCCGAAACGACCGTGGCCGGGGCGCCCGCGTACTGGGTTGACTTTGACGACTTCATCGTGAGTGCGGAGAGCACTGACGCCCTGAGCCAGCCGACTGTGGCTGGTGTCTTCCTGGGTGCGTACCCCGCGGCTGGGCTGTACGGGTTCATCCAGGTTGGCGGTCTGGCGGAAGTCAGCGTGACTGACACGGTCTCCGCTGGAGAGCGTCTGCAGATCGGTGACAACGATCAGTTCAAGGCCCTCGCGGCTATCACCATCACTTCACAGGCTGTGAGCGTGGCGGTTCCGGCGGGTGTGGTTGCGATTGCACAGGAGGCCGTTGAGACCTCCACGAACTCGCAGATCACCGCGCTGCTTTCTGTCCTGCGTAACGGCTGGTAAGGAGATAACCCATGGCTGCAGTCACCGTACACTTTCTTGAGCACGGATGGGCGGGGGACATCAAGCGGAACCGAGCGATCGTGGAGATCGCCTCCGCGACGACTGACTCCGTTACTGCACCTCAAGTTGGTCTAAAGTGGATCGAAGCAATCGAGGCAACGGGGCGAATCGGCTCCTATGATGGCCACACCCTGGTTGGTGCCTCTCATGCTACCCTCAACAAGACCAGCGACATCTTGATCTGCTATGACGGTACCGATGCAGATGCTGCCTTGTCCACTGGAAACGTAGAGCTTTACTTCTACGGGAGGTAACCAATGGCAGATCTCACAGTCCACAAGGTGGACCATGGATGGGCGGGGGATAGGCGTAGACAAAAGGTGGTAGTTACAGCCGCCAATGGTAAAACCCTGACTCCTGTCATGTGCGGGCTTAGCCATATCGAGGCTATCAGGCCTACTCACCGTATTGGTGAGTGGGAGTCTGGGCAAGATCTGGCTACCTGTTCTCATGTAGGCTACACCAAATCCACTACTGTGGTGGTTTTTTACAGTGGCTCTAACGCCGACTCGGCGATCACCTCTGGCAAGGTTGAGCTGTACGTCTACGGGATATAGCTTGGGAGGGGAGGCCTAGCCTCCCCTACCTTTTGGAGGTCTAGCGTGGCTGAAACCTTCGGAGCCATCTGGAACAAGGTCCTCTTGTATGCACCTAACACACCTGTGCCCTTGGCACAGCAAATGGTTAGAAACGCCTACAACCGTGTCTTGAACCTCCACTACTGGAGCGAGCTTTGGGGTGAGGGTGAGAAGGTAATCCCCACCATAGTATCAACAGGCACAGCTACAACCACGGTAGGATCTGCTACCGTGGACTTCAGCTCTGCCATTGCCACTTCGAGTATGGTAGGCCTACAGTTCATAGGAAACTCTACCATCACTGGCTACTACGACATCATAGCTGTCCCTACTAGCTCTTCTGTTACCCTCGACAAGGTCTGGGCTGCAGAAGCTATCACCACCGGAACCTATCAAATCGGGGAGTTCTACGTGCGCTTCCCCACGGACCTTAGAACCCTTGACGACATTCGGGACATCCATAACAACTGGCGCTTGCGCCGGCAGTACCATCAGCAAAACTACCTCGATAGGATCGACGCCAGGAGACGCTACACAGGAGCGCCCATACTCTACGTGGAAGCTAAGCCCCTAGTATCCTCCACCGGGGTTGTAACCCCTAGGTACGAGTTCTTTCCAAGACTTGTTTCTGGGGCGCACCTGGTTTATCGCTACATCAAGAATGCCACCCTCACGGCTAACACAGACTACCCGATAAGCACCTTGAGAAGTGAAGCCTTGGTGTGGGGGGCCCTCGCGGAGCTGGCGCTTTGGCCAGGTACCTCCGAGAGGCCCAACCCCTTCTTCTCGATAGACCAGCATAGGGAGTACGACAAGATGTTCCTGGAAGCCGTGCAGGATTCTGAACAAACGGATCTCGACCGCGCGCAGCGGATGCTGATCTACGACGACGACTCAATGGGATACCCGGCAGACGCGAAGTTCATGCAGGAGCGCGGGCTCCCTTACTAAAAGGAGTAGAAAAATGGCAAATGGTTCTGGTCTCAAGACGACCTTCAAGGATGCTGCCTTTCCGAAGTCTTCTGGCTCCAGCGACTTCACCTTCGAGGGTGAACAGAAGCTGGCCAGCGCAGACTTCGAGATCAATGGGCAGAGGCCTGTGATCCTGGTTGGTGACGGAGAGCTGGGTAACTTCATCTCGGAACTGGAGTAACTTCCAATGGCGCTTCAGAATACTTATGGACAGGCTGATCCCAACACAGCCCCGCCCCCGGGCGGCGTAGCCCAGGGTAACCCCTTTCGAGGGGGAGGGAATCAGGGTTGGATTCAGAAAATTTTTCCGCAGCTGTTGAAGCGGATGGGCGGGGGTGGTGTTCCTAGGCGTCCCACTATGGGTGGGGGTGGTCAGCCTGGGGGTAACCCCGGGGTAGATCAGGGAGTTCGTGGGTTCAGGGACTGGACGAAGCAGAGGCCCTCTGGAGGTACTAGGCTAGGTGGTGGGGGCATGCCTGGTGGCAATATGCCTCAACCCACCGTAGCTCCTACTTATGGTCCTCCTCCTGATCCTTGGGAGGACTATGGCCAGGGCGCACCCTTGATTAGTCCCGGCTCAGGCCCTAGGAGTCCTTACGACATCCCCATGCCTAGCTTCCCTCCACCCGGAGGCGGTGGGCTTCAGCCTACCCTTCCTCAGGTTCCTGGTAGAGGAGCGGGAGGGATTGCTACTTCCCCTCAGATGCCGGGCCCTTACTCTGACCCCTATGAGAATATGAAGGCTATGCGGAAGGGTGGAGCAAATACCTTTGGAGCTGGTTGGGGAGGGTAACCCGAGGGGTGTATGGCCTATCAGCGCATAACCCTCACACAACTCAAAACCCGGCTAGAAGAAAGACTTGGAGGGGAGCAACGCTTCTGGACTGAACCGGAACGAGAGCATGCCATTAACGAGGCTATAGCAGCCTGGCAGCTACTCACCGGGGAAGTTGTAGTTACCGACACCCAGACCCTCCCCGCTAACACTAACCTTCTTCAGCTCTCCCTGGACAAGCCAGTCCTTACCACCCTTAGAATAAGGTGCGATGACTGTGGAGCTGGAGTTGTCACTGCAGTGGATACTGACTCCCCTGCCTCAGGGGAGGCTATTACTTTCACCTCCACGGTGACATGTGCTACTGCGCCCATAACGTACCTATGGGACTTTGGTGACACCCTCCCAGCGGTCAACACTACTGATCTTTACGGCTACTGGCCGTTAAACGAGGGTTGGGGAAACTCTAGGGTTTGCACTATTGGGGCTGGGCCCGACTTGCTTGAAGTAGGTGGAACTGTCGCAGATACTACCGGGCGCTTTAATAAAGCGGTTTCTAGTACGGAAGCCGACACGTCTGCGCTAGAGGCGGCGATTACCCCGCCACTAGCAGTTGCGGCAGGATTGACTGTTGCTATATGGTTTAAGTGGCCTACGGCTCCGGCGGTCTATCCGCACAGTCTTTTCGCTCTGGACAACGGGGGGTCAGGAGCTGGAATCGTAGCACCTGCTCTGAGTGTTGCGAGGTACTACACTAGTGACTTCCTAGAAGTGATCTTCTCCTGGGGCGCTAGTCCGAACTACATCGTCTTGCCGAACCCACGGCTAGGAGATTTTGTCGTCAATACGTGGCATCTGTTGGTCATCTCCTATGATGCCGGTACGGGGCTTATGACTGGTAGGGTGGATGATGGCTGTATGGAATCTGCAACTGTCTGGACCGCAGTCCCCCTCCCTGCCGAAAAGCTAGAAGCCTTGGTTCCCCCAGCATCACTTACAGTAGCAAATGCCTCGACTTTCACTAGGGTACAGCTTACTAGAGCCTTTTCAGGCAGCCATAGAAACTTCGCCGGCGCACTTGATGACTTGCGGATTTGGAATAGAGTCCTCACTGATGCCCAGATAGCCGACCTCTGGTACCGCTCAGACGAGGAGACCCCTACCTACAGTTACGGAGAGGCTAGTACAGAAACCACTACCCTCACCATTACCGATGCTGTTGGCTGCACTGCTACTGACACTGTAAGCGTCACAGTCAGTGCGCCCCCTATAGATGACCTGGATATTTCTGTCACCGCGGTGCCTGACTGGGAGAACGGTGCGGATGGAGAGATGATGGTCCAATTCACCTACACCGTCACCGGGGGAACTGCACCCTTAACGTATTCTCTGTCTTGGACTGGTGGAGGGGATGGAGGGCCTAACACTGCGGAGAGCCCCCTTATTACCTTCCTCGGCACGCCCTTGGCGGATGAGACTATCCCATGGAGCGTGACAGTAATAGATGCCAACCTCTACAGCGCAACTGATAGTGGGACAGTAGACGTAACCTACCAGGACTAAGGAGCAAGAATGGCTTACGGTCAGGCCCTGCATCCCCTTACGGTATTCGAGTTGGATAAGGGCTTCTACGGATGGCGCAGTGAGTCGGACACCAGTTGTCCAGACTACTGGGCTCCTGTAGGTCTCGACCAGATCATGTTCTACCCTAAGACTCCAGCTAGTCCTGCCTGCGCCAAGACCTTGGAGTTCTTCTACCTTGATGGTTCCCCTAGACTCCTAAATAACACCTCCTACCTCGACATGGGTGATGAGGAGGTGGAGAAGCTGGTTAGCTATGCCCAGTGGATCTTGACCTTCAAGGAAGGTCTCAAGGAAGGCCTGGAAACCTCCGAGCCCTTTAGACAGCTTTTCCTTGCTGCCGCCCAGCGCAGAGGTTCCTACCTGCAGACCATAGCGCTTTACCGCAAGTTCATGGGAGTTGAGCGAGATGAGGCACAGCCCACCAGAGTTCAAGGCGAAGCTAAAGGAGTGAGGGGATGAGCGAAGTCGGCACCTACGGCCTGGTAGATTGCCCGTATAACCAGTGGGATCCGATAGCTCCTGCGGATAATGCCCTGGATGCCATGGGGTATGGGCTAGGCTGCGTCAAGACCTTGAACCTCGTGGCCGGGAACAAGGTGGGGGGTTACCTTAATCCTGGTTTGATCCCCACCTTGATGACTAACATTAGTGTTTCCCTACTGAGTAAGTTCTGGAACACGAGGATGGACTCTGGGAATTATCGCTGGTTCGTGGAGGTGGACTCACAGTTTACCTATAGTGCTCTTTTCTCCCCTGATGGGGATTCCTCTACCCTTAGGAGGGTAGGCCCCTTTGCCCGGCCTGGGGGTGGAACCTGGGCTAGAGCCGACTTTGCCAACATTCGCTTCGGGATCGAGTCCTACGGAGATGGCACTTGGGACGGTGAAGATAGTTCGGGAGGGGAAGGTAGGGCAGGTCTTCTCTACATGGAGATCACTTACGACTCTACCAGCGGACCTGTGGCGGAGTTCATCGGCGCGCCTAGGGAGATCTTTGAAACCTCCACGGTGACCTTCACCGACTCCAGTGTGAATACTCCTACCTCTTGGCTTTGGAGCTTCGGTGATACTGGAACTGCGACAAGTTCTGCACCTACCCATGTCTACACCACCCAGCTGACTGCACCTCCCAACAACAAGTACACAGTGATCCTCACCGCTACCAACTCTGGAGGAAGCGACTCGGAGACCAAGACGGCCTACATCACCGTGTGGAAGACCTCAGACGCCATCACTGCAGACTTCGTGGGTACACCGGTTACGGGCTATATCCCCCTTACTGTGACCTTTATAGATTCCAGTGTGGGGCCTCCTAGGACCACCTGGTTGTGGGCCTTTGGAGACACTACCACTGCTACAGCCACTACCTCCAACCCTTCCCATATTTACAGTACTGTAGGAACTTACACTGTCTCTATGACGGTAAGCAACACCTATGTGTCTGACTCTGAGGTTAAGTCTAGCTATATCACCGCGAGGTCTCCGGCACCCTCGCCAGATTTCGTAGGTAGCCCCCTCTCAGGCACTAGGCCCCTCACGGTGACCTTTACCTCCAGCGAGCTTTCTGGAAATGAGGTGGTCTCCTACCTTTGGAACTTTGGAGACACCAAGACATCCGCGCAGGAGGACCCGGTACATATTTATCAAGCTGTGGGCACCTATACGGTTACCCTTACGGAGACTAACTCCTACGCTAACGTAACGTACACAATCTCTACCTCCAAGACTAACTATATCTTGGTACTCCCCCAGACCGCGGTGGCTAGCTTTACTATCCATAATATGTTTGGGTATACCCCCTTTGAAGCTAGGTTCTCAGACCTCAGTTCGGGGGATATAACCACCTGGAACTGGAACTTTGGAGAGACCGTCACAGCCACCTCTACAGAGCAGAACCCTATACATGTTTATCGGAGTGCGGGGACTTACACGGCCACCCTGGTGGTTAATTCTGCTAATACCGCCAATTCGGCCACCGCCACCCTTTCCAACATAACCGTCACAGATGCCATGAGCTATGGCAGATTCCTAGACGACCTTGGGCGCGCCCTTCTTGAGCCTGGGGAACTAACCCCTTGTGAGATGTTTGCTGACTTCGGGGGAGCGACTAATATCCTAGACCTCATCTATGACAGGGTCTGCAGATTCCAGCTTGAAACAGGAGCCCTTAAAAAGGAAGCTACCTTGAATCGGCTCTCTGGGGATATCTATACCCTCCCCGCAGACCTGATAGAGCTTCGGCGGGTGGAGGTAGAAGGGCAGCGGGTGGAGCCCATCGACCAGAGGGGAATGGACCTTTCCAACCCTGCTTGGGAGGGAACCTCTGGGGAGTGTACAGGTTACATCCAAGAGCCTGATACTGCAGGACTTAGGATCACGCTAGTCCCGCACCAAGCTTCCTCAAGGACTGTGAAAGCTCTCTACGTTTTCGCTCCCACCAGACCCACCTTCTATAGCCCCTGTGAGGCTGCTACGGACGTCTGGGAGGCCTTCCCGCTGCCCTACGTGTTTTGGTGGATTATCAGGTATGGCGTCCTAGCGGACATCCTGAAGCAGGAGGGAGACATGTATGACCCTCCTAGAGCTATGAAATGTGAGGAGCAGTGGGCCTTTGGTATTGAGCTTGCCAAGGCTCTCTTCAACGCCAGGGAAGGTGGATAGGGCTAATGGCTGACTACAGAAACCAACCCTTCAAATTCACTAACGCTGGGCTAAATCTGGTCTCCCCGCCAGAGAGCTTGGCTGAGGGTCAGTACACCCGTGACTTGAACCTCAGGGTCACCTCGGAGATGGTCCTGGAAGGTCGCCAAGGAACCGAGTCTTGGGAACCGGATCAGAAGCAGTACTACTCCGGTACCACCCGTACTGGTCCCCTCTTGCCCTACCCCACTAGGTGGGACATCGGTAGGCTTAGGGCTATTCGCTACATCGGCCAGCTGGTAGACGAGGGAGGAGCAGAGTTCCCGGGATACCTATCTATCCACGCTGAAGGTACTGACGCATCGAATACTTTCAGGGTCTTCGTAAATGGTGTGCCTGTAGTGGCTGCAACGGCAGACTGCACTGCTTATGCGGCTGGGTACCAGCCCCTGATTCCCAGAGGCTACTCGATCATCAGGAGCACTGCCAAGAACGGCAAGCCTATAGTCATAGTGGATGGTAGGTATTACATGGCCCTCCAGAACCTGCAGCTCGGGGTGGGTCAAGCTAAGAAAAGCGCCTTTGACTATGGCGATGACACGGCAGATATACCTGTGTATTATGCGTACAAGCTGGGGATCACCAAGCCTACTGTGACTCCTACCTCCGCGTCGGGTTCCACTGGACTCCTTGACTCTAGCCCCACGGGAGGGAGCCCCTACTCCTGGAAATACACCTTCTACAACACCTTCTCCGGTTTCGATTCTCCTCCCTCGGAGCCAACTACACCAGACCTTAATCTGACCCTCAAGCAGGCCACGATAGTTTGTACTAACCCCATAGACCCCCAGGTAACTCACATCAGGGTCTGGAGGGTAGGGGGTACCCTTGCTACCACTTACCGCCTGGTGGGGCAGACAGCAGTCACTCCCTGCGCGGGGGGAACCATCTCCTTCACTGATAATGTGAGTGACGAGGAACTCGCCTTTAATGAGGCCTTGGATGAAGAGGGGGTGGAGCCCTTTACCACGATAGACACTAATGGCACTACCCTTAAGAGCGCCAAGTTCCCTTACGCTTTCGGCCCCTTTATAGGGAAGTACGTGTTCTGGGTTGGAGACGCGGTGCGCCCAGGGTACGTCTACTGGAACAAGAGTGGCAACACAGCTATCGCGGACGAACTCCTGGGCCTAAATGCAGTGACCGACCCTGGGGAAGAGTTGATGAATGGCTTCATCTTCGGGGGAAACCCCTTCGTATGGAGCAAGCTAAAACTCTATGCCTTGGATTATGGTGGGCCAGATGCAGTACCAGAGTTCGTGCCTAGGGAGATCCCCCTAGGAATGGGTATCGCTGGAAGGTGGGCCTTTGCTACCGGCCCCAACGCGGTATTCTTCCTGGGCAGGGATGGGATCTATGCCACTGCTTGCCAAGGTGAGCCACCTATATCACTTACGAATGATGTCCTAAAGAGGATCTTCGTAGGGGAAGATGTGGGAGATCTTGAGGCTGTAGACTACAACCAAACTAACGAGCTGCGCCTTGCGCTCTGCGCTAAGAACCTACACTTCTTCTACAAGGGAGACTCTGGTGGGCAGTACCACCTAGTCTTCGATACCGAGTTGGGCAGATGGATCGAGTGGAGTAAGAATAAGTATGGCATAGCTTACCTGGATGAATACCATGCGTGGTCCCAGACCATCCTAGGAGATTACTCCTCGCATGATATCTACCTCTTTGACGACTCCTATGCTAACTCCTCGGAGAGCTTCACGGTGCATGCAAGAACCGGGTCTTGGGACTCGGGGATTCCCCTTACTCACAAGCAGTTCGGAGTCCTCATGTTGGACTACGATCCAGGTGGTACCAACATCACGATAACCCCTTACTACAACTCAGAGCTGACTGCAGGCACGCCCCTTTCCACGAACTCCTACTACTCCTCTGGAAGGAGAACCACCACTTGGACCCTGGGGGACTACTATGCCAGGAGCATAGCCTTGGACCTCACTTGGCTGGATGCTCCGGAGAGCCACCCGATAATCTACCAGGCCAACGTCCTCTTCCGTGAGGACGAGGAGGAAGTATCCCACTGGGAGATGCTGCCCACCAGCTTTGGTGCTCCAGGCTGGTTCCACCTAAAGGACGGCTGGATAACTCTCAGGAGCAACGGGAAAGTCAGACTCACCGTCACCACTGACAATACCTACTCGGATATCACTGACATCCCTACTACCTCTGGGGAGAAGTCCAGGATCTACGTGGAGTTCCGGCCCAGGAAGGGGAAGCTATTCAGGCTCTCTCTAGATGGCATCGAGGCCTCCCCTGGGGCAGACAAGCCTACCTTCAGGCTTTATGGGGAAGACTCCAAGCTTTATGGTAAGCCCTGGAAGACCGCAGGAACCTACGATGATATGCAGCCCTTCGCCGCGGTGGGGTATCCTCCCTACCTTAGGAAAGAGGGAGGCACCTAATGGGGGTCAATAGGATCATCCAGGTTGCGGGCTCCAATACCCTCCACAAGGCCAAGGATGTAGAGGACCTCAAGTCGGAGCTTAGAACTCACGTAGTAAAAGTCAATGATGCCCTGAGAAGGCTAAGCCAGCTTCTCTACACCAGCGAAGGAAGCGGCGGAGTTAGCAACATCACCGTGCTGAGTCCTGGCTCAGGAGACACCACAACTATCACCACTACCAACATCCTCTCAGACGGCTTCAGGAAGAGCTTCCTCTTCATGGGGAGTTAAGATGGCAGAAACTTACGGCATCCTAGCACAGAGTACCCCTACGGGTACCAGCTCTACTGATATCTACACAGTGCCTACCGGGCGCTACGCGGTGATCTCAGCGGTGGTAGTGTGTAATCAGACCGCAGTGGCCAAGACCTTCAGACTCTCCGTGGCTAAGGCAGGGGCCACCTTAGGTACTACTCAGTACCTTGCTTACGATACCCAGGTGGATGCAAACGGCACCGTGACCTTCCAGCTCGGGATCACCCTTGCGGAAACGGATAAGATCCGCGCCTATATCTCAGCCACCACTGTGAGCTTTAACGTGTTCGGCGTGGAGATCACCTAATGGCTATAGAACATTTCCCTGCTAGGACTAAGCTCCTAGGTGCCGCTGGCCACCTGATCAATGAGGAGCTGAACATTGATGGAGATTACTATCTAGGCACCACGCTTACCCAGCATGTGTATGCAGACCCCCTCAACTCTATCAGTGGAACCGATACTCTAAAGGCTGCGAACTCCTACACCTGGAGCGGCTCATCCTGCTCCACCTTGGGAGTAGCCGGCATCCAGATCTCCCTCTTTGCTGATAAGGACTGTAACATCCATGTGTACCAGAGTCCTAATGGGACCAACTGGGATATAGATGATGTCTTTATCTATAAGGCCTCTACCAGCTTCGGCGTCACTATCCAGGCAATTAGCTCCTACTTCTACGTGAAGGTAACCTCCCTTGCGACAACTGGGGCCTTCAGATTCCAGACCGCTCTCTGCCCAGTGGTGGAGGCAGTACCCAGGACCCTGGACCCACAAGGAAACTTCAAGATCTCCTCCTCGACAGATGCCTTTGGATTTCAGTCTCGGGTCACTCCTATGGGAGGCCTTCACGTTGCCCAGCGGATTCGCTTGATTGGCTCGCAGTTCGATGGCGCTGTGGTGGATGGAAACTACTGGACCGTCGCGGTCAGCACTGGCACTGTCACCCAGGCAGGCACGGAGCTAATCCTCACCTCAGGCACAGCCAACGCCCACTACGCCAGGGCTTACAGTGTCCGCAGAGCCAGGTACATGGCAGGCGTGGCTAATGCAGCTAGAATCCATATCAGGCTCCCTGACACCGGCACCGCGAATGTGCGGCGTAGGTGGGGCCTAGGCTTTGGTGCCACCATGCCCACGGTAACTGATGGTGCCTACTTCGAGCTGGATGGGACCACCTTCTCTGTGGTTACCTCGAAGGCTGCTACCTCCCCTCCCACCGGGGAGACCAGGGTAAGCTCCGGAGCCTTCAATGGGCACTATGGGTATAGCTTTACCCCCACTGCTATTAACTATGTTTATGAGATCTTGTATACCAACGAGGGAGTCTATTTCAGCGTAGATAACAAGCTCCTTCATTTCCACCATGCGGATACAGCCACCTGGACCAACACCATGAATCTCCACCTCTGGCTGGAAACTTACAACACAGGTAACTCTTCCGCAGTAGCGATGTACTGTAGAACAGCGGAGGTGGCTAGGCTGGGCCACCTGGAAAGTCAGCCTAAGTACTACAACATCTCCGGAGCAGCCACAACCCACACCCTCAAGCTAGGCGCGGGGATCCTTCACAAGATCATCTTCAATAACACCTCAGGCACCAGCTTTATCATCTATGACAATACCACTGGTGCAGATCCAAAGGTAGGCTCTGTTACTTCTGCCTCAGCTGCTCTCGGAGTCTGGGACTATCACCTCCCCTTTTATAATGGCCTGGTAATTGTGACTACTGGAGCCAACTGGGACGCAACGGTGATTTACGAGTAAGATGGGACTCTTTACTTAGCTCAAGGCTTAGCCTATACTTAGGTGCTTATGGATACCTCCAGGATTGGAAAATGCCACATATGCAAGGAAATAAGCCCTATCAAGTTCTGTCCGGCTTGTGATCACTGGTTCTGCCTTACTTGTAGGAAAAGTTGGTTTATCCGGGGTTACGAAGCAGTAATGGAAGTCGTCAATGGAAGGCAGCCCGGGTGCTGCGGACCTACGGAGGGAAAGTAAGATGCCAAACCCTACTGCTCAAGAGCTTAGAGCCCAAGCTAAAGGAGAAGGTTGGAGCGAGGACTTCGAGCGCTTCAGTGACCCCCAACTGGATGCCTGGCTAAACAGCGGTCTTTATGATCCTTCCACAGGAAAGTTCCGTTCCGAGAATGATCCAAGCGGACCAGCTACCTACGACAAGCCTGCAGAGTGCCCTCCTGGAACTACCTTCCACGGCAGCAAGTGTATCCCCTATGACCAGCTTCCCTCCTGGGCAACTGGAAGCTACGGCTATGGAGACACTG
>Ga0209253_10002058_pt1 | contig 17749 bp, 18 predicted proteins | sample FrelakmetBRP12BR_FD_187145 | JGI IMG/M metagenome (GOLD analysis project Ga0209253, IMG submission 187145) | Freshwater lake sediment microbial communities from the University of Notre Dame, USA, for methane emissions studies - BRP12 BR (SPAdes)... | ecosystem: Environmental > Aquatic >... | reverse complement strand
CAGGTTCAGACTCAATTACCATTACACGTGGTTTGAGGATCCTGATATCGCTGAAATCATGATGGTCGCCCGGTCGCTCGATGCCCGGGGGCTCTCGGTCACCATCCCGTTCAAGCAGGACGTAATGAAGTATCTCGATGAGATCGATGAGCACGCGGCCCGCGAGATCGGTGCAGTGAACACGGTGGTCTTTTCCTGCGGTTCGGCAATCGGGTATAATACGGACTGGATCGGCGTACGAAAACCCCTCATTTCCTTAAAAGGGGTGACCGCTGTACTGCTGGGTGCGGGCGGAGCGGCCCTGGGAGCAGCGTATGCGCTCAACGACCTTGATATGAAGGTTACCATCCTGAACCGGACGCCGAAGAATGCAGAGATACTCGCAGAAAAGTACGGATTCCACTGGGGTACACTGGATGAGTTAGGGAAAATCAAACCTGACCTTGTGGTGAACACAACACCTCTTGGCATGCACCCTGATGACCACAGCCCGCTCTCCGATGACCAGCTGAACAGGGAGATGACCGTGTTTGACCTTGTGTACACCCCGCCGGAGACACCACTGATCCAACAGGCACGCAGGATTGGGTGCAGGACAATCACCGGCACGGAGATGTTTGTTGAACAGGCGCGCGAACAGTTCTACCTTTACTTCGGCATTGATGTACCTGCGGAGCAGGTACGGGAGCTGATACCATGAATACCTTTGGCAAAAACTTCAGGGTCACCACATTTGGCGAGAGCCATGGGAAAGCGCTTGGTGCAGTGATTGATGGTTGTCCGGCCTGTCTCGGACTTTCAGAAACGGATATCCAGCCGCTGCTCGACCGGCGCCGCCCGGGAGCGTCCCCGCTCAGCTCACCCCGCAGGGAGCGCGATTCAGTCACGATCCTCTCCGGGGTCTTTGAAGGCAAAACCACAGGAGCCCCCATCGCCCTGCTGGTGCAGAACGAGGAAGCGCAGTCTGAGGACTATGGGGAGATCCGGGATACGTTCCGCCCCGGCCATGCGGATTTCACGTACTTCATGAAATATGGCATCCGCGACCACCGGGGTGGCGGCAGGAGCTCGGGAAGGGAGACTGTGGGGAGGGTCGCAGCCGGGGCGATCGCGATGAAGATCTTAAAGCAGCACGGCATCACGATCTCCGGGCGCATTCTCGAAGTGCACGGGAAGAGATCTGACAAGGATTTCGAGAAAGAGATCCTTGCTGTAAAAGAGGCAGGTGATTCCGTCGGCGGGATCGCGGAGATCACAGCGCACGACTGTCCGGCCGGCCTTGGCGATCCGGTCTTTGGCAAGCTGGACGCACTGATCGCCGGTGCAATGATGGGAATCGGTGCGGTCAAGGGTGTCGAGATCGGCGACGGGTTTGCCGCTGCAAAAAGGTACGGCAGCGAGAACAACGACCAGATGACAGAGGACGGCTTTTCCAGCAACCATGCCGGTGGCATCCTTGGGGGTATCTCATCCGGGCAGGACATTGTCGTGCGTATCGCAGTCAAACCCACGCCGTCCATTGCAAAGGTACAGCAGACCCGGGACATCCACGGGAACGTCGTGGAAATCTCGGTGAAGGGAAGACACGATCCGTGCATAGTGCCCCGCATCATTCCGGTAGCCGAAGCGATGCTGGCACTCGTGCTGACGGACTGCGTGCTGGAATCGGGGAAGTACCAGAAACACTGATTATTTTTGGACGTTTTTTCAAGTATACACTGTTGGGTTTATCACCTGCCGCACGCTGGACGGACACAATATGAAAAAGCACGATACGTGCTTATACGGATAATCAGAAGCTGTCACCACGGGCAGGCGGAGCGAACAACCGGATCGGAATCTTGATCATATTCTTAATAAAACTGCAATTACGATGGTCACCTGCGACAAGTGTGGGAGGGAGTCCGGACAATCGTATGCGCAGTGTACCCGCTGCGGGAATACATACTGCATGGATCACCGGTTGCCGGAGAACCATGGGTGTGCAGCGGGACGAAAGGACAATCCATCCGCCGAACGGACTGAAAGGATAGACCGGGATCAGGACTGGTATAATCCTTCATCAGGCAACCGGCCGTTCAGTCATGCAAATAAGACGGGGACCCTCACGCCGGCCGAGAATTTCAAGAACATAATCGAGATACTCGCGTTTTTTCTCGGGGTATTCTTCATTATCGGAGGCTTTTTCCTCTTCATAGGCAACAGAACCGGACTTCACCCGACGTTTCCGTTTGCCGGTTTTATCACCATGACGCTGGGATTCGGGATGGTGTATTACGCGGTAAGCACCAAGTGATTGGGGTGAGCGCCGGCTTCTTTATCAATGGTCAGAAATGACTGACAAGACTCCTTTGATCTCAGCATCCGGCGATGGTGACGTGCAGTAATCAGGCTTTGAAAAATTAAGGTTCATGCAGCATCAGACTCATCAGTTTGCGGAACTCCGCAACAGTATACTGCCCCTCCGCAGTCGCCATCCCGACGCTGCAGTAGACCAGCGCAGACCCGAAAAGGGGGAGAATCGCGCGGGCGTACCGGAACTGCGTGCCCATTACTCCGGTGCAGAGCGGCTGCTTAATCGCGTGTGTGAACTTGATCAGTCTGATGAGATCTTCAGTATTTTGCGGGGTTACAATGATCTTGACGATATCGCTAAACGTGCGCAGATGGCGTTCGAGATCAAAGAGTTCATACAGCCCGGGCATCCCGCCCGTATGATACGAGGCGATAACCTGCACGCCCTTTTCCCGGAAAACAGGTGCATGGGCTGAGAACCCCTGTTCCACATCTGCATAATCCACGAAGGGGATGACGGGGGCAATCCTGTTCAGCCATTCATCAGCATTCCCTGCGTACCGCCCCCCTTCCCTGACCGAGCGAAATGTGGCAATAACCGGAAGCCTGCAGCTGTCTTTACACTGCTGTACGAGATCAAGCGGCTCCCCATCCATCAGGTCGAACCGGAGTTCAACAATATCCGCTCCCTGTCCCTCTGCAAGGGACGCTCCTTTTATGTCCGTGAGCGCCGCAACAAGTTTCATCGCTATGCCCAGAATTGTCGTTACGGAATGAAAAAGGTGAGCCCGTCTGAAAGCTGCCGCTACCCAAAAAAGAGCAGATTCGCGTTCTGCAAATCCCCGGGCATACCTGTTTATGGAGCATATGCCCTATTCTTATCACAGAGACATGGAGGCCGAAGCGCTACCGCAGTATGCCGGGCATATCGGCATCTCTGTCGCGACCATCCTTTTAATACTGGGGATCTTTGACCTTTTCCTCAGCTAGATGAACTATGGCTCTGCAGCACCCTGTTTCCCGAAATGGACAATCCGGTCTTCCTGAACTCCTTGCACCTGCAGGTTCACCTGAGGCATTCCGGGCAGCAGTCGCTGCAGGAGCTGATGCGGTCTATCTGAGCGGCAGAAAGTTCGGTGCCCGGGCCTATGCGCAGAACTTTACGGGACCGGAGATCGAAGAGGCCATTGCATACGCCCATGCCCGTGGGGTGAGGGTATACATAACCGTCAACACCCTTCTCCACGACCGTGAACTCGCTGCCGTGGGGGAGTACCTTGTATGGCTCTATTCGATCGGTGCCGATGCTGTCCTTATCCAGGACATTGGGGTGGCGGCACTTGCGCGTGAAGTTGTGCCCGGACTTCCACTCCATGCGTCCACCCAGATGACCATCCATAACGCCGACGGCGTGCGGTGGGCAGCGGAGATGGGATTCTCCCGTGTTGTCCTCGCCCGGGAGCTATCCCTCGATGAAATTAACGCCATCGCCCGGTCGACAAAGAACACAAATATCGGGCTTGAAGTCTTCGTGCACGGGGCGCTCTGCTATTGTTATTCAGGGCAGTGCCTTCTTTCCTCAGTGATCGGGGGCAGGAGCGGTAACCGGGGGATGTGCGCCCAGCCCTGCCGGAAACCGTACACGCTGGTTACAGGAGAATCTGACTCGTACGGCCGCATGGTGCGGCTGCAGGACGTCCCGCTGCCCGAACGATATCTCCTCTCACCAAAAGACCTCTGCACAGTTAAGGATCTGGAGCGCCTCGTGCACTCACCTGTTGTTTCACTCAAGATCGAGGGCAGAATGAAATCACCGGAGTACGTTGCCACCGTAGTTTCAACGTACAGGAAGGCACTTGACGCACGTGCCGGAAGCACCGCACCGGAGCAGGATGCGGACATGCGAGACCTGGCACTTGCGTTCAACCGGGGTTTCACAAAGGGATACCTCTTTGGTCAGAAGTGTAACTGCGCGACAGAGCGTCTGTCGCGGAACTACAATTCTGCGGTCATGGGCAGGACATGGTCCGATAACCATGGCCTCCTGATCGGTACGGTAACCGGATACGCCGGCAGTGGAGAAGTGACAATCCGGCCTGTGATACCGACAGAACTTTCCGCAGGTGACGGGCTGGTCTTCCGGGATCCTGGACAGGAAAACACGGAGTTCGGATTCTCCCTCAACGCGGTCCCACGGTATCAAAGGGAAACGATCACCGTTCCATCTCCTTGCCCTGTAAAACCCGGCACTCTTGTTTTCCTCACATCAAGTACCGCACTCACGGCACAGGCACACCGTATTATTGCATCCTCTCATCCTGAATTGCGCACGCCTGTACCCATTGATCTTGCCGTGCGGGTAGGCAATGAGGGCATACCGGTGCTTGATGGCGTGATCGATGCCGGCAAAAAAAAACCGGTCACGGTTTCCTATACTTCAACGGTCAGGCTCTTACCCGCCCGCACCCACCCGCTGACTGCAGCGCAGTTTGAGGCGCAGCTGAAAAAGACCGGCGGGACCCCGTTTACCATCAGGAAGTTTTCCCTTGACTATGCCGGGGGCATGTTTGCACCCGTTTCGGCCATTAACCTGATGCGCCGGGGGTTCCTTGCCGAAGCAAAAAAGGAGCTTATTGCTGCTTCACGACCGTCTGATTCTGCAGTTGGGCAGGCGCACGCGCGGTGGGTTCCGGTAGCACACCGGCTGCTCTCATACTCCCACCGCAGGCAGGGAGATCCGGCAAAAACCCTGAAATTATCGGTATACGCTGACGCTATTGACCTGATCAGCGAAGCAGTAACGGCAGGATGCGACACAATCTACTTCGAACCAAAAAACAATCCGGATTCAATCTCATGCCGGAGCAGTCCCCATGACAGGTCGGTCGAAAGACAACTTTTTTCTGCGCTCGCGATCTGCCGGGATGCAGGGATCCCGCTCTTCTGGAAACTCCCGCGGATTACACGGATGCACGAGCTCGATGCCGCACTCGTACTGCTCAAAAAGCTCCACAGAGAGGGCATGGATGCCTGCATGGTCGAGAGTACTGGCGCTGCGTATGCAGTCAGACATGCAGTGCCCGGTCTGCAGATTGCCGGCTCTGCCGGGCTTAATGTCTTCAATCACATCGCGGTACGGCACCTCGCACCGCAGTTCTCTCGCCTCACGATCTCCCCGGAGCTTTCCGGCAGGGAGATCGGGGAACTCGTCCGGTTCGCACGGGCTGACAGACTGGATACGATCCTTGAACTGATCGTGCAGGGCAATACTGAGGCGATGGTATCAGAGGATTGTCTCCTCGAACCACTGCTCAAATGCCGGCCCGGCAGCTGCGATGACACCGTACCAGCCGGATTCTTCGGCCTCCGCGACAGCAGCGGGCGGATCTTTCCCGTACACACTGATACCGGGTGCAGGACGCACATCTTCAATGCAGCTGAGACCTGTCTTATTGATCACCTTCCTTCCTTAAGGAAGATGGGCATCGGGATGGTGGCAATTGACGCAAGGAACCGGACTGCAGCCTATGTAAAAAGGATGGTCTGCAGCTACCGGGACGCGATCCAGCTGACGCAGCAGGGAGGAGGCAATCTCCGCGGGCACCTTGCAGGGCTCAAAGACGCGATCAAAGACATAACAAAGGGCGGGATCACGGCAGGGCATTTTGTACGGGGATTAAAAGAAGCATAACCTGTGCCGGACGGCTGCTCCCAAATCTTCATCTTTTTTAAAACGGAATGCTTGATGAATACAGGAGGAGTTTTTCTGATGTCATCACCGCTAATCCTCGTTAACCTGAAAACATACAAAGAAGGGATGGGCACCCGCGCCCACGCAATTGCCACCGCAGCGCAGATGGTCGCACAGGAGAGCGGTGTTACTATCGCCATCGCACCGTCCTATATTGACCTCCACCCGCTTGCACGGCATTTTACGATCCCGGTCTATGCCCAGCACGTGGATGGTTCCGGGCCGGGCGCCCATACCGGGCAGGTCACCGCTGAAGCACTCAAAGTCGCCGGCGCCAACGGCTCGCTGGTCAATCATTCCGAACGGCGTCTCACGCTCGCTGATATTGAGGCATCGGTCCGTGCACTTCAGGCACAGAAGCTGGTGGCCGTAATCTGCTCGAACAACGAGATCACAAGCGCAGCTGCAGCAGCCTTAGTCCCGGAATATGTGGCGATCGAACCGCCGGAGCTTATCGGCAGCGGTATTTCAGTCTCAAAAGCAAATCCCGAGATTATCGAGCGGTCAGTCGCCGTGGTCCGCCGGGTGAATCCCAAGGCCAGGGTTCTGACAGGTGCCGGAATCCAGTCAGGTGAATGTGTAAAGATCGCGCGTGACCTCGGTACCGATGGTGTCCTGCTTGCCTCAAGCGTGGTCAAAGCGCAGGAACCCCTCATTGTCTTAAGGGATCTGGTCTCAAAACTCTGAATTTCTCGTACGGGTGGCAAGAGATCTGGACATGGTTTTTATTTTAAAAACCCAAGGCCGAGATCCGTTCACCGGTACCATGTATTTCTGACATATTTTTTACCAATCGCATAAAAATGGAGACCTGCCGGCCGGATTGAAGGTTACACAATGAGTGAGATGAGATCATGTTTGGTGATCACGCCACGCACCACCCCGCTATCGACAACAAGCACCGCATGGTTCTGCTGGAGCATATCGATCACCGTCTCCACATCCATATCAGGAGAGACCGTGGGAAAGCCCGGCTCGGTGAAATCGCGGACATAAAACGGTTGCGTCCTGTGCAGGCGCTGTTGTTCGATCGCTTTGACAATTACGGATTCTGATATACACCCCACCGGTATTCCTTTTTCTATAACCGGCAGTTGTGAAATATTGTTTTTTTCAAAGATATCGAGGGCACCGGAGATCGAATCGTCAGGCTTGACCGCAATCACCGGTGTGTGCATGATCTGGGAGGCAGTGATCTGCTTCTGCCCAACGCTGTTCAAAACTGAAATAATCTTATTGAGTGTACTCACCCGCGGATCAACATTTCCCGCTTCGATACGGGCAACCATCGACTGGCTGATGCCGGCACGTTGTGCGATCTCTGTCTGTTTCATCCCAAGTGCTTCGCGCCTGTTCCGTATCTCATCAGGAGACGGGATATGCATACTCTGATATTACTGATGGTGATAAAAGGTTATGAATGTTATTAACAGAAAACAGAACGCAGCATGAACATGACCCAGATTTCGATGCTCAGTGCAAATTCCTGTAATTTTGGTGAATAGGCCGGCACGACCCAAAACTTCTATAAACCGATCTGGTCATACTAGATACAACAGACAGTCCACGCCCCTTTGTGGATTAGTGTTAAACCATGAGCGAAGGTCCCATAAGCGATGATGACGATGAAGAGGATCATCCGCTGTTCTCTTCCTCTTTTCGAACAGATATCGTGAAAAAATCCGCGCTGACCGGGGGGAGTGACGGTAGTCCGGCCATCCCATTCAAAAATCCCTGGCCATGGGATCTGTATGGATGGTCAGCGTTCACCTGTGCCCCTCGGCGAACCATCGTGTACTCATACAGACAGGGCGGGTCGATTTTCTCATGAACAATCGGGGGCAAGACCCACAAATCCCTGAATTGGAAGCTCTCCATGCACGGAACGGTAATACGCAGGTTCCCCTTCAGAGTCAGCCGGGTTCACCTGCAGGCACAGACATAGCGCGTCCGACAGGCACATGGCCATTAAAAAAGAACAGTCTGAAAACGTATAACGGGCGCGAACCGGCACTGCTTAAGGATTCGCTGTATGTCCTGAAGCGAAAGGATACCTATCACATCATCAGCGAGAGTTACTATTACAAGACCGAGCCCTATTATACAATCCTCCGCCATGAACTCGAGGGGAAAAAAGTCGAGCCCGGCAGCAGTGCTGTACTCGATGCGTACGTCATCCCCATCTGCCTTGAACGGGCAGCAACAGCCGGCATTCCGGTATGTGAATGGGGTATTTCACAGGCATATGTCCCCCTGCCGGCAATTCTGTACGGCCTGAACTACTTTTCCACAACTCTGGACTATTTCATCGTTGACGACAGCAAAAAGGCAAAGGATGTGATCAAACACATCACCAACAATGGAAAATACCCGTTCTGTTACCAGAGGTATCCCGATGGGGCAGAGATCCACACATGCACTGCGATATTCGGCCGGACAGCCGGTGCATGCACTGCAGTCGCCGGCTATGCGGGCAAAATATACGAGATCTTCCGGATCCCATTAGTAAAACTGGTCTTTGTGAATGCAGGGGGAACCTTTGCACTCTCATCCCTCTCGCCGACACGGTACGCGCAGCTTTCTGAGGGCGAACGGGCGCTGCTCTCTGCATATCTCTCCAACCAGGAATTCCTATGAGCAGGCTGGGCATTTTTGTCGACAGAAAAACCCTGTCCAACTCCGAACAGCTCAATGCACTGATCCGGTGCAGGGATGTTGCCGAAGAGCTCGGCCACAGCGTGGATTTTATCTTTCCCGTGGATATCAGCAAGATCCCCAAGATGGACGCACTGTTCATCCGCGCCCGCACTGACCCGATGAACATCACCTATGTTGCTGCACGGATGGCAAAATTCCACGGCATTCCGGTCATCGATGATTCAGAATCGATCAAGATCTGTTCCGATAAAATCAACATGTACTACCATCTGATGAAAAAGAATGTCTCGCTCCCAAGAACCATCTTCCTCTCCCGCAATGATCTTTCGGTAGAATACGTCGCGCACCTTTTCGATGAGATGGGGTCTCCGCTCGTAATCAAAGAACCGTCCACTTCATTCTCCCTGCGTGTTGAGAAAGTTCACAGCGTTGCAGAATTTTTCAAGGTGGCTCGTCGCTTCATCAAGATGTCGGACTGGATTGTAGTTCAGCAGTTTGTCGAGAGCACATATGACTGGCGTATCGGTGTACTTGACGGAAAACTTCTCTATGCATGCAAGTACACGATCCCTTCAGTGACATTCAAGATACAGGCTTCCGTGAACGGGCACCTCATCTATTGCGGCGTGGAGAGTGTGCCCCCGGACAGTGTGCCGCCCCCGGTCATCCAGCTCGGGATCGATGCGGCAAATGCGATTGGAACCGGGTTGTACGGGGTTGACATAAAAAATACGAACGGGAATGCCTATGTCATCGAAGTGAACGACAATCCTTCACTGGAAAGCGGAGAAGACACCTGCTACCCGCTGGTCTATCAGACCATTGTCTCCCATCTCCTGCGGATCTGATACCCCTGCCTAACCATGAGATGGAAACGCCGGACAGAGCAGATCATGGGTGGTACAGGTCATTTATATGACAATCGGAACTGAACACGAGTATTCAATCAATGATCCACAGTTCAACCCCCTGCCTGTGTCTGACCAGATTATTAAAAAAATCTGCGGGAGGATAGAGAGCGAGATCCTCTTTGGCAATGTAAAAATAGGAAAGGAACTGCAGAAAACAGTGCTTGAATTCATCCCGAAAAAACCGCAGCACACCATTGCAGCCCTTGAACAGCAGCTCTACCCTGGCATCCGGAAATTCTACCACATATTCCGCGATAGGTATTGCCTCCTCGGACTTGGCATGCACCCTACCCTCACCCTCGACAGAACCGCGGTCTGGAATCACGATGAAGGGGAGTATTATGACACCTATAACCGGCTCTTTGATATTCAGCAGCACGGGTGGCTGAACATTCAGGCGCTCCAGATCAACCTCTCATACACCCATGAGCGGGATCTGGTGCACATGTATAACCGCGTCCGTTCGCTCCTGCCCTACCTTGTCGCGATAACCGCCTCATCACCGATGGTGGAAGGAAGGTTGACGGGATATGCAGACAACCGGCTTATATATTATCGTAAAAACCAGGAGAACATCCCGCGCATCTGTGACAGGATCATTCCGGAAACAATCATGTCAATTGAGGATTACACCTCAATACAACAGGAGATCTTTGACGCGCTCAGATCCCGTGGCGCTGATATCCTCTGTGAAGAATGGGTGAATTCCGGCGGATTGATCATACGGTTTTCCCGCAGGTGTCTCGAGATTAAGGCACTGGATGAACAGGAATGTATCCGCTCTGATATGGCAGTGTGCGCTTTCTTACGGGCGCTCCTGCGCTGCCGGAACCTCAATGTCCCCGCCGACCGCACTATCCTCCTTTCACTTCTGGACGAAGCGATACAGGATGGCACTGCAGCACTGCGACCGGAGCTTGACCAGCTGTATGACAGTGCATGGCAGCATGCAACCGGCGAGGAACGTACCTACCTGCCGGTGATTAAAAAGCGGATCGAGTGCGGCAGTCTTGCCGAGCTCATGCGCACCCGGTTCGAGACTGAGGGGGATATCATCCCCGTCATGGCAGATATGGCGCAGTGCCTGAAAGAAAATCACCCGTACGGCTGTTGATCTCTTTGGGTATATCGCAATACTCTTAATCAACCCTGCAAAGACTTGTAGTAGGGAGCTGAAAAGAAGCGATGTCAGGTACACTCATCAGTGAGGCAGAAGGGTACAGGATTTTACAGGAGTCCGGAATTCCCGTCCCCTGCCATGAGATGAGCAGGTCGGCAGCTGAGGCGGCTCTCGCAGCTGACCGTATCGGGTACCCGGTTGTGCTCAAGATCGTCTCGCCGCAGATTGTCCATAAGAGCGATGCGGGAGGGGTCATGGTGAATATCAGAAACGCAACCGGTGTCAACGATGCATATACCAAGATCCTTAACAATGTGGCTTCCTTTGACGCTTCAGCGGTGCTTGAAGGGGTGATGGTGGAACAGCAGCTCCCACAGGGGCTTGAGCTGATCATCGGGGGAAGGACGGACCCTTCATTCGGAAAGGTGATAACAGTCGGTATCGGCGGTACGCTTGTCGAACTGCTCAGGGATGTTACAACCCGTGTTCTCCCGATCGGGCGTGATGAAATCCAGATGATGATCCATGACCTCCACGGCTACCCGCTCATTTCAGGGTTTCGCGGGGAGCCGGCGCGGGACGAGCAGGCGCTGATCGGGATGATTGACGCAATTGCGCACCTCTTTGTCTCGCGTCCTGATATTGTTGAATTTGATATCAACCCAGTCGTCCTGTATGAACACGGGGGGTGCGCAGTGGATGCGCGGTTTTACATCACCGATGGCAGTATGCAGGAGATATCCCCCAGGCCTCAAAAAGGGACAATCTCAGGACTATTGGACATAACGTCAATTGCTGTGGTCGGCGCGTCCCCGGAGCCGACCAAAGTCGGATATGCAATCACACGGAACCTTCTCGCATTCCCTGGCGCTTTGTACCCGGTAAACCCAAAACACTCAATAATTCTTGGCAGGAAAGCATATCCGACCCTTGGTTCAATCCCCGGATCGGTCAACGCCGTTGTCGTGGCTGTTCCCGCCCCGGTCGTCCCGCAGATCATACACGACGCAGGCAGCAAGGGCATTCCGCTCGCCATCATCATATCTTCCGGGTTTCGTGAAAGCGGGGAAGAAGGCAGGGAGCGCGAGAAGCAGGTTTGTGCAATTGCCAGCCGTTATGGCACCCGGATCATGGGCCCGAACTGCCTTGGACTCATGCTTCCCCTGCAGGGGATCAATACGACGTTTGACCCCGTCTCGCCAAAGCCCGGAAAGATTGCATTCATCTCCCAGAGTGGTGCCATCATCTCGACTATTATTGACTGGAGCCTCCCGGAAGAGATTGGGTTTTCCGCAGTCATCAGCGTGGGAAACCAGGCAGATCTCACCTGTGAGGACTTCATCCAGTATGCAGGAGCTCAACCGGATACGAAAGCGATCATCCTGTATATCGAGCAGATCCATGATGGGAAACGGTTCATGGATATTGCCCGGTCCATCACTCCCGTAAAACCCATTGTTGCGATCAAATCCGGTGCATCAAAGATAGGGCAGAAAGCAGCATCTTCCCACACCGGTTCCCTTGCCGGAAGTTTTGAGGTGTACATGGCAGCATTCCGGCAGGCAGGAATCATTCCGGTACAGTCCATACGTGAAGCATTCCAGGCAGCGGAGCTTCTCTCGTCAGAAGGCTACCCGAGAGGCGTCCGGGCAGTGGTGATCACGAATGCCGGCGGGTTTGCAGTACTCTCATCGGACTATGCTGAACGCTTCGGCATCGAACTCATCGAATTTCCACATTCACTCATCGCAGAGCTCGATGCAGTCCTGCCTGCGGACTGGAGCCATGAAAATCCCATCGATATCGTTGGTGATTCAGGTGCTGAACGCTTCGCCCGTGCATTCGACGTGATGATCCGGAACCAGGATTCCTGGGACATCGCTTTTGTTATCACTGTTCCATCAGCACTTGCCGATCCCATCCGTGTCGCAAATGAACTTGTGCGCTTCTCAAAGCACACCCACAAAATGATCGTAGGATGCATGATTGGCGGTGACTCGATGAAGACACCGCTGCGGATCCTTCGGGAGGCTCACATCCCCAACTTCCCTGATCTTGAGGATGCATTCAAAGCAGTCGGCAATATCTGCAGGCACACCGGCATGTGCTGTATCAGGAAATAACAAGAATAATAATGGGTATTATTCTATGAATTCAGAGGCTGATCTTTTTTAATATCTGGCCATTTTTAAAGATCGTGATCCCCCCGCCACTCTGGGAAACGACGATACCCACCGCCTTTGTCACATCGGTGATAGCAGCAACAGAATTGTGCCGGGTGCCCATCCCTTTTGGCAGGTCGACGCAGCTTGTGTCCACCGTGATATACCTTCCCGATGCTTCGATGAAGCCATCACCATTGACAACAAAAGCCCCGTCAAGTTGTGCAAATTCCTTGATGTTCTCCTTTAAGTCCGGGTTACTTACCATCCGCAATTCAGCGATATGCCCCTCAAAAGCGTTTAACATGATCTGCCGGGATTTTGAGAGGACATTCTTTGCATCACCGATCAGAAACGTCGTCCCAACCGATTTTCCTTCCCTGCCCTCAATAGAGATCTCGGTACAGATATGGAAGACCGCATCAAACACATCCTCCCGCACATCGGTGTCAGATACCACCTGATCCTTCCAGGTGTCAGTGCTGATCCGGACTTCCCCGCTCTTCCGATGGCGATCCGTGATATCATTGCCGATGCAGAGGATCTCGATAATATGGCCCTGTTGGTCGCGGATCGCCTTGTTTATCCATGCGATCCAGACACGATCCCCGTTCCTTCTGGCATTCTCCATCACATTGATCGCATATCCCTCTGCATTGAACCCGAGATCATTTGCCATCATCGAGAGATCATGACCGGACCGGGTTTTTGAGGGAATAATGGTTCCTACCACGTTCTTACCAATCACTTCTTCAGCCGTGAAATCAAAAAATGAAAGGGCATAGGTATTAAAAAACGTGATTGCTCCCGCCGTGTCAATGCGGATGATGATGCTCTGGGTGTTCTGCATCATCTCACGGTACTTCGCCTCACTCTCTTTTAAGGCATCAGCGAGCCTTTTTCGCTCGGTAATGCTGGTGACGACAAATGTCCCGCCTTTTGCAATATCCCTAATGTCAGGTACCTGCACCTGCAGCTGGCAGGGAACGAAAGTAGTGTCCTTACGCACCAGATCACACTCTGCCAGTCCTGTGCCCCCCGGTTCCCGCTTCATCAGGAGATCGCGAACAACCTGGTCGTACTCTTCAGGGTTCCGGAAGAGTATCCTGATATCTTTGCCAATAAGCTGGTTGTCATCATAGCCAAGCATGACGGCAAAAGGGTGATTCACCCATTCAAGCACATGGTTGCGCATCTGAAAGATGCCCAGCGGGGTGGCAGAGAGAATGGCGGTGAGCTGGTCATTCTGCGCTTTGATCTCCCGCTCTGCCTTCCGTCGCAGCATGGTCTGCTTGACCATCATGACGAGATCTGTCAGCTGTGACCGGGAGTCCCCGGTCTTCGGGACCATAAATTCGGTGCCATTGAACACCTCAGCGATGACCACCTTGTTTTGGTTTCTTCGTGATATAACGAAAAACGGTGTCGAGTTGCCCTGAGATTTGAGGTATTTGAGAAGCTCGATCCCGTTCATATCGGAAACAAACTCAATCCCGTTGACATCGGGCACCTGTTCAAAGCAGACAATCACATCATATGTCCGGTTCTTGACCTTTTCGAGCGCCTGTTTTGTGGAACGGGCAACATCGAGCCGGATCTCGCCGGATTTTTCAAGCACTGAACGGGCATGCGCCATCAGCTCGGAAGTGTCATCCACAAATAAAACAGCGATCATCAGGATTCCCCGCAATTAGCCGACGGAATATTTCTCATATGAGGTGGAGGTTGGTGCAATAAATAGTTGTTGAGAAACAGGGAGGATAGCCGGATTTGACATAAGCGAATCGAACAGCGTGGATCAATCAGATTACAGAAAAATCGATCCTGGGAAAAATAGCTCCGGGTTCCGGTTATCCGATGCCTGTTGTTTTTTCATCGAGAGAGGCATCCTCATCATCTTCGGGTTCAGACTTCTGTTGATACATCCACCAACCGATAAGAAGTATAAGGGGTACACCTAACGGGATAGAAAAACCCCCCATGAACCGTCCCAGTGCCGAGAGAAGAAAGAGAACCCCGCCACCGAATGTAAAAAAGGATGCCGTTTTGATGAATACGGATCGCTCGTTCACCCATCCAAAAAGGGTGATTATAAGCCCAATCAGGAGAAGCACACTCCCGATTGTCCAGAACAATGCCGCAAGAATATTGGAAATCCCGGTTGTCTGGCCCTGAACAATATAGAGAATATCCTTATAACCCAAAATGAGACTGGATCCGATGGGAGACTGCTGATACCGGAAGAGTGCCCATTGCACACTGACTAACATCCAGTCACCCCACATGTAGACATTAAGCGGGATGAGAAGCAGGATTACCTGAATAAAAAGTAAAATTTTCTTATTGTCCATGATGGTCTCTTTATCTGATTCCTCATTAATTATACTGAAATTATTTTTCCTTTGACGTAGTCAAAGATTAAAACCTTAAAAAAGTGATCACTCACGTTCATGCTGTACAATCGCAAGCTGGTACATCCAGTCCATGAGCGGGTGGCATTCTTCGACAATACACTCGAGATCGCACCCGATGCAGGGAATAAGTTCGTCTCCTGCGAGAAGATTGTTCGGGTTGACCGGTTGCTGTTTTGCCCGTAATAGGTAGGTCTTTACCCCATTTTTCCTGTACTCAATTCTGTCGATAAGCCCGTTCTCTTCAAGCTTCTTGACAATCCTTGAACATTTTCGGCTGTCAACACCCAGCTCCTTCCAGAGCTCGCTCTGGAGAACCCCCTCCGGTCTGGACTGGATCAGTTTCAGTCCCTCTTCTTCAGGGTCTGCCATGGTCACACCTCATATGAGCGGGGCAATTGTCAGAATATTATTTCCCCTGATTACAACAGTCCCGAGACTCCTGCCCCGCTGGTTGTCGATAAACTCAATGGTCTCGTCCATGTGGATGTTTAAATATTCATCGACGGCTACAAGACGCCCCTGCAACTTGCGCCCCTCGTCCTTGATTTCAACGGTGATCTTTGAGTCCACGAGAGCGAAGACCTTTTTTATCGGCAAAACAATTCCGTTAACCATCTGCCCTAAATTGGTCAGCCAGCTAATTTAAAGTTTGCCTGTCGATAAGAATGGAGCGTGAGGTTATTGGAGAATGGACACCGGGCATAACAGCAGGGAATATTTCCCTCATAAAAATATTGAAATCGTTCAGAATGGTTAAAAGCACAATTCTTTTTAAAACAGGAAAAATTATTCCTTGAGGGGTTCCCACCGCTTTGCCAGTTCTTTTTCTACTGCTGGCAGGGTGGTGTACTCCATCTCGTCAAGCGAAAGCCGGTGCGGCTCGAAGGGGCCCTGCGCCCGGATCACATCGGCAAGCTCGTTGCAGCGTGCCCGGACACGGTCAAAACCGGGGTCATCGAACATGTCAGCCGGGCCGATGAGCTTCCCGTTGCAGATCTGGAACCCGAAGCAGATCACGCGGGGCGGTCCGTCGAAACGTGTGCAGTTGGCATCAGGCAGCCCCACAGGCATAAACGGCCCGTGATGCGAACCCCGCATCCAGCCTGCGACAAGCACGGGTATACAGAACGGGTCGATCACCTCACCGACTGCCGGGAAACCGCTCTGGGAACGGACGATCATCACCGGGTCATCCTTCCCTACATACCTTCCTGCCATCATGTTAAGGCGCTGGGTGCTGGTAGAGGCGCCGATCGTCCCGTCTTTTTTAAAGACATGCTTGATCACATACCGGGACGGGGCACCGATGTAGGCAAGCAGGCTGTAACTCTCCTCCGGCGTCCTGAACATGATTTTACGCTTCTCGATCAGGTCGTGCACCTCAAAGACGAAGCCCTTGTGCATTGAGGGATCAATCACAAGTCCGGGGGTATTGAACGGGTCAGCGAAGATCTTGTAGAGATAAAAGTTCCATGCACCCGGCTCGGTCTTATCCGCCATAAAAACAAGGACTGGGTCGCTACCCCGCTCTTCGAACTCCATCTCGGCAACGCCGGGCCCCATCCCCTTGACATTACCGCTGAACGCATCGGAGAGCAGATCCTGTCCTGCTCCATAGAGTTTGAGGCTCTTAGCGATCGCGGCACATTCGGTAAAGACGTCCCATGCAAGTTTGTGCACCTTCTCATTGTCCACGCCATGCGTGTGCGTCATGATCAACTCGAGGTCGTCGCCGCAGTGGGTGACAAACGAATCGATCAGCATCTTGCCTTCCTGAGCCTTGAGCATCTGTGCGGCTTTCTCAAGGAGCTTGGGGTGGGTGCGGGAGTGTCCGGGAAAACTTCCCACATCCGCCTTAATGACGGAAACGGTAGTCTTTGGCATCAAAAATCACTTTATAATAGGTATTGCTGGCTATATAAAATAGGTAATGATAGGGAAAAGCAAGGTATTTTTCAGCTCTTGCCAATCCCTTCCGCAGAGATGTCCTGTCGTGCTTTGAACGTTACTTCAACCACCCCGTTCTTGAACGACATCTGCACCGGTTCTGCATCGACCGGGGGCAATTCGGCAACTGTCCGGTAGTGCTGGTCCTTCCCATCCGCCTCAATGGTGAGTGTGCTGCCCTGAACACTGAACCGGACACTCTCTTTTACTGCACCGGGCAACTCTGCAACCACCTTTACCTCATGACCGATCCGGTGCACTTCAGGTACCGGCCCCTGCTGATCGCAGGGCTGGGTTGCGGATCCAGACGGTACCCCGTTCAGCATCCCCTTGTTGCCGCAGATGATGATCCGGTAACCTCCTGCACGGGGTGGCATACCAGAAACCATCCCCTGTGTCATCTCAGCAACCATTTGCGCAAAGATCGCATCCATCTTCCCGAATACGTCCTGTGGATCCTCGTTCATGGTTTTTCATCTCCTCAATGTTTC
>Ga0209253_10002057_pt1 | contig 17754 bp, 16 predicted proteins | sample FrelakmetBRP12BR_FD_187145 | JGI IMG/M metagenome (GOLD analysis project Ga0209253, IMG submission 187145) | Freshwater lake sediment microbial communities from the University of Notre Dame, USA, for methane emissions studies - BRP12 BR (SPAdes)... | ecosystem: Environmental > Aquatic >... | reverse complement strand
CCGGCTGCTATAATCCGCACCCTTTCACCGACCCGACCCCCACGGATTCACCAGCCGCTCCGGGGTCCGACGCGCCGTGGCGAAGAAGCTCTACATTCGCACGTTCGGCTGCCAGATGAACGAGTACGACTCGGACAAGATGGCGGACGTGCTGCATGCCTCCGAAGGCACGACGCTCACCGAGCGTCCCGAGGACGCGGACATCATCCTGTTCAACACGTGCTCGGTGCGCGAGAAGGCGCAGGAGCGGGTGTTCCACGACCTGGGACGCCTGCGCGCGCTCAAGGCGGAGCGTCCCGACCTCATCATCGGCGTAGGCGGCTGCGTCGCATCGCAGGAGGGCGCCGCGATCGTGAAGCGCGCGCCGTACGTGGACGTCGTGTTCGGCCCGCAGACGCTGCACCGCCTGCCCGACCTGTTCGCCGCGCGGCGCGCGACGGGCATGTCGCAGGTCGACATCAGCTTTCCCGAGATCGAGAAGTTCGACCACCTGCCGCCGCCGCGCGTCGAGGGCGCGGCCGCGTTCGTGTCGATCATGGAAGGCTGCAGCAAGTACTGTTCGTTCTGCGTGGTGCCGTACACGCGCGGCGAGGAGGTGTCGCGCCCATTCGACGACGTGCTGACGGAGATCGCCGACCTGGCCGACCAGGGCGTGATGGAGATCACGCTGCTCGGCCAGAACGTGAACGCGTACCGCGGCGCGATGGGCGCGGGAACCAATGGGGGCGGCGGGATCGCCGACTTCGCGATGCTGCTCGAGTACGTCGCCGAGATCCCCGGCGTCGAGCGCGTCCGCTACACGACGTCGCACCCGAAGGAGATGACGACGCGCCTCATCGAGGCGCACGGCGCGCTCGGCAAGCTCGTCAACCAGCTGCACCTGCCGGTGCAGTCGGGCTCCGACCGGATCCTGGCCGCGATGAAGCGCGCGTATACGGCGCTCGAATACAAGTCGATCGTGCGGCGCCTGCGCGCGCAGCGGCCCGACCTGTCGCTGTCGTCGGACTTCATCGTCGGGTTCCCCGGCGAGACCGAGGCGGACTTCGCACAGACGATGCGATTGGTCGAGGACGTGGGTTTCGACGGCGCGTTCAGCTTCCTCTACAGCCCACGGCCGGGAACGCCGGCGGCGGAGCTTCCGGACCAGGTGCCGCGCGACGTTGCGCAGGCGCGCCTCGCGCGCCTGCAGGCGCTGCTCGAAACGCAGTACGCCGCGGGCAGCGCCGCAATGGTCGGCTCGCGGCAGCGGGTGCTCGTCACCGGCCGCGCGGCGAAGGACGCGCGCGAGCTCGCCGCCCGCACGGAGAACAACCGCGTGGTGAACCTGGGAGGCGACCCGGCGCTGATCGGCACCTATGTGGATGCGCGCATCACCGCAGCGCTGCCGCATTCGCTTCGCGGTGAACTCGTCCCCGCCTGACGGCGCGCGGCAGCTGAACCAACGACCTCGCCAACGTACCAATGCAAGTGTCGCTCCACGACGAACGAGGTACCCGATGATCCGCAACGCGCCCACGCCCCTTCTCAAGGCCGCCGCCCTCGCATGGGCGGCGCTCTCGGTCGCGCTGTCCGGCTGCGCCACCGCGCCCGCCGCAACGACCGGCGCTGCTGCGCCCGCCGCGCCGGTGGCGACCGCGGCGGCGCCCACCGCCGCACCCGCGACGGCGGTGGCCGCGACCCCGCCGCCGCCGGGCACGTCGCCGCGCCCGGCCGCGCCGGGCACGGCGCCCCCCACCACGCCGGCCGCCGTGGCCCCCGGCCAGCCGCGGCCGTTCGCCGAGGTGATCAAGGACGCGAAGGAAACGCCTGGGCTCGTGGGGATCTGGCAGAAAGACGAAAAGGTCTGGCTCGAGATCGCGCCGGAGCAGTTCGGCACGCCGTATCTCTTCACGGCCAACTTGAGCCGCGGCGTGGGCGAGCAGTTCGTGTACGGCGGCATGATGCTCGCGGACGCGATCGTCGAATTCAAGCGCATCGGCAACACCGTGCAGCTGATCGCGAAGAACCACATGTTCACCGGCGGCGCCAACGCGCCGATGGCGCAGGGCGTCAAGGAGGGTTTCACCGACAGCCTGCTCGCGGCGACGACGGTCGTGAGCCAGCCGCACCCGGAGCGCAAGACGGTGCTGCTCGACGCGAACGCGCTGCTGCTGACCGACATTCCCGTCGGCGAGCGCTTCACCATCGGCGTCCACATGCGCAACTACTCGTTCGACGCGCGCAATTCGAGCGTCGAGTCGGTGCGCAACGCGGCCGATCAGTCGTCGTTCGTGGTGTCGGCGCACTACGTGAATCCCAAGGCCACGCTGCCGTCGCCGCCGGGGGCGCCGCCCAGCCCGTATCCGCCGTTCACCACGCTGCCCGACGGACGCAGCCTGTTCCTGGGCTACACGTACAACTTCGCCAAGCTGCCGGACGCGATGCCGGTGCGCCGCGCCGACCCGCGCGTCGGCCACTACGAGAGCACGGTCTGGGACTTTTCATCGGACACGAAGTACACGGCCAAGACGCACTTCGTGAACCGCTGGCGGCTGGAAAAGAAGGATCCGGCGGCGGCGATATCCGCACCGAAGGCACCGATCGAGTTCTATGTCGACCGCACGGTGCCCGAGAAGTACCGGGCCGCGGTGCGCGAAGGCATCCTCGAGTGGAACAAGGCATTCGAGCAGATCGGATTCAAGGACGCCATCGTCGTGAAGCAGCAGGACGCCGAGGGGACCGTCGACACCTACGACGCGCGCCACTCGACGGTGCGCTGGTTCGTCGGCACCGACACGCGGTTCGCGATCGGCCCGTCGAAGGTCGACCCCCGCACCGGCGAGATCCTGAACGCGCAGATCGCGATCCCGGAATCGTGGGCACGCGGCGACCGCACGTTCATCGCGGAGCAGGCGCCATCGGCCTGGCCGGCATTCGACGCGTACAAGACGTCGCTCGGCCTCGACGGCAGCCTCTGCACGTACGGGGCGGATGCGCTCTCCGAGATGCAGTTCGGGCTCGACCTGCTGGCCGAGCGCGGCGAGATCGAGCCCGGCAGCCCCGAGGCCGACGCGTTCGTCGCGGCGGTGCTGAAGTCGGTCGTCATGCACGAGGTCGGGCACACGCTCGGCCTGCGGCACAACTTCCGCGCGTCGACCGCGTATCCGCTCGCGAAGGTCTCCGATCCCGCGTGGAGCCGCGACGTCGGCATCTCCGCGTCGGTGATGGACTATATCCCGCTCAACATCGCGGTGAAAGGCGAGCGGCAGGGCGCCTACGTCGAGACGACGCTCGGGCCCTACGACTTCTGGGCGATCGAGTACGCGTACCGGCCACTGCCGAAGGAAACCGAGGCCGACGAGCTCGCGAAGATCGCCGAGCGCGGCGCGACCGATCCGCTGCTCGCGTACTCGTCCGACGAGGAAGTGGTCGCGGGCCTCGACCCCGACGTGAGCCAGTTCGATCTGGGCTCGGATCCGATCGTGTACTTGCAGAAGCGGATCGTGATCACGCAGGAGCTGTGGCAGCGGCTCCAAACGAAGCAGTTGAAGCCGGGCGAGTCGTACGACGTGCTGCGCCGCGGCTTCGACGCCGGATTCCGGCAATACAGCCGCGCCGCCGGGCTCACCGCGAAATACGTGGGCGGCGTGTACTACGTCCGCGATTTCGCCGGGACCGCGCGCCTGCCGCTCACGCCGGTCCCCCCCGCCAAGCAGCGCGCCGCGCTCGACCTCATCGCGACCGGCGTCTTCTCGGCCGACAGTTTCCGGTTCAAGCCGGACTTCATCCGCAGCATGGGGATCAACTATCTGAGCATGGACGGGCCCTGGCAGGCGAGCCGCCTCAATCCCGATTTCAGCCTGCGGGGCCGCGTGCTGGCGCTGCAGACGGGCGTGCTGAACCAGCTGCTGAGCGACACGGTGCTCGCGCGCATGCTCGATTCCGAGGTCAAGGTGAGCCGGCCCGGCGACGCGCTGACGCTCGACGAGCTGTTCACCGCATTGCGCGCGTCGATCTGGAGCGAGTTGAAGACGGGCGGCTCGATTCCGGGGCCGCGCCGCGACCTGCAGCGCGAGCATCTGCGCCGCATCGCCACCGTCCTCACGCGTCCGTCGCCGGGCACGCCCGCGGATGCCGCCGCGCTGTTCCGCGCGGAGGCCAAGCTCATGTCCGCACAGATCAAGGCCGCCGCGAACGCGGGCGGCCGGGACGCCATCACGCGCGCGCACCTCGTCGAATCGGCGGGCACGCTCGACGAGGCGCTGAAGGCGCCGCTCGTGCGGCAGGGCGTCTGACGTGCCGCAGCGTCGCGCGAAGGGCGGCAGCGCCGCGGCCGCGAAGCGCGAGCGCCGCGAGATCGCGCTCGCGCCGCTCGACAACCGCGCGCTCGCGAACCTGGCCGGCCCGCTCGACGCGAATCTGCGGCAGATCGAGGCCGCGCTCGACGTGACGATCACGCATCGCGGCGGCGCGTTCTCCATCGCCGGCGACCCGGTGCAATCCGGGCGCGCCGCGGAGGCGCTGCAGCGCTTCTACGCGGCGGCCGAGAAGCCGCTGTCCGTCGACGACATCCAGCTGGGCCTGGTGGAGATTTCGACGCAGGCGCATGCGCGCACGCCTGCCGGCGACGACGGCGCGCCGCACCTGCGCACGCGGCGCGCCGACCTGCACGGGCGCACGCCCAACCAGGTCGCGTACCTCAAGGACATCACGAGCCACGACATCACGTTCGGCATCGGCCCGGCCGGCACCGGCAAGACGTACCTCGCCGTCGCGTGCGCCGTGGATGCGCTCGAGCGCGACGCGGTGAAGCGCATCGTGCTCGTGCGGCCCGCCGTGGAGGCTGGCGAGCGCTTGGGGTTCCTGCCCGGCGACCTCGCGCAGAAGGTCGATCCATACCTGCGTCCGTTATACGACGCGCTGTACGACCTCATGGGCTTCGACAAGGCGGCCAAGCTCTTCGAGCGCACGACGATCGAGCTGGCGCCGCTCGCGTATATGCGGGGGCGTACGCTCAACCACTCGTTCATCATCCTCGACGAGGCGCAGAACACCACGCCCGAGCAGATGAAGATGTTCCTCACGCGCATCGGCTTCGGCACCAAGGCCGTCGTCACGGGCGACGTCACGCAGATCGACCTGGCACGCGGCCAGAAGAGCGGCCTGGTCGAGGCGGCGCGCATCCTCGAGGGCGTGCGCGGCATCGCGTTCCGGCATTTCACGAGCGCCGACGTGGTGCGCCATCCGCTCGTGCAGAAAATCATCGATGCGTACGATCGTGCCGCGGCCGCGGGCGGCTCGGGCGACGCCTCGCGCCGTTAGCAGGCCGTGAAAAGCGTCGATGCCCCCCTCTTCTCCGCCTCATTCCGAAGCGAAGCGAGGAACCTGCTGTTGGCAATCAATGGATTTCGTTCAGAAGCGGGTTTCTCGCGGAGCCTGTCCTGAGCGCAAGCGAAGGGCTCGAAATGAGGCTGAAAATTGTGTGAGGCCGCGAATTCCAACAGCCTGTCAGGCGGCCACAGCACGATGCCGCGAACGCCGGAGGAACAGGACGCGCTGCGCAAGCGCTGCCATACCATCGTGGCCGGGGCTGCGGACGCCGATCCGGGCGCCGAGCTGATCCGCGTCGGCGAGTGGTGCCGCGACCACGGTTGGCAGCCCGACCGCTACGGCGACGGCGCGCTGATCGGCGCGTTCGAGACGAAGGTCGCCGCGCTGCTGGGCAAGGACGCCGGCGTGTTCATGCCGAGCGGCACGATGGCGCAGCAGATCGCGCTGCGCATCTGGTGCGAGCAGGCCGGACTGCCGCAGTTCGCGATGCACGCGACGTCGCACCTCGAGCTGCACGAGTTTCGCGGCTATTCGCGGCTGCACCGGCTCGACGCCGTGATCCTCGGCCCGCGCGAGCGCCCGACGCTCGCGGCGGACCTGGCCGGTTGCGCGGAGCGCGTGGCCGCCCTGGTGGTCGAGCTGCCCGCCCGCGAGATCGGCGGCCAGCTGCCCCGCTGGAAGGAACTGTGCGAGCTGTCGGACGTCGCGCGCGCGAAGGGCGTAAAGCTCCACATGGACGGCGCGCGGCTGTGGGAAGCGCGCGAAGCCTACGCGCCGCGCACGTTCGCCGAGATCTGCGCACTGTTCGACTCCGTCTACGTGTCGTTCTACAAGGGCATCGGCGGCCTGGCGGGCGCGCTGCTGGCGGGCGACGCCGCGCTGGTCGCGGAGGCGCGCGTCTGGCGGAGGCGCCACGGCGGCACGCTGCCGCAGCTGCATCCCTTCGTTGCGTCGGCCGCGATGCGCTTCGACGCCCAGCTCGCGAAGATGCCCGCATGGCGCGCGCGCGCCGCCGCGCTGGCGGAACGGCTGGCGCAGGTGCCGGGCGTGCGCGTGCTGCCGTCGCCGCCGCAGGTCAACATGTTCCACCTGCACGTGGCGGCGCCGCCGGCCGCGCTGGCCGACGCCCGCGACCGCATCGCGGAGGAAGACGGCGTGTGGGTGGCGCCGAGGTTCGCTCCGGCGCAGGTCGCGGGCACGTCGTTCACGGAAATCTACGTCGGCGACGGCCTGCTCGCAGCCGCCGACGACGTCGTCGTGCCGTGGTTCGCGAAGCTGACCGCCGCAGCGCAGGGGATGGCCGCATGACGCGCGTTCGGACCGCTCCGAAAGCGGCGCTGTCGCTTTCGGTCCAGTACGCGAGCAACGCACCGGACCTGCCGACGCGCCCGCAGGTGCGGCGCTGGGCGCGCGCGGCGCTGGAAGGCGCGGCGGCCGTCACCGTGCGCTTCGTCGACGCGATCGAAGGGCGCGCGCTCAACGCCGAATACCGCGGCAAGGACTACGCGACGAACGTGCTCACGTTCGTGTACGATGACAGCGAGCCACGGGCGGGCGACATCGTGTTGTGCGCGCCGGTCGTGCGCAAGGAAGCGGACGCGCAAGGAAAGATGCTCGCCTCGCATTACGCCCACCTGGTCGTCCACGGCATGCTGCACCTGCAGGGCCACGACCACGAGCATGCGGCCGACGCGGCGGCGATGGAGGCGCGCGAGACCGCGATCCTCGCCCGCCTGGGCCTTCCCGATCCGTACGCCGATGTCTAGCGAAGACGACAAGGAAGGCGACAAGCCGTCGCTGCTCGAGCGCCTGACGGCGATGCTCCTGCGCGAGCCGGACGACCGCGAGGAGCTGATGGACATCCTGCGCGGCGCGTTCGAGCGCCACCTGCTCGACGCCGACGCGCTGTCGATGATCGAGGGCGTGCTGTCGGTGTCCGAGACCACGGTCCGCGACATCATGATCCCCCGGTCGCAGATGGACTGCGTGTCGATCGAGGACGAGGTGCCCGAGTTCATCCCGGTCGTGGTCGAGACGCGGCACTCGCGCTTCCCGGTCATCGGCGAGAGCAAGGACGACGTGATCGGCATCCTGCTCGCGAAGGAACTGCTCAACTACTACGCGAACCCGGAGGCGTTCAATCTGCGCGAGACGCTGCGTCCGGCGGTGTTCATCCCGGAATCCAAGCGGCTCAACGTGCTGCTGCGCGACTTCCGCGCGAACCGCAACCACATCGCGATCGTCGTCGACGAGTACGGCGGCGTGTCGGGCCTGGTGACGATCGAGGACGTGCTGGAGCAGATCGTCGGCGACATCGAGGACGAATACGACTTCGACGAGAGCCACGACAACATCATCCCCGAGGCGAACGGCAGGTTCCGCGTGAAGGCGCAGACCGAGATCGCGGACTTCAACCAGCAGTTCGGCACCACGTTCCCGGACGACGAGTTCGACACGGTCGGCGGACTCGTGCTGCGCGCGTTCGGGCGGCTGCCCAAGCGCGGCGAGGCGACGACGATGGAAGGGTTGCGTTTCCGCGTGCTGCGCGCCGACAGCCGCCGCCTGCACACGCTCCAGGTCGAACGGATCGCGCCCACGCCGCCCGCGGACGCCGACGCGTAGCCGCCGGAGCCGAAATCTTGAGCCACGAAGATCACGAAGGACACGAAGGAAGCGGAATCATGAGAATGTTCATGAACCGGATTTCTTCGTGCGCCTCGTGTCCTCCGTGACCTCCGGGTCGAGGCGTTTTGCAGCACTGATGCCGCGCGCCGCATCATGCTGACGCGCGTGCTGGCGCTCGCCGCCGGCGCGGCCGCGGTGTTCGCGTTCGCGCCGTTCGGATGGGCGCCCGTCACCGTCGCGGCGCTCACCCTGCTGTTCGTGCTGTGGTCGGACGCGCCGACCGCGCGCGCCGGCGCGGCGCTCGGATTCGCGTTCGGGTTCGGCCTCTTCGGCGCCGGCGTGTCGTGGGTATTCGTCGCGCTGGAGACTTTCGGCGGCATGCCCGCGCCGGTCGCCGTCGTCGCGACGGCCGGCTTCGTCGCGTACCTCGCGCTGTGGCCCGCGCTCGCCGGCTGGGTCGTCGCGCGCTTCACGCCGCCGCACTCGGGCGCGCGTCTGCTGGCCGCGGCTGCCGCGTGGACGCTCGCCGAGTGGCTGCGCGGGTTCGTGTTTTCGGGCTTCCCGTGGCTGGCGATGGGCTACGCCGAGCTCCTGCCCGACGGCGCGCTGCCGCTCGGCGGCTACGCGCCGGTGGGCGGCGTGTTCCTCGTGTCGCTTGCGGTCGCGCTGTGCGCGGCGGCCGCCGCCGGCATCGTGGCTGCGCTGGCGGAGGCACGATCGCGGCGCATCGTCGCCTGTCTCGCCGGCATCACGGTCATCGTGGCCGCCGGCGCGGCGCTGACGCGCGTCACGTGGACGACGCCGTCCGGCGAGCCGGTCGCGATCTCGCTGGTCCAGGGCAACGTGTCGCAGGCGCAAAAGTTCGATCCGGCCTTCCGGCCGCGCAATTTCGAACTGTACGACACGCTCGTCACGTTGAGCCGCGGCCGGATCGTCGTGCTGCCGGAGAGCGCGTTTCCGCAGTACGCGGACGAGATCCCCGGCAGCGTGTTCCAGCGCCTGGCCGACGTCGGCCGCGCGCGCGGAGGCGCCGTCGTCGTCGGCCTCTTCACGGCGGAGCCGCCGGTGGCGCAAGGCGAAGGCGAGCGGATCTACAACAGCGTCGTGAGCCTCGCCGCCGAGGCACCGCAGCTCTACCGGAAGCGCCACCTCGTGCCGTTCGGCGAGACGATCCCGCTCAAGGTGTTCACGGGCTGGTTCATCAATTCCGTGCTGGCGATTCCGCTGGCCGACCAGGCCGCGGGACCCGCGTACCAGCCGCCATTCGCGGTCGCGGGGCAGAAACTCGCCGTCAACATCTGCTACGAGGACGTCTTCGGCGCGGAGCTGCTCGCGGTCGCGCGCGCATCGACGCTGCTCGTGAACGTCACGAACGACGCGTGGTACGGCCGCTCGGTCGCCGCGCGGCAGCACAACCAGATCGGAGCAATGCGCGCGCTCGAGACCGGGCGCCCGATGCTCCGCGCCACCAACACCGGCATCACGTCCGCGATCGCGCACGATGGCCGCGTGCTGGTCGAGCTCCCGTGGTTCACCCAAGGCATCCTCGAGATCGAGATCGCAGGACGCGTCGGCGACACGCCGTACCTGCGGTTCGGCGACGCGCCCGCAGTCGCGCTGGCGTGCGCGCTGCTGCTCGCGGCGCTGGCGCTGTCGCGGCGGCGCGCGACCGCCGTCTCCGGCGCGCGCGCTGCGTAATCCGGCACGGAAACCGGTAAAATCCGGATTTTCAAGAAGTTACCGCTCGCGTGCCGCGCGGTGCGCCGGACCCACGATGCTCACCTTTCAGCAAGTCATCCTCACGCTCCAGCAGTACTGGGGCAGCCAGGGCTGCGCGCTGCTGCAGCCGTACGACATGGAGGTCGGCGCCGGCACGTCGCATACCGCGACGTTCCTGCGCGCGCTGGGACCGGAGCCGTGGCGCGCCGCGTATGTGCAGCCGTCGCGGCGGCCGAAGGACGGCCGCTACGGCGAGAACCCGAACCGCCTGCATCAGCATCACCAGTTCCAGGTCGTGCTGAAGCCGTCGCCCGCCGACATCCTCGAGCTCTATCTCGGTTCGTTGCGGGCGCTGGGATTCGACCTCGGGAAGAACGACGTGCGCTTCGTCGAGGACGACTGGGAGAACCCGACGCTCGGCGCATGGGGGCTGGGCTGGGAGGTGTGGCTGAACGGCATGGAGATCACGCAGTTCACGTATTTCCAGCAGGTGGGGGGGCTCGACTGCAACCCGATCACCGGCGAGATCACGTACGGCCTCGAACGCATGTCGATGTACCTGCAAGACGTCGAGTCGGTCTACGACCTCCGCTACACCGACGCCATGTCCTACGGCGACGTGTTCTTCCAGAACGAGGTCGAGCAATCGAAGTACGCGTTCGACGAATCCAACGCGCCGAAGCTCTTCGAGCAGTTCGCCTACTTCGAAGGCGAGGCGAAGCGGCTGCTCGACGCGAAGCTGCCGTTGCCCGGCTACGAGATGATCCTCAAGGCCGCGCACACGTTCAACCTGCTCGACGCCCGCGGCGCGATCTCGGTGACCGAGCGCGCTGCGTACATCGGCCGCATCCGCAACCTCGCCCGCGCGGTCGCCACGGCCTACGTCGAGTCGCGCGAGGCGCTGGGGTTCCCGATGCTGCCGGCCGTGCACCGGAGGGCCGCGGCATGAGCGCCGCTACGCTGCTCGTCGAGCTCTTCACCGAGGAGTTGCCGCCGAAGGCGCTGAAGCGGCTGGGCGAGGTCTTCGCCGACACGCTGGCCGCGGGCCTGCGCAGCCGGGACTTCCTCACGGACGAATCCGTCGTGACGGGCTTCGCGACGCCGCGCCGGCTCGCGGTCGCCATCACGGCCGTGCGCGCCACCGCGCCCGACAAGCCGTTCAAGGAGAAGCTGCTGCCCGTCAGCGTGGCGTTCGACGCGCAGGGCAAGCCCACGCCCGCGCTGCTCGGGAAGCTCAAGGCGAGGCAGCTGTCGCACGTCGACCCGCAGACGCTGCTGCGGGAGCACGACGGCAAGGCCGACGCGTTGTTCTACGCCGACATCGCGAAGGGCGGCCCGCTGGTCGACGGGCTGCAAAGCGCGCTGGACGAGGCGCTGGCCGGCCTGCCCATCCCGAAGGTCATGAGCTACGCCGGTCCCGGCCACTACTTCAACAACGAGAAGTTCGTGCGCCCGGCGCATCGGCTGGTCGCGCTGCACGGCGGTCAAGTCGTGCCGATCAGGGTCCTCGGCCTCGACGCGGGACAAGTCACGCAGGGCCACCGCTTCCTGTCGCGGAGCGACCTCAGGATCGGAACGGCCGACGCCTACGCGCCGACGCTCGAAGCCGAAGGCAAGGTGATGCCGTCGTTCGCGGCGCGCCGCGCGAGCATCGTCGTGCAGCTCGAAGGCGCGGCCGGCGACGCGACGCCGATCATGCCCGACGCGCTGCTCGACGAGGTCACCGCGCTGGTCGAATGGCCGGCCGTCTACGGCGGCACGTTCGACGCGGCGTTCCTCGCCGTGCCCCAGGAATGCCTGATCCTCACGATGCAGCTGAACCAGCGCTACTTCGCGCTGGCCGACGACAACGGCAGGCTCGTCAACCGTTTCCTGCTGGTCAGCAACCTCGAAACGCAGGACCCGCGCGCGATCGTCGCCGGCAACGAACGCGTACTGCGCGCGCGGCTTGCCGACGCGAAGTTCTTCTTCGACCAGGATCGAAGGCAGCGCCTCGACGCGCGCGTCGACCGGCTCCGCAGCGTCGTCCATCACAACAAGCTCGGCACGCAGGCGCAACGCGTCGACCGGCTGCGCATGCTCGCGGCGCGGATCGCGCCCCTCGTGGGCGCCAATGCCGGGCTGGCCGAGCGCGCCGCTGCGCTCGCCAAGGCGGACCTCGTCACCGACATGGTCGGCGAGTTTCCGGAGCTGCAGGGAATCATGGGCCGCTACTACGCCGAGCACGACGGCGAGCCGCCGCTTGTCGCGGCCGCGATCGAGCAGCACTACTGGCCGAAGGCCGCGGGCGCGGCGCTGCCGGAATCGCCCATCGCACAGGCCGTGGCGCTCGCCGACAAGCTGGAGACCATCGCCGGCATGTTCGGCATCGGGCAGGTCCCGACCGGCGACAAGGATCCCTTCGGGCTCCGCCGCGCGGCGCTCGGCGTCATCCGCATCCTGATCGAGCGCGGCCAGTCCGCGTCGCTCGCCAAGCTCGTCGACCTCGCGTTCGCATCGTTCGACGCGGTGCCGGCGGTGAGCGCGCAGCCGGCCGCCGTCCTCGACTTCATCTACGACCGCGCGCGCGGCTACCTGCGCGACCAGGGCTACACGGCGAACCAGATCGCCGCCGTGCTCGACGCGCGCCCCGACGCCATCGCCGACCTGCCGGCGCGCCTTGCCGCCGTGCAGGCGTTCTCCGCGTTGCCGGAGGCCGCCGCCCTCGCGGCCGCGAACAAGCGCATCGTGAACATCCTGAGGAAGAGCGGCGACGAGGCCGCGGCTGCCGTCGACCGCGCGCGGCTGGCCGACGGCGCGGAGAACGACCTCTACATGGCGTTCCAGAAGCTCTCGCCGCAGGTCGAATCCGGCTACGGCAGCGGCGACTTCGCCGGCGCCCTGCGCGCGCTCGCGACCGCGAAGCCGGCGGTCGACCGCTACTTCGACGACGTGATGGTGATGGCCGACGACCCGGCGATCCGCGCGAACCGGCTCGCGCTGCTGCGCGGCGTGGCCGCGACGATGAACCGCGTCGCCGACATCTCGAAGCTGGCGCAGTAATGGTCCAGCTTGCCTCCGAAGCGATGATCCCCACCCGTGCGGTGCGGCTCATCATCCTCGACCGCGACGGCGTCGTGAACTACGACAGCGAGCACTTCATCAAGACGCCGGACGAGTGGCGGCCGGTCCCGGGCAGCCTGGAGGCGATCGCCCGGCTCAACCACGCCGGCTACCGCGTCGTCGTCGCGACCAACCAGTCCGGCATCGGCCGCGGCCTCTTCGACATGGCGATGCTGAACGCGATCCACGAGAAGATGCACAAGGCGCTGGCGCACGCCGGCGCCCGGCTCGACGCCATCTTCTTCTGCCCGCACACGGCCGACGCGAAGTGCGAGTGCCGCAAGCCGAAGCCCGGCATGCTGCTCGAGATCGGCAAGCGCTTCAACGTGGAGTTGACGGGAGTGCCCTGCATCGGCGACTCTTTGCGCGACCTGCAGGCGGCGGACGCGGTCGGCGCCCAGCCGATGCTCGTGCTGACCGGGAAGGGCGAGAAGACCTTGCGCGACGGCAATTTCCCGAAGAACACCGTGATCTTTCCCGACCTGGCGTTCGCCGCGTCGGCGTTGCTCGCGGGCGAATGAGATCCGGCCGGACTTCCCTGCCGGGCGCGCTGCGCGCCCTAGCCTTCCTGCTGTTCCAGCTCGTCGTGACGCCGCTCTACGCGGCCGCGATGCTGCTGATGTTCTGGTCGCCGCGGCTGTGGACGTACGCGATGGCGCGGAGCTGGTGCGGCGTGAACCTGTGGGGGGCGAAGTGGATCTGCGGCATCCGCTGGCACGTGGAGGGCCTCGCGAACATCCCGGCGGACACGCTGGGCCAGCCGCACATCGTGATGGCCAAGCACAGCTCGACATGGGAGACGCTGTCGCTCAACCAGTACTTCCCGCCGCTCGCGTACGTCGCCAAGAAGGAGCTGCTGTCGATTCCGTTCTTCGGCTGGGGCTTCGCGCTCGCGTCGCCGATCACGATCGACCGCAGGGCCGGCACGGACGCGATGCACCAGATCGCCGAGCAGGGCCGCGAACGCTTCAGGCAGGGTTTCTGGATCGTCGTCTACCCGGAAGGCACGCGCATCCGCGCCGGCACCCGCGCGAAGTACAAGACGGGCGGCGCGCGTCTCGCGCTCGCGATGAACGTGCCGATCATCCCCGTCGCGCACAACGCCGGGTACCTGTGGCCCAAGGGCGTCTTCGGCAAGCGCCCCGGCACGATCACGATGACGATCGGTGCGCCGATCTCCCCCGCCGGCAAGGACCCCGCGTCGCTCACGCGGGAAGTCGAGGCGTGGATCGAGAACGAAGTCGCGCGGCTGGGCGTGCCGGAATGACCGCCGCGCACACCGCCATCGCGTACCTCCGGCTGGACGAAGTCGCCGGCCGCGGTGACGCCCGCCGCACCCGCGACGGCCTCGTGAAGCGCATCACGCTCGGCACCGAGACCGTCGAGTACCGGCTGATCCGCGCCCGCCGCCGGACGATCGGCATGGAGGTCGACCTCACCGGGTTGTCGGTACGCGCGCCGAAGTGGGTGACCTTGTCCGAGATCGAGGCGGCACTGCAGGAACGCGCCTCCTGGATCGTGAAGGCGCTCGCCGAGTGGCGCGCGCGCCGCCGCGACGTGATGCCGCGGGAATGGAAGTCGGGCGCGCCGATCCTCTATCGCGGCCGCGAGCTGGCGCTCGAGGTATTCCCTGCGCGCCGCGTGCGCATCGCGCCGGACCTCTTCCACCTGACCGTGCTCCATCCGCACGCGCAGGACGAGGCGCTCGTCGCCGAGCTCGTCGGCAAGTGGCTCCGCGACGAGGCGTGGACGTTCGTGGCGCCGCAGGTCACGACGTACGCGGGGCGCCTCACAAGATCTGCGCCGACCGTGCGGCTGTCCAACGCGCGCAGCGAATGGGGCAGCTGCAACGCGCGCGGCGAAATCCGGCTCAACTGGCGCCTGGTCCAGTTGCCGCCGCTGCTCGCCGAGTACGTCGTCGCGCATGAGGTCGCCCACCTGGTCGAGCTCAACCACTCGTCGCGGTTCTGGGCGCTGGTGGAGTCGCTGCTGCCCGGACATGCGGCGCTCCGGCGCGAGCTCGAGGATTGGACGGCGCTGCTGGCTGCGTGACCAGAACACTCCGCGCTTCGCGCTGCGTGTTCTGGTCCCGATCGAAGTCAGCACGAAAGGCTTGGGGCGGCCCGGCGCCTTTCGTGCGGTAACGGCAGGAAGCGCGCCGTTCATGAGCCGCTTCGCGGCCGTTCAGTGGCGCGCGTATGCACACTGACAGCCCATGTCGGCAGTCTGTGCCGTTCGCAGGTCCCCCGGCGCCTCGCGGCGCCGAATCGCAACTCCGCCGCGCCTGACCCCACCCGAAGTCGCTACTCGCGCGGCGGCGGCAGCGCCGTCAGGTCGATCTCGATGCCGGCCTGCGCCTGCAACAGGCGCGTGAGCGCCGCCGCGAGTTCCTCGCCGGAACGCGTGTCGCGCCACACCCCGTCGACCGCGCGGAAGTGGAATCCGCCGGCGCGCGCGGCGACCCAGATCTCGCGGTTCGGGACGTGGCGGTTCACGATCAGCTTGCCGTGATCTTCGCAGTCGATCTCGAGGATGCCGTCGTTCAGGCTCCAGTCGGCATCGACGTCGCTGCGGTCGAGCGCGGCGTCGAGCGCGGCGCCGATCGCCGCCAGCGTGGCGTCGGCGGAGGCGATGAAGTCGGTCTCGGAGGGCATGATTGCGCGTGATAGGATTCCCGCCGATGTTACGTCAATTGCGCCTGATCACCGTGCTGGCCACCGTGCTTGTTTGCGCGGCGTGCGGCATCAAGGGTCCGCTCGTGCTGCCGCCGGCGCCCGTTGCCGCCGCCGCCCCACCCGCGACCGCCGCGATCCCGCCGGCGTCGCCGGCCGCGTCGAGTCCCGCGCCCGGTTTGCCGACACCCGCCGAGCGCAAGCCGTGAACGCGTTTGCGTACCGCGACGGCGAGCTGCACGCCGAGGGCGTAGCGCTGTCCGCGATTGCGGAGCGCTTCGGGACGCCGTGCTACGTCTACTCGCGCGCCGCGATCGAGGCAGCGTACCGCGCGTACGACGGCGCGTTCGCGGGCACCGCGCACCTCGTCTGCTACGCGATGAAGGCCAATCCGAACCTCGCGATCCTGAACCTCCTCGCCCGGCTCGGCAGCGGGTTCGACATCGTGTCCGGCGGCGAGCTCGCGCGCGTCATTGCCGCCGGCGGCGACCCGCGCAAGGTCGTGTTCTCCGGCGTCGGCAAGAGCGAAGCGGAGATGGCGCAGGCGCTCGAAGCCGGCATCCTGTGCTTCAACGTCGAGTCCGCCGGCGAGCTCGACCGGCTCGACGCCGTCGCGGGACGGCTGCGCATGCGGGCGCCGGTCAGCTTCCGCGTGAATCCGGACGTCGATCCGAAGACGCACCCGTACATCGCGACCGGCCTGAAGGAAAGCAAGTTCGGCGTCGCGTTCGCCGACGCGCCGGCGCTCTACCAGCGGGCCGCGCGCCTGCCGAACATCGCCGTGCACGGGCTCGACATCCACATCGGCTCGCAGATCACCGAGCTCGGTCCGTTCCGCGAGGCGACGATCAAGGTCCTCGATCTCGTCGACCGGCTCCGCGCCGACGGCATCGCGCTGGCGCACGTCGACCTGGGCGGCGGCCTCGGCATTCGCTACCGGGACGAGGATCCGGTGCCGCTTTGCGACTTCGCGCAGATGGTGCGCGAGCTCTTCCGCGGGCGTCCCGAGCAACTGCTGTTCGAGCCGGGCCGGCGGCTGGTCGGCAACGCCGGCGTCCTGCTGACACGGGTGGAATTCCTGAAGCCCGGCGCCGCGAAAAGCTTCGCGATCGTCGACGCCGCGATGAACGACTTGCTGCGCCCCGCGCTCTACGACGCGTGGCATCCGGTCGATCCGGTGCGGCCGCGCGGGGGCGCGCAGCAATACTGGGAGATCGTGGGGCCGGTCTGCGAGAGCGGCGATTTTCTCGCGCACGACCGGCTGCTCGCACTCGCGCCGGGCGACCTGCTCGCCATCGGCGCGGCAGGCGCCTACGGCATGGCGATGAGCTCGAACTACAACGCGCGGCCGCGCGCCTGTGAAGTGATTGTCGACGACAGCGACGCGCATCTGGTGCGCCGCCGCGAGCGCGTCGACGAACTCTTCGCGCTCGAGATTCTGCTCCCCTGATCCGCGGCCGCGCATCGCGCCGCACGCTTGCGCAGATGCGCTCGATGCGCGCATTTTCGTGTCCGGAACCCGCTGAAAATCGTGTGCGCAAAGCGCAACACTCGCATTTCTAAGCGTCGGAATCAGTGGCGAAATCTTGCAAAACCGGCAAACGTGGCTACAATGCAGGCAGCAGGTGGAATGGATTTGTCAAGAGGCTGCACGACAAAATAGCCGATCCGGAACCGCCTGCGACGAAGAGAAGCAACATAACAGTTACGGTAACTCAGACAGGAGAAACCAAGATGATGGCTGACATGATGTCGATGATGACGCCCGCGGCCCCGGCCCCGGCGCCCAAGAAGAAGGCCGCTAAACGCAAGCCGGCCAAGAAGACCACGAAGAAGAAGGCTGCGCCCAAGAAGAAGGCAGCCAAGAAGACCACGAAGAAGAAGGCGGCCAAGAAGACCACGAAGAAGAAGGCCGCCAAGAAGACGACGAAGAAGAAGGCCGCCCCGAAGAAGAAGGCAGCCAAGAAGACGACGAAGAAGAAGAAGGCCGCCCCGAAGAAGAAGGCAGCCAAGAAGACGACGAAGAAGAAGGCCGCCCCGAAGAAGAAGGCAGCCAAGAAGACGACGAAGAAGAAGGCCGCGAAGAAGCTGTAACCAGGCGGCAAATGATCCGTTGCAGGTCTGCGACGGAAGCAAAACGGGCGGCGCGATGCCGCCCGTTTTCAATTCCGGCGGGACCGAATCGCGAAGGCGGTCTTCGCCCCGCCCTGCGATTCGGTCCCGGTCTAGTCAGCGCGGAAACCTTCGGGCGGCCGGGCGGTTTCCGCGGGGAATGGCGGGCTGCCGACACGCAGTCGCTGCACATGAGAAGTCACGCCAATGAGGC
>Ga0209253_10002056_pt1 | contig 17756 bp, 12 predicted proteins | sample FrelakmetBRP12BR_FD_187145 | JGI IMG/M metagenome (GOLD analysis project Ga0209253, IMG submission 187145) | Freshwater lake sediment microbial communities from the University of Notre Dame, USA, for methane emissions studies - BRP12 BR (SPAdes)... | ecosystem: Environmental > Aquatic >... | reverse complement strand
TACAGCAACTGGAAAGCTTGTTTGGTCGGAAGAGGTTTTGCCCGCAACGTAAGCATTGCCCGAGCTGTCTACGGCAACTCCGTGGCCATAATCATCACCAGAGCCGCCGATGTAACCGCAGTAATTCAGTCCGGTGCCGGCGGCATTGACCTTGGCCACAAAGGCGTCCCAGTCGCCGCCGTTATATGTCAGGTCAGGGCCTACAGCAACTGGAAAGCTTGTTTGGTCGGAAGAGGTTTTGCCCGCAACGTAAGCATTGCCCGAGCTGTCCACGGCAATGACGCCGCCGGAATCACTACTAGAGCCGCCGATATAGCCGCAGTAAGCGAGTTCGGTACCCGCAGCATTGACCTTGGCCACAAAGGCGTCCCAATCGCCGCCGTTATATGTCAGGTCTGGGCCTACCGTAACTGGAAAGCTGCTCTGGTCAGAAGACGTGTCGCCCGAGACGTAAGCGTTGCCCGAGCTGTCCACGGCAATGCGGTTGGCCCAATCAACACTTAACCCGCCGATGTAGCCGCAGTAAGTGAATTCGGTACCCGCAGCATTGACCTTGGCCACAAAGGCGTCCCAATCGCCGCCGTTATATGTCAGGCCTGGGCCTACCGTAACTGGAAAGCTGCTCTGGTCAGAAGAGGTGTCGCCCCAGACATAAGCATTGCCCGAGCTGTCCACGGCAATGCCGTTGGCCCAATCCTCATTTAAGCCGCCGATGTAGCCGCAGTATGTAAGTCCGGTACCGGCAGCATTGATCTTGACCACAAAAGCGTCATGGGAACCATTCTGAGTCAGGTCTGGGCCTACCGTAACTGGAAAGCTGCTCTCGTTAGAAGCGGTGAGTCCAGCAACATAGGCGTTGCCCGAGCTGTCCACGGCTATGGCGACGCCGATATCATCGTTCGAACCGCCGATGAAGCCGCAGTAGACAAGTCCGGTGCCGGCAGCATTGACCTTGACCACAAAGGCATCATCGGAACCATTGTGAGTCAGGTCTGGGCCTGCTATAGTCGGAAAGCTGCTCTGGTCAGAAAAGGTGTATCCTGTAACATAGGCATTGCCCGAGCCGCCGATGGCCATGTTAAGGCCGTAATCATCATTCGAGCCGCCGATGTAGCCGCAGTAGATCAGAATCATAGGGTCAAGAAAAAGGGGAATTGTCCGATCATAAGGACCAACCTTAAAGCCATAATTGTATGGGCAGTTCTCACGGGCGGGTCCCCGCGGGTCATCCACTGTCGACTCTTTTCCGAGCTCTTCCAGATTATAAGCCAGCGCCACATCAACTTTCTTCCCCCCGACCTCTTGATAGGCGATAGGAACGCCATCATGAAAGCTGCCCAGAGGTGTCATGATTTCGAGCCGGCCATCCTCAGTGACGGAGACGCCAGTTATACCACGATAAGCCAGCTGGATCTGGGAGGGGTCGGCACCGGGATGGACGATGAATTCGTATTTCAACTGATTGATATTTCCGTAATAGGCGAGATCAATCCCAGGCCAGAGGTCAGGATAGACGATCTTAGAGTAAGTTGACAGGCCTGTCTTCCAGTCTCCCGGCTTTCCTCTAAAATACGAAATCAATGCCTCAGTCTTTTCCAGGCCCACCAGCTTAACATCCCGATTCGGTCCCACAAAATCCAGTTTTACCACCCAGCGCTCAATATAACTCTTGCCGGAAGAATCTCCGTTATGGAGCTCTCTTCTTTGGCCTTTCTCATCTTTAACGGGCAGATGCTCGATACCTTTGCTCTTCGAGTCTATCCTCAACAGGTCTTCCCCTGTCTTCCGAGGCCCGTTCAGGGCAATCGTCACCCCTTCCGGCGTGAAATAGAGCGTTTTGTCTCTGCCCTGAACATAGTAAGCGACTTGTCTATCCAGCTGCCCTTGGTTGGCGACAAAATAAAGCGGCATCTTCCCAAATTCCACGTCCACTTGGAGGTTGCCGGCATTCTGGGCTGGAGGGGCGCTTTTTATCGATGCCGCGACCTGCAACCCTGGATCACTTCCGTGCTTCATTGCGGTTAAGACAAGTAGCCCAAAGGAAACGAAAGCAATCAGCCCGAAAAGATGTCTCTTCATGGATACGCTTCCTCCTTTAATTGAGGAATGACCTCTCATTCCCTTAGCTAATGATAACAGTGCTTTCTGAATAACAAAAGGAGACGGATATGTCAAGAATATTTCAGCAGGAAATAGCCCTCTTTCCTTTACCCTCATTACAGCTCTCCCTCATCGAAGGAGAGAGGGAATGAAGGCTAACTCGACATGTATCCATTTGATTTGGATGTCAGCAATCGAAGGAGAACGGCCCGCGCCTGTTCCCAAAGAATAGCGTTTTGATCCTAGTCCCGCCCGCTCCAGTCCCGCGGATACATTCCCATTACAGGAAAAGAGATGCTCACCCGTCCCGGCGTCCGGTTGATTTCCCCTAGGGCGCTGTATTATACTAAGCGTTCTTTCTTAGGCTGAAAAGTCTGCCTCCAAGGGTGGATTTTTCCAAAAAAGGAGTTGCTTTATGAAAAAGGTCATTATTATGGGAGCTGCCGGAAGAGACTTCCACAATTTCAACGTCTATTTCCGAGATAATGCCGATTACCGGGTCGTCGCTTTTACCGCGACCCAGATCCCGGACATCGAGGGCCGGAAATACCCGGCTGAGCTCGCCGGGAAGCTTTATCCCAAAGGGATCCCGATCGTCGCCGAAGAAGAGCTTTCCCCGCTCATTGAGAAGCACAAAGTCGACGATGTCCACTTCGCCTACAGCGATGTTTCCCATGAGTACGTGATGAATAAGGGCTCCCAGGTCATGGCCGCAGGAGCCAATTTCATTCTCCTCGGCCCCAATGATACGATGATCAAGAGTCGAAAGCCGGTCGTCTCCGTCTGTGCGGTCCGCACTGGGTCCGGGAAAAGCCAGACGAGCCGCAAAGTCGCCCTGACCCTCAAGGCCAAGGGCCGGAAGGTCGCCGTCATCCGCCATCCTATGCCTTACGGCGACCTGGTCAAGCAGAAAGTTCAGCGGTATGCCACCTACGACGATCTCGTCAAGAACGAGTGCACCATCGAGGAAAGAGAAGAATATGAGCCTCATATCGACAACGGCATTATCGTTTATGCGGGCGTGGATTACGGCGCTATCCTGAAACAGGCCGAGAAAGAGGCCGATGTCATCCTCTGGGACGGCGGCAACAACGACTTCTCCTTCTATAGATCCAACCTGGAAATAGTTGTCGCCGACCCGCACCGGGCCGGCCACGAACTTCGCTACCACCCCGGCGAGACGAACTTCCGCCGCGCCCAGGTCATCGTCATCAATAAGATGGATACGGCTCAGAGAGCCCAGGTCGAGGCTGTGCTGGAAAACATCAGAACGTACAACCCGAAAGCCGTTGTCATCCGGGCCAATTCTAAAATCACGGTCGAGAACGGGGAGGTCATCGCCGGAAAGCGCGTCCTCGTTATCGAGGATGGGCCGACCGTGACCCACGGCGGCATGAAGTTCGGCGCCGGATTCGTGGCCGCCCAAAAATACGGCGCTGCCGAGATCATCGACCCGCGTCCCTTTGCGGTGGGAAGCATCAAGAAAACGTTCGAGAAGTACAGCCATCTCGATAAAGTCCTGCCCGCCATGGGCTACGGCGAAAAGCAGACCAAGGAACTGGCCGCGACGATCAACAAGACCGACTGCGACCTGGTCGTGAGCGGCACGCCGATCGACCTCAACCGGGTCATAACCACGACGAAGAAGCTCCTCCGTGTCCGCTATGAGCTTGATGAAATCGGCTCACCGACCATCAAGGACGTGCTCAAAGGATTCTGATGAAGCCGAAGCTCGCCCTCATCGCCTTCGGCGGGAACGCCCTCCTTCCGGAAAACCAGCGTGGTCTCCAGGAAGAGCAGATGCGCAACGCCCAGAGCGCGGCCAAGCTGATGGTCCATATCGTCAGAAAAGGGTACGAGTTGATCATCGTGCACGGCAACGGCCCCCAGGTCGGGAACCTTCTCATCCAGATGGAAGAGGCGGTCACCAAGATCCCTCCTTTCACTCTGGAGGTCTGCGACGCCATGACCGAGGGCAGCATGGGATACATGCTGGAGAGGGCAATCATCAACGAGCTTCGGACGCATTCGCTGGACAAGGAAGTGGCCACCCTCGTCACCCAGGTCATCGTCGACAAAGAAGACCTAGCTTTCCAGAACCCCACCAAGCCGGTAGGTCCCTTCTATTCCAAATACAGGGCGCAGATGCTCGCCAAAGAAAAGAAGTGGACCATGATCGAAGACGCCGGCCGGGGATACCGAAAGGTCGTCCCCTCGCCAAAGCCCATTGATGTCGTCTCCAAATGGATCATCCGGGACCTCGTGCACGCCGGCCGGGTCGTCATCGCGGCCGGTGGAGGGGGAATCCCGATCATCATCAACGGCCGGGGGCTGTTCAAGGGCATGGAAGCGGTCATTGACAAAGACTATGTCGCCAGTCTGATCGCCCGCGAAGTCAAGGTCGACCTCTTCATCATCCTGACCAATGTCGAACGGGTTTGCCTCGAATACGGGACCCCCCGGGAGCGGCCGATCGACGTCATGACGGCGGCCGAGGCCGGGGAGTATCTTTCCCAAGGGCAGTTCCCTCCCGGCTCGATGGGCCCGAAAATAGAGGCGGCCATCGAGTTTATCCAGGCCGGCGGGACAGAGGTCATGATCACTTCGGCCAGCCACCTCAAAGCCGCCCTGATTAAACGGTCGGGGACGCGGATTGTGGCGCCTCAGGAGAAAACATGAAGAAAGATTTCATTTCCATCCACGACCTCAGTCTCTATGAATTCCACGAAATCATGGATATGGCAGCCGAGATAAAGGAGCATCCCCAGCGTTTCCGCAGCAAGCTCAGGGACAAGGTCCTGGCGATGATTTTCCAAAAGCCTTCCCTCCGCACCCGGATGACCTTTGAAGTCGGGATGCTGCAGCTTGGGGGCTCGGCCATCTATCTCAGCCCAACCGACAGCCAGGTCGGCACGAGGGAAGGGTACTTTGATGTCGGGAAAAACATGGAGCGCTGGGTCGACGGCATTATGATCCGGACCTTCGCCCATCAAAATATCATCGACCTGGCCTCGAACACTCGTATTCCGGTCATCAACGGGCTGACCGACCTCCTCCATCCCTGCCAGGCCATGGCCGATTTTTTCACACTGAAGGAAAAGAAAGGCGACCTTGCCCGGATCAAGCTAGCCTACGTTGGAGACGGCAATAATGTCTGTCACAGCCTCCTTTTTGCGGCCGCAAAAGCGGGTAGCCGCATGGCTGTGGCCACGCCGCCCGGTTACGAGCCCAAACCAGAGATCGTCAAGCTGGCCAGGGAGGACGGCCGGGAAACCGGGTTCTCGGTGACTTTGACCAATGACGTTCGCCAGGCCGTCTCGGAGGCGGACGCCGTCTATACAGATGTCTGGGCATCCATGGGCCAGGAGGCCGAAAAGCAGGCCAGGGCCGGGATCTTTGCCCCTTACCAGGTCAACGGCTCCCTGATGGCCGCGGCCAAGAAAGAGGCGTTCTTCATGCACTGCCTTCCCGCCCACAGGGGCGAAGAGGTCACGGATGAGGTGATCGATTCCCCGAACTCGATCGTTTATGACGAGGCCGAGAACAGACTTCATATCCAGAAGGTGATTATGGTATTATTGATGGGAAAAAAATAGAGATATGGACAAAGAAAACAACCTGACCCAGGTCACCGAAGAAAATCTCGCCTTCATCGAGAAGGAGTTCGAGCAGACGCTCCGGCCCTTCTCCCTTTCCGAAATCACTCAGAGATTAGCCTTTCAAAAGACGGCCAACCAAAGAGTCCAGGATGTGCTGAAGTACGACTCCGGCTGGAAGTACGAGATCGGCGATCAGATCTACAAAGAATATGACGAGGCCCTGACCGTCAGCAGCAAAACTGTCGAGCACTTCAAAGGAGCGGTGGTTCTGAAGGTCATCAACAGGCACTATTACAAGGGCTTCCATTGCGAGATGCTGGAAGTGGACTACACGGGCGGAGGCCTCTTCCGGAAATACATCGACTACATGAAAAAGACCAAGACCCAGATCCTCCTCCCTTCTGATTGTGAAGGGAAAGGGCTGCCGCCTGAAAAAATGGAGAAAGCCGACGACCCCCGTCTGAGCGAGCTCCCGATGACCGACAAGGACATCAGGGGCCTGGAGAAGAACCTGCACGCTCTCCTTGCCAAGGCCGATAAATTCTTCAGCTGGAACGATTACTGGCAGCTCGCCAAGAATCAAGTCGCCATCCCCGAAGAAAAAATCAAGGAACTGGAGAAGCACATCCAGGAGACCCGCCAGTCGGCCCAAACGGATGAACTCGTGAACAAGTTCTTCGGACTGGAAGCCTCGCACAGTCTTTTTGATATCACCTGCCAGTCCCTCAATCACATCCTGGAGAAGAAATACAAGAAGGAATTCGTGTTTGTCTCCCCGCTCCGCTGGGGCAAATGGCACCTCAAGAGCATCCTTAACTCCTTTCTGGACGGACTGCCCCTGGCCGCTTCGCCGGCCAAGCTCCCGGCCATGGAAGGGGCAGAAAAACCCCAGCTCAGCAGCTTCCACGATTTTCCCCTGAAAATTTATCTGACCTGGCGGGAAGTTTTGTCGGGAGGGGTCAGGGTTCCGAAAAGCCTGAACAAAGAGCTCTCCCATGCCCGCGAGTATACCTTGTTTGACGCTGAAGAAGGGAAGAGCCATACGGTCTATTATTATCCCTCGGATTGCTTCTTCCTGGGGCTCAAAGATTTTTTCAAAGCTGCCAACATCCCTCAGGGGACGAGCCTCACGCTCGAAAGAAAAAATCCCTACCAGTTCAACTTTTGGCTCAAGAAATCAAAGAAGAAAATCTCCGTGCCCCAGCTCTCCTATGATCCGCAAGAGGATAAATTCAACGACACCGGGGAAGAGGCTTTCACTTTTTCCCTGCCGAACAAGATCATCTTTCTGGAGAAAGAAACGCTGGCCAGGCTGCTTCCCTTTCATGTCCCTAAGGATGAACGAGACTTGCGGGAGCTTCTGATCATTATCTTCAAGAAATTCGGGCTTGAATCCGATGATCATTCCCTGCACTTCCTGAGGGCTTATCACCTGGTCGATGTCTTGAAGCAGACAACCCAGGAGGATATCGAGACCACCCTGATTAATTCTCCGGAATTCAGCTCCTCGGAAAAGAAGAAGGGGATCTTTTTCTACCAGGAGCCCTTGAAGGCCGTTGAGGAAATTAAGCTTGAAATCGCTGCTGAGATCCCGGCTTCCGGGGCTTTCCACGAAACGATCTCGGAGGAGGCTCTCCCTTCCGTTGAGCTCGAAGTTCCGGAAGAGCCCGAGCCTGCGCCTATCCGGGCGGAAGCGGTCGAGAGAGTCAGGGTTGAAGAGCCTGCGGCCGCCAAAGAGAGGCCGGTCAAAAAAAAGAAGCCGAAAGCCGAGGGCGAAAGGGTCCCCAAGCCGCGGAAGAGCGAAAGACGGGTGATCGAAGAGAAAATCGAGTTGGAGGAATCCGAGCAGGAAGCACTCTCGGCCGTCAAAGAAAAGGAAGCCGATGCCGAGAGAGAAGAGCATGCGGCCAAGGAGAAGAAAGAGGAGTTCAAGCCGGTCGAGCCGAAAGAGACATCTTTTGGGATCTTTGCCGAAAAGCTCAAATCAGCTTTGAACAAAAAAAAGAAAGAAGACAAGCCGTAATGAGTTGGCAGTGCGAATACTGGTCATTTCCAACTTTTATCCTCCTCACCACAAGACCGGTTATGCCTTGGGCTGCCGGAATATTGTTGAATCGCTCGAAGCCCGTGGCCACGATCTCCAGGTCCTTACCAGCGTTTCCGGGTTAAAAAAACCCCAAAGCGACGGCCGGGTCCACCGCTGGCTGGTTTTGGATTCAAAAACCTATCCGCACTGGCATAACACCTTCTTAAAAGAGGTCGCCAATCAAACCTACCTGAAGGGTCTCTGCCGGGATTTCGACCCGGATATCGTTTTCCTTTTCGACCTCTCAGAGATCTCGGTTTCCCTTGCTCTGGCGGCTCAGGAAATGGGGCTGCGGACCTGTTTCTATGTTTCGAATGACTGGCTGGCGACCTGGAAGAGAGACCGCTGGTATCAGGTCTGGCCCAGGGAAAACAAGGGCTATAAGGTTTTTCGCTTTTTGAGCCGTCATTTTGGGCTCACGCCACCCCGAGGCCCCTTGGAGCCAGCGCGCGTTATTTTTGCCAGCAGCTATCTCAAGCAAATGGCCCAGCAAGTCGGCCAGTCCATAGCTCAGGCCACTGTTGTCCCCTGGGGCATTGATATCCACCGTTTTTCTTACAGGGAAGCTGATCGCCGGAGGCCGAGGCGCCTTCTTTACGTCGGGCAAATTGGTCCTCAGAAAGGCCTCGATGTTGCCATAGAAGCCCTCGGGATCTTGAAAAAAGAATCCGGCATCGATGGCTTAAGCCTGACCATCGCAGGAGATGATCTCCTTATCCCTGATTATGCCGCCGACCTCCGCGACTTGGCCGCATCATGGGATGTCTTGGAGAGCATCTCCTTTATTGGCCCAGTCCCGTCTGAAAATATGCCGGACCTTTATCAGGCTCACGAGGTACTTATTTTTCCCTCTGTGAACGAGGAGCCTTTGACTATCTCCCTGTTAGAAGCCATGTCCTCCGGACTCGGGGTCGTCAGCACGTCCACCGGCGGCAATTCTGAAATCCTCAGAGATGAATCCAACGCTTTGGTTATTCCAAAAGAGAATCCGCGGCGATGCGCGCAACAAATACAACGGCTTCTCCATGATCCCGGACTTTATGCATCCCTGCGCTCCAGGGCCAGGCACACCGTCGAAGAGGAGTTCCGGCTTGACCAAACCATCCATTCGATTGAAGAGCAATTGACAGAGGCAACAGGTCAGCCGAGGGTTAATGCTCCACCTGTAGTCCCTAAGGGGTATCCCAGCCCAACCGAAAGAGTCGGCCCGGAAACTATAACCAGGCTTACCCGCCGGGCCAAGCGGTGGTTGAAATTCGGCGACGTCGTCGTGCTGGCCAGGGCCTTCCTGAAACCGGATTTCCTTCTCCGCAGACTGAGAGTGGCCTGGCAAAAGTACTCCGCCTTCATAGCGCTTTTTATTTTCCCCGTCTGCTACAAAGCCTTTTTTCTTTTGACCGGCCGGCACGGCCGTGGAGTCAAGTCAGGCCCGTCCCGGCTCCGTGGGATCCTGGTCATCCAGCTGGCCGACCTCGGAGACGTCACCTTGACCGCCCCGTTTCTGCGCGAGCTGCGACGTTTCCTGCCCCGGGCCAAGATAGCGCTTATCGTGCAGCCCGGCATGTTCAATATGGTCGAAAAATGCCCCTATATCGATGAAGTCCTTACCTTTGAATGGCGGGCCGCCAAAAACTGGCAGGACGCTTTTCAAGGCCATATGCGATGGTGGCTCGAGGCATTTCGGATGGCCGTTCGCCGCCTCTGGAAGAATCATTTCGACCTGGCCATTTCCCTCCGCTGGAACGATGATCCATGTCAGGCGGCAGCCCTCATCCTGATGTATTCGAGCGGCGCTCCCCGGCGTATCGCCTATATCGACGCTCCTGATGACTACAAGCTCTCCAGCTTAATAAATGTGAATCGTTTGATCACTCAAGGCCCGGTTAGAGGCGCTCCCAAACATGAGATCGAATATCAGATGGACATCCTGCGTTTCGTGGGAGGACATCCTGAAGACACGAGGCTGGAAGTCTGGACAACCCAGGAGGATGACCGCTTCGCGCAAAATGTTCTGGACCGGCACGGCATCAAAGAGACGGACTTGCTTGTTGCTCTCGCGCCCGGGGCACGCTGGCCTTTCCGCCGTTGGCCGGAGACCCGTTTCCTGGAATTGGGCCGATGGCTGCAAGAAACGTATCAGGCCTACATTATGATTATCGCCGCGAAACCTGAGCGGAATTTAGCGTTTAATATAGAGAGGGGGCTCAGCCGGGAACGGACCGTCAATCTGGCCGGCAATACCACATTGCGCGAGATGGCCTCTGTCCTTAAGCACTGCAAGTTCTTTTTCGGCCATGATTCCGGCCCGATGCATGTAGCGATAGCTGCAGGAGTCCCTTCAGTGGGGTTGTTTGGCCCCGGTGAGTATGAGCGCTTCAGACCATGCGGGCAAGATCATGGAGTTATTCGTTTAGGGCTTTCCTGCAATCCGTGTTCAGAAAATTGCCAATTCAATGAAGCGCTCTGCATCAAGGGAATCACAGTGAGTCAGGTCAAAGCTGTCCTAGCCAAAAGATTGGGAGCCATCCTTCATCTTGAAATAAACAAGGATTGATTATAAAATCGCAGAGGCGATAAAAAACGGTCGTCCAAGCCGGTGAAAATGGAAGAAGACAGAGTTAGAGAAATCCAGCGGTTAAAAGAGGAACTGGAAAAGAAACGGGGGGAGGTCGAAGACATTAGAGTTCTAGTCAACCAACAGATCGACCGGCCCTTTCTCGCCGAGGTGAAGGAATATTCCGAGAAGGAGCTCGAGACCTATATCAGAGAGCAAATCTCCACTGTGGAAAATTGTGTTGATCCCAGGCCGGACAAACAATCGGTGGCCTCCCACAGAAAAATCATCGGCCGGCCGATCGTATTCTTTAAGCGCCTCCTCCTGAAAATGACCGGCTTTCATGTCCATTTGCTCCTGGATAAGCAAACCCAATTCAACCGAGAATCCGCGGCCTTAAATCAGGCTTTGGTTATTCGCCTCGGACAGATCAAGGAAAGGATGCGGCAGATCCAGGTGAAAATCAGCACCTGCGAGGAGGGCCTGGTCGTTCTTGAAAAAAAGCTTGAGGAGCTCTCTTCAAGCCAGGAACGGGACAAGGGGGACATTGCAGACAGGAAGCCGCCTGCTCAAGATTAAGACTTCAGGCATAGGCGCGTGAATTGCCTCCCATGTCAAAAGAAAATGGGTCGAAAAAAGATCTGGCCGGGGAAATAAGCGCGATCTCCGCCCAACTGGGCCTCCAGGCCGCCTACAACCGTTTGTTACGGGCCGAGGTTGCTTTCAAGCTTCGCAAGCCTTCCCTGGCCATCTATGACCACGCCTTTCATTTCATCGGCGGCGCCCAAAAATACGGCCTGACCTTGATCGCCGCGCTCCGGGATCGATTCGACATCACCATCCTCGCCAACAAAGAAGTCAGTCATCAGGATTTTTTGAGCTGGTATAATCTCGACCTTGCCGGGTGCCGAGTCAAGGTTATCAAACTGCCCTATTTCGAAGAAAGAAGGGCCTTCCATCTTGACCCGGCGCTCATTCCCGGCGAGGCGGAGAATCCTTTCCATATCATCAGCAAAGAGAGCGGCCGGTACGACATTTTCGTCAACAACAGCATGAATGAAATGGTCTACCCTTTATCGAACATATCCGTGTTGATCTGTCATTTTCCCGAAAGAAGGCCGAGAAGCTATTTCTATGCCGACCGCTATTCCTATTTGATCTATAACAGCCGCTATACCGCACTCTGGGTCGAAAAAAAATGGAAAATCTTACCCCATCAGCATATTTATCCTCCCGTTGATATGGAAGCCGCCGACGGCGGAGTCCCCAAAAGAAAAGCCATTCTTTCCGTGGCGAGATTTGAGCCGGAAGGGACAAAAAGACAGTTGGAAATGATCGAAGTCTTTCTCCGCTTAAACCAGAAATGGCCGGGGCTGGTCAAGGGCTGGAGTTTCATTCTGGCGGGCGGCAGCGGCCCGGATAACCCTTATCTGGCGAAACTCGAAAAAATAATCCGCGGTCATCCCGGCCAAAATATCGAATTGAAAGTGAATCTGCCCGTCGAAGAACTGAAGCTCCTCTACCAGCAATCAACTTTATTCTGGCATCTGTGCGGCCTCGACCATGAGGATCCGTCTGAAACCGAGCACTTCGGGATGACCACTGTGGAGGCGATGCAGAACAGGCTGGTCCCGCTCGTCTATGACGGAGGCGGGCTCCCGGAGATCGTGGACCACGGCATGAATGGGTTCAGGGTCAGTTCAAAAGCTGAACTGCTCAAGTATACGATGACACTGCTCGGAGATCAGGCTCTCATCGAGAGGCTCGGCGCCTCGGCCCAAAAAAAGGCACAAATTTACACCCGGGCTAAATTCGAGGCGCGAGTCAGGGATTTTTTTGACGACGTTCTCAAGACCTACGTTTCCGGCCGGGAAACCAGGCCCTTCGAATAGGGATACGGATGGCCGCGCCCGGCCTTACAATATTTCCCTGCCCGGTCCTTTCCTCCGGGTGATACCCATCTGGTCCAAAAGCTCCAAAAGAGGGATGGCATATTTCCGGCTCAACCCGGTCATGGACTTGAACTCCGAAACCGTCATCTCCCTTTTGCCCAGCGCCCTGACTTTGCCGACGATATCGTCCAGCCAGCGGGAATGGATGTAGAGCCCCTCCGGCGCCGGAATGATCTTTTCCTTCTCAATGAGAAGCGAGAGAAGCCGCTCCATGCGCTCGGCCGAAAGGCGGAACTCTCTCTGGATCTCCGCCATGGAAATGGACTGGAGCTCTCCCTTGAAACACATCTCCTCGAGTCTCTGCAGAAGTTTATTTTCTTGGGGGGAGAGCAACGCCTCTTGAGACGGGAGGGCCAGCCTCTGGCCGACCTGGCGGGCCTTTCCGTTTTTTTCAAGAGTTTTGACAGCCAGGTTCAAGATCTTTTCGGCGAGGTCAAATCTTTTCCTGATCCTTTCCAGGGCCACGCCTCTTTGACCCGGATGCCGCTGCTGTATCTGCTCGAGAAAAGCTGGGATCTTGCGGCAGAGAAAATCGAAGCTCTCCTCGGAGATAACCAGCAGCGGGGAAAAGGAAATGATCTTGACCTTTCCTTCTTCCTCGAGCTTTTCGGCCAGGCGCAGTAGCTGCTCCTCTCCAAGAGAAGCGAAATCCAGGATCTCCTGTTCCCTCAGCCCGGAGATCCCTTTTTCCCGGGCCAGCCCGGCGAGCATATCTTCCTCGCTTCCTGAAAGAGCGGCCAGGAAGATGATCCTGGCTTCTTTTCCGAATTTACCTTTCTCCGGCAGGAAAGGGTTAAGGACAACGCCGCGGCCGATCTGTTCTCTTTTCTCTCCGTCCAGAACATCAAACGGGTCTTTCCATTTCAAAGAGAGGGGACGCCGCGTCAAAACCTGGGTGAAAAGCCGGCCCGGCTTCGCCTCTGCGGCGCTCTCATAGACGCGCAAAGAGACAGGAATTTTCTCGCCCCGGACGACGAGCACGGCCTGAGCGGGTGGAGTCCTGTCCATTTTATCCAAAGCCAGGGAGGCTTCGAAGCGATAGGCGTTCATCGCGACACTCCGGATGCGTCCTGACTCAAGACCAAGCTCATCCGGCGCCTGATCGGGTCCACCGAAGCCAGAACGACTTTGACTCTCTGTCCCAAATCAAACTTTCTTCCCGACCGTTTCCCGACCAGCGTTTTTTGGGACCTCCTGTGATAGTAATCGCCGTCGAGGTCGGCATACGGAATAATGCCGTCGACGAAATAGTCATCCAGTTCGACCACAACGCCGGCTCTCGATATATCTACGATGATACCCTCGAGTTCCTCCCCGAGCTTGCCCTTAAGAAAGCGAAAGATGCGCCACTCGACCAGCTGTTTTTCCGCCTCGTCCGCGTTTCTTTCCTGCTCGGAGCAATGAAGGGCCAGGGAAGGCAGGGCGGGGAAGCGAAGCTTTTCTCCTCGGAGGGCCGCCCTAAGCAATCGATGAACGATGAGGTCCGGATAGCGGCGGATCGGAGAGGTGAAATGGGTGTACTCTTTCTTGGCCAGGCCGTAGTGTCCCGTGTTTTCGGCCGAATAGACAGCGATCCGCAGGCTGCGCAGAATCTGGAATTGGATGAATTTTTCCTCGGGCTTCCCCTCCACCTGTTTCAGGATCCGCTGCAAATCCTTCGAGGTCACTCGCTCGGGCTTGGCCAGAAGGAAGCCAAAATGGTCCAGCAAGCTGCGGAGTTCTTCCAAGTCGGCCAGCCCGGGAGCAGGGTGGACCCGGTAGAGGCTGAGCGGCGATTTTCGGCTCAAATACGAGGCTACGGCTTCGTTCGCCGCCACCATGAATTCCTCGATGAGATGATGGGCCTCGTTCGCCTCAAATGCTGCTACCCGTTGGAGCTTGCCTTCGCTATAGACGAGCTGTGGCTCGAGGAGGTCAAAGTTGAGGCTCCCCTCTTCTTCCCTCCTCGTCCTCAGGAGAGACGCGATTTTTCTCATCAGCAAGAAATCCGGGACGAGCCGGCTGTACTTCCGGGTCTCCTCCTCGTCCTGCTTGAAGATCTTAAACACGGACGTATAGGTCATCCGTTCTTCTGTCTTGATGATCGAAGGATGGAATTCTAATTTGACGACCCGGCCGCTTGGATCGATTTCAAGCAGAACGGAAAACGTCAGCCTGGTCTTCCTCGGCCGAAGGCTGCAGAGGTCGTTGGACAGCCCTTCCGGAAGCATGGGCAGGGTGAGGTCTGGAAAGTAGACGCTCGTGGCGCGCCGCAGCGCCTCCTTGTCCAGGGCGGAGCCGGGTTTGACATAGTGCGAGACATCGGCAATGTGGACGCCCAGGAGATAATGGCCGGAAGCGAGCTTCTTCACGCTGACCGCGTCATCAAAGTCCTGGGCTGTCTCTCCGTCTATGGTCACCGTGGGCCAGCGCCGGTAATCTTTCCTCCCCTCCCTGTCCTGGGCGAGAATCCGCGGAGAAATTTGCCCTGCTTCCTCCACGGCCTCGGGCGGAAACTCGGTGTCCAGATTGTGGCGTCTGATGACAACTTCGAGGTCAACGCCCGGTGCATCAGGAAGGCCTAAGACGCTCTCGACTGTCCAACGGTCCCTTCTTGCCTCCACGATCATGCCGGACTTCAGGGCAAACGCGCCCTTGGATGCAAGAGGGATTTCCTCGGCTGAAGCAGAGTCTAAGGGAAGGAAAAAGGGCTGGCCGAATCGCTCCTCATAAATTCCAAGGACCGTCTCCCGTCCTTTTTCGAGGATGCGGACGATTCTTCCCTCGGGCTTTCCCTTTTTTCCCAGTTCTTCGAAGAGGACCTGAACAATATCCCCTGTGATGGCGCCGAGCGAGTGCCGGCCGGGGATGAAAATGTCCTCCATCTCTCCGTCCTCGGGCCGGACAAACCCGAAACCCCTGGAGGAGGACATGAATTCACCTTTAACTGTGTTTCTGTGGGGAGGCACAAAATAGGAGTCCTTTTTCTTGAGGACGACGCCCCGGCTCTGGAGCGCTTTCAGGGTCCGGCGCAGCGTTTTCTGCTCCTTGATCCCGAGACGCATCAGCCGCGCGAGCTGATGGAAAGACAGGCCATGTCTTTTTTGCCTCAGCCAGGACAGCAGGTTTTCTTCCATCGGATTAATAAAAAAACAGACTCAGGTGAGGGATTTTGTATTTTTTCCTGATCAATTTGGCCAGCTGGATTTTATAGATTTCCCCGACCTCCGAGTCCGGTCGGCCTCTCCACTCCGCCCTAACGAGCCTTTCGGACTCAGCCTTATCCTCCTCCTGAGCCAGCCGGAGGATCAAATCCTCGGCTTTTTCCTCCATTTTTTCAAGCTCTTCTTCTCTCGCGGCTTTTCGGGAGAGAACGCAAAGCGCCTCTTCGTAGAGGTCTTTGAGGCAGCTGACGTCCGCGGAAAGGGACTGTAAGAATCTTTCGACTTCCTCTCTCAGCCTCATTTTTTTCTCTTCGCGAAAGGTCTTGTTGCTCCGGATGCCGACGCCTCTGTCCCGGAATTCGGCGAAAGCCGTTAAGACTTCGGCATTACAAAATGACAGGGAAGACATTTTCCGGCCGCCGACGTGCCTCACCCGGTATTTTTCAAAGGCTCTGTGAATCCCCTCCAAGACAATCCGCAGCGGGATACCTGTCTCTTCCCAGGAGGAGATGGCGGCGATCTCCTTGGAAGAGAGCACAAAGGGCGCGCCCCTGAGGTCAAAGAAGGCCTGGGCGATCTCCTGAAAATAGCGGCCTCTCAGCGCCTGGCGTCCCATCCTGTTTCTCTTGACCTGCGGTCCTTAAGCGCCGCGCTTTTCCTCTGAGTTTCTTTCGTAAATGATCCGCAGGCCTTCCAGGACGAGGTGAGGCTCATGATGATCGACGGCCTTGAGCTCGGGAGCGAGCTGGGCGGCAAAGCCGCCTGTGGCAATGATCTTGGTCTTCTCTCCCAACTCTTTCTTGATCTCGGCGATGATGTTATTGACCAGCCCGATATACCCAAAATAGAGCCCGGATTGCATGCTCGCCACCGTGGTCCGGCCGATGGCCTTTTTGGGCTTGACGATCTCGATCCTCGGCAGCTTGGCCGTCTTGAGGTAAAGCGCTTCGGCCGAAATCTGGACCCCGGGTGCGATCGCGCCGCCGAGATACTCACCTTTCTCTGTCACCGCGTCGAAGGTCGTGGCCGTTCCGAAATCGACCACGATGCAAGGCCCGCCATATTTCTCAAAAGCTCCCAGAGAAGCGGTCACGCGATCGGCCCCCACTTCGAGAGGAGCCTCGTAGAGGATGGGCATTCCGGTGCGGAGGCCCGGGCCCACGACGAGCGCCTTGAGTTTAAAAAGGCCCTGGCTTAATTCCTGGAAGACGGGCGTCAAGGGCGGAACGACGCTGGAGATGATCACCCCTTTGATCGCGCTCGGCTCAAGCCGGGAGGTCCGGAGGAGCTCGAGCAGCATGATGCCGTATTCGTCGCTTGTCTTCTCTCTCTCCGACCTGACCTTCCAATCCTGGATCAGCTTTTGGCCGGAAAAAACGCCCAGCGCAACCGTCGTATTTCCTATGTCAATAGCTAACAGCATAACCCGGTTCTCCTTCCTGTATGATATCACGGATCATCCCTCGCCTCCATAATCAACGGATTTCCTGGATCTCCGCCGGGGACAATATCACCTCACGTCCGTTTTTCTCAAGCCTGAATCTGCCTCGGGAATCAATCCCCAGGAAGACTCCGGAGAGGACCTCTTCTTCCACCGCAACCTTTACTACTTTTCCTATAGAAATAATCAAATAAAGCTCATAGGCCCGGATCATCTCCTCGATCTTGCCCTGGTTGAACAGCCCATACCAACGGTCGAGCGACTGCCAGAGGAGGCGCTCCAGGGCGGCCCGTTCCGGTTCCTTCTTCAGGACGAGCCGGAGCGAAGTGGCGCCCGGGCGCAGCTCATCCGGAAAATCGCTTCTCTTCTGGCTTAGGTTCAGTCCCAGTCCCAGGACAGCATAAACAACCGTGTCCCCTAAAAAAGCGCTTTCGCAAAGGACGCCGCCCAGCTTCTTCCCCCGCCAGACGATGTCATTCGGCCACTTGAGACCGACCTCAAGCCCCGTGGCGCCGCGGACGGCTTCGGCGCAGGCCACTCCGGCCATTAGAGGCAGGAGTGAGATGTCTCTCTGCTTAGGCCGGAGAATAACGGAGGCATACAGCCCCTTTCCAGTCGCGGATTGCCAGCTGCGGCCTTTTGTCCCCCGCCCCTTTGTCTGCTCCTCGGCCATGACCACCGTCCCCTCGTCCGCGCCTTTCTCGGCCAATTTTATGGCCAGGTCGTTTGTCGACGTGCACGTCTCAACTTTTTGGACAACGGACCCGATTTCCATGGGAGAAAATGCCTGTTTAGCTTATTCCGTCTCAACTGTCATCGCGAGGCATCTGAGATGCCGTGGCGAGCCGAGGAGGTCATCGCGAGGCATCTGAGATGCCGAA
>Ga0209253_10002055_pt1 | contig 17757 bp, 12 predicted proteins | sample FrelakmetBRP12BR_FD_187145 | JGI IMG/M metagenome (GOLD analysis project Ga0209253, IMG submission 187145) | Freshwater lake sediment microbial communities from the University of Notre Dame, USA, for methane emissions studies - BRP12 BR (SPAdes)... | ecosystem: Environmental > Aquatic >... | reverse complement strand
AATGGCTCTAAGGCAGTTTATTGTCCGGTCAACGATCATAATCGATTCCCACGCTAATTACAAGACAAAATATCTACCGGGAGGCCCACCATGTTAAAGCTAGACCATTTCGAAGTCTTGACTTTCGATTGTTACGGCACTCTGATCGACTGGGAGACCGGTATCTGGGAGGCGCTGCGACCGATGCTGGCTGCTCACCAGGTTGTACTCCAACCCGAGCAGGCGCTCGAGCTTTACGGCGCGCTCGAATCAACCGCCGAGGCCGGTGAATACCAGGAATACAAGACCATCCTGCGCAGGGTGCTGGAGGGATTCGGCGCCAGGCTGGGCTTCACGCCTTCAACCGCCGAGCTAGACAGTTTCTCGGCTTGCGTCAAAAACTGGCCAGCGTTCCCCGATTCACCGGGTGCATTGCAGGCGCTACACAGAAAGTATAAGCTGGCAATCATCTCGAATGTCGACGACGATCTGTTCACCTTCTCAGAAAAAAAGCTGCAGGTCAAATTCGACTGGGTCATCACCGCCAGACAGGCTCGCTCATACAAACCGTCGTTGAACAACTTCCGGGTGGCTTTCGAGCGCATTGGAATCCCTCCAGGCCAGATCCTGCACGTCGCCCAAAGCCTGTTCCACGATATTGTCCCGGCGAAGCAGCTGGGGCTGTCCTGTGTCTGGATCAACCGGCGCTACGGCAAAGCCGGCTTCGGAGCAACGCCCCCGGCGCAGGCGCAGCCAGACCTGGAAACACCGGACCTGCAAAGCCTGGCGCGCCTGGCGGGCTTGTCCTGAACGAGTAGGAGGTTTAAAGGATGACAAACACGTATCGAATCGCGGTACTCCCTGGGGACGGCATCGGTAAGGAAGTCATGCCCGAGGGATTGAAGGCGTTACAGGCAGTAGAGAGAAAAACCGACTCCTTCCACCTGGCGCTGGATGAATTCCCGTGGGGCAGTGAATATTATCTGCAAAACGGGCGCATGATGCCCGCCGAGGCGTTGGGTATACTGGCGGATTATGATGCGATCTATTTCGGCGCCATCGGCCTGCCGGGCTCGATCCCCGATCACATCACGCTGTGGGAATTCGTGCTGCCGATCCGCCAGGGCTTCGACCAGTATATCAACTACCGCCCCAGCAAGCTCTTGCCCGGATTAATAAGCCCATTGAGGGATAAGCGACCGCAAGATATCGATTTCGTAGTAATCCGCGAGAACACCGAAGGCGAATATTCCGGGGCGGGTGGGCGCACACACCTGCATACCAGTCAGGAAGTCGCCATCCAGACCAGCATTTTCACCCGATTTGCCACCGAGCGGGTCATGCGCTTCGCTTTCGAGCTGGCTCGGAAGCGAAAAAAGAAATTGACCAGCGCCACCAAATCCAACGCCTGCCAGTTCAGCATGGTCTTCTGGGATGAGGTATTCGAGGCGCTCAAGCCCGCCTACCCGGATGTGCGCACTGAAAAATGGCACGTCGATGCGCTGGCAGCACGCTTCGTCACCCGCCCCGAAACGCTGGATGTTGTGGTGGCTTCGAACCTGTTCGGTGACATCCTTTCAGACCTGGGTGGAGCGATCCAGGGCAGTCTGGGTCTGGTCGCCAGCGCCAACCTGAACCCGGAGCGCAAATACCCATCCCTATTCGAGCCGGTGCATGGCTCGGCGCCGGATATTATGGGTCAGGGCATCGCTAACCCGATCGCCATGATCTGGGCGGGCGGCATGCTGCTCGATTTCCTGGGCGAAGGGGAAGCCGCCAGTCTGATCCTGCACGGGATCGAGGCGACGGTGTTACAGGGTACCACGCTCACACCCGACCTGGGGGGCAAAGCCAGCACGGCTCAGGTAGGTCAGGCGATCTGCGAGCAGATCGAGCGATATGAGCGTTAGACAAGGCAAAATAAGTATGTGGCTATCTCAGAAGATTGAGACAGCCACATATATTCTGGATTCTGTTATATTACGACGCCTCAGGCCACACGTGCGGAGACCATTGCTCCGGGTCCATACAGTCGCTCTTTGATCGAAAGCACCTGCCGGCGGAAGCGGTCATCCTCTTCCAGCATTCCGGCTACTTTATCGCAGCCATACATCACGGTGGTATGGTCGCGCCCGCCCAACGCCTCACCGATCTGCGGCAGCGAGACATTCGCCTCTTCGCGCAGCAGGTACATGGCAACCTGCCTGGGCAGAGCGATCTGGCGCGAGCGATCCCTGCCTAACAAACCTTCGACGCTCACCCCATAGGCTTCGGCTACCTTGCGGATCACCTCCTGGGGTCGGACTTCGCTGCGCCGCGGCAGCATATCTGCCAGGGCGGTTTCAACCAGTTGCGGGGTCAGAGGCAGGCCGCTCAGGTCGGCAAATGCTGCCACACGGGTGAGGGCGCCTTCCAGCTCGCGGATATTGGATTGAACGCGCCGGGCGATCAGCTCCATCAATTCTCCGGGCACCTTGCATCCCGCTCGCTCTGCCCTGGAACGCAGGATCGCCAGGCGGGTTTCCAGGTCCGGCGGCTGGATATCGGCAGTCAGCCCCCACTCGAAGCGCGAGCACAACCGCTCCTCCAGTGTAACCAAAGCCTTCGGAGGCCGGTCCGAGGAGATCACGATCTGCTTATCCTGCCCGTGCAGGGTATTGAAGGTGTGGAAAAACTCTTCTTGGGTGGATTCTTTTCCGGCAATAAACTGGATATCGTCAACCAATAAGACATCGATGCTGCGGTATTTATCCCGGAAGGCCTGGGTAGTGTGTGTGCGGATCGCATTGATCATGTCGTTGGTAAAGACTTCCGAAGAGACATATAAAATCTGCAAGCCCTGCTGGTGGCAATGGTTCCCGATGGCGTGCAGCAGGTGGGTTTTACCCAGCCCTACCCCGCCATATAGAAAAAGCGGATTATAGGCTTGCGCAGGCTTTTCGGCAACCGCCAACGAAGCAGCATGCGCCAGACGGTTACTGGCGCCGACGACAAAATTATCAAATGAATACCGGGCGTTGATGCTGGGGTTTAAGATCGGGCACGCCAAATCTTCATAGTCGGTGGACTGTTGAGGCTCTTCGACTGGCTTATTCCCGTTTTGCCAGACGACGAAGCTCACCTGCACCGTACGGTTCATGATGCCAGTCAGCAAACGGGTGACTGTGCTGGAAAGGCGGCTTTGCAGCCAGTCGCGCGCATAGGCATTAGAGACAGCTATAATAAAGCTACCATCTTCGTATGCTGCAAACTCTGCACCCCGAACCCAGGTATCGAAGGCAGCTTTCGGCATCTCGGTTTGTAATTGGCCACGTGCGGCTTGCCAAGCCTGATCAGCGTTCATGATGGCGAACCTCCTAATAATACAGATAAGCGTGCACAGATAGATAACCACCCACCACAAGCTACGGTAGGAAGCGTTATCGAACGTTCTTCAACTCACAATAAAGTTACTATGAACACGGGGATCCCCCTACACCAGCCGAGACTGCCCTATTCTAGCAGATTTGTCGTGGGTATTGCAATACGTCTACCCTACGCGAGTCTAAAAATTATCAATACTTTAAGGTTAAGGAATCTTAAAGAAATGAGCGCACCTCAGACCCTTTCTTAGCGTATAGCTTTATTAATTCCCCAACCCAGAGACAGGGGGACGTGTCGGGGCCACCCCCATATCTGGCTTGAAACGTTCCAAAACCGCTTATCAGGCCATACCCGGCGGATCGCAATGTTAAAGAATCGTTATGATAAAAACGACCCTCTAGCAATGTTAAATTTCCCTTTCACCTCGCTTCGAGGCGGGCATACACCGCGACTTCCACCTTTAGCCCATACGTCCAAAATGGGGCAAAAAAGAGTTTTTTTGACATTTCTCTTACAAGGCGTTAACGCAGTTCTTGCACAAGCAAGCTATCCTTACAAACAGCTAATCCTGAGCAACAACGAGTCTTGAAAGGAGTTTGGTAGGCATATGGCTAAAATTATTGGTATCGACTTAGGAACAACGAACAGTGTAGTAGCTGTGATGGAAGGCGGCGATCCGACCGTCATCCCTACTGCAGAAGGCTCGCGCCTTTTACCTTCTGTGGTAAGTTTTAACAAGAACGGAGAACGCCTGGTAGGTCAGACTGCCAAACGTCAGGCTGTGGTCAACCCGGAGAATACCGTCTACTCGATTAAGCGTTTTATGGGTCGGCGTTTCGATGAGGTTAAAACAGAGCGCAGCATGGTCTCCTACCCGGTTGTAAGTGGAGCAGCTGGGGATGCACGTGTCAAAATTTCGCAGAATGGCAAGCAATACAGCCCGCAGGAGATTTCGGGGCTAATCCTGGCCAAGCTAAAAACCGACGCCGAGGCTTATCTGGGCGAACCGGTCAACAAGGCAGTCATCACCGTCCCCGCATATTTCAATGACAGCCAGCGCCAGGCGACGAAAGACGCTGGCAAGATCGCCGGGTTGGACGTACTGCGCATTATTAATGAGCCGACTGCAGCAGCCCTGGCATATGGACTGGACAAAAAAGAAAATGAGACCATCCTGGTATTCGACCTGGGCGGCGGCACGTTCGATGTTAGCGTCCTGGAAGTAGGCGATGGCGTGATCGAAGTCAAAGCTACTAACGGTGACACACACCTGGGCGGCGACGACTGGGACCAGGCGATTGTTAACGAAGCGGCAGACGCTTTCAAAAAAGAGCATGGCGTCGATCTACGCAACGACCGCCAGGCTTTACAGCGGCTGCGCGAAGCGGCAGAGAAGGCCAAGATCGAACTTTCCAGTGTTATGGAAACAGAGCTTAACCTGCCCTATATCACCGCCGATGCCAGCGGCCCCAAGCACTTGCAAATGAAGCTGTCGCGTGCCCGTTTCGAGCAGCTCACGGAGCAATTGGTCAGCCGCCTGCGCGGACCTTTCGAGGCTGCGCTTAAAGATGCTGGATTGTCAACTTCCGAAATGGATGAGGTAGTCCTGGTTGGCGGCGCGACCCGTATGCCGATGGTGCAAGATCTGGTGCGGTCAATTACCCACAAAGAGCCCCATAAGGGCGTCAACCCTGACGAGGTGGTGGCTGTGGGTGCTGCGATCCAGGCTGGTGTTCTGGGCGGCGAGGTGAAAGACCTGCTCTTACTGGATGTGACGCCGCTCTCCCTGGGCCTGGAGACCCTTGGAAGCGTGATGACCGTCCTGATCGAGCGCAATACGACGATCCCGGTGAAAAAGACCGAAGTGTTCTCGACCGCCGAGGATAACCAGACCGCAGTGGATGTGCACGTGCTGCAGGGCGAGCGACCGATGGCTACGGATAACATGAGCCTGGGCCGCTTTCGGCTGGAAGGTATCCCGCCAGCGCCGCGTGGTATGCCGCAGGTGGAAGTGACCTTCGACATCGACGCCAACGGCATCCTGAGCGTCACCGCCCGTGACCGGGCCACAGGTCGGGAGCAGAAAGTCGCCATCACTGCTTCGACCAACTTGAACAAGGCTGAGATCGAGCGCATGGTACAGCAAGCCCGCCAGAATGAGGCCGAAGACCGCAAACGCCGCGAGCTGGTCGAAGCCCGTAATAACGCCGACAGTCTGGCTTACCAGACTGAAAAAGCGCTCAATGACCTGGGTGACAAAGTGCCCGCCAATGAAAGGCAGAACATCCAGAGCAAGATTCAATCGTTGCGTGAAACGGTGCAAAGCACTGATCTCAATCAGATCAAGCGCCAGAGCGAAGAGTTGCAGAACGCCTTCTACGCGCTCAGCCAGCAGCTTTACGCCCAACAGCAACCCGCAGGCAGCCCAGGGGCGACCTATGCCGGCAATGCCGGCGGCAACGGTGGGCAAGACTTTGGCAATCATCCGACTGACGAGGGTGAAGTGCTCGAAGGTGAGTTCCATCCAGCCTAAGCTTGCTATACTCGAATTCGAACCCAAAGAAGCGTCTGGGAAATCTCCGGGCGCTTCTTTTTACATTATAATGGTGCAGAAATTGCATCTTCAAAGTGAGATGACTTTCAAAAATCCTATGGATGCAAAAACACCTTCCCCTAAAGTACGTTCGTTTATCCCGGCGGCGTTCATCTGCGCCCTGCTCGGCTGGAGCGGGCTGCTCGCGGTGATAGTCTATACCGAGCCAAATGGCGGCACCCGCTGGGCATTCTTTTTCTGCACCGTGCTCGGCCTGACCGGGCTGGTACTGCCCATCGTAGCCTATCTAAACCGGCGCTTCCCCTCCACTCCCCCAGTCACGCATGGCATCATCATTCGCCAGGCAGTCTGGATCGGCATCTACCTGCCCACGCTGGCCTGGTTGCGCATCGGGCGTGTGCTCAATTTTCCGATAGCGTTGCTCTTGGCAGCCGGCCTGATCCTGGTTGAGTGGTTGCTGCGCCTGCGCGAGCAAAGCCAGTGGCAGCCTGAGCGAGGCAGCTAAGATCACCTTTCGTAACACGGTCGCTAATGAGCAGCCTGAGAGATCTCCCATCGGTTGACCTGATCATCCAGACTCCCCAGGTCCAGGAATGGATTGGTTCCTACGGTCGCCCTTTAACCATCGAGGCGATCCGCAGCGTGCTGAGCCAGGTACGCAGCCGTTTTGTAAAGGATGAAAGCCGGCCAGCCATTCTCCCTGGGCACCAGGCTTTGCTGGATGACATCCAGCAAACGCTGCAGCTTTGGACTGCGCCTACCCTGGAGCCGGTGATCAACGCCAGTGGGGTGATCTTGCACACCAACCTGGGCCGCGCCCCACTCAGCCAGGCCGCCCTGCAAGCCATCCAATCTGTGGCGTTGGGCTATTCCAACCTGGAATATGATCTGGAACAGGGCAAGCGTGGTTCGCGCCTGGTGCACGCCGAGGCTCTCCTGCAACGCCTCACCGGCGCTGAGGCAGCTCTGGTGGTCAACAATAATGCGGCGGCAGTTTTACTTGCGCTCACGGCGCTGGCGCGCCGCAGAGCGGTGGTGATTGCTCGCTCCCAGTTGGTGGAGATCGGCGGCGGTTTCCGCGTGCCAGACGTGATGAAACAGTCCGGAGCGCGCCTTCTGGAAATCGGCGCCACCAACCGCGTGCACCTATCGGATTTCGAAGCTGCGTTGGCAGAATCACCGGCCTTGATCATGCGCGTCCACCGTAGCAATTTCCGCATTGTCGGTTTCACCAGCGAGCCAGAATTGAGTGAATTAGCCGGACTGGCACACCAGTCCGGCATCCCGCTGGTGGATGACCTGGGTTCTGGATCATTGCTCGACACCGCCCGCTTCGGGCTGGGACACGAGCCAATGGTACAGGAATCGCTGGCGGCTGGCGCCGACCTGGTCTGCTTCTCGGGGGACAAACTGCTCGGCGGACCCCAGGCAGGCATCATTATTGGAAGGACCGATCTGGTTGGCAAGCTGAAGAAACACCCGCTGGCGCGCGCCATCCGCGCCGATAAATTATGCCTGGCAGCGCTATCTGCAACCCTGTTGCATTACCTGAAAGATGAGGCCGAACGGGAAGTGCCCATCTGGCGCATGATCTCCGCTTCACCTGAATGCCTGCGGCAAAGGGTAGCCGATTGGGCGGAAAAGCTTGGTCAGGGAACGGTTACACCGGGCGAGTCCACCGTCGGCGGCGGCAGCCTGCCGGGCGAGACCATGCCCACTTTCTTGCTGGCGCTCTCGTTGCGCAGCCCGGATCGCTTCCTGGCCCGCCTGCGCCATACTCGTCCGGCGGTCATCGCCCGCTTGCAGGATGACCAGGTAGTATTCGATCCGCGTACCGTCCTTGTAGAACAGGAGGCAGTATTATTAGCCAACCTGAAACAACTTTTGGGGTAAAATTAATCTTCGGGGAAGGTCACTATTCCTGACCTTCTATTTTCGTCATTTCTAATCTACGACACCAGAAAATTGAAAATCTATGAAATCCGACCTCGATACCCTCATGCAATCCCATAACCTGGATGCGATCCTGGTAATTGGACCAGGACAGCACAACCCACCCATGGTCTACCTGACCGGCGGCGGGCACCTGACTCACGCTGACCTGGTCAAGAAACGCGGTGAGCCGCCCGTGTTATTCTGCGCCTCGATGGAGCGCGAAGAAGGCGCCCGCACCGGCCTGACGACGCGTAATATCGATGATTACCGTATTGAAGAATTGCTCAAGCAATATAACGGCGACCAGGTCCAGGCGCTTTGCGCCCGTTACCAGCAGATGTTTGCCGACCTGGGATTGGCGAGCGGGCGTGTCGCCATCTATGGCAACATTGATGCCGGGCGAGCATTTGGCGTCTTATCCGCCCTGCAGAGAGCCCTGCCGGGGATCGAGCTGGTGGGTGAAACGGGCGACTCGATGCTGTTGAATGCCATGCAAACCAAAGACGAGCAAGAGATCGAGCGCATCCGCGGTATTGGGAAAATCGCCACTAAAATAATCGGGAACACGGCGGATTTCATCACCTCCCATGCTGTTAAAGACGAGCTGCTGGTCCACAAAGATGGGACTCCCCTGACCATTGGGCAGGTTAAAAGTCGCATCGACCTGTGGGTGGCTGAATATGGTGCCGAAAACCCGGAAGGCACAATTTTCGCCATGGGACATGACGCCGGTGTGCCACACAGCACCGGGAATGCCAGCGACCCGCTTCGTTTTGGACAAACCATCGTCTTCGATTTCTACCCCTGCGAAGCGCAGGGCGGCTATTATTACGACATCACCCGCACCTGGTGCCTGGGTTATGCAACAGACGAAGCGCTGGCTTTGTATGAAGATGTGCTGTTTGTCTACCGCCAGGTACGCAGCCAGCTCCGCCTGAACGCCGCTTGCCGGGATTACCAGGCGTTAACCTGTGAGCTGTTTGAAGCGCGCGGTCATCCCACGCCGCGCTCCCACCCCCTGACCACCGACGGTTACGTGCACAGCTTGGGGCACGGGGTGGGATTGTATATCCACGAGCTGCCCTTCTTCCGCCTGAACGGGCCAGAGCAGATGCGCCTGGCTCCTGGCGTGGTCATCACGGTCGAACCCGGTCTTTATTACCCGGAGAAGAACCTGGGAGTACGCCTCGAAGATACGCTGTGGGTCCGACCGGACGGGGTATTCGAGGTGCTGGCCGATTACCCGCAAGACCTGGTCTTACCGATGAAAAGTTGATCGATGAATTGAGCAAAACATCCCAGTCTCCCGAAAGACCCCTGGCGCAGCCTGCCATCCGCATCCTGGGCATTGAAAGCTCTTGCGATGAGACGGCTGCCGCGGTAGTGGAGAATGGGCGGGTTATTCTGTCCAGTATGGTCGCTTCCCAGGTGGACCTGCACGCCCAGTTTGGCGGCGTATTTCCAGAGGTCGCCTCTCGCCAACATATTCGTACCATTTACCCGATCATAGAGTCGGCCTTGCAACAGGCTCACATCGGCCTGGGAGAATTAGACGCCATCGCCGTGACGCGCGGCCCGGGTCTGCCGGGTTCGTTGGTGATTGGGATCAACACGGCCAAAGGGCTGGCGCTGGGCAGCGGCCTGCCGTTGATCGGCGTCAACCATCTGGAGGCTCATATCTATTCAGCCTGGCTGAACTGGCCCCCGGTTTCTGATAGCACAGCTACCATAACGACCCCCGAGCCGCGCTTCCCAATCGTCGCGCTGATTGTCTCCGGCGGTCATACCGAGCTGGTCTTCATGCCTGACCACCTGCATTACCAGCGCCTGGGCGCCACACTGGACGACGCGGCGGGCGAGGCATTCGACAAAGTGGCGCGCCTGATTGGACTGGCTTATCCGGGCGGACCGTCCATCCAGAAAGCCAGCGAAGGTGGCAACCCGCGCCAGTTCTCATTCCCGCGCGCCTGGCTGGAAGATAGCTGGAGTTTCTCCTTCAGCGGGTTGAAAACCGCCGTTTTGCGCGAGGTGCGCAAGCTGCAAGAGCAGAACCGGGAGCTGCCCGTAGCCGACCTGGCTGCCAGCTTCCAGGCGGCGGTTGTGGACGTGCTGGTCGGCAAAACCGTGCGCGCCGCCCAAAAACTGGAGGCGGCCGAAATCCTGATCGTCGGAGGCGTCTCAGCCAACCAGGCGTTGCGCGAGGCGATCCAGGCGCAGGCGCCCTGCCCGGTGCACATCCCCCCCATCCTGCTATGCACCGATAACGCCGCCATGATTGCCTGCGCCGGTCATTACCGCTATACCAGCGGGCAGCGCGACCCGCTGAGTATGGATGTCTTGCCAAACTGGCCATTGACAGAGGTTTAAGAGAACATCAGAGGTGGGTCATATGTGGGCAGCCATTTTGTTCATCCTTTCCCTTTTGGTCGCCCTGGCTGGCGCGTACCGGGCGTTTAGCTTGTCTCGATCTGCTGAAGATAAAAAACCCTGGCTGGTCACCAGCGGCGCACTGCTGCTGTTCGCCGGGTTGAACGGCCTTTTGGCCTATTCCACCATTGAAGCGTATAATCCGTTGGAAGCCGCGCTTGGGCCACTGGCACTGGTCATTGCCTTGCTGGCGTTTGCCGGGATTCATCTGACCGGCAGGTACGTACAGGCTTTGCAGCAGTCCGAAGAACAATCCAGGCGTTCAGAAACTTTCTTCAAGTCGCTCTTCGAACACCTGCCGGACCCGGTCGTCTTCAAAAATCGGGATGAGCTTTACCAGGCAGCCAACCGCGCCTTCCAGTCTTTCCTGGGCAAAGAGGGCGCAGATATCCTTGGCAAGAAAGATGCCGATTTCTTTCCCCGGCCCCAGGCCAATGCGTTCCTGCAAACCAGCGAGTTGGCCATCCAGCAAGCCGTCCCCCAGGTACTGGAACAGGAAGTGCTGGGCAGCAGCGGCAGGAAGTGGCTGCAGATTACCTACATCCCTGTCACCAATGACGATGAGACAACCAGCGGTGTATTGGTAGCCAGCCAGGATATTACCGAAAAGAAGCAGCTAGAAGGGGAGTTGGAAGAGAGGAAACTGCTGCTCTACGCGCTGGTGGAGGAGAAGCAGCAGCTTATCGAGGATAACCGCCAATCGATCGATGAGATGAACTCCCAGCTGCGTTTCGAGCGCTTACTGGCCTCTTTTGCTGCTTTCTTCATCGATGCAGATCCTGCCAGGATCAACCAGGGTCTGCAACACGCCCTGCGCTCGATCGGCCTCCATACCGCAACCGATTATTGCGGCCTGTTGCTTTTTAGCCAGGACGGCACCAGGCTGAACGCCGCCTATGCGTGGGCAGCCGCGGAGACAGTCACCGACCAGACTCCCCGCTGGGAGGACTCCAGCAGCCCACCCTGGACCAGCCTGGGGCAGATGCAGGTCACACATGTCGCCAGCCTCACCCAGCTCCCCGGCGAAGCGCGTGATTTAGCCGACTTCATGCAAGCCCAGGGGATCATGGCGTTCGTCGCCGTGCCATTAATCTCCGAACGTTCGGTAATCGGTTACCTGTGGCTGGAAGCCAGGCAAAAAGAACTGCCCTGGAGCAATGAATTCCTTGAATTATTGAAAACCGCCGGGCAGATCTTCGTCCACGCGCTGGACCGCAAACGCAAAGCAGGCGAACTGGCTGAAACGCAGCAGGCAATGCAGCATCGCCTGGCGCTGCTCGAACAACACACCAGCGAAAACGTCCTGCTCAAAGAGTTGGGTGACCTGTTGCAGATCTGTCGCACCGTCGATGAGGCTTATCCAATCATTGCTCGCTATGCGCAACAACTGGTGCCGGTCGGCTCCGGCGCACTCTACCTGATGCATGAAGTGGATGAGCCGGTAGAAAACGTGGCTGCCTGGGGCGAATCCCCGCCCGCCGAAGCGGAGCTTGCGGTCAACGAGTGTTGGGCGCTCCGACGCGGCCGGCTCCACCTGGTAAGCAACTCTGCTAAAGATCTCAACTGCGCACACCTGAAACCTCCGCTGCCGCCCAGCTACCTGTGCACGCCACTGATCGCCCAGGGAGATACCATCGGTCTGTTGCACCTGCGCTTTGCCAAAGACAATCCGCCAAAACACCCGGACAATCTGGAAGACTCCCAGCGGCTGAGCGTGATGATTGCCGAGCACATTGCCCTGGCGCTCTCGAACCTGTCGCTGCGCGACAAGCTGCGCAGCCAGGCGATCCGCGACCCACTGACCGGGCTGTTCAACCGCCGTTACATGGAAGAGACCCTCGACCGTGAAATCCGGCGTGCCGTCCGGCACACCATCCCGGTGAGCGTGATTTTGTTCGACATCGATCACTTGAAAAGCGTCAACGACAGCCACGGGCACGATGCCGGCGATGCTGCGCTTAAGGCGCTCGGCAACCTGATGATGAAGACCTTCCGCGGCGAGGACGTCCCCTGTCGCTTCGGCGGCGACGAGTTCACAATTATCCTGCCGGAGGCTTCCGTCAGCGATGCCTTCCGGCGCGCCGAGCAGTTCCGGGAGGCTTTCAAAAAGCTCGATTTTGAACATGAAGGGAAGCATTTCGGGCCGCTGACCCTGTCGCTCGGCATCTCAGCCTATCCCGATCACGGTTCGTCGGTGGAACGCCTGTTGCAGATCGCCGACGCCGCCGCCTACGCCGCCAAAGCCCAGGGCCGCGACCGGGTGATGATCGGCGGAGCTCCAGAAGAATAGCAGTCGTTTATTTCTTTGCCAGTTGTTCGAATATTTCCGCTAACCTGCCCGCCAGCTCAGCCCGGTCAAAGTGGGCTTCCACATGCTTTCGGCCGCGCAAACCCATCTCGACGCCCCTCTCCCGGTCGCCCGCCAGTTTGCGAATAGCCTCCGCCAGTGCCACCGGATCGCCGGGCTGCACAAAGACTCCCGCTTCAGCCTCCTCAACCACCTGCCGGATCACCCCGTCGATCGCCAGGATCACCGGTCGCCCGGCCGCCATGTAATCGAACACTTTATTCGGGTAAACCGTGCCATACATCTTGATCGGCTTGAGGATGGCGATGCACGCATCCGCGGCCGCCAAAGCCTGCGCCATACCGTCTTTGGGCACCGGCGGCAAGAAATAAACGTTATACAAACCCATCTGGGCAGCTTGAGCCTGCAAGGCAGGTTTCTCTTTGCCATCCCCAACGAAAACGACGGCAATTTCGGGTTGGTCTTGTAAAAGGCGAGCCGCCTCCAACACCACACCCAGGTCATTGGACATGCCATGCGCCCCGGCGTACATTACAACGTAACGCCCTGCCAGGTCGTGCTGCTGGCGGTAACCGGCCCCGTTCTCATCAGGGTCGAACATGAACGGATCGACGCCGTTCGGCACCACCAACACCTCCCGGGCGCCACGCTGTGCGATATGCTCCACAAAGCCGGGTGAATTAGCAAGCATCTGGTCTGCATGCCGGTAGAGGAAACGCTCCAGCCACAGCGAAAGCTTGATCAACAGTGGATTGCGCAACACTCCCACGTCGATGGCGAAAGCCGGCCACAGGTCGCGCACCTCGAACAGAAAAGGTACGCCTTTCAAGCGCGCCAGCGCCCAGGCAGTGACCCCCTGGAAAATGGGCGGCGACGTGCCCCACACCAGGTCTACCTGGCCCACTTCCAACCCGGCCCAGAAGGAAGAGGCCATGAAGCTGAGAAAGCTGAACACGCGGTGGATAAAGCTGCGGTGCAAAGCTGAATAGGTGTAAGTCCGCAGGATCGTGATGTGCTCATCCAGCAGGTCGCCGCCGGACGGTTCGCCTGGTTCGCCCACCCGGCCGGTCAAATAGCTGACCGGGCTGGCAATGATGGTGACGTCGTGGCCGCGCTGCGCCAGGTAGCGCGCCAGCTCGTGGTGGCGGGTACCGCCGGGCTCGCCCAATGCGACAAAGGCCTGGTGGATCAGCAGGATATGCACAGGTTATTGCTCAAAAGCACCATTCACTGGTGAAATAAAAAGGCGGCAGATGGCGCGCCAGCAGGCGCACCGAGAGCGCAGGCATTTTACTACCATAGGTGGATGAATTCCAACCCCAGGTAGGCTTTACCGGCTCGCAGCCATACAGCAGCTCACCGGCGCGGACGATTTGTAGCTGGGCTGGGGCGGGGCTTTGATCCACCTCACCCCGCACCGACAGGTGGATTTGTAACGGGCCTTGCGGCGACTCGACACGCACGCTGAACTGCACGTTGCTCTCATCAGTCTCCGCCTGCCAGGGCCAGTCTGGCAACAGCCAGTGCAGGCAGGCTGTGTGCGGCTGCTCCGGCGAACGCTTCATCCCGCTGGGCAACAGGGCGTCTTCCACTAGCCAGCCGCCAGTGGGCAAAGCCGTGACGGTGCGTTGGTGGATCAGGTCCATCCGGCGGTACCCATTGTGCCGGGCAGTCAGCTGGCTCCACCCGCCAGACCGTACTCCATCAGCCGGTTCTCCGGCCGCTGCTTCTCCGGCCGTGATCTGCGCCTGTGCCTGATCGAGGTAAAGAAAGCGACCAAAGCGCAGCATCTGGTCCTGTCCATCCACGGTTAAGCTGTTGTGCACATCGCTGCCCGCCAAACGGTTATCCCAGGGTGGCGGCGCGTTGTAAAGAAATGTGCCCGGATCTTGCGCCACATTCATACCGCGCCACCACAGGTCCAGGTGCAGTTGGTCGGCGTGCCCGGGTCTGCCGGAGAAATGCGCCGCCCGCAGGTAAGCCCAGGAATCGCCCGTCGGGGAGAGCAGGATGTGGGGCGACTGGCGCAGGTTGGATTGCCTTAAGCCGGTTTGTGCAGTCTTTCCGCTTGGGATGTCCTGGCACAGCCACAGGCTCAGTTCATCCCAGGCGCCGCTTTCCACCGCTTGCTCGCCCAGGAAAGCCAAACCGGCAGCCTGTAGCAACGGTCGGTAGTCTGTATACGGGCAGACGGCAAGCGGCAAAATATAGGCGCCGTCATTGGGACCCAGGTTTGGCACGCCTCCACTATCCCGGTCCAGCAACCTCAGCAGCCAGTCCGTCGCGGCTGCCAGGCGCCTCTGGCTTTCGGCGGGAAAGGCCTGCCCTTGCTGGTGGGCGAGAGCGTTCATCCACAGGGCCAACTGGAGCATCAAACGTTGGTAGTTCGAGCTATGCTGGCAATAGGCGCCGTCTTCGGCAATCTGCGAGCGTAGCCCGCGCTGGAACCAGTCCCAGCCCAGCCTGCGCCAGCGAGCCGCTGACGGGTGACCGGGCAATGCCAGGCCCGCCGTATACAGTCCGGCAGCTTCGCTCAACAAGTGGTTGTTATTTTGCGATCGGGCATAGACCAGCGTTGGCGGTATGCGCCTCGCGTGGATCGCGATTGCTTGCCTCAGACGCACGACTCGTTCGGGCGTAGCATGAAGCGAATCGGCGAAGACCTGCCCGGCGAAAGCCAGCGCCAGCACCCGGATTGCAACCTCTTGACCCGAAACCCAGTTCAAACCCAGGTAAGCTGGGTTGGCATCCAGAAAAACTTCCAGCAGCTTCCAAAAAGCCTCGGAATAACGCTCTTCTCCTGTTAAAAAGTAGGCGCGTCCGAGCGTGAACGTCCAACCCAGGCGCGCCGGCTCCCAGACGAATTTGATGTCCGCAGAAGTCTCATCCGGGGAATCCGGCGCAACTTTATTTATCCCCCATTCGTATTCTATCCAGTGCAACAACGGTGTAGGAGGCTCCAGCCTCAGCGGGACGGGTTGGCCCCCGAACAGACGGACTTTACCAGCCAGGATTTCATCCGCTTCAGCCAGCAGGTCGGCGTGCCCTTTTTCCCCCAATACATGCGCCACAGCTTGCCTGCCTGGTACGGAGAATAAGCGTTGTGGGGCAACGCTGGCCAGATCACCGGCGCCCGCAGACGGGTTTTTTGTCGCCCGCCGCAGGTAACCGCTGCGTAGCTCGAGCTGGTAGAGCGCGTATAAGCCTAATTGTCCCGGCCCTAGCTCTTGCAAGACTTTTGAAAATATCCTGAGACGAGACAGCTGGTTGGGCTGGGGTTGCTGAGTAGGCATGCCCCCATGATAGCATAAATTCCTTCATTTGCAGCGCTGCGCCAACCCTCGCCATTTCAGCCAGAATCATGATATATTTGTTGATTGAACTTGTGAGAAGAAATACGAATACAGGTTCTCAAGGACCACAACAATGATAAAGAAGATTCTTTATTTGTTACCTCTCCTCACGCTGTTGTTACTGGGCGCGAAAAAACCAATCGACCGGGTTGAATTTACGATTATCAATAAATCTGGCCGAGACATCGCGATCTCGCTCAAAGGCAAAGACTGGGTTTGTATCAATGAATGCGATACGCGAAAGGGTGAAATATACTATCTGACAGTACCGAGTGGGGACCATGATACGCCCTCAGTAAAAAAATTCGAAATCGAAAAAAACACTTATGGGATGCAGCTTTATTACATCCAAACCTGGGACCCCGTGTATGGCTTAAAGTGCCCCATCCCAAAACCAAACGCATTGATGGCGAATCGGAATATCCGGTTGACCGTGCTGCCCTGTGACCAGACGCCCGATGCCTGTAACAAGGCCATAGGCGAGCCGACCATGTGGAAATTTCTCCCCTTTGGCTTATCTAAACCGAACCCCGCCCTAAATCGCTATTGGTATACCCGCCTGATCTATTAATCCAGGTCATATCATTCTATGCATGTCAAACCCCGGGCTGTTTTATAGATCAGCCCGGGGTTTTTGTAAATCTGACTTAAGACCCATCTGGAGATCAACCGGCAGTTCGGAGAGCCGGGTGACGCGCTTACCCAGGCAGTCCTGGCATTCCTGGGAAAAATCAGCCAGTGACCGGCGCTAAAGCGCGCTGATCAGCACTTTTTCGCCGGTCCGCAACGCCTCGAGCGAGGCAAAGGTGGCGTTCATCACCCCGAAAAGCTGGTCGTAGGGGATCGGCGCTGGTCCGCCGGTCCGGATGGCAGCCGCGAAGGCCTGCCACTCCTGGCTATGTCCTTTGTCCTGGCGCAGACGGGAGTGGAAAACCTTGCGCCTTCCATTAGAGACCAGCTCTAAGGAGCGAAAATCGTCCAGCACTGCCACCCGCCCGGCGCCGAACACCTCCACCCGTTCCTTGGGGAAGGCTTTATCGCCATTCGCCAGGTAGCTGACCACGCCCACCGACCCATCCGGAAAATCGAAAGTCAGGACGGCGTTATCCTCCCGGTAACGCCCCCCATCCGGCAGACCACCGGCAGTAACAGCCGTGGGTGCGCTGCCCACCAGGAACGTCAGGAAATCGATGAAATGGCAGCCCTCGCCGATGATGCGTCCGCCCCCCAGTTCCGGGTCGTGCGTCCAATGGTTCAGCGGAATGTATCCGGCATTGACCCGGTAATAAGCTGCCAGCGGCTCGCCACGCTCACCCCAAAAAGCCTGCATCTGCTGCGCCATGGGAGCAAAGCGGCGGTTGAAACCGGCGGTCAGTAAAGGCGGGGGTTCGGTCGTCGAGATGTCCAGCAAATCCCACGGCTCGCTCAACGCCTCCTGGATGGCCTCCAGCTCGACTTTGTTCAGCGCCAGCGGCTTCTCACAGAAGACATGCTTCTTGGCGCGCAAGGCGCTGATCACCTGCCGGGCATGCAGGTTGTGGCGGGTCAGGATCGCCACCGCCTCAATCTGCGGATCGTTCAGGATTTGCGCCTCGTCGCTCGTGGCGTAATGAAAACCGAAACGCTTCGCCGCGTGTGTAGCGCTCATACCCGATGCCGAGGCGATCCCGACCAGCTCGACAGCCGCCATTTCATTCAGCGCCGGCAGCATCACTGCGCTGGCGAAGTTCCCGGCCCCCAGCACGCCGGTCCGCACCGGTTTTTTAGGCAGTTTCGCGGCCGGCGGACCTTCTTTCCCGGCGCTCCTTTGGAATAACATCGCCTGGACCGAGGCTGGC
>Ga0209253_10002054_pt1 | contig 17762 bp, 17 predicted proteins | sample FrelakmetBRP12BR_FD_187145 | JGI IMG/M metagenome (GOLD analysis project Ga0209253, IMG submission 187145) | Freshwater lake sediment microbial communities from the University of Notre Dame, USA, for methane emissions studies - BRP12 BR (SPAdes)... | ecosystem: Environmental > Aquatic >... | reverse complement strand
TTTCTGGGGATCAGCCTCATGGATATGACGGCCACGAGGATGCTCGCCAGCTGGATCCGGATCTGGCGTTGCTGGTAGGGCGGGAATACGGAAATGATCCGGTTGATGGTTTCGGGCGCGTCCAAAGTGTGGAGGGTGCTGAGGACCAGATGGCCTGTCTCTGCGGCCAGCATGGCGGTTTCGATGGTGTCCAAATCGCGCATTTCGCCGACGAGGATGCAATCCGGGTCTTCGCGCAGGGCTGCCCGAAGACCTCTCGAGAAGGCCTTCACATCGCTTCCGACTTCCCGCTGGCAGATCGTGCTTTTTTTGTCTTTATGGAGGTATTCGATGGGGTCCTCGATGGTGATGATGTGCTGCCGGCGGTTGGTGTTGATGAAATCGATCATGGCCGCCAGGCTCGTGGTCTTGCCGCTTCCCGTCGTGCCGGTCACCAGGATGAGGCCGCGCTCGTAGTTGGCGATCTTTTCCAAGACCTCCGGAAGCAGCAGCTCGCGGATCGTCTTGACTTCAAAAGGAATGAGCCGGAGCGAAATGGCCAGCGAACCCCTCTGATAAAAGATACTGCCGCGGAACCGCCCAAAACCGGGAAGGCTGTAGGCCAGGTCGAGGTCGAGGTCCTCTTTGAGCTTTTTCACCTGGTACTCGTTCATCATTTGTTTGGCCATCTCTTCAAGGTCCTTGGAGGTCGAACGCGGCAGCTGCCGGAGAGGGACGAGAGTGCCGTGGATGCGGAATTGCGGATAATTCCCGACTTTCAGATGGACGTCGGAGGCGTCCATTTCGATAGCGACTTTTAAAAGGTCATCAATAATCATGGATTGTCCTTTTTGGCTAAACGGTAATATACGTTAACCATTCAAATTTATCGGGCCTTTCAGCCTTGAGAATCCCGAAAAATTCTTCTTGGAGCCTTTTAACGACAGGACCGCGCCGGCCGCCGCCGATTTGGATCTTATCGATCGACCGGATCGGCGTGATTTCGGCCGCCGATCCCGTGAAAAAGACTTCGTCGGCGATATACAACATCTCGCGCGGGATGGTCTCTTCGATGACTTTATACCCTACATCCCTGCCCAGGCTGATGACAGAGTCCCGGGTGATTCCCGGCAGGATCGAAGAGGAAAGAGGCGGCGTGTAAATGTGGCCATTCATCACCAGGAAGATGTTTTCGCCGCTGCCTTCGCTGATGTGGCCGCGGATGTTCAGGGCGATCCCTTCAGCGTATCCATCCAGCTTGGCCTCCATTTTGATCAGCTGGGAGTTCATGTAATTGGCGCCCGTCTTGGCCAAGGCCGGGAAAGAGTTCGGCGCCATTCTCTGCCAGGTCGAAACCTTAACGTCGACGCCGTTCTCCAGAGCTTCTTCGCCGAGATACTTGCCCCATTCCCAGACCAGGACGGCACAATCGACGGGGTTGGGAAAGGGATCGACGCCAAGAGCCCCGTAGCCTCGGTAGACGATCGGCCGGATGTAGCATTCTTTGAGCCGGTTGGCCTGTATGGTCTGGATAATGGCTTGTTTGAACTGATCGGGCGGGTAGGGAATCTCCATCCGGTAAATCTTGGACGAATTATAAAGCCTCTTGGTATGAGCTTCCAGGCGAAAGATGGCCGTTCCCTTGGCATTTTTATAAGCGCGGAATCCCTCAAAAATCGAACTTCCGTAGTGGATGACGTGCGAGGCCAAGTGGATGTTCGCCTCTTTCCAAGGGACGAGCTTGCCGTTCATCCAGACAATTCCATCTTCCCGAAAAGGGCTCATAGAAGACTCCTTTTGAAAAATGTGAATGACGCCAAGATGCTATCTTACCCATAATCCATTGTTCGAGTCAAACATTCTAGCTTACATCGATTCTCCGCAATACGGGCAATTCTTTGCCCGGAGAGGCAACGGCCTCCGGCAGTTCCAGCACTGCCCTGAAACGGCTCTCTCCCGGGCTCTGATCCTCCCCAAAATATCGTCGATTTCGGCCTTCCTGGGCTTATCTCCTTTAATCTCGGAGATGTGCCTGATGATCTCGAAAGGCCTCTGGTAGCGGTCTTCGAGCTTGGCCGCCAGGCATTTCATGATGATCTCATCGAGCTCTTTAGGGATCTTGTTGTTCCTTAACCGGGGCGGCGTGATTTTCCCTTCTTGGGCTTTCTCCAATATCTTGAAAGGATCCGGGTCAAAAATCGGCGGCCGCCCGACGATCATTTCGTAAAGGATGCAGCCGATGGAGTAGATGTCGGAGGCATATGTGGCCTTGCCTTGAAACTGCTCTGGGGCCATGTAGGGCGGAGAGCCGATGCGCGTGGTGGCATAGGGGACATTGTTGAGCCAGGCAGATGTCCCGAAATCGGTGATTTTCAACGTCCCCTCCTCCGAAACCATGATGTTGGAGGGCCTCAAGTCGCGGTGGATGATCTTGCTTTTATGGGCATGATCCACCCCCGCAGCGATTTGTTTGATATAATCCATGGCCTGGTCGATTTCCAGGATCTTTTCTTTCTGAAGGATTTTCTCAAGCGTTTTTCCCCGGACATACTCCATGACCATGAAAAAGGTGTGGTCCTCTTTCTCGGCCGCGATCATTCGGACAATGTTGGGGTGGTTCAGGGCGGCTTGGAGTCTAGGCTCTTTCAGGAGCTTGTAGAGCTCGGTGGACTGCTTATGGGGGACCTTGATCGCCACCTTGATGTCGAGCCAGGTATCCTTGGCCAGAAAGACCGAGCCGAATCCTCCGCTTCCCAGGGAACGGATGATTTCGTATTTGCCGACTTTCTGCCCTTGGAGAAACATGTCAAGAATCCCAAAAATGCGAGATGATCGCCATCGCCCGGTATCGGGCCCCCTCTTCATCAAAAAGCCAGATCTCCTCTCGGGGCCGGAGCCGGGCGACGTTGCTCAGATGATGATGCTCCTGGCCTTTAAGGCACAGCCAAGGCCCGCCGGCCAGGCTTTTTTGGATGAGGAAATGGTTCGATGTCAAGTGCCGCTCTAATGGACGAGATTTTTGTTTTTCTGGATATCGATCTTGTCGAGCCGCTCCAGTTTTTCTCCGCGCAGCTCGGCCAGCTGCCGGAGAAGATTCCTCTGTTCTTTACTGATGTCGGCCGGCGTTTGGACAAGGACCTTGACGAATAAATCTCCGGTTTGTCGGCTCTCCAGGTCCCTCATCCCCTTTCCCCGCAGGCGAAAGACTTCCCCGGACTGCGTCCCCGCCGGTATCTTCAGGCTTTCGCTTCCGTCGAGGGCTGGGATTTCCGCGGTGATGCCCAGGGCGGCCTGGGCGAAGGAAATCAAGATCTCGCAGGATAGATGCTGGTTCTGGCGTTCGAAGAAGGGATGCTTCTTGACCCTGACCGCGACATAGAGGTCGCCGCGAGGAACCCCTCGCTCACCCGCTTCGCCCTCAGCCGAAACTCGGAGTCGCGAGCCGTCTTCGATGCCGGCCGGGATATGAATTTTTAGTGTCCGCTTCTGGCGGATATGTCCGGAGCCCCGACACCCTTCGCAGGGCGCCGTGATGACCTCGCCTTGACCGCCGCAATGCGAGCAGGTTCTGGCCACCGCAAAAAAGCCTTGTTGGTGACGGATCTGGCCTCTGCCCCCGCATGTCGGACAGGCGGCTTTCCTGGCGCCGGGACGGAGTCTTGTCCCTTGGCAGGTGGGACAGAACTCGGCTCGGTTGAGAGAGATCTCCTTTTCGATACCCGCGGCCGCCTCTTCCAGGCTGATCTCGATTTCGAGCACCAAGTCCCGGCCTCTCTGGGGAGAGCGCCGCCGCTGCCCGGCCCCGGTCCCGAAGAAATCCCCGAAGCCGAAACTGAATCCGAAGAAGTTGCCCAGGATATCCTCAAAATCCTCGAAGACGGGCGAGTCGTAGCCCGAGAACCCGGTGAAGCCCTCGCCCCGGAGGCCATCATGGCCGAACCGGTTATACGTCGCCCGCTTCTGAGGATCGCCGAGGACGCTGTAGGCTTCGGCGCCTTCCTTGAATTTTTCCTCGGCCTCTTTGTCACCCTGATTCCGATCGGGATGGTGCTTGAGGGCCAGCTGACGATAAGCTTTTTTTATCTCTTCGGCGGAGGCGCCCCGCGAGACGCCGAGGATGTCATAGTAATCCCTTTTTTCCATTCGATGTCGTTTCCTTGGCTTCCTTTTCCCGTTCTCTCACCACGATGTTGTTCAGCTCTTCCCGGCTGAGCCCGGACGACGGCTGGATCAGAATTTTCTGCTCTCTGCCCGAGGAAATATCCCGGGCCGAGACCTTGACGATGCCGTCGGCATCAATCTCGAACGTCACGTCGATCTCGGGAACCCCGGCCGGAGCCGGGGAAATCCCGACCAGGTCGAACATGGCCAGCGATGTGTTTTCGGAAGCATGGTGGTTTTCGCCCTGGAGGACATGGATCCTCACCCGTCGCTGGTCATGCTCTACCGTCGTGAAGGGCTTTGTCCTTTTTGTGGGAATGGTGGTATTTTTATCGATGATTTTTTCAAAACCGTTGTTTTCCGTCTCGATGCCCAGGGAAAGCGACGTGACGTCCAAGAGCAGGACTAACTCATTGAGCTCGCCGCGAAGGATTCCCGATTGAATGGCCGCCCCCATGGCCACGCTCTCGTCCGGGTTGAGCTTGTCATTAGGCTCTTTTTGAAAGAACTCGGCGACCCGTTTCCTGACCAAGGGCATCCGCGTTTGGCCGCCGACGAGGATGACATCGTCGATCGCCTCGAGCTTGAGCCCGCTTTCCTCGATCGCCAGCTGCATCAGGGGTATGGATTTTTCGACGAGGTCTTTTGTCAGCTCTTCCAGCAGCGATCGGCTCAGCGATTTGCGCAGGTGTTTCGAGCCGGCGGCATCGGAGCCGATAAAAGGCAGGTTGATTTCCGTTTCCTGGGTGAAGGACAGCTCGCGCTTGGCCCGCTCGGCGGCCTCTTTGATTCTTTGGAGGGCGTATTTGTCCGGGGAGATATCGATCTTGTGGTCTTTCCTGAATTCTTCCAGCAGCCAGTCGACGATGCGCCGGTCGAAATCTTCGCCGCCGAGATAGGAATCGCCGTTGGTGGCCAGGACGTGAAAGACGCCGTTGTTGATTTCAAGGATGGTGATGTCGAACGTACCTCCTCCCAGGTCAAACACAGCCACAGCTCCGGCCTTCTTCAGGTTGAGGCCGTAGGCGAGGCTGGCCGCCGTCGGTTCGTTGATGACGCGCAGGACATTGAGGCCGGCGATCGTGCCGGCGTCTTTGGTCGCCTGTCTCTGATGGTCATCGAAATGAGCGGGCACGGTGACGACGGCATCCTTGACCTCCTCGCCGAAGTAGGACGCGGCACAGGATTTGAGGTATCCCAGGATTTTGGCCGATATTTCCTGGGGCGTGATGAGCTGGGACCCGACTTCGATCAAGATGTCTCCGTTGGCCGCCTCGGCGATTTTATAGGGCATCCGCTGGCGCGCTTCGATCACCTCCGGCGAATTGTATTTCCGGCCGATCAGACGTTTGATGGCAAACAAGGTGTTCTCGGGATTCGTCACGGCCTGCCGCATGGCCAGATTTCCGATCAACGTCTCTCCGGAGGATGTGAAGCTGACCATGGACGGCGTGGTCGGAGCGCCTTCGAGGTTGGGGATCACCTTGGCCGATTCCCCGATGAGATAAGCCATGCAGGAATATGTTGTACCCAGGTCGATGCCGATGACGTGACCCATGTTAATCCTTTTTCGGAGTGATCACCTTGACCAGGGACGGGCGGAGGAGTCTGCCGCTGAGAGTGTAACCCTTCTGCAGCTCTTCTCCGACGAGCGGTTCCTCAACCTGGTCGGATTCTTCGGTCAGGACGGCTTGGTGAAAATTGGGATCGAATTTCTTTTGGACCGCCTCGATCGCCTCCACGCCGCGTTTCCGGATGAGGTCGGTGAACTGCTTGGCGATCAATTCGATCCCTTCCTGAAAACTCTTTCCATCGGTCTGGTCCTTGGTCTTGAGTGCCCGCTCGAAATTGTCCAGGACGGTCAAGATCTCCCGCAGGAACTCGCCCAGGGCGAATTGATAGAATTCCCGTTTTTCGCGCTCCAGCCGTTTGCGGAGATTTTCCATTTCGGCGACGGCTCTCATGTATTTATCCAGGAGGGCTTCGTTCTCCTTCTTGAGATTCTTGATCTCGCCGTCCCGTTTTTTGAGCCTGTTCTTGAAGGATTTCGCCTCATCATGCTCGGGCTTTTCCGCTTTCTTGTGATCTTTGGCCGGCTCCTTGGATTCGGGCTTCTTGGGAAGCATCGCCTCTCTCAGGGCGGTATCGTCCTCATCGGGGATTTCGGAAATCTCGTAGATATCGTCCTTGACCTTGGAATCTTCAAAATTCATGGCAATTCACCTTGTCACTGATTTTGGCTGATGGTCTGGCTCAGTTTCCTGGCCACATTATCGACCAGCGGAATGATTTTCTTGTAGGGGATGCGTTTGGGGCCGATAATCCCCAAGGAGCCGAGCACCTGGAGCTTGTCCCCATAATGGGACAGGACGAGCGAGCAGTCGGAGATGAGCGGCACGTTGGACTCCGACCCGATCAGGACTTTGACCCGGTCCAGGGCAATGAAATCCGAGAGGAGCCTGGCCAGGTTGGCCTTCTCCTCGAAGTTCTGGAAAAGGGATTTGAGCTGGCCGATATGAGACATGCCGAACTTGTCGATCAACTGGGCCGTTCCCTGAAGAATGATCTGACTCTCCTCCTCCTCCTGGAAGATGGACGCCCGAAGCAGGGTTATCAGCTTTTTGAAGGCGCTTTCGAACCTGGATTGGTACTTAGGGAGTTCGCCCAGAAGATAATCCCTGACCAAAAGAAGGTTTTTCCCATGGAAGTTCTGGTTGATGTAGTGGGAAGCCTGGTCGAGCTCGAGCTGGTCAAAATAGGCGTCCGAGGCGACGACCTCGGTCAAGACCATGTTGAAGGATGTCAGAAGGATGATCATGACCTTGTTCTCGGCGATCTTGATGAACCGGACGTGATGCAGGTTGATCTTCGAGATCCGCGGGGAAAGGACGAAGCCCAGGCTGTCGGAATGTTCGGCCAGGACGCGCGAAGCCTGATGGAGAAGCGATTTCAAGTCCCCCTTTTTCACCGAGAGCTCCCGGGAGAAGAGGTTCATCTGGTCGAGCGAGAGCGGGGCCTCTTCGAGGAGGCTGTTGACGTAAAACCTCAAGCCTTTGTCCGTCGGAACGCGGCCCGAGGAGGCGTGGGGCTGGGACAGGAACCCCAGGTCCTCCAGCTTGGACATGATGTTTCGGATGGTCGCCGGGGAATCCGCGAGGATCCTCTTTTGGTAGATAAAGCCCGAACTGATGGGTTTCCCGATCTTGAGATAGTTCTCGGCAATCGCGCTCAGGACGAGCTTGTCTTTTTCTCTCAAAACGAGGTTTTTCACGGCGTTCTCACCGAATTTTACAGGACTCCTGACCGGGTGTCAACGGCGGAGCGTTGAAAAGGATTCTCTCCCCAACGAGATTTTTCGGCGGATTCCAAAGCTCCTCCCCAAAAGCCTGTGGTCAATCCATCCCTGCAGGGCAATGATGGTCTGCCTGATATGAATTAGAGAAGTCGTCTCATTTGTTCTGCTACCGGATTCGGATTCCGGCGTATCCGACGATTTCCCGATAATCGCCGGTTTGATCGCCCGACGTCGCGTATTTGATAAGTTCGGCCTTGTCCGCCCCGAGGTCCTTGGCCGCGACCAGAGCGGCCGTCGTCGGCTGAAAGCCGCACATGCTGATATCTTCCCGTTTCACGACGTCGAAGAGCCCCCGGGGATCAAGGTTCAGGATCTTTTGGATGGCTAAGAAATCCTTTTCCCGAGCTTCCTCGGCGCTGATATAGTGGCTCATATCCGTGCTGGCGACGATGAGCGTGTCCTTGTCGAGCTCCCGGATTCCCCGGGCTACGGCCCCGCCCAAATTTTCCAACTCGTCATACGAAGCCAGATAGGAGATCGAGATGGGAACGATGGAAAATTCCGGCTTGAAAAACTGGAGAAACGGAAGCTGGACCTCGAGTGAGTGCTCCTGAAGGTGGGCCGACGGGTCATCCCGCACGTATTTGGAATATTCCATGATCAGGCCGGCCAGGTCTCCGGCCACCGGGAGCGTCCCGAGCGGAGTCTCCCAGTCTCCCTCTGTCATAAGTGCAAATGTCGGCCGGATCGGCCTGTGACTGGGCGCCAGAAGGACTACCGTGTCCGTGATTTTCACCGAGGAATAGACGGCGCCGGCGACCGGTCCGGAATAGATAAAACCGGCATGGGGCGACACGACGGCCTTGGCCGTCTCTTTTTTTTCTTTGGGCAAGACCATCTGGGCCAGCATCCGGCGCAGCTCGCCGGCGCGGGCCGGATAAAAATGCCCCGCCACCGCTGCTTTCCTTCTCATGCCCCCTCCTTTCTCAAGGCTCGAGCCGATAGCGGAGTTTTGCCGGCATACGCATCTCCAGAATATCCAAGGTGTTGGCCCGGATAAGCTCTCCAACGTGGCTCGGGATCGACGGGGACCGGCGTTCCCAAGGGTTTTTGTCTTCGGCTCGGATTCCGATGATATTCGACATGACGGCGTCTGATATGGATAAACACGAAAGAATGAACGGATAATTATGGCATAAACGAGCGAACCGGTCAATTGAACGGGGGCCGAGAAGAAGCCCTTTATTTTGGCCTTTTTAGGCATTATAATAAGCCCTCGTGATACAATTCTTCAACACGCTCAGCGGAGGCAAAGAAACCTTCCGGTCCATCGTTCCGGGCGAAGTCAAACTCTATACGTGCGGGCCTACGGTTTATGATTACGCCCATATCGGAAACTTCCGGGCCTACCTCTTCGAGGATCTTCTGAAGCGATTCCTCCAATTCGCCGGTTACAGGGTCAGCCATGTCATGAACATTACGGATGTGGACGACAAGACCATCAAAGGGGCCGAGACCCAGGGAGTCAGCCTGGAACACTACACGGCGAAATTTATCCAAGCCTTTTTTGAGGATACCCGTCTCCTTCGGGTCGCCCCTGCCGATCATTATCCTCGGGCCACGGAACACATTCCCGACATGGTCAGGCTTATCAGGGGGCTCCTGGACAAGGGCTATGCCTATGTCAAAGACGGCTCCGTCTATTTCAGCATCGCCAAATTCCCGGAGTACGGAAAGCTGTCCAAGATCCGCACGGACGAGCTCCAATCGACGGAGCGGGTCGAGGACGATGAATATGAAAAGGAGAGCGCCCAGGATTTTGCCCTCTGGAAGGCCAGAAAAGAAGGAGAGCCATTCTGGGATACCGCCATCGGCCCCGGCCGGCCCGGCTGGCACATCGAATGCTCGGCGATGAGCTCCAAGTACCTGGGGGAAACCTTCGATATCCACTGCGGCGGCGTGGACAACATCTTTCCTCACCACGAAAACGAGATCGCCCAGTCCGAAGCCTATTCCGGGCACCCCTTCGTCAACTACTGGCTCCACTGCCATCATCTCATCGTCAACGGCGAAAAAATGTCCAAGTCCAAGGGAAACCATTTCACCCTCCGGGATTTGAGGCAAAAGCAGGCCGATCCTCTGGACATTCGCTTTCTTCTCCTTTCTACGCATTACCGCAAAGTGCTGAATTTCACGTTCGAGGCCCTGGACCAGGCCAAGGCTTCGGTTCAGAGGATCAAGGACTTTCTCTACGAGCTGGAAACCCGAAGCTTTCCCGCCGGAGACAGCCCTTCCGTCACAAAATTAATCCAGGAAACCCAAGAGAAATTCATCGGAGGCCTCGGCGACGACCTCAACATTTCCGTGGCTCTGACGGCCCTTTTCGAACTCATCAAAAAAGCGAACATCCTGATCATGGAAGAAAAAATCCGGGCGGGTGATGCAGATACCCTGTCGGCCTTCGTCTATCGTCTTGACGGCGTCCTGGCCGTTCTGCCTGCCAAACAGGAGGCATCGCTGCCGGAGGAGCTCGTCAAGAAAATCGAGCGGCGGGAAGAGGCGCGCCGGGCAAAGCAATACGGGTTGGCCGACCAAATACGCAAAGAACTCCTCCAGGCGGGCATCGCCCTCGAAGACACCAAAGACGGCGTTCGATGGAAAGCCCTCAAAAAGATAGGCTGAGCCTGGGCAAAACGGGAGAAGAAGCGGCCGTCCGCTATCTTAAAAAAAAAGGCTATAAAATCGTCGAACGCGGCTTTCGTCTTCTCCGGGGTGAGATCGATATTCTCGCCTACGACCGGACAACGCTGGTCTTTGCCGAGGTCAAGACGCGGACGAGCCTGGCCTTCGGTTTTCCGGAGGAATCCGTGACGCCGGCCAAACAGGCCCAAATCCGCAAGATCGCTCAGGGCTATCTGGCCAAACACCGTCTGGAAAACGTCCCCTGCCGCTTCGACGTGCTTTCGGTGATGATTGCAAACGATCGGCAGGTCATGATCCGCCATTTCGAGAATGCGTTTTAGAGAAAGATCCTATTTCTTGCCTGGGGTTCGGATGGTCGGCTTCGGCTTGACCAACGTCCGATCTTATGGACGCCCGAGCGGTCGCAGGATTCCGCCAAAAGAGCCGCCGCCGGCTTGCCCAGGACGGGATGAAGGACACCCGGGGCGATTTCGCAAAGGGGAACAAGGACAAAATTCCTGGCCGCCATTCGCGGATGGGGAATGACCAGATCGGGGGTGTCCATAATGGTATCTGCCGCTAAAAGGATGTCCAGGTCGATCAGCCGGGGACCGTTCCGGATCGTCTTCGTCCGCCCCATCTTTTTTTCGATGGATTGAAGAAGGGCCAGGAGAGCCCAAGGCGTACGATCTGTCTCGACCTCCACCGCCTGGTTGACAAACCAGGGCTGATCGGCCTTTCCGACCGGTTGGGTTTGGTAGAGAGATGAAGCTCGGAGAATTCTGACAGAAGCTTTTTTTAGATGGCCGATGGCCCGCTTCAGGTTCCTCCTCTTATCTCCGAGATTGCTGCCAAGGCTGAGAAAATATGTCATGAAAGATGCGGTCAGATATGAAGAAGCCCGAATCTTCTGAAAACGCGGAGCACGGCGAATGTTATCCAGAGATGGTCCTCCAAGCTCGCTTTCTTGGCATCCGACTCCCAATATCCGAGGTGATTTTGTTTCGAGAGCAGCCAGTCCAGGGACTGGGAGATCATGGGTTGGTCAGCCGGAAATCCGATTTTGGACAAGGAATCGAGGCTGCTCAAGATGTTGGTCGTCCAGAACGGATAGGTCAGCTCTTCCCAGTGGGAGGCCGCCCTCCTGTCTTCATATTGATCCTCCTTAAAAAAACGGCTGAGAACAAGCTCCCCGGCTTTTCGGCATTCTTTGCTTCCCTTCCGGGTCGTTGATTCGGCCAAGGCCCGAAGGACCATGCCGGTGATGAAATGGGAAAAAGGCTTGGATTTATCGGGCTTAAAAGGACTCTTCTTGCTCCCGGAAAGCCGTTGGTAGCGTCGCTCGACCTGGTCTTTGCTGATCGTCCGGCACGGGATGGCCCAGCCGCCGTCCTTCTGCCGGGTCTTCAGGATCCAGTGAAAGCCTTTTTGGATCCTGGCGTCTTTGTCCAGGCCATATCGGCAAAGGATTTCGAGAGTCAGCGCATGAAAACCGGGGGAATACTCGTTGTAGGCCGTCGCCCGGAAATCCCCCTCGGCCGTCTGGGATGAAAACAGGTAATGGATCGAGTTTCGGACCTCGTCGTTATCCAGCCGACATCCATAATCGTGGAGCTTATAAGCGTTTTTGAGCGTCTCGATCAGAAACTCCGGCTTATTTTCCAGGTTGGGAGCATTGGCCCTATCCTTGGGCCAGCTGCCGTCCTCCCGCTGGGCCGCCAGGATCCTGAGCCGCGCGCCGAGCTTCGAGAGATTCTTGAAGTCCCTGTCCACGGGGACTTCAAGGATGTCCTTCTTCAGCCAGAACAAAATCGGAAGATTGCCCCTGGACAGGAGCAATTCGATGGCCTTGTGCAGGCTGGGATGATCGGACGTCATGGGCAGGTCGTATTTTATTTTATGACAAGTAGATAAACCTGTCAATTCGCCGGGCGGACGGAGGAAAAAATAAATTTTCTTACACCGTTGGGCAAAATTTTTGTATGATGATAGGGAGAGGAGGATGGCAGGCCATGAATAAGAAATGGAGCTGGCGCCTAACGATGTCCCTGGTCCTTATCGGGGCATCATTCATTGTCTATGCGTTTCACTATCTCGTTTTTCGCGACCTTCACCATATCTTTCTCTATCTCATCGGAGATATCGGTTTTCTCTTCATCAATGTCCTAGTCGTCACCCTGTTGATCGAACAGCTGCTCAGCCGCAGGGAGAAACAGGCCCTGATGAAAAAAATGAACATGGTCATCGGGACGTTCTTCAGCGAGGTCGGGCTGGGGCTCCTAAAGAAATTCCCCGTTTTTGTTGAAAACGCCTCCGGTTTGTCCCCCCATCTCGAAATCCAACCCCGTTGGCAGAAAAAAGACTTCCTCAAGGCCGGGCAAGCCGCCCGGGATTTTTCCTACAAGATCCGGGTGAAGCCCTCGGACCTCACGGAGCTCCGCTCGGTTCTCGTCTGCCGGCGGTCGTTTCTTCTTCGCCTCCTGGAAAACCCCAACCTTCTCGAACACGACCGGTTCACGGACCTTCTCTGGGCCGTGTTTCACCTGACAGAGGAGCTGGAAATGCGGGGAGAAAGCCTGGAAAGCCTTCCCGAGTCGGACTATCAGCATATCGCCGGCGATGTCAAGCGGGCCTATTCCCAGATCGCCAGCGAATGGCTGGCCTACACGATGCATCTCAAGGAGAGCTATCCCTTTTTATTTTCCCTGGCGGCGCGCATCAACCCTTTCAACCCCAATCCCTCACCGGTGGTGAATTGATCGTCCGGCAACTGATCTAACGATCAGGTCGGACGGAACGTAAACCTAATCCATTCTCCGATCAGGACGTTCGCTTTCATCGGCTCAACTCCTTAAGGTTTCCAGAGGACGTTTACATCATCCATGCCCAAGGGGAAAAAGCTATATTTGGGATTGAATAAGAGGCAGCAAGATCCTGAATGTGGTCCCCTTCTCGGGAGTGCTTTCAACCTGGATTTTTCCGTTGTGAAGCTGAACGATATGTTTTGCGATGGACAGCCCGAGCCCAGTCCCCCCGAGTTGTCTGGACCGAGATTTGTCTGCGACATAAAATCGTTCAAAAACACGCGGAAGATGCTCTTCAGAGATGCCGATTCCAGTATCTCGGACTTCAATGGCAAGAGCCTGGGCTTCCGTTTTCAAGGTTATCGTGATTTCTCCTCGCTCTGTATATCGGACAGCATTGTCCACGAGATTGATCAGCAGCTGCTCGATTTGAAAAGGATCGGCTTTTATGGTCGGAAGGCCCGGGTCGGCAAAAAGCTGGGTCTTCAGGCCTTTGGCTTCGATTTTGGGCTCATAAATTTGAAGGACGCCTTCGGCGATGCCCTTGACATCGATATCCCGAATATCCAAGCGGAACCCCTTATCCTCGAGCTCGGACAGCTTCAAGAGGTCGGCCACGAGGAGATTCAATCTTGCTGCATGTCTCTTCAGTATATCCATGGCCATCCTGTTGAAACCGACCTTATCATCCTCGAGCATCTCGGCCGCCCCCAGGATTGCCGACAGGGGCGTTCGCAGCTCATGGGAGGCATTGACAATAAAATCTTTTTTCATCTCCTCGACCTTTCTGATTTCGGACAAATCATAAAAGGTCAGCACCATCCCCTCTTGGAGACGGAGATAGCTCGTCGTACAAAAAAAGAACTTATCGTTGAGCCGGATTTCCCGGCTCAGGTTGCGCCTCTCGGCTCTGGCACAGTTGACCAGATCCTGGACTTGGGGGTTTCTCAATACTTCCCAGATGAATTTTCCTTCGGGCGAGATCGTTGGGATGAACTTTTTGAAGCCTTCATTGGCTATGACCACTCTTGCTTCTTTGTCCAAGACTACGAGCCCCTCTTCAATCGACGCCAAAATATTTGAGAGTTCTTCCTTTTGAAGGGAAAGGTCCGAAATCAGACCGGCGATTCGGCTAATCATGAAGTTGAAGCTTTCTCCGAGCTCACGAAATTCGTCTTTATTCCGAATCCGAACCCGGGCCCGGAAATTGCCCGCGGCCACCTGACGAGAGGCCGCCGTCAGCGTGCGAATTGGCTTTGTTAGATGCAGAGAAAACAGAAGAGCCGCGATCAAGGCCAGAGCGGCCATGAGTAGAATCGACCGGCCGACCGTCATGCGCAGGCTATGGAGAAGGATCTGGATGTTTTTCATGAACAAACTCAAGCGCAGGACAGCCTGGATATTGCCATCCTTTTCCATGGGCAGCCCGACATAAAGCATCTGTTCTTCCACCGTATCGCTGAAACGGAGCGACCGACCGACCTTCCCTTCTAGAGCCTGCGTCACTTCGGGCCGATATCGATGATTTTCCATGACGGCCGGGTCCTTTTCCGTATCTGCCAAAACAACTCCCTGGGGATCAATGACCGTCACCCGGGCGTGGATATCCCTGCCGACTTTCTTGAGATAGGCATCCAACTCACGGACTTCGTTCTTTTCGAGATAAAGGCCGACATCATGACTGAGAGCCCGGCCCAGGTTTTCCAGCTCCTGGGCCAGGGTCTCTTCATAATGTTTGCGGGTTGTGGATAGAAAAAAAGCCAGAATCAAAACGCTGATGGCCACGATGAGAATGACATAGCCGCCGAAAATTTTAAAAAATATTTTTCTCATGCTTCGATTTTATAACCGACTCCCCGGATATTCTTCACGTAGCGAGACGCATCACCCAATTTTTCTCGCAAATTTTTTATGTGGACGTCGATGGTCCTGTCCAAGACGATCTTTTCCTGCCCCCACAGGTTATCAAGAATTTGGTCGCGGGTAAAAACCCAACCTTTCTTGGATGCCAGGAGCGACAATATATTAAATTCTGTGGATGTCAAGTCGATCGAGTTTCCTTGATAGCTCACCTGATGTTTTGTCAAATCTATCACCAACGCTCCGCCGATTTCAATCTTTTTTGAGGCGGGCTCGGCTGTCGGCCGCCGCAAGACGGCTTTTATCCGGGCAGTCAGTTCTTTGAGAGAAAAGGGCTTGGTCACGTAATCGTCGGCTCCCAGCTCCAGCCCGACGATCTTATCGGTTTCCTCACCCTTGGCCGTCACGATGATGATGGGGATGGCCTTCGACCCCTCATCCCTTCGAAGCGTTTTGCAGATATCCAGCCCGTCCGCATCCGGCAGCATAAGATCTAGCAGGATTAGATCCGGTCGTTGTTTTTGGAGGGATCTGAGGAAGCTTTCTGCCCTTAAATAGTGTTCAACCTTAAAGCCTTCTTTTTGGAGATGGGCGGAGAGGAGCTTTCCGATGTCTAGTTCATCTTCGACAACGGCAATCCGATATGTCATGGGAATTCGCATCTTTTCGGCGATCATAACGGCTATATTATAAACAAAATTAAGCCCCGGCGATAGAATAGAGAGAATAAAGCATGCTTCAGCATTTTCGCGGACCGTCCTTCCGGCTGTCTGGTTTCTTGTCGAAATGATGCTTGATGACCTCTCCCGTGAGGATGTAAATCACGTCCTCGCTGATGTTCGTGGCATGGTCGGCGATTCTCTCCAGGTTGCGGCCGATCAAAATGAGTTCGATCGCCCGAGGAATGGTCCCCGGGTCGGCGATCGTATACGTCAGCAGCTCTCGGAACAGCTGTTCGTTAAGCTGATCCACATCGTCGTCCCGTTCACAAACGCTCCGAGCCAGCCTGGCATCCTCTTGAACAAAGGCGTCGATGGCATCCTTGACCATGCTCTGCGCCAGACGGGCCATGGCCGGGATATCGAGGAGAGGCTTCAATGGGGGAAGCCGGAGCAAATGCAGGGTCCGCTCCGCAATATTGACGGTCAGGTCCCCGATCCGCTCCAAGTCCGTGCCGATCTTCATGGCCGAGGCGATGAACCTCAGGTCGGCGGCAACAGGCTGACGGAGGGCTAACAGTCCCATGCAAATTTCATCGATGGTAAGATCATAGGAGTTCGTGATGTCTTCTTCGCGAATGACCTCGGCAGCCAGCTCCTCGTTCCTGTCCTTCAAGCTTTGAATCGAGAGGGCGACGGCCTCTTCGACATGGGCCGCCATTTCCAGGAGCTTTTGTTTGAGAGCGTTCAGTTCCTCATCAAACGGTCTTTCCATGACTTCCTCCTTTGGCCCGAATGGGCCCACCCTCAAGATGCTTTTCAATCGAAGATCAGCGGGTCTCTCATCCAAATCTCCCGGTGATGTATTCTTCAGTCAGTTTGTTGGCCGGAGCGGTAAAAATTTTCTTAGTTTCATCGAACTCGATGAGCTCACCGAGCATTAGAAACGCCGTATAGTCGGACACTCGGGCAGCCTGCTGCATGTTGTGGGTGACGATGACAACGGTATAATGTTCCTTCAGCCGCTGGATCAGGTCTTCGATCTTGGCCGTGGCGATAGGATCGATGGCTGAACAGGGCTCATCGAAAAGAATGACTTCCGGTTCGACGGCCAGCGCCCGGGCAATGCACAGACGCTGCTGCTGGCCGCCGGACAGGGAGAAAGCGTTTTCACTCAGTCGATCCTTGACTTCCTCCCAGAGCGCCGCTTCGCGTAGACTGCGTTCGACGATCTCTTCCAGGACATCACGATTTCTGTGCTCGTTGATCCGGAGGCCGTAGGCGACATTATCGAAAATGGATTTCGGGAAGGGATTGGGCTTCTGGAACACCATTCCCACTCGTCTTCTTAGTTCGACAGCGTCGATCTTAGACGAATGGATGTTTTCACCGTCGAGCAGGATCTGACCTTCGTGCCGTGTGCCGGGGATGACATCGTCCATCCTGTTCAGAGTCCGGATGAAGGTGGATTTGCCGCAACCGGAAGGCCCAATGATGGCCGTGACCCGGTTTTCAGAGCAGGCGATATTCAGGTTGTTCAAGGCGCGCTTTGAGCCGTAATAAAAGCTCAAGTTCCGCGCTTCGATTTTCGTTTTGCCGTTGGGCATGGCTATCTCCTTCTCCGGCGCAGCCTTGTCCGGAGGATGATCGCGGCCATATTTATTCCCAGGACAAAAACAATGAGAACCAGGGCCGTGCCGTAGGCCAGCGGCCGGACTTTGACGATGTCCTGGTGTTGCGTGGCCATGATATAGAGATGATACGGGAGTGCCATGAACTGATCGCTTAGTGATTTTGGCAAAACCGGCAGGGAAAAGGCAGCTCCGGTGAACATGATGGGGGCGGTCTCTCCGGCGGCCCGGGCTAGGCCAAGGATTGTTCCGGTCAGCATCCCCGGAATCGCATAGGGGAGTACGTTCGTCCTAATCGACTGCCATTTCGTTGCTCCCAGGGCCAGAGCGCCTTCTCTGTATGAATTCGGCACGGTTTTAAGAGCCTCTTCGCTGGCCGTAATGGTCCAGGGAAGCGTCAGCAGTCCGAGAGTCAATCCGGCTGAGAGTATGGATGTTCCGAACTTGAGTATGTTGACGAAGAGGATGACGCCGAACAATCCGTAAACGATCGACGGCACTCCCGAGAGATTTCGGATAGACAATCGGATGATACGAGTCATTCGACTCTGGGTAGCGTATTCGTTGAGATAAATCGCCGCGAACATTCCCAATGGAATGGCCAGGATGGCCGTTACCAATGTTACCAGGAACGTCCCGAAAATGGCGGGGAAAATTCCACCTTCGGTCATTCCTCGGCGGGGGGCCTTGG
>Ga0209253_10002053_pt1 | contig 17764 bp, 14 predicted proteins | sample FrelakmetBRP12BR_FD_187145 | JGI IMG/M metagenome (GOLD analysis project Ga0209253, IMG submission 187145) | Freshwater lake sediment microbial communities from the University of Notre Dame, USA, for methane emissions studies - BRP12 BR (SPAdes)... | ecosystem: Environmental > Aquatic >... | reverse complement strand
TACAAACGCGTCAACCTTCAAGGGAGCATTGGAATTTTATGACCTTTCAGGAATTGATCATGACCCTGGAGAGATTCTGGGCCGACAGAGGGTGCGTGATCCAGCAGCCTTACGATCTGGAGGTGGGCGCCGGTACCTTCAATCCCGCCACTTTGTTAAGAGCCCTGGGCCCGGAACCCTGGTCTGTGGCCTATGTAGAACCTTCCCGCCGTCCTACGGACGGCCGCTACGGGGAGAACCCGAATCGTTTGGGCCACTACTATCAGTATCAGGTGATCATCAAGCCTTCCCCTCTCGCGATTCAGGACATGTATCTCGACAGCCTGAAAGCCTTGGGCGTCGATCCCCTACACCATGATATCCGTTTTGTGGAAGACGACTGGGAGTCGCCTACGCTCGGGGCCTCCGGGCTGGGCTGGGAGGTCTGGCTGGACGGAATGGAAATCACCCAGTTCACTTACTTCCAGCAAGCCGGGAGCATTCGTCTCGACCCTATTTCCGTGGAAATCACTTACGGACTTGAACGAATTGCCATGTACCTTCAAGAAAAAGACAGTGTCTATGATCTCCAGTGGAATGACCGGATCCGATACGGAGACGTCCACAAGAAAGGGGAGTGGGAGAATTCGGTGTATTGCTTCGAACTCGCAGATGTGGAGATGCTCCTGAAGATGTTTGACCTTTGTGCACAGGAATCCCTGCGAGTCAGCGAAAAAGGCCTTGTTCTTCCGGCCTACGATTACTGTCTCAAGTGCTCCCACCTCTTCAACATCCTGGATGCAAGGGGAGCCATCAGCGTTGCCCAGAGAACAAAATACATCGAGCGAATAAGAAATCTCGCGCGGTTCGTTTCCAAAAATTATCTCGCCCAGAGGGAGGAGATGGGTTTTCCCTTGCTGGCTCGCACCCTCCCCTAACCCCGACCGATATTTTCCTCCCCCTCGATGGGGGAGTCCGTCCTGAGCCTGTCGAAGGGGTATCGAACCATGAACGGAATGGCGCCGGTGGACTTTTTACGCAGTCATCAAACGAGCAATCAGAAAGAGGCCCTATGTTTCGTGAACTTTTGTTGGAGATCGGTACAGAGGAGATTCCTTCGGACTATCTCGAAAACGGTCTGAAGGAGCTCAGAGACCTTGCGGAATCCCACTTGAAGAACAGCCGGATCGAGATCGGCGAACCCCTGGTGGCTTACGGCACTCCCAGGAGACTGGTCCTGATCGGCAAGGCCGTTCAAGACAAGCAGGACGATACGGTCCAGGAGATCACCGGGCCGCCCAAAGCGGCAGCTTTCGACGACCAGGGCAAGCCCACCAAGGCTGCCCTGGGTTTTGCCAGGAAGCACGGGGTTTCCGTGGAAGACCTGGGGCTTATCGAGACTCCCAAGGGGGATTACCTTTTTGTGAAACGGAGCATCCCGGGAAGGCCGACAGCGGAGGTTCTGTCCGAGGTGTTTCCTCGAATCCTTGCAGATATTCCCTGGCCCAAGTCCATGCGATGGGGCAGCGAGGGATTCTCCTTTGTGCGGCCGATCCACTGGATGATTGCGCTTTACGGGAATGCCGTCATCCCCTTTGAAATTGCCGGAATCCCAAGCGGCAACACCACTGCGGGACACCGCTTCATGGCTCCCCGGATGATGGAAGTGGCAAGCCTTGACGACTATCTCGCGAAACTCCGAAAAAGCTTTGTCCTCCTCGATCAGAAAGAAAGAGCAAGGAAGGTCGAAGAGATTGTGGCCAAGGCGGCTGCGGAAGCTTCAGGAGTTCCGATCACAGACCAAGAACTGGTCTCCACCGTGGCCAACATGGTCGAATATCCTTCTGCGGTCTGCGGATCCTTTGACAAGTCCTTTCTGGCCATTCCTTCTCCGGTTCTCATCACCGCCATGAAAAAGCATCAGAAATATTTTGCCCTTCTGGACGGACAGGGTCGTTTGATGCCCAACTTCGTGGCCATCAACAACACGATCGCAAAAGATGAATCCGTTGTCCGAAAAGGCCATGAAAAGGTTCTCCGCGCAAGGCTTTCGGACGCGAGCTTCTTTTTCAAAGAAGACCGGAAAAAACCTCTTGAAGCCCGACTCGAAGACCTCAAAGGAGTTATTTACCAGGCTGAACTGGGGACTTCCTACGCAAAAGTGCAGCGCTTCACCGCCCTGGCTGAATTTATGGCCGGAAAGGTTGCACCGGACAAACTGCAGCAGGTCCGACTGGCAGCGAGGCTGTGCAAGTGCGATCTGGTCACCCAGATGGTTACCGAGTTCCCCACCCTTCAAGGCGTGATGGGCATGGAATATGCCCGCCTGGATGGTCATCCCGAGGAGGCCTGTGTTGCGGTTTATGAACATTACCTCCCTGTGCGGGCCGGTGATGAACTGCCCTCTTCTGCGCCGGGGGCGATCGTCGGTGTAGCGGATCGGATGGATACCATCGCCGGGTTTTTTGCCATCAGCATGGAACCTACGGGCGCGGCAGACCCCTTTGCCCTCCGCCGCCATGCCCTTGCCATCATCCGTATCCTGGAAAATAGGGATTGGGATGTATCTCTCAGAGAGCTTGTTTCAAAGGCCTTGTCCATCCTGGCAAAGGAAATCTCTTTTGATGAGCCTCTGATCTTAAACAAGGTTCTGGACTTCTTCAGGGAGAGATACCGCCAGATGATGCTGCGATCCGATTATGGTTACGGGCTCATTGAAGCGGCCATTGCCGTGGAATTTGACCGCATCAACCAGCTTCGTTCGAGGCTCGATCAACTCCAGGCCTTTGTAAAGGAATTTGGCGAGTTCGAATCCTTTGTTCTCATTTTCAAGCGAATCAGCAACATTCTGAAGAATCAGGCTGAGACCATGCAGGTCCAGCCTGCCCTTTTCAAGGCCTCCTGCGAGTCCAAGCTGTGGGAATCTTATCAGGTTGTGAAGCGCCCCATTGAGGTCTTCATTGAAAAGAGAAACGCTTACGACGCCCTCAAGCTCATGGCCACGCTGAAAGGGCCGGTCGATGACTTCTTCAACGGAGTGGAGATTCTGACCAAGGAAAGTGCGGAACTTAAGAACAACAGGGTCGGGATGCTGCAGGAACTGTCGCGGCTTTTCCTAAAGGTTGCCGACTTCTCGAAGTTCGCCATCTGAAGTCGATCGCTGTCGGCTGAAGCCGACATATAAAGGCACAAAGGGACAAAGTTGCAAAGGCACAAAGCGGAAAAGCCCTTTTCTTATATCCCTTTGTCCCTCTGCTGCTTTGTGCTTTTGTCCCTTTCTTTCTTTGTGCCTAGTCATTTGGCTTCTTAATCAGAATGTAAAGTTCCCCTTCGTGCCTCATGTGCCCGGCCGCCAGTTCCGCATAGGGGCCGCTACCCCAGAAAAGATCCGCCCTTCCCGACCCTTTGATCGCTCCTCCCGTATCCTGATTCAGAACGAATCGTGAAAAAGCCTCCCATGAAACTATCTCACCCTTGTGGTTTACCTTGGGCTTCGAAGCCTTGATCCATGCGATCGCTCCGGGTGGGAAAAGCCGTGAATCCAGGGCCAGCGTCCTTCCCGGCGTGATGGGAGTATTGATGCTGCCGAGGAGGGGGCCGTCTCCCAGGTCCCGGAAAAAAACGTAGGAAGGATTGTAGTTCAACACCTCTTCGACCATCTCCGGCCGTTCTGCAAGGACCCGGCGGATTGCTTGCATGGACATCTCTTCCCTGGTGATTAGCCCTCGTTCCATGAGATACCGCCCAATCGAACGGTAAGGGTGGCCGTTTCTTTCCGAATAGCCGACGCGAGTCATTTTGCCGTCTCCCAGATCCAGGCGTCCGGATCCCTGGATCTGGAGAAAGGCGACATCAACAGGGTCTTTAAGCCAGGCAAGTTCCAAACTCCTCCCTTCCAGGGCCCTGCCCTGGGCAATCTGCTGTCTTGAGTAGTAGGGAATAACGCTTTTGCCTTCGATTCGCGCGATGATGCTCTTGCCTTTGTACTCCTCATTAAATAGAGAAAGGTCAATTTTGATCAGGTCATCAGGTTTTCGATAGATCGGGTATTGGAAGGTGCTGTCAGGCCGGAACCTGCCTTGAAGGATCGGTTCGAAATATCCTGTGAAAAGCACTTGCCCGTCTCTTCCCGCCGCCTTGTAAAACAGGAACTCCTTCCTGACCCTTTCATTCAAATCCTTTGGTCCTGAAGCGGTTCTGATCATTTCGACGAAAGCGGCCTGGCTCTCTATCACTTGCCGGCACGTGTATCGATGGGGACCATAAATGAACACATGATCCGGACTCTGCTTGCTGAGATACTGGAGATTTCTCTCAAGAGCTTCTCTGAGAGAGTCTAGATCCATGTCATCTTCGAAGGAAGGATAAAACCAGCGCACGGGAACGATCGCTTGCTCCGGCCCTTCGGCCTCCTTGAGAAGCGGAGGATGGCAAGCAGCCAGTAAAGACAGGGCCAGCAAGGTGAACAAGATGAGCGTTGGGTTTTTTCGCGGACTCAGCATGGACGACTCCCATAGCCAGGAATCTATAACTCGGAACACAGGACTCAAGAACCGAAGCTGCCTGAACAGATTATTCCGGATTCTGCAGTTGATCTTCATCCTACCTTTGATAGAGTCGGCGGGCAAGGCAAAACATGGCCTGTGACTGTGTCACAGCCGACCTCTAGTGTGGCAATGTTGCCACGGCATGGCTTTCAGCAAAAATGGACCTCAAGAAAATTTAAATTAAATTATCTAATCTTCCTATAATGTTATCTAAAATATTCAATGACATTTATAGATTTTTCATCACCTGGCACAAGGATTGCTGATCATCTTAATTATCTATATCTGAACAAGAGGATTTGAGGTGGATTACAGGCAGAGAACCATAAGAGATGAATCAAGTTGTACCGGCATAGGGCTCCACTCAGGACATCCTGTCAACCTGACCATTAAGCCTGCCCCGGCAGATACCGGCATCACCTTTATTCGAAAGGATCTGCCTTCCGGGCCTGCGATCAGGGCTGCCTTTGAGAATGTTGTTGATACAAGACTGTCAACAACTCTCGGTTTCAACGGCTTCAGGGTGTCAACGGTCGAACATCTCATGGCTGCCTTCTTCGGATTGGGCATTGACAATGCCCGGGTCGAGCTGGATGGCCCTGAAGTTCCCATCATGGACGGCAGCGCCGCTCCATTCATCTTCCTGCTGAAATCTTCAGGCATTCGAGAACAGAAGAGCCCGAAACGTTTCATTATCATTAAGCGACCTCTGGAAATCCGCGACGGCGGACGATCGGTGCGCATCACCCCCTCCCAGGACCTGAAGATCTCCTATGCCATTGATTTCAACCATCCTCTGCTGCGGGACCAGGCCTTTGAACTTCGCTTTTCCGGAAAGGACTTTGTCAAGGAGATCAGCAGGGCGAGGACCTTTGGCTTTCTGAGGGATATCCAGACCCTGAGGGAAAACGGTCTGGCCCTTGGAGGTTCTCTGGACAACGCCATTGTGATTGACGACTTTCGGATCCTCAATGAAGATGGATTGAGGTACAAAGACGAGTTTGTAAGGCACAAGATTCTTGATTTCGTTGGAGACCTGGCGATTTTGGGTTGCCCGGTGATCGGCCACTTTGTGGTCAAGAAATCTGGGCATGCCCTGAACCACCAGCTCCTCAAGAAATTGATCCATTCCGAGAAAACCTGGGAAAATCTTGCCATCACCAGCCCTGAGCAGTGGGCCGAAAAGAGCTTTACGATACCGGTTTTCGGTTCCGCCGATCCCATTCACGCCTAGCAAACATTAAGTTCCTGCCGCCTTGCCCCTGTTTCAGGGGATAATGATTGCATTTCCCTTTTCTCTCCGATAACATCCCAACGAATACGACCGCATTTAATTGTTCGCCATGCAGCCCCCTCACCCTTACCCTCTCCCCCAAGCTGGGGGAGAGGGTAAGGGTGAGGGGGAACTCCCAGATGTAAACAAAACCGCGTTTGTATTCTTCAGAATTCTTTATGTTTTCTCCTTTGCCCGGATGGGTGATCACCGGGGAAATAAGAGTTTTTGGTTTAGACCCATGAAAGGGTTAAAGAGCCTGCTGCTGATCGTGATCGTTTGGGCTGCCGGTGTTGTGCCGGCCATGGCAAAGGAAGCCTATTTGTCCGACTTTGTCGTCACCAACACCCGCGATCACCTCCTTGTTTACTTTTCGGTGAACAACTGTTTTACCCCGGAAATGAACAATGCCATTGAGAGCGGCATTGAGACCACTTTCACTTTTTTCATCCAGCTCCGTGAAAAAAGAGATCTTATCTGGGACAAGAAGATTGCCGATCTCGAAGTCAATCACAGTATCAAGTATGACAGCCTAAAAAAGATCTACTCTGTGAGGTTTTCAGAAGACAACATCAGGGAAGTAAGTGCTAGGAACTTCGAAGAGGCCAAGAAACTGATGGCAGAGATCGTGGCCCTGAAGGTTCTTCCTATGCATCAACTGAAAAAAGGGAAGCGCTATCAACTGCAGATGATGGCACAGCTGGATAAGATAAGACTTCCTTTTTATCTTCATTACGTCCTTTTTTTCGTGTCCCTATGGGATTTTGAAACCGACTGGTACGCTGTAGACTTCAGGTATTAGGATCTTAGACAGTCTTTGGCTGCGGCCAAAGGCCTGCGTTAGGTATTAAGATTCATGAAGGCATATCTTGAAGCTGAAAAACAGGATTTGAGGAGGCGACGAAGAGAAAGGTATATCATCGCCTGCCTGGTTGTTCTGATCCCTTTCATTGCCTACCTGGCAATGAAAGTTCTTGATCTTGGACTGGATCTTCCCATTGCCAACAGCATCCTTGTTTTCGTCCTCATTGATATCAATGTTATTTTGCTTCTCCTCCTGATCTATTTGACCATGAGGAACCTGGTCAAGCTCGTCTTCGAAAGAAGAAAAAACATCATGGGGGCCAAATTGAGGACAAAGCTGGTCATGGCCTTCATCACCCTGTCCCTCCTGCCCACGATCATCTTATTCTTTGTTTCAGTCCAGTTCATTTCAACCTCCATTGAGTACTGGTTCAACATCCCTGTGGAGAGATCTCTAAGAAACTCCCTTGAAGTTGGACAAAGCTTTTACAGCCGAGTGGTTGATGAACTGCTTTCTCATGGGAACACTCTGGGCCGCCTCATCAGCTACCACGGCTATACCCTGATGTCCCGCAATGAGGAGGTGGATAAACTCATCAATGAGAAACGCGTGGAATATCAGTTGGCCTCCGTCCGGGTATTCTCCCAGAACATGCAGCAGCGCGCGGTATCCCAGGACCAGAAACTCGACCTGAGCCCTTTCAAGGGGCCAGGGGCGGATATCTTGAGGAGAAGCTTTGAAAAAGGGACGGATGCCCATGAAATAGAAACCTCCTCGCACGGTCAGCTGGTCAGCGGAATCATCCCCATATTCTCCAGAACGGAATCCAAGGCGGTTGTGGGGCTTGTGGTCACGCAAAATTTTATTCCCGGAGATCTCGTCAACCGGCTCAACGAACTCCCCAGTGGGCTTGACGAATTCAAGCAGTTCAAACTGCTCAAAAGGCCGATTAAGACCATCCATCTCATCACCCTATCCATCGTGACCCTGCTGATCATCTTTGCCTCCGTGTGGTTCGGCCTTTACCTTTCCAAGGGAATTACCGTACCCATTCAGGAGTTGGCTGAGGGGACCCATCGCATTGCATCCGGAGATTACGATGTCTTCATTGACCTTCAGGCAGAGGACGAAATCGGAGTCCTGGTCAACTCCTTCAACCAGATGACGATGGATCTCAAAAACAGCAAGATGCAGCTGGAGGAAACGAACCGGGAACTCATCCTGAGCAATGTGGAACTTGAGCAGCGGCGCCTCAACATGGAAATCGTCTTTGCCAATGTGGCTGCGGGAGTCGTATCAGCCGATGCGGACGGCAAGATCCTGACCTTCAACAAATCTGCAGAAAAGATGCTCGACCTCAAGGCTGAAAATATCATCGGCCGGGATTACAAAGACGTCCTGAACAGGGATCATCTCAAAATCATCAACGCGTTCTTCCAGGATCGGTCTTTGGTGAGAAAAGGCTCGTTCAAACGGCAGATCAGCCTGACCGTGGGAAACAGGACTCTTCCTCTTCTCGTCTCTTTAAATGTTCTGCGAGATGACAAAGGCAAATCCCATGGGGTTGTGGCTGTGCTGGAAGATCTGTCCGAAATCGAGAAAGCTCAGAGAATGGCCGCCTGGCGAGAGGTCGCAAGACGGATTGCTCATGAGGTCAAGAATCCACTCACGCCCATCCAGCTTTCCGCGCAGAGGCTCCAAAGGAAGTACGGCGCAACCCTGGCCAAGGAGGATAGCAAGGTTTTTGAAGAATGCACGAACATGATTGTCGATCAGGTGGAGGGGTTAAAACGCCTTGTCAACGAATTCTCAAGTTACGCCCGCCTGCCTGCCCCGAACCTGAGCCTTAACAACGTCAAGCAAATTATCCAGGAATCGGTGAATGTCTACAAAGAGGCCCAGAAAGCAGTAGCCATCGTGTTTCACGACGCAGCAGAGGTGCCTGAGATCAAAGTGGACCGGGAACAGATGAAACGGGTCATGATCAATCTTCTCGATAATGCCTTGAGCGCCATTGACGGGAAAGGCCAAGTCACCATTGATCTCTCCTATGACCAGGACCTTCAGATCGTAACGATTGAGGTGGTGGACAACGGCAAAGGGATTCCCCCGGGGCACAAGGCCAGGGTATTTGAACCTTACTTCTCCACGAAGAAGCATGGCACCGGGCTTGGGCTCGCCATTGTCAACAACATCATCAACGATCACAACGGTTCCATCAGGGTTCAGGATGAAGAGCCTCAGGGCACGCGGTTCATCATTGAGCTTCCCCTAAAGGTTTAACTCGGGCCCCACCGTGCTCCTGCTCAATCAGGTTTCGGGAAGCACTTCTTTCACCCGGCCCACCACTCCGCTTACCAGGCGCACTTTGATTCCGTGAGGATGCGTGGGGGAATGGGTGAGAATATCCTTAACGATCCCCTCCGTTAGTTTTCCGGAACGCTGATCCTCTTTCCGTACTACTTTGACTTGCGCTCCCGGTTTAATATCCGTTCGGGTTCTTCCGTTCATCTTTGTATCCTATGAAAAATCTTGTGTTAGCTCCTCTTATAGTTTATTTAATATAGACCGAAAATTTTGAAATCTCAACATAACTATCTCAACAATCCTAGTCTGCCGACTCCCCAAAAGCCTTCCAAAATGAAACAAGGATGTACGGGGGGAGGGTGCATCATTGAGATAGACGACTTCCTATGACTGACTGGCCAAAGGTCCATGAAAAAAGAACTCCTTCCCTGAGCATGATTCCTCTCGCAGGCCTGTCCTATCTGTACGGTTTCGTCGTCAGGGTCAGGACCAAGATCTACGGAAAAAAATGGAAGAAAGAACTGCGGGGTTTCGTGGTGAGCATCGGGAATTTGACTGTGGGTGGAACGGGCAAAACTCCGGCAGCAGCCATGATCGCGGAGTGGGCACTCAAAGAAGGATATCGCCCGGCAATTCTATCCAGGGGTTACGGCGGCAAGCATAAGGGCAAGACCTTCGAAGTATCCGACGGGCAGCATCTCTTCTGCACTCCAGCGGAGGCAGGTGACGAACCTTATCTTCTGGCAAAGAAGATTGAAGGAGTTCCGGTGATCCTGTCGAAGGCTCGCTATGAAGCGGGCCTCCTTGCATTTGAGCGGCACGGCTCGAACTTCTTCATCCTGGATGATGGATATCAGCACATCCGTCTCAAAAGAGATCTCGACATTGTTTTGCTGGATGCATCCAGCCCTTTCGGCAACATGCACCTTCTCCCACGCGGACCCCTGAGGGAACCGGTGGACCACCTGCAGAGGGCGGATGTTTTCATCCTCACCCGGACTGGCCATGGGACCAGCCTCATCATGATGAACTACCTCAAGAAGAAGTTCGGGGGCAAGCCTGTGTTTCAGAGCGAGCATGTGCCGGAAAGCCTCGTTCTTCCAAACCTGGGCAATACCCATGCTCCAGATTTCATCCGAGGGAAACGAGTCGTGGCTTTTGCAGGCATCGCAAAACCTGAAGTCTTCAGAGATACCCTCATCAAGCTCGGTGCCAAGATTACCCTTTTCAGGAGCTTTAGAGACCATCATGTCTTTATTCGATCTGAGCTCCAGGAAATGATCGCCGAAAGACAAAGGCTCCGTGCCGATCTTCTTATCACAACCGAGAAGGACTATGTTCGACTCGGGCAACTGGCCCCGACGGAGAACCACCTCGGCTATCTCACGGTGCGATTCCAGATTATCTCAGGGGGTGATGCTTTTTTTGGCATTGTGAAAAGCAGGGCGGATGAAGTTCTGAAAGACAATCAACCTTCTAGGTTCTTGCATGTTTGACAACATAACCTACAGACTCCTGCGGCTCTTTATCCGAATGGTGTCGTGTGTCCCGCTCCCGGTTGCGCAGTTCACCGGGAGGTGGTTTGGCAATCTTGCCTTTTTGCTCCCCATGAGCAGGAAAGCGGTCGCTCTCGACAACCTCATTCAAAGCTTCGGCCCCGAGATGAACAAAGAGGGTGCAAAGCGTCTCCTCAGGAAAGTCTACATCCACTTTGGTCAGATGTTCCTTGAAGTCCCGCACGCCGTGAGGCTCAATCCCCGGAACGTGCACAGATATGTTACGTTCGAGTCAGAAGAGCACCTTCTTGACGCTCTGAAGAAAGAAAAAGGGGTCTTTGCTCTCACAGGGCACCTCGGCAACTGGGAGATTGAGTCCACTGCCGTGGCCATGCGTTTTGGAAATCTCGCAGTGGTGGCGAGACCGATGGATTTTGAGCCCCTGGAAAGGTTGGTGATCGATCTTCGGTCCCGGTATGGCACCGAGATCATTCCCAAGCAACGATCCATGAGAAAGCTCCTGATGAGCCTCAGAGAGAACAAAATCATCGGCATTCTTCTGGATCAGAACGTGGACTGGTATGAAGGGGCTTTTGTGAATTTCTTTGGTCGGCCGGCATGCACCAACAAGGGATTGGCTCTAGTTGCGCTGAAAACCGGGGCACCCGTGGTCCCCATCTTTTCGGCAAAAGCAAAAGACGGCCGTTATCGGATTATGATTGGAAAAGAAGTCGACCTGATCAGGACAGGAGACAAGCTCAGGGATGTGGAGGAGAACACCGCCCTTTTCACAAGCATCATAGAACGCCACATCCGGGGGCACCCTGACCAGTGGTTCTGGTTTCACAAGCGGTGGAAAACGAAGAATTATTGCCCGCTGCCGCCGGGGTATTTTGGTTGAAAGGCTGATGGGTTTCGTCGGTTCATGCCAAGATGAACAAATTTCGCGGGGCTCTGCCCATAGACAAATCAAAGATCAGCAGAATCCTTATCCGGGCAACGAACTGGGTGGGCGATGCCGTCATGAGTATGCCCGCCTTTGAAGCGGTGAGAGAGAACTTTCCCCGGTCCCATATCACGGTCCTCGCCAGACCATGGGTGGTCCCTCTTTACGAAAGCCATCCGGCGGTAAACGAAATGATTCGCTACAAAAGAGGGTACGGATACGCGAAAGACTTCTCTGAATTCCTCAGGGTCATTCGATTAATACGCAGCCTTCACTTTGATATGGCCGTCCTTTTTCAGAACGCCTTCGAGGCCGCTCTTATCCCACGCCTCGCGGGAATCAAGATCCGGGTCGGGTACAATACGGATGGAAGAGGGTTTCTTCTGTCCCACTCCGTTGTGAGAGGCACGGAAGTTCTCAAACTCCATCAGGTGGAATACTACCTGACCCTTTTGAGAGGTCTCGGCTGGGACGCACCGACAAGGGATCCGGCGTTAAGAGCTGGGTCGGAATCCGTCACCCGCGTCAGAGCGCTCCTTTCATCAAAAGGTATCGAGGATGGGGATTTGCTTGTAGGGCTCAGTCCTGGCGCAGCCTATGGCCCTGCAAAGCGATGGCCCGTTGAACGCTTTGCTGCCATTGGGGATCGAGCGATCCTAGAGTGGGGGGCCAGGGTGGTGGTCATAGGAACTGAAAAGGAGAAAGACCTTGGAGAAACCCTGATCTCTGCAACAGCACCGGGAGCGGTCAATCTTTGCGGCATGACAGGGCTCGGAGAAGCTTTGGCCCTCATCAAACGATGCCAATTGTTCGTGAGCAATGATTCAGGGTTGATGCACGTTGCTGCGGCGCTGGATGTTCCCACGGTTGCCATATTCGGTTCAACCAACCCTGTCGCCACAGGTCCCCGCGGCAAAAACGCGCGAATTGTGAAACAGGACATGGAATGCTCTCCCTGCTTGAAGCCTGAGTGTCCCGTGGGTTACCGGTGTCTTCTGTCGGTGCAGGCGGGCGATGTGTGGAGGGAGATGGAGGACCTCCGTCGGATCGTTTACGCTGAGGACCGCCCCGCCTGAAGCGGAGCTCAAGGAGCGGCTCGCTGATGCGAGACTCGAGGAGCGCTGCGCTTGAGGCGAAGTGATTCGATCTGAAATGCGGTGCCTTATGGGTCATGGACAATGGGACAGAGACCATGAGTTTAGTATTCTGTCTTCTGTCTTCTGCATTCTTGTATGAAACTTCACCTGGCCGGAACAGCAAACCGCAGAACAGCAGAATATCGAACCGCAGAATTTCCAAGGGTCGTTTCGTTTGACTGAGTCTTTTTTTTGCAAAAGAGACAAATACCTTCCTTCGACATTCGATATTCATTATTCGATATTCGATATTCGTTTTATTTTGAAGTTTTCTGTTCGATCAAAGTGGCCGCCCTGGCGGCCAGCGGATAGGCTGTCTTCTGGATTCGGTCTTCTGTGATTTGTCGTCTCCGTGCTGGCAACTGGATTCTTGATTCTGGATGTTTTATACTCACAGAGCGTGACTCGTCACTTGTCACTGTTTGGGAGTCTGAAGTGAAATGAAAAAACCTGCTGTATTCATCGATCGGGATGGGACCATCAATGAGCAGATGGGCTACATCAACCATGTGCGCCGGTTCAAAATTCTTCCCAGGGTGCCTCAGGCCATAAGAATGCTCAACCGTCATGGGTTTCTCGTGCTTGTGGTCTCGAACCAGTCCGGAGTGGCCAGGGGCTATTACCCCATGGATCTTGTGGAGACTATTCACCACCTCATGGTGGCCCGTATCAAAGAGAAAAAGGGTGTCATCGACGGGGTTTTTTTCTGCCCCCATCATCCTGCAGGGTCTGTTCCGGACTTCTCCCGTGAGTGCAATTGCAGAAAGCCCAAGACCGGTCTCATTGAGCAGGCGTGCAAGTCTTTTGAGGTCGATCTCAGGCGATCCTTTGTCGTGGGGGACATGTGCACCGACATCGAGCTTGCTCACCGAGCCGGGCTCAAGGGTGTCCTGGTCAAAACCGGCTACGGGCTTGGGGAGATTGAGTATATCCTGCCCCGAAAAGCCGCGAAGCCCGCGCATATCGCAGAGGATCTTCTGGATGCCGTCCGCTGGATTATGAGAGGTGGAGATGGAGATCAACCCTTAAACAAAACTTCTCAATTCAAGGAGAAATCATATGGCGATCAGTAAAGAACTGCTGGATATCCTGGCATGCCCCAAATGCAAAGGGGACATCTATCTGAACGAGGCGGGAAACGGGCTCATCTGTGATAAGTGTAAACTGCTCTATGCGATCAAAGATGACATCCCCATCATGCTGATTGACGAGGCGAAACCCCTCCCGTGACCAGAGGCAAACCTCTTTTTGAACATCCTGTTTTGGTCTTTTAAAAAAAGGGCGTTCAGTGTATCATTTTTTTGTCCCGTGGCTGGCCGGGGCATTCTGCACTCTCCTATGAACAAAACTTCCCGGCAGTTAAAGGAAGGAGTTGAGACATGAAGTACAAGAAAGTCGCGCTGATTTTCCCGGGGCAGGGGTCCCAGTATGTCGGAATGGGAAAGGAATTCTACGACCGATTCAAGCTGGTCAGGGACACCTATGATGAAGCGGGTTCCGTGCTGGGTTATGACATTGCGGAGAAATGCTTCAAGAAACCGCTTCCCGGCGCCAGCATGATTCACAAACCAGACCTCGACAGAACCATCTACACTCAACCCGCGGTCATGGTCACGGGCTATGCCTGTTACCGGATCTTCGAAGAAATGTGCAAGGAAGTCGGTGTTCATCCGAATGTCTGTTTTCTTGCCGGTCACAGCCTGGGCGAGTACACAGCGCTCCTCGTCTCAAGGGCAATGGATTTCAGAACCTGTGCGGATCTGGTCAACAAAAGGGCCTCCTTCATCACGGAGTTCAGTGATGCCTACCCTCACGCAGCCCTGATGGCGGTCGTGAACAAAGGAGGCGAACTCGAAAAGAGCAAGATAGAAAGCCTGACGAAGGAGGCGCAGGTCTATGTCGCCCTGAACAATACCAGGAATCAGCTGGTCGTCGGAGGCTTCAAAAAGAACTTGGAGGAACTCTCCAAGACGCTGAAAAAGGAAAATCTATTCTCCACCATTCTCAAGGTAGAAGGCCCTTTCCATACTCCCTTGATGAAACCTGCCGCGGACCGATTCAAAAAGGAGCTTGCGGCAAGCCAGATTTACATTGCCGCCAAGCCGGTGCTTGCCAACGTCTCTGCGGAGGCGATCGTTGACCCCCTTCATATTCGAAAAGAGCTCTATGAACAGATATTCACCTGTGTGGACTGGCGCCGTGGGGTCGAAAGAATGGTTGAAAATGGCGCTGACCTTTTCATTGAGATTGGGCCCAAGAAGGTCTTAAGTGGCATGATCAAGAGTATCTCCCCCGATGTCCCTACGCTCAACGTCGAAGATGTTGAATCACTGGAGATTACAATAAGGGAACTGGGAGCCCAGCAAGAAGGGTAAGGGATGGAATGATGGAAGACTGGAATGCCGGAGTCAACTGCTGTCGGCTGAAGCCGACAGCTTGAGGGACAAAGGCACAGAGTAGCAAAGGGGCAAAGTCATGTCACTCTCTGCGTTGTTCTCCGCTATGTGCCTATGTGCCTTTGCAACTTTGTGCCTGCATCGTGGTGAAAAAACCAAACTGAAGTCTTCGCCTAAAGGCGAGGGTTTTTCTCCCATTCCCCGAAGAGGACAATGAGTTAATGGGGGAAAGCGCTAACAAGGTCATCATCACGGACGTGACTCTGAGGGAGTACGGGCAGAACGTTCCCCCTCAATTCCTTCCCGTTTTTTCGCCGCAAATAAGAATCGAGATCGCTCAAAGGCTTATCCGCTTAGGTTTCAAAGGGATTGAAGTCTTCTCCTGCGTTCATCCCCGCGTCGCCCCAGCCATGAGCAAAGAGGCGATCCAAGAGATCGCCAAGGCCATCGGCAACGTCGAAAACTGCGATATCATCACCCTCATTCCCAATAAAGCAGGCTACAAGAACTTTCTTGACTTCGGTCTTGGTCCTGACGGCTGCAACCACACCATAGGTTTCTTCTTCTCTGCTCTTGAAGCCCACAACGTGCTCAATCTCGGAAGGTCGATCAAAGAGACAGTTGGGGAGTATAAAGGTATTGCCAGGGATGCCATCTCAAAAGGCATAAGGCTCTTTGCTTACATCTCAGCCGCATTCGGATTCAGAGAACCTGAAAGAGGCCATCTCCTCAGAGCGAAGAGCGGGGACATTGCGGGCTACCTGGATCTTCTCTTTGACCTCGGCGCATCTGTCGTGACCCTGTCTGACCTCCAGGGAGTTGCGGATCAGGAATACACGCGGAAACTTCTTGAAGATGTCCTGAACCTCCGAAAAGGAAAGGACATCGGAAACATCGGATATCATCCCCACCATGAGTCCGGTCACAAGGCAGTAGTGAACAGCATGGCGGCCCATGAAACCGGCATCAGGCGCTTCGATGCTTCTCTTGGGGGAACCGGGGGTTGTGTGACAGGCGCTCCGGGAAATCAGCCGACTGAAGCACTGGTCAGATTTTTCGAGGAGAAAGGAATTCAAACCGGGCTGAAACAGGATGATGTCTCGGCCCTGGCAGAGTTTATTGAAAAGGAGCTTTATCGCAAAATTACACTCTCAGAAGAAAAGCCTCGATGAAAGCCATTCTGGCAGGCTGTTCCACAATTCCAATTTTTTCACGATTTTCTTTTGAGCAGTCCCGGCGGAACAACGGCCTTTTGCGGCCATCCTTCCGGCACGAGCTGTTCCGGCTTCTCTTTCAGCTTGGCCTTTAGTCCTGTAAGCCCTGCCCTCTTGAACTCCTCTCTCGGCTCCTTAGGAACCCTGCCGTTGAGAATCGCCTCTGACCGAAGCCGCCGGCCGATGGTCCTTTCCATGAGGGTTCCCAGCTCCAGGATCCGGTCCACGTTGACCCCGCAAAGATCGATACCCATCTCATCCAGCATCACGCACATGTCTTCAAAAGTAGCCAGGCCGACCACATTGGGATCCTTATAGTAGTAGGAACCGGTGCCCGGCACAGGCACCCGGTCCAGAAAATTGGCCGGCTGACCGCCCAGTCCGCCCAGCGTCCCTTCAAAGATGTCTATCCCTGCCTGGAGAGCTGCGAGAACATTGGCAAGCCCCCAGCCTCGGGTGACATGGAAATGGCCGATGTGAAGATCCGTATTAGGAATCTCGTCCAGGATCATGGAGTAATAGCGGTAAACCTGATTCGGAGGAGCTGATCCGTCGTGGTCCGCGTGCTCAATGTCATCCGCCCCGATGCTCAACCACCGTTTCGTGAACTCCACGGCATCTTCGAACCGGGTCGGCCCGGAAATGGGACTTCCCCAGATGGTGCTGACGGTCCCGCACATCTTGATGCCCGCATCCTTGCATTTCTTGATGCATCTTTCCGCTTCCTTCCAGTACTCGGGCAGGGTGGTGCCGCTGTTTGCGAAATGGTGCTGCTCGTCGGTCGAGACCATCATGAGGACACGGTCAGGGCCGATTCCTTGCTGTTTCAGCCTGATGGCCTTGTCCACGCCAGGCTCGCGAATAGTCACCGCCGTCCATTCAATGTCCTCCGGCTTGATGCCTTTGCCGGCAAGTCTCTTGATGAAAAATTCGTCCCGCACCCCTTTGAGCACTTCTTCCGCGTCCTTGAACTGGGGCATGATCCTTGGGTTGCCGAGATTGGTGGCTTCAAGTCTCTTGACCCCTGCCAGGGCAAGCTCTTGCAAGTAGTAGATCTTTGCCTCCGTGGGGATCCAGCTCTCTTCGTGCTGGAATCCGTCACGTACCGTGATATCTCCGAGTCTCACCTTCCTCGGCATCCGGGGATGGACCTTGAACAAATCATGTTCGCTCATTTCGCCTCTCCTTCAAGAAGATATTTTAGATTTTTGATTTCCGATTTTTGATTTCGCAGATTGCAGTTCCTAAATATAAAATCGCAAATCTAAAATCAAAAATTCTTTATCCCTTTATGGATCTCGGCAGCAGCATCTGGTGCTGCGGACAGATCGTATTCGGGTTCTGATAACAACTTCTGGCAAAGGCCACGAAGTAATCCCTTACCTTTTTCATGGGCACGATCTCGTCCACAAGCCCCGCCTTTGCGCAGTAGATGGGCCTGGACTGATCATAGTACTGTTTGACAAGAGCATTCATTGTCTCGATCACCGGCTCAAGAGGCTTTCCCGAGTCCTTCTCCTTGACGAGGCGACGTGCGAAAGAAGCGACCGCAGCGGTTTCCCCGTGCATGACGTAAATCTCGGTTGTCCCTACCCCCAGGGTGAAGGCGTTGTTCCGGGTTGCCTGCGGCCCGCCCATGATATAGTGGGCGGCAGCGGTCCCTTT
>Ga0209253_10002052_pt1 | contig 17764 bp, 16 predicted proteins | sample FrelakmetBRP12BR_FD_187145 | JGI IMG/M metagenome (GOLD analysis project Ga0209253, IMG submission 187145) | Freshwater lake sediment microbial communities from the University of Notre Dame, USA, for methane emissions studies - BRP12 BR (SPAdes)... | ecosystem: Environmental > Aquatic >... | reverse complement strand
TCATCGAAGGCGAGCCGTTCGCAACGAGTGCGAGCATCGGTGTGGCGGTCTGTCCGGAGCACGGTAGCGAGGACCGTCTCCTCTTGCGCGCCGCAGATCGGGCCATGCGCGAAGCCAAGCGCCGTGGCGGCGACCAGGTGAAGGTGTATTCACCCGCAATGGAGCGCACGCCGCTCGCCGATTCGGAGCTCGAGCGCGATCTGCGAGCGGCGGTGCAGCGCGACGAGTTCGAGGTGCATTACCAGCCGATCCACGATCTCGCGACGGGCTGCGTCGATTCTCTCGAAGCGCTGGTGCGGTGGCGGCACCCCGTGCTCGGACTGCTCGGACCCGCGCGCTTCATACACATGGCGGAGGAGACCCGGCTCGTGGCGGCCGTGGGTCGGCGGGTTCTCGAAGCGTCCTGCGCGCAACTGAAGCGGTGGCGTGCAGCGGGCTTTCACGAGCTGCGCGTCTCCGTGAACCTCTCGGCGCAGGACTTCGAGCGCGCCGATTTCGTGGAACTGGTCACGGACACGCTCTGGCGCCACTCGCTGCCGCCGGATGCGCTCGAGATCGAGGTCACCGAACACAGCCTGCTCGGTGCCGGCGACGCCGCCTCACGCGCAGCCGAGCTGCGACGTCACGGCGTGCGGCTGTCGATCGATGACTTCGGCACCAAATACTCGTCGCTCGCCTACCTGCAGCGGCTGCCGGTCTCGACCATCAAGGTGGACCGCGCGTTCGTGCGCGACGTGGGTTATTCGCACGCCAGCGATTCGATCGTCCAGGCACTGATCGGCATCGCACGCGCGATGGGACTGCGCCTCGTGGCAGAGGGCGTCGAGGAGATCGAGCAGGTGCGCTGCCTGCGGCATCTGGGCTGTCACCTGATGCAAGGCTTCCTCTTCAGTCGTCCGCTGCCGGCCGACGACATCGCACACTATCTCGCGCGCGCGCACCGCGCCGGCTGAAGTCCGTGGCGTTCGGCGCCGTGCCAACCGCGGTCATGCCCAGGCCATGAGCCCCAGCTCGAAGGGGTGGGTGAGCAGTTCGTGGCGGGGATAGGCACGGATCCGGTACTCGAGCTTGCCGCAGAGCTCCGGCTCGAGCTCGAGCACGAAGCGATGTTCCCCGGCCTCGGTCTTCGTGCCGTCGAACACCAGCGACAGGCGGGTCTTCTCGCCATGCGGCCCTTCGCCGAGCATGCGGTTCAGCAACAGCTCGACCGCGACGTCCTGGGGATTGAGACCGCCGAGCGCGATCGCCACCTCGACCCGCACCGACTCGCCGAACCGGATCGTGCGCCGCGGCACGTCTGCGCGCCGGAGCTGTACGGCGGGCCAGCACATGCGCACGTGCGCCTTCCACGCCGCGATCTCTTGTGCGCGCGCGAAGCCGTTTTCCGAATAGCGCCGACCCTGATGCGAGGCGGTCAAGTAGAAGTTGCGGAGATACTCGCTCACCATGCGCGTGGAGCTGAAGCGCGGCAGGATGGTCGCGATCGACCGCTTCGCCATGCGCACCCAGGCGACCGAGTGGCCGAGATTGCCGCGATCGTAATAGGTGGGGATCACCTGGTCCTGCAGGATCTCGTAGAGCGTGCGCGCCTCTTCCCGATTGCGGCGATACTCGTCGGTGACGTCGGCGACCGGCTTGATTGCCCAGCCGTTGTCGCCGGTGTAGCCCTCGTCCCACCACCCGTCGAGCACCGAAAGGTTGATGACGCCGTTGATGCCGGCCTTCATCCCCGAGGTGCCCGACGCCTCGAGCGGATACACGGGGTTGTTGAGCCACACGTCGACGCCCGATACGAGGCGCCGCGCGAGCCGCAGGTCATAGCCCTCGACGAGCAGGATCTTGCCCTCGAACTCAGGCATCTTGGAAACTTCCGCGATGTGGCGGATGAGATCCTGGCCGGGGCGGTCCGCGGGATGCGCCTTGCCGGTAAACATGAACACCACCGGCCGCTCCGCGTCATTGCACAGCTGCTTCAACAACTCGAGGTTGTCGAACAGCAGCGTTGCCCGCTTGTAGGTCGCGAAGCGCCGCCCGAAACCGATCGTGAGCAGGTTCGGATTGCGGGGATCGATGAGGCGGAACAACCGGTCGAGGTGCGCCTGGCTCCCCTGGTTGCGAAAGTGCGCCTCACGCAGCCGGTAGCGCACCAGATGCAGCATCTGCGACTTGAGATACTGGTGCGCGCTCCAGAAGATATGGTCGGGAAGATCGAGAATCTGGTCCCACATCGAGGCGTCGCCGGCGCGCTGGCTCCAGCCGAAGCCAAGGAAACGATCGAAGATGTCCACCCACTCGGGCGCCAGGAACGTCGGCACGTGGACGCCATTGGTGACGTAGCCGACGGGATTCTCGCTGGCCGGCACCTGCGGCCACAGCTCCGCGAGCAGCTTCGACGAGACGCCGCCGTGAATGCGGGAGACGCCGTTGTGGAACCGCGATCCGCGCACAGCAAGCGCGGTCATGTTGAAGTCGTTCGAACCCGCCGTGCGGCCGAGCGCGAAGAGGGCCTCGGGGCTCATGCCCGACTCGCGGCAGAAGTCGGCGAAATACTCCCGGATCTGGTGTTCGGCAAATTGATCGTGCCCGGCGGGCACGGCCGTATGCGTGGTGAATACCGTATTCACGGCAACCGCCTCGAGCGCGGTGTTGAAGTCGAGGCCCAGCTTCATTTTCTGGCGGATGCGCTCGAGGATCAGGAATGCGGCGTGGCCTTCGTTGATGTGCCACACGGTCGGCTTCACGCCGACTTCGGCGAGCGCGCGCGCACCCCCCACCCCGAGCAGGATCTCCTGCTCGATGCGCCTGACGCGGTCGCCGCCGTACAGCCGGTGCGTGATGTCGCGGTCGTGATCGGCGTTGTCCGCGATCTCGGTGTCCAGCAGGAACAGGAGCACGTGCCCCACGCGGACCTGCCACACTCTGGCGAAGACGTCGCGGCCGGGCAGCCGCACCGACACCTTCATGTCCGAGCCGTCGTCGCGCAGCACGGGCGCGACCGGCAGATCGGAAAAGTCGGAGTCGGAGTGAATCGCGTTCTGGTTCCCGTCCTTGTCGATCGTCTGGTGGAAGTAGCCCTGACGGTAGAGCAGGCCCACGCCCACGAACGGCATGCGCATGTCGCTAGCGGCCTTGCAGTGATCGCCGGCGAGAATGCCGAGGCCCCCGGAGTAGATGGGCAGGCTCTCGTGGAAGCCGAACTCGAAGCAGAAGTACGCAACGAGATCGGACTGGCGCAGCCACTCGGAACCGTCGCGGCGAAGCGGCTCGGAATGGTAGGTGTCGTAGGAGGAAAGGACGCGGTTGTAGTTGTTGAGGAAGAGCTGGTCATCGGCCGCGTCGAGGAGGCGCCGTTCGTCGACACAGTTGAGGAAGGCCTTCGGGCTGTGACTGACCTCTTCCCAGAGCTGCGGGTGCAGCCGCTTGAAGAGCTCGCGCGTCGGGCGGTCCCAGCTGTACCAGAGGTTGTTGGCGAGTTCCTCGAGCCGGGCGAGGCGGCGCGGGATTTTCGGCGAGACTTCGAGGAGGTAACTGGTGCCCGGTGTTTTCATTTTCGTTCCCATGCGCGCGCGCCGCGAGCGATCCGCTCGCGCAGCGCCTGGCGCGAGCGCAAGATTCTAGGGAATGTCGGAACGACGGGAAACACCTTGTTGCGGATCGGGCCCTTACCGCAGCGCCCAGGCTTGACAAATGCGCAACGGCCACCGGCTCCCCGCAGCCGGTGCCGCGAGCGCGGATCGGGCGCGAAAGCCGGCGGGCGACGCGTCCCGGGGCGGCGTCATTGCTCCGCGCCCGCTGCCACCCCCGATGTCCGCTCGCGCACAATCGACATCGACACGGATCGAACCGGCCCGGATGCACGCCCTCCACGAGCGCACCATGGCAGGGACCGAGGCACCACCGCCGTGCGGATTTTGCGAGGCCTGTCGTGACGCTCGAGGTCATCAAGCATCCCCCGCCGCGCCGCCCTCCCAACCTTGCCGACTACGAGGCGTCCCGTGACGCCTTCAGCTGGGACTCGGCACGAAACGAGCTCGGCCGCGGTTTGGGGCGGGGCATCAACATCGCCCACGTCGCAGTGGACCGCCATGCGGCCGGCGCCCGACGGGACAAGATCGCGATCCGCTGGCTCGGTCGCGCAGGCGCGGCTCGGGACCTGAGTTTCGCCGAACTCGCCGCACAGTCGAACCGTTTCGCGAACGTGCTCGCGTCGCTCGGTGTGCGGCCCGGCGACGCGGTGTTCGCGGTCACCGGCCGCATCCCCGAGCTCTACATTGGCGCGCTCGGCACGTGGAAGGCGAGAGCGGTCTTCTGTACGCTCTTCTCGGCCTTCGGACCCGAGCCGATTCGCGCCCGCCTCGCCATCGGCAACGCCAGAGTCCTCGTGACCACGGCCGAGCTGTACCGGAAGAAAATCGCGGCAATCCGCGCCGACCTGCCGGGGCTGGAGCACGTGCTCGTCGTCGGCGATGGCGCGGAGCACATCGCTGGCGCGAAGCCGCTAGACGCGCTTCTCGCGTGGGCGGACGAATCGTGGACTATTCCGCCAACGGACGCTGAGGACCTCGCGCTATTGCACTTCACGAGCGGCACCACCGGACCGCCGAAGGGTGCCATGCATGTCCACGATGCGGTAGTTGCGCATCATGTCACCGGCAAGCTCGCACTCGACCTGCAGGAGGACGACGTCTACTGGTGCACGGCCGATCCCGGCTGGGTCACCGGCACGTCCTACGGCATCATCGCCCCGCTCACCAACGGCGTGACGTCGATCGTCGACGAAGCGGACTTCGACGCCGTGCGCTGGTACGAGATTCTCGAGCGAGAGCGCGTGACCGTCTGGTACACCGCGCCCACCGCCATCCGCATGATGATGAAGGCGGGCCTCGCTCTCGCCAAGGCGCGCTCGTTCCCGCGCCTTCGCTTCCTCGCTTCGGTGGGCGAGCCGCTCAACCCCGAAGCCGTGCGTTGGGGCGTGGCAGCACTGGGATTGCCCTTCCACGACAATTGGTGGCAGACCGAGACCGGCGGCATCATGGTGGCGAACTTCGCTGCACTCGACATCCGTCCGGGCTCGATGGGCAAACCGCTCCCCGGTATCGACGCAGCGATCGTGGACGTCACCACGCAGGGCGTGGTTCGCCTCATCGAGGAACCCGGGGTGCAGGGCGAGCTTGCCATCCGCACGCCGTGGCCCTCCATGTTCCGCGGCTACCTCGGTGCCCCGGAGAGGTATGCGAAATGCTTCGCCGACGGATGGTATCTCTCCGGCGATCTCGCGAGGCGTGACGCAGACGGCTACTTCTGGTTCGTCGGGCGCATGGACGATGTCATCAAGACCTCCGGCCATATCGTGGGTCCCTTCGAAGTCGAGAGCGTGCTCATGGAGCATCCGGCAGTCGCGGAGGCGGGCGTCATCGGCAAGCCCGATGCGCTCGCCGGCGAAGTCGTGAAGGCGTTCGTGGCGGTGAAGACCGGCGTCGAGCCCAGCGAGGCGCTGAAGCGATCGGTGCTCGCGCACGCGAGAACACGCCTGGGCGCGGCCGTCTCGCCGAAGGAGATCGAGTTCCAGTCCAGCCTGCCGAAGACGCGGAGCGGCAAGATCATGCGGCGGCTTCTCAAGGCACGCGAGCTCGGGTTGCCCGAAGGCGACCTGTCGACGTTGGAGTAGAGAGAAGATCGCCGCCGCCCCGTGGCGATTTGCCTGAGATCGGGGAGCACGAGAAGGCGTGCCCGCTCGTAGCGGGCAGCCTAGCCACCCGTAACCCAGGAGGGGTCGCTCGCCGCAGCGCGGTGAACATCGTGGACAATGGCGCAAGTAGCCGCGCCCGCGAGCCGGGATTCCGGCACGCAGGAGCGTGGGAGGCTCGCCAAGTGCTGCTAAACGCTCGAGCCGGCGCCAGCAACGCTGACGCCGGCGCGGGGACTACGCACGAGCGCGGATGCGGCGAAGGAGGTTCGGATGGAGTACGAAGAGATTAGGTCGAAGGTTGTTGGAATTCTCGCGACCATCGCGCCGGAGATATCGCCGGCGGCGCTCGCGCCCGACAAGAGCCTGCGCGACCAACTGGACATGGATTCGGTCGATGTCCTGAACTTCGTCGCCGGTCTGACGAAGACGTTCGGCATCGAAATCCCCGAGAACGACTTCCGTCACGTCTTCACGATCGATCATTGCGTCGCGTACATTGCGGCGCGGACGAAGAAGTAATGGGGTCAGTGACCCTCTTCCCGGGGTCAGCGTGTCGTCGAAGATGATCGCGCTGCGCGGGCGGCGCGAACTGCCATTCACCGTTCGAGCGCCCGCTTCCGGGCGCCAGGAGGAAATGATGTCGAAGTATGCGTTCGGAAAAATCGTGTCGCTGTCGTTCGACGAAGCGTGCAGGCGCGTGACCGAGGAGCTCGCGAAGGAGGGCTTCGGCGTGCTCACCGAGATCGACGTGGCGGCGACCCTGAAGAAGAAAATCGACAAGACCATCCCGCCCTACAAGATCCTTGGCGCCTGCAATCCCGGCTTTGCATCGCAGGCGATCGAGGCGGAGCCACAGATCGGTGCGCTGCTCCCCTGCAACGTGGTCGTGCGCCAGGACAGCACCGCGAAGACCTACGTCGAGTGCATGGACCCGATCGCGGTGATGGATCTCGTCGGCCGCGCCGAAGTGCAGCCGCTCGCGCGCGAGGTGCGGGGCCGGTTGGAGCGCGTGCTGGCTGCGCTTTAAGGTGCAGGCGGCGGCCGTGGAGGTGCTTCGCACCCAGGACGCGCGATTCGCGAGGCTGCCGGAATTCTCGTTCGCGCCGCACTTCGTCGAAGGCCTTCCCGACGCCGACCGCGGCGCGCCCGCGACTTCTGGCGCAACGAGTGGCCCGGACAGCGCTTCATGGCCATCGGCGCCAAAGACCCGGTGCTCGGCCTGCCCGTCATGCGAGCGTTGCGGAAGGTGCTCCGCGGTTGCCCCGAACCTCACGTGGCCGAGGACGGCGGCCATTTACTCCAGGAATGAGGCGACGCTGGCGCCCATCGCGCGCTCGACACGTTCGCCCGCTTGAGGCGAGCCAGGAAGGCGCTACTTGTAGTGCCCGTACGCGTGCCCTGGAGGGATCTTCTTCAGCTTCGGGCCGCGCGGATCGCGGTCGAGGTAGATCACCTCGCGCGCGCCGCCCTGCGGTTTTGGTTTTTCGGTCATATTGGCGCCGATGACCGCACCAGCCCCGCCTCCCACGGCTGCGCCGATGACGGCGCCTGTGCCCCCGCCGACGGCGCTGCCCACGGCGGCACCCGAGGCACCGCCGACAGCGCCCCCGATTGCGGCGCCGGTCTTTGCGTTGCCCTTGGCGCCGAGCGCACCCCCTGTGGCGCCGCCGACCGCGCCGCCGAGTACGGCGCCCGTGGAGCCGCCGACGGCCTGTCCCACCGCCGCACCCGCGCCGGCCCCCACCGCTCCCCCGACACCGGTGCCGAGGTCACTCGCGTGGGCTGATGCAGCTGTCACGACAGCTGCTGCGACAAGGGCATGTAGCGTCCGCATGGGGAACTCCTGTGCACGAAGATGGAACCGGATTTTGCGGCTTCGCCGACACGGCGCGAGCGCTCGTCGCCGATTGCCGCCAACAAGATCACGTCCTGTGCCTACTACGCATGCGGTTGGGACGTGCCGATACGCGTCGACTTGCGAAGCCACGCACACGGGTTCTCGCGTGTAGCAAAGCACGATCATGCACCGCTATCATCGGCGGCATGACCCTGACGGAACTGCGCTACATCGTCGCCGTTGCGCGAGAACGGCACTTCGGCCGCGCGGCCGAGGCCTGCTTCGTGAGCCAGCCGACGCTGTCGGTCGCAGTGAAAAAGCTCGAGGACGAGCTCGGCGTAACACTCTTCGAGCGTGGTGTGGGCGAGGTCGCGATCACGCCCGTCGGCGAACGGGTGGTCGAGCAGGCGCAGCGGGTGCTCGAGCAGGCGGCCGAGATCAAGGCAATCGCGAAGCAGGGGATGGATCCGCTGTCCGGCCCGCTCAAGGTCGGCGTGATCTTCACCATAGGGCCCTACCTGCTTCCCAAGCTGGTCCCGCTGCTGCATAAGCGGGTGCCGCAAATGCCGCTGCTCATCGAGGAAAACTATACGGCGAGCCTCAACGAGAGACTCAAGCGCGGCGAGATCGACATCGCGATCGTCGCACTGCCCTTCGAAGAACCGGGGATCGTGACGCAGACGGTCTACGACGAACCATTCGTCGTTGCCGTGCCGAGGGAACACACGTGGGCGGGGCGCCGGACGATCCGCGCCGAGGATCTCGCGAAGGAAAGCCTGCTCTTGCTCGGCACGGGGCATTGCTTCCGCGACCAGGTTCTGAACGCCTGCCCCTCGCTCAACCGCTCGAGCGCAACGCTCGGAACCATTCAGAAGACCGTGGCAGGCTCCTCGCTCGAGACGATCCGTCTGATGGTTGCCTCCGGCCTCGGCGTCACGGTGCTGCCCGCGTCTGCGGTGCCGCCTAGACAGCGCGCGCGCGACCTCCTCGTCTACATCCCGTTCACGAAGCCGGCCCCGGACCGCCGCGTTGTACTCGGGTGGCGCAAGAGCTTTCCGCGCACCGCGGCGATCGAAGCGTTGCGGCGGGCGATCCTCGATGCCGACGTTCCGGGCGTGACGCCGGTGGACCGCCCCCCAATCCAGTCGCGATAGCGCGCGATTATGGACAGGGCCGCTGCAAGAGTTAACCGCCGGTTGCTGCGGCGTCCGCGCTCACCACCGGCATGCCATTGCTCTCGGGCGCGCGCTACACTCCCCTGTCCCCTGCCGCGCCCGCACGGGCGCCGGACCGGTTCTCAAAAGCCCGAAAGGAGAGGCGCCATGACCGACTCGGTCAAGTATCTGCTCGACGAATCCCGCATCCCGAAACACTGGTACAACCTGCAGGCCGATCTGCCCAAGGCGCTGCCGCCAGTGCTCCATCCCGGCACGCACCAGCCTGTGGGGCCGGACGATCTCGCGCCGCTCTTTCCCATGGACCTCATCCTGCAGGAGGTCACCACCGAGCGCGAGGTCCCGATTCCCGAGCCGGTGCGCGAGGTATACCGGCAGTGGCGCGTCACGCCCCTCTACCGCGCCCGGCGGCTCGAGAAGGCGCTTCAGACGCCAGCACGCATCTACTACAAGTACGAAGGCGTCTCGCCGGCGGGTAGCCACAAGCCGAACACGGCCGTGGCGCAGGCGTTCTACAACCGGCAGGCAGGCGTCAAGAAGCTCGCCACCGAGACCGGCGCAGGCCAATGGGGTTCGTCGCTCGCGTACGCGGGTGCGCTGTTCGGGCTCGAGGTGCAGGTCTTCATGGTGCGCGTGTCTTACAACCAGAAGCCCTACCGCCGCGCGCTGATGGAGACCTACGGCGCGAAGTGCATCGCCTCGCCCTCGTCCGAAACACAGTCGGGAAAAGCGATCCTCGCCCAGCGCGCCGATCATCCCGGCTCGCTCGGCATCGCGATCTCGGAGGCCGTCGAAGTGGCTGCGCAGCGGGACGACACCAAGTACGCGCTCGGCTCCGTGCTCAACCACGTCCTGCTGCACCAGACCGTCGTCGGTCAGGAGGCGATGGCGCAGATGGAGCTCGCAAACGACTACCCGGACGTCATCGTCGGGTGCACCGGTGGCGGGTCCAACTTCGCCGGGATCGTGTTCCCGTTCCTGGGTGCGCAGCTGCGCGGCGGCAAGAAGGTGCGGATCGTCGCCGTCGAGCCCTCTGCCTGCCCGAGCCTCACACGCGGCAAGTACGCCTACGACTTCGGCGACACGGGCCACCTGACGCCGCTCGCGAAGATGTACACGCTTGGCTCGACGTTCACGCCGCCGGGCTTCCACGCCGGGGGCCTGCGTTATCACGGCATGGCGCCGATGGTGAGCCACGTGAAGGCGCTCGGGCTCATCGAGGCGGTGGCGTATCACCAGACGCAGTGCTTCGACGCTGGCGTGTTGTTCGCCCGCAACGAAGGCATCCTGCCGGCGCCGGAAGCAAACCACGCCGTAAAGGGGGCGATCGACGAGGCGCTCAAGTGCAAGGAGGAAGGCGTCTCGCGCGCGATCCTCTTCAACCTCTGCGGCCACGGCCACTTCGACATGCAGGCGTACATGGACTATTTCGCCGGCAAGCTGGTGGACCAGGAATATGACGAGGGCGAGCTGGCTATGGCGCTCGCAGGGCTGCCGAGTGTCAAAGAGGCGGCTTGAGCGAGCGTCCCTGAATCGGGGCAGCCCCAAGCGGCCCGACGGACTGATCCTCTCGCACTCGTCGCCGGCGCAGGGACTGAGCGCGACCGCCCCTGAGCGCGAAGCAGGCCGCAGGCCCCATGATATGCAGTGCCGGCCCTTCGGGAGATAGCTTTGGCACGCCATCACCTTCGCATCGGCGCCGGCGCCGGGTTCCAGGGCGACCGGCTCGAGCCGGCCGTCGTGCTCGCTGCACAGGGGGAACTCGACTTCCTCGTGCTCGAATGCCTCGCCGAGCGCACCATCGCGAACGCGCAGATGCGCAGGCTGAAGGATCCGAGCACCGGCTACGATCCGCTGCTCGAGACTCGAATGGAAGCGCTACTGCCGATCATCGCGCGCAACCGTACTCGGATTGTCACCAACATGGGCGCCGCAAACCCGCGCGGTGCCGGGCGCAAGATTGCGGAGATCGCGCGTCGTCTTGGTCTCAAGCTGCGCGTCGCCGTGGTGACCGGCGACGACGTGGCCGGACGCATTCGGCCGGACATGGCGACGATCGAATCGGGCCGGCCGTTGCGCGACTACGGCACCATCGTCTCGGCGAATGCCTACCTTGGTGCAGACGCGCTGCTGCCCGCGTTCGGCCGCGCGGCGGACGTGATCGTCACCGGTCGCGTCGCCGACTCCTCGCTCTTCCTCGCCCCGATGATCGCCGAGTTCGGATGGGGGCTCGACGACTGGGATCACCTCGCGCGGGGTGCCCTCCTCGGCCATCTGCTCGAATGCGCCGGCCAGGTCACGGGCGGCTACTTCGCCGACCCCGGCGTAAAGGACGTCCCGGACCTCGCCCACCTGGGCTTCCCGTTCGCCGACGTGGATTCCGAAGGCTTCGGCGTGATCTCGAAGGTGCCCGGAACCGGCGGCGCCGTGAATCCGCGTACCGTGCGCGAGCAACTCCTCTACGAGGTCACGGATCCGACCGGCTACATCACGCCCGACGTCATCGTCGACTTTCGCGGCGTGCGCATCGCGGAGGTCGGCAAGGACCGCGTGGCGGTATTCGGTGCGACCGGCAGCCCGCGTACGCAGACGCTGAAGGTGAGCGTTGGTTATCACGCCGGCTGGATCGGTGAAGGTGAGATCTCGTATGCGGGCCCGCGCGCGCGGAGCCGCGCCAGTCTTGCCGCGGAAGTCTTGCGCGAACGGCTCGGGCCGGACATCGCATCGCTGCGCATCGATCTCATCGGCATCGACTCGTCGCACCGCGAGGACTTCGGGCATCCGCACGATCCGTATGAGGTGCGGCTGCGCGTCGCCGGGCGCACGGAGACGCGCGATCACGCCGAGCGCATCGGCTGGGAAGTCGAAGCGCTTGCGACCAACGGGCCCGCCGGCGGCGGCGGCTTCCGCAGGCTCGTCAACGATCGCATCGGCATCGTGTCGACCTTGATTCCCCGCGACGAGGTTCTCACCGCGGTCGCAGGGGTGGAGGTGAAGCGTGAAGCGAAAGCTCGCTGAAATCGCGCACTGCCGCGCGGGTGACAAGGGCGACACGCTGACGCTGTCGCTGTTCCCGCTCGAAGACGAAAACTATCCTTTGCTCGCTGAGCGGGTCACGGCCGACGCGGTGAAGAAGCATCTCGCCCATCTCGTGCGCGGCGACGTCCGACGCTACGAGCTGCCGAACCTCTCCGCATTGCAGTTCGTATGCGAGGGGGCGCTCGACACCGGGGTCACGACCTCGCTCGCCCTCGATGCGCATGGGAAGACATTGTCGTATGCGCTGCTCGCCATGGAGATTTGATGGCGAGGGCGGTAATGGAGGTTCGGTTTACGCGCCCGTTGTCCCTGGCGATGGGGGGGACGCACATTCCGGATCCGTCACGCTCGTCCTTCGGCCTCGCGCAGCGAGCCCGCGTTCGATCAGACCGCGCCCTATCCGCCGCCCGCAGCCGCCGCACCGGCTTTGTCTGCCTTGCACACCGTCACCGGGCACGGATACCGGTAGTAGAGCTCGTTGAGATACGCCGCCACGTCGTCGATCTCTTCCGGCGTCCAGGTCCCGCCCGCCTCGGTCGTCCAACGGACGACTTGCGCGCGCACGCCAGCGAAATCCTGCGCCTTGCGCGCCTGGCGGACGTGGACGCCCATCGAGTGGCACCCGATGCAGCGGGTCTCGTAGATCGCCTTGCCTCGGGCAAGGTCCTGCGCGCGCGCGGGCGACAGGGCGAGCAGGGCGATGGCGGCGAGGCCGATCAGGATGCGATTCAACAGCACGTTTGGGGGTCTCCTCAGGTCGGTCGTCGTTCGGTTTCGGACCGGCCAACTATAGACGAACGCGGTCACCGTCCGAAAGGCTGACGGCCGCTTCGGGCGGCGGGCTCGCGCCCGCAGGTCGCGCGGGCCGCATCAAGACCGCGAGCCCAAGGCAGGTGAACCAGGTGATGAATCCGGCGAAGACGATGTCGGAGAAGAAATGTCCACCCTGCGCCATCCGCATGAGGCCGATCACGCTGCCGGCGACGAGGCCCGCGACGATCCAAGCGCGGCGACGCCGCGGGAAAACGAACCCGAGCGCGACGAGATAGAACCCGGTCGCGGCGTGCCCGCTCGTGAAAGCGCAGTTGGTGCTGCACTGATCGCTAGGGACGAGCGCGGGCGTGAAGCGCTTGTCGCCGCCGAGTTCGACCACCTGCGCCGGCCGCGCGCGGCCCCAATGCTCCTTGAAGGCGCCGACGATAATGCCGGGTCCGAGTGCGAGCGCGAGCGCGAGATACGCCACTTGGCGGCGCCATCTTGCCCAAGGCGCGGATTTGCGGACGCTCGCGGCGAGCGTGTAGATGAGCATCACACCGAAACTCACGCGCGGCAGGTCGTGGAGGGCCTGATGCAGGACGGGCACCGCAGGAATGTAATTTATGGGAAACCGGCCATCGCGCATGAAAACCGCCGCGACGGCGATATCGATCTGGGGCCAGACGGTGAACAGAAATGCCGCCGCGAGGCACGCCAGTACGTCGAAACGGAGCAGCAGCTTCACGAGGCGGTGTAGCCCTTGAACCCACCGAGCCGGTAGACGCGGAATACGACCGGCCCGGTGCCGCCCATGTCCACCGCGATCGGCGGCTCGTCCTCGATCGATTCGAAGCGGTCGGCGAGCGCGTCGCGCGGCGTGTTGCGCGTGACGAAGAGAAAGCTCTCGCCGAGTCGGTCCGAGGCGTCGTGGAAAACGCGGAAATGGTCGCTCAAGCGGCGCTCCGGGTTCCATACGGCGAACGCAGCCGGCTTGGCATAGTAGAGCAATTCGGCGGCGACGAGCCGCTCGTCGGTGAGGAGCACGTGTCCAGGCGCTGCGTCGAGCCGGGCGCGCGTCGCGCTACCCAGCTCGCCCCACCCCGTGACACGGTAGAGCGGATTCGATCTGCCCTTCAGCTCCACGCCCGCGGCACGCATCAGATGCGGCAGATGGCTGAACACGATTGCGATCGCGACGTTGACGCCGATCGCCCACGCGAGGAACCGCTTGCGGTCTTCGGAAAGCAGCAGCCCTGCGACGAGCACGCTCCCCGGGACCAGCGCAAAGGCAGCCCAGTTCGCGTTGGACCGCGAGACGAACGCCAGCGCACTGAACAGCGCGAGGGGCGCGAGGAAGAGGACCGCGAGCAGACGAAAGCGCTCGTCAGCGAGCTTGCGCCATCGACTCGCGAGTGTCACCGCGAGACCGATTGCCACCAATGGGCCGAGTACGCCGAGCTGGCTCGCGACGAACAGGCCGAGCTCGCCAAAGCCGAACTTGGGGCGATCGACTTGCGAGATCTCGGCGGTGTGCTTGAGCGTCGGGAAATCGTAGGCTGCGTTCCAAAGCAGATTCGGCAGGAAGACCGCCGCGGCGACCGCGGCCGCAGCGAGATGCTTCGGCGAGAGGAGCAGCCGGCGGCGCGCGGGCGTCACGATCAGGAACACGAGCCAGGCGAGGACCATTACACCCGTCGAGTACTTGCTCATGAGTCCGAGGCCGAAGCTCGCCCCGAGGCCCAGCCAATCGCCCAGGCGGTCGTCGCGGAGCGCGCGGATTGCGAACACGAGCGCCGCCGCGGAGAAGAAGCAAAGCGGTGCGTCGGTGGTGACGAACAGGCTCGAGAACGAGGTCATCGGCAGGGTCGCGTACACGAGGCCCGCCGCAAAACCGACGCGCGCGCCGAACAGCATCGCCCCGGCAACGGCGACGAGCGCCGCGGCGCCCGCCTGCAGCAGCGTGCCGGCGAAGCGCACGCAGGCCTCGCCCTCGCCGCACACCGCGCTCATTGCAGCGATCGCCCAAGCGACCATCGGCGGCTTCGAGTAATAGCCGAACGCCGGATCGCGCGACCACACGACGTACTGCGCCTCGTCCGGATGAAGGTCGATGCCGTTCGTGGCAAGCACCAGCGCACGCCAGGCCACGAGCGCCACCAGAACAGCGGCGAAGGCGGCAAGAGGAGCGCGTGTCTGAGAACCGGGAGCCATCGGCGAGCAGGGGGCGCGCGAGAAGCGCCTTCCGAAGGGCGTGAGAATACCGGCTCGTCTCTCCGGCGACCAGCACACATCGCTCTGGGCGCTTTCGTGTCTTCGTCGTGAAACATCCCGTCGGTGGGCGCCCCGATCGGCGGATCGAGAGGCCGCGAGAGCGGGTGCTAGAATCTTTTGGCCACGATGAACGAAGCTGCCCCGCCCGTTTTGCACGACGCACCGCCGCAGGTCTCGGTAGTGATCCCCGTCTACAACGAGGCGCTGAACCTGCCCGATTTGGTGGCGCGGGTGGGCGGCGCCTTGGCGACGACCGGGCGCAGCTTCGAGCTCATCTGCGTCGACGACGGCTCCCGGGACGAGTCGGCCGACATCCTCGCGGAGCTCGCCGAAACTCGCCCGTGGCTGAAGCCGCTTTACCTGATTCGCAACTATGGCCAGTCGGGCGCGCTGCAGGCCGGCTTCGACCACGCTCGCGGGGATTACGTCGTCACGCTCGACGGCGACCTGCAGAACGATCCCGGCGACATTCCGGCACTGCTCGACCTGCTCGACGGGCGCCCCGACATCGACGCCATCTCGGGCTGGCGCAAGAACCGCCAGGACAAGGCGATCTCGCGCAAGCTGCCCTCGCGGATCGCGAACGGGCTCATCTCGCGCGTCACCGGCGTGCGGCTGCACGACTACGGCTGCGCGCTCAAGGTCTATCGGGCACCCATCATCCGCGACCTGCGGCTTTACGGCGAACTCCACCGCTTCATCCCCGCGCTCGCCGCGGAAGTGGGTGCGCGCGTGATCGAAGTGCCCGTCAACCACTACCCGCGCACGCGCGGCAAATCGAAGTACGGCATCGACCGGACGTTCCGTGTGCTGCTCGATCTGCTCTGGATCCGGTTCACCATGCGCTTCCTGCACCGTCCTCTGCATGCCTTCGGCGGCGTCGGGCTCACACTCGGGTCGGTTGGTTTTGTCATCCTCGCCTATCTCGCATTCGACAAGCTCGCGCTGGGGCACTCGATCGGAAACCGCCCGCTCCTCCTGCTCGGCGTGCTTCTGGTGCTGATCGGCGTGCAGCTCGTCGCCACGGGGCTCATCGGCGAAATCCTCACTCGCATCTGGCACGAGCCCGAAGGGCGCGCGCAGTACGTGCTGCGGCCGTCGCCGCGGCCGCGTCGCCTGCCGGCGGCCTTGCCGGCGCCGAAGAACTGATCCGCTTGCAATGAGCGCAAGCTCGGCATCGCCGCGGTGGCTGCGCGTCGCGCTCGCACTCGCATTGCTGGCGCTCGTTGCATGGTACGCAAACCCGCGCGCGCTTCTCGCGTCGCTGCGGAGTGTCTCCCCGCCCTGGTTCGCGGCTGCACTCGCAGTGGCAGTCGCGTCGAACGTCACCTCGGCGCTGCGCTGGGCGCGCATCGCCCGTGCGCTCGACCTGGTCGCACCCGACCGCGCTCTCGTCGCGTCGTACGCCCGAGGGCTTGCGGCGAACACGGTCCTGCCGGGCGCAGTCCTGGGGGGCGACGTGCTCAGAAGTTACGAGTTGCACCGGCTCGGCAACCCGCTGGCATCGTCCGCGTTCTCGGTGATGCTCGATCGCCTGAGCGGGCTCTGGGTGTTGTGCGCCATGTCGCTCGCAGCCGGTGCATCGCTCGCGCTTGCGGACCTGTTACGGTGGACCCACGCGCCGGTGAGCGCCGAGAAACTTGCCCCCGGGCTTCTGGTGCTGGCTCTGGCAACGGCCCTCCCCTTCTGGAACGTGTCGCCCGAGGCCGTCGGCCGTCTGCCGATGCCGGGCGCCGATTCGCTCGCGTCGAAGTGGGCGAAGGTCCATGGCGCTCTCGCCCGCTTGCGGCCGGCGTGGCCCTCGCTGCTCGCGATCTCCGTGGCGGTGCAGGCGCTGTCGGCGGCAGCACTCTGGCTCTACGGGCGGGCAGCAGGCCTGGAGCTGTCCTTCCTCACCATGCTTGCCGCTGCCGCGCCGATCTTCGTGATGGCGGCGCTGCCGGTGAGCCACGCCGGCTTCGGCACGCGCGAGCTGGCGGCGGTGTTCGTGCTCGGTCTTGCGGGCGTTGCGCCGCAAAGCGCCGCAGCGACCGGCTTGCTATACGGCATCGGCGCGATGATACAAGGGATGCTCGGGGCGCCGCTGTTTCTACAGCCGCGACAGCAAGGATAGAGGCGCCGTTTGTCTGCGTTCCCCTCGTGGGGGGCACCTGCAAGTAGCGCAGCGCAACCGGAAGGGGCCTCGCGGTTCCCCGCTCCGGGTCGGGCGAAGCGCTCGCTGCACACGGCGCATTTCGCCGCGAGCGGCAGCGACGGTTTCGCCCCCGTCGCGACACCGGGCTGGCGTCCATAGACCGGGGTAGCCGCGGTGATCTACACTCTGCGATGTCATGCGGGACTTCAGTTCAGTGGCGCGCCCGGCGTGACGCGCTCGGCCTGTCTGCTCCCGGCGCTGCATTACGACCCCTTCCCTTCCAAGGAGAAAAGCAAAGATGAACAAGTTCGCTCTCACCCTCGGCGCACTCGCCGTCGCAGTCGCCGCGACCGGCTGCAGCCGCGACGCCCTGCTGACCCAGACCGCGCCGGCGGACTGCCGCAACGGAATGCTGGCCGACTGGCACGGCCATAAGACCCTGTACACGCTTGACAAGGACGGCAAGGACCAAAGCAGCTGCAACGAATACTGTGCGACCGTCTGGCCGCCGCTGCGGGCGACGGCGGGCGACAGGCCCATAGCGGGATTCACGACCTTCAAGCGCGCAGACGGCACATACCAGTGGGCATACAACGGAAAGCCCGTCTACACGTTCGCGAAGGACGCCAATACGGGCGACAAGACCGGGGACGCCGTGAGCGGGCCCTATGGAACGTGGACGGCGTTGAAGTGCCCGATGTAAGTCCGCCACGCCGCGCGTGAACAGAAGGCCCGGGCTAACGCGGGCCTTTCTTGTTTCCGCAAAGCAAAACGCCCGCCGAGGGGTTTGGGTTCCTCGGGCGGGCGTTTTGGGGTGGGTAGTGCCTGGCGGTGACCTACTTTCGCGCGGGCTACACCGCACT
>Ga0209253_10002051_pt1 | contig 17770 bp, 15 predicted proteins | sample FrelakmetBRP12BR_FD_187145 | JGI IMG/M metagenome (GOLD analysis project Ga0209253, IMG submission 187145) | Freshwater lake sediment microbial communities from the University of Notre Dame, USA, for methane emissions studies - BRP12 BR (SPAdes)... | ecosystem: Environmental > Aquatic >... | reverse complement strand
CCGCCTCGGAGGGGGACTCCGTTCGTGGCTCGCCGTGCGGTGAACCTGCACGGCTGCGCTTTACCTCACTGCGTCCCCCTCCTGCGGCGACTCCGCCGGACCCTCCCGTTGCGTGCGCCTTCCTGCTTCGTTTCCCCTCCGGGCATTCCGGCAGGAGAGGACATTCCGTGCAGAGCGGGTTGCGGGGTCTGCACACCTCCCGACCGAGGCGGAGGAGGTTGAGGTGGAGCGGCCCGTGGTCTCCGGTTTCCACGTGCGGCTCGAGGAGGAGCGCGGCTTTCGCAAGGGTTGCCGCCGCGGGCACCAGCCCGAGGCGCTTCGTCACCCGCAGGATGTGGGTGTCCACCGGGAAAGCGGGCAGACCGAAGGAGAAGAGGAGCAGGATGTTCGCCGTCTTCACGCCGACCCCGGGGAAAGAGGTGAGATATTCCCGCGCGGCGGGAAGGGACATCCCCCGAAGGAAGTCGAGGGAGTAGACCCCCCTCTCTTCCTTGATCCGCGCCAGCGCCCCGAGGATCGCCTTCGCCTTCGTTTTCGCGAGGCCCCCGACCCGGATCGCCTCCTCGAGCTTCGACGGGCTCGCGGCGGAAAGCGCGGGAAGCGTCGGGAACCGTTTCACCAGGTGATCGTAGGCACGGTCGCGGTTGGCGTCGGTGGTGTTCTGCGAGAGGATCGTGAGGACGAGGTTACGGACCGGGTCGATCTCGTGGGCGCAGATTCCCGGCCGGCCGAACCGGTCGGCGAGCCGGCGGGACACGCCGCGAAGATGCCCGGGACGGCCCCCGCTTCCGCGAGCCGCGCGCGCCATCAGGCGTCCCCTTCTTCCGAAAGGAGCAGAACCGCCTTCAGCCCATCCGCCGTCAGGCGGACCGCCGGCTGCAGCTCCCAGTACTCGATCCATCCCCTCGCGCGCAGTCCGGACACCGCCTCGGAGATCTCCCACCGCTCCAGCCCGGCCTCCTCGTCCAGCCCCTTTAGCCCCGGCGTGGCGGCCGGACCGATCTCCCGGTAGAACTCCAGAAGGCAATGGAGCAGTTTCCGTTCGCTGTCGGAAAGGGGAGGAGCACTCATGGTGTTGCCCCGGGCAGGGAGGGTGCCGGCCCCCCGGATTTTCCCTTGAGATTCGCCACCTCGGCCTCGAGCTCCCGGACCCGCCTCGCCGACGCGGCGGCCTCCGACCTTCGGCGGAAGAAGCCGGAAAGACCCGCCAGCCCGGCCGCCAGGACTCCCGCCGCAAACGAGAGGACGATCACCGCCAGCAGCGATGTGGCGCCGGAAATGGTCAGGAACCGGACGACGATGACGCCGGGGTTCTGCACGGCGAACGCCGCCACCATCGCCAATAGAACCACGAGGACGAAGAGTACCGCCTTCATATCCTCCCTCCCTTAGTGCTTCCGTTCATAAATACGGCAACGTAGACGTAGGGCGCAGCGGGGGGTTCCACGCAGCGGCGTATGGAGCGAGGCAATGATCGCGTCGAGCGGAATCGCAGCGAGCGGGCGAAGATCGCGAACGTAGTTGCCGCATTTATGATTTTTAGCACTTAAGGTACCGTCCCCTTCCCGTCCCGCTCGGGGCTGTGCAGCCCGGCGATCATCCCCTTCACGCGCGCGCACTCTTCCGCACCGGGGCACTCGATCTCGCACGGGTCGATGTGCGTCACTACGTGCGCATGCCCCAGCAGCTCCCGGATGTCGTTCTCCAGGTGGTCCGCCACCCGGTGGGCCTCTTCCAGCGAATGTTCGCGGCACACCACGACGTGAAAATCGACGTGCTTCTCCGATCCGGAGCGGCGCGTCCGCAGGTCGTGCCACTCCAACACCATCGGCCGGTGCTCCTCGATGATTTGCGCGATCGCTTCCACCGTCTCCACGGGAAGCTGGTGGTCCATCAGGTCTTCCACCGCTCCCATCAGCAGCGGGACGGCGGCGGCGAAGATGTAGACGCCCACGGCGAGCGCGACGCCCGGGTCCAGCCACTTCCACCCCGTGACCCGGTACAGAAGGAGAGAGAGGAGGATCCCGCTCCCGGAGTAGACGTCCGTGCGGAAATGAAGCGAGTCGGCGGCAAGGGCCGAGGAGCCCGAAGTTTCCCCCGCCTTCCGGATCCGGGAGGAGATGTACCAGGACGCAATCACGGAGAAGGCCATCACCAGGATTCCGACGTCGAGGCCGACCCCTTCCGGGGCTTTCCCTTCGCGGAGACGCCGCACCGCCTCCCACACTACCCCCACCCCGGTGAGGGCGATCACCCCCCCCTGGAAGAGGGTGGCCAGCGTCTCCACTTTCCCGTGCCCGTACGGGTGGCTGTCGTCCGCCGGATCCATCGCCTTCCGGATCGACAGGAGGTTGACGGTGGACATGAAGATGTCCGCCACGTTGTCGAGAGCCGAGGCGAGGACGCCGAGGGAGCCGGAGACGACCCCGACGACGAACTTGAGAGCACACAGGGTGGTGGCGCTCCCGAGGGAGAAACGGGCGGTCCGCAGGCGAAGCCGCCGGTTCTCCGGCGTCCCCGCGGGAAGGTTCCTGGTTTCCGGCAAGAGCTCCTGCATCCTTTCCCTGGTCGCAACGGTAAATGGAAGGCCGATACCGGCGATTTGACACCGTTTCCGGCTGTTGCAAGAATAGCACATCACATACGGCGGGGAGGAACGGCGCGTGGTCCAGAAATCGAAGAAGATCTGGTTCGACGGCAAGCTCGTGAACTGGGACGAGGCGCAGGTGCACGTCCTGGCCCATACGCTCCACTACGGCGTCGGGGTCTTCGAGGGGATCCGCTGCTACAAGACGGAGGACGGCAAATCCGCCGTCTTCCGCCTGAAGGAACACGTGGACCGGCTCTTCGACTCCGCCCACATCGTCCTGATCGGGATCCCGTTCACCCGCGAGGAGATCCGCACGGCGATCCACAAGACCCTGATCGCCAACGAGATGTCGGAGGGGTACATCCGCCCGATCGTCTTCCTCGGCGAAGGGGAGATGGGGCTGTACGTCCGCACCAACCCGGTGCGCGTGGCGATCGCCACCTGGCCCTGGGGGGCGTACCTCGGGGAGGACGGAGTAAAGAAGGGGATCCGCGCGAAAGTCTCCTCCTTCAACCGCCACCACCCGAACGCGGCGATGAGCAAGGGGAAGGTGATCGGCAACTACGTCAACTCGGTGCTGGCGAAGTGGGAGGTGGTGAAGGCGGGGTACGACGAGGCGGTCCTCCTCGACACGGAGGGGTACGTGGCGGAAGGGTCGGGCGAGAACATCTTCATCGTCCGCAACGGGATCTTGCAGACGACGCCGCTCACCTCGGTCCTGCCGGGGATCACCCGGGACTCGGTGATCACGATCGCGCAGAAGTTCGACATCCCCGTGAAGGAAGCCCGCTTCACCCGGGACGAGATGTACATCGCCGACGAGATGTTCTTCACCGGGACCGCCGCCGAGATCACCCCGGTGCGGGAGGTCGACGACCGGAAGGTCGGCGCGGGGAAGCCGGGGCCGGTGACGAAGCGGATCCAGGCCGCCTTCTTCGAGATCATCCGCGGAAAGAACGCCCTCTTCCAGCATTGGCTGGATGTGGTCGAATAGGGGGGTGCTCACGGTCACCGAGATCTTCGCCAGCATCCAGGGGGAGACGTCGTTCTCCGGGTACCCGTTCGCCTTCGTGCGGCTTACCGGGTGCAACTTGCGCTGCCGCTACTGCGACACCACGTACGCCTACGACGCCGGGGAGAAGTTCCCGCTCGAGGAGGTCGTCTCCCGGGTGATCGCCTTCGGCCTCTCCCGCACGTGCGTCACGGGCGGGGAGCCGCTCCTGCAGGAGGAGGCGCCCTCCCTCGTGAAAACTCTGCTGGACCGCGGGCAGGAGGTGCTGGTGGAGACGAACGGCACGGTTCCCCTTTCCGGCCTCGATCCGCGGGCCATCAAGATCATGGACGTGAAGTGCCCATCTTCCGGCGAGGACCGGAAGATGGTCTGGGACAACTTCCGCCTCCTGACGGAGCGGGACGAGGTGAAGTTCGTCATCTCCTCCGCGGAAGATTACCGGTACGCCAAGGAGATCGCGGCCCTGTACCGGCGGGAGAAGAAGTGGGGCATCCTCCTTTCCCCCGCGTTCGGGTTCCTGGCGCCCGAGAAGCTGGCGGGGTGGATGGTGGGAGACGGACTCGACGCCCGGTTGCAGCTGCAGCTCCACAAGCTCGTCTGGGGACCGGACCGGAGAGGGGTGTGAGTGGATGACGACGGGAGGCAAGCCGCTCGGGATCGCCCTGGTCAGCGGCGGGATGGACAGCCTCGTGATGGCGGAGTTCTGCACGCGGGAGTCCGACCTCGCCCTTCTCCACGTCAACTACGGGCAGCGCACCGAGGCGAAGGAGCTTTCCTGCTTCCACGCCGTGGCGGAGTTCCTGAAGGTCCCGACCCGCCGTCGCCTCGTCGTGGAGATCGGGTACCTGAAGCGGATCGGGGGGAGCGCCCTGACCGACGAACGGATCGACGTCCCGAAGGCGGATCTCGCCCGCGAGGGGGTCCCCGTCACCTACGTCCCTTTCCGGAACGCGCACCTGGTCGCCATCGCCGTGTCGTGGGCCGAGGTGATCGGGGCGAAGAACGTTTACATCGGCGCCGTGGACGCCGACTCCTCCGGCTACCCGGACTGCCGCCCCGAATTCTTCGAAGCGATGAACGAGGCGATCCGGCGGGGGACCCGGGAGGGGAGCGGCATCGCCGTGAAGGCGCCGTTCGTTCACCTGATGAAGAAGGACATCGTCCTGATGGGGAAATCGATGGGCGTCCCCTTCGAACACTCCTGGTCGTGCTACCGGGAAGGGGATAAGGCGTGCGGGATTTGCGATTCGTGCGCCCTCCGTCTGCGCGCCTTCGCCGAGGCCGGGGTTCCCGATCCCCTGCAATACGAGTCCCGGGCCGACTATCGGCGGGAATCCACGTAGTTTTCGCCCTTTCCCTGTTGACAGGGTCGGCGTCCGCCGCTACAGTCTTATTCCGAAAAAGAACCGGGGCGGAACGGATGAATCTTTTCGACCGCTCCTCCGTCTTACACACAAGAGGGGACGATGGCGAATTTCTACGAAAATAAAGGGGATCGCAACGCCACGTGGGAGGACGTGGGAGGGTTCAACGCCCACCTCCTGACCGAGTTGCGCAACGCGATGCTCTCCGTGGAAGACGTGGGAAAAGCCGCGGGCCCCGTACAGGCCGTGGTGGCCGAGTGGATCAAGCGGTTGCCGGCCTTCGATTTCCCCGACGACGAAATCGGCTAACCGGAACCCGGCAAGCCCAGAAGCTCCAGGTACACCTTCCGGATCCTGTCCGTTTCCTTCCGGTATCGATCCAGCCGCTCCGGTTCGAGCCACTGCGGATCGAAGCGGTCGATCGATGCGTCGTGCGACAGCCGCAGCCGGACGTCCAGGGACCGCAGGAACCGGTATCCCTCGTCCAGCACCTTGTACTGCTCCAACGTGACGATCCCCGCCCGCTGCAGTTCGTAGAGCGCCTTCAGGGTGCTTCGCGCCCGCACCGTCGGGTGCGACCCGCCCCGGAGAAGTTGCAGGTACTGCACCGCGAACTCGACGTCCACCACGCCGCCACGCCCCACCTTCAGGTTCAGGCGATCCTCCCGCTCCCGGCCGAGCTCCTGCTCCATCCGCATCCGAAGCCGGTGGATCTCCTCCGCCGCGTTCGGCGGGAGGGGGCGATCGTAGATGAAGCCCCGTATCCTCTCCTCGACGCGCTTTCCGAAGTCGCGGTCCCCCGCCACGAACCGGCATTTCAGAAGCGCCTGTCGCTCCCAGAGCTGCGCGGACTCCCCGTGGTACCGCTCGAAGGCTTCCATCGACGACACCAGCGGACCCGCGTTCCCTGACGGGCGCAACCGCGTGTCGAGTCGGTAGACGAGCCCTTCCCGCGTAGAGGTGGTGAGGATCGAGATCAGCCGCTGGGCGACCTTGGCGAAATATTCGTGGTTGGAAAGCTTCCGGAAGTCGTTGCCGCCCCGGCCGGGCTCCGGGACGCTCTCCCCGGGACCCGAGTAGAGGAAGATGATGTCGAGGTCGCTGTGGTACGACAACTCCTCCGATCCCAGCTTCCCCATCCCGAGGACGCAGAAGAACGCCTCCGCGCCCGTGGCCGTCTCCATCGCCACGCCGAACCGCCGCCGGACCTCCCGGATCGCGAGGATCACCGCGTGGGAGAGCAGGACCTCCGCCAACGCGGAGAGCTGGAACATCCCCTCCTCCAGCGACAGGCTCCCCGTCATGTCGTGAATCCCGATCCGCAAGGTCTCGAGGTTCTTGAAGCGGCGCAGCTCGTCCAGCTCCCGCTCGAAGTCGTCGCACCCCGCCAGCGCCTCCGCGAGGCCGGCGCGCAGGTCGGACTTCGATTTGACCATCGCAGAGAGATCGTCCCTCAGGAACGTGTCCAGAAGCTCCGGGTGGCGCAGCAGGAAACCGGTGAGGAAGCGGCTGCTTCCGAACAGCCGCACGAGGGCCTCGATGACCTTCGGCTTCTCGTACAGGAGGGCGTAGAACATCGTCCGCGCGCCGATGGAGGAGAGGAACCGCTCCACGTGGGCGAGCGCGAGATCCGGGTCGGGGCTCTTCGCGGCGCGGTGGAGGATCTCGGGCCCGATCTTGTCCAGGTAGTGGCGTGCGCGCTGGGAGATCCGCACGTGGGGAGGACCTTCCCGGAGGACCTCCAGATTCCTCTGCGCCGCCTCGATCTCCCGGAACCCGAGACGGGCGAGGAGCGAAGGTGCATCTTCCGCCGCGGGTCCGTGGAGAAAGAGCGCCTGAACCTCCACGGGGATCCACGGAGACTCCTCCCGCCGCGCGCCGCCGAAGAGCCGGGCGTAGATCCCGTGAACCGACGCGGCATGGCGGTCGAGCGCCGAGAGCAGCGCCGGAGGGTCCGGGAGACTCATCGCCCGTGCCAGGCGGGAGAGGTCCTCCTCCCGTTGCGGCAGGACGTGGGTCTGCCGCTCCCGGTGCGCCTGGATCCGGTGCTCGAGGCGGCGAAGGAAATCGTAGGCGGCCGCGAGCCCCTCCCTCTCCTCTTCCGTCACGATCCCCATCCGCGACAGGGCGGAGATCGTCTCCAGCGTGCCCCGCAGCCTGAGCTTCGGCTCTTTCCCGCCGTAGATCAGCTGGTGCGCCTGGGCGAAGAACTCGATCTCCCGGATTCCCCCGAGACCGAGCTTCACGTCCCGGTCAGACCGAAGGGACCGCGCCGCCGCGAGGTTGATCCGGTCCTTCATCCCCTTGATCTCCTCGATGGCGGTGAAGTCGAGATACTTCCGGTAGACGAAGGGGACGACGGACCGGAGGAACTCCTCCCCGAGGGACAGGTCCCCCGCCACGGGGCACGCCTTGATGAGCGCCGCGCGCTCCCACGTCTGCCCCCACGACTCGTAGTAGATCTCGGCGGAGCGCAGGGAGTTGGCGAGCTCCCCCCGCGTCCCCTCCGGGCGCAGCCGCAGGTCGACCCGGAAGACGAAACCGTCCTCCGTCGCCTCCGAGACGATCCGGGAGACCGCCTCGCCCACCCGGACGAAATATTCGTGCGGCGAAACGGATCGCGCGGCCCCTTCCGTCCCCCCCTGGTCCGTTTCGTAGAGGTAGATGAGGTCGATGTCGGAGCTGAAGTTCAACTCCAGCGCCCCCAGCTTTCCCATCCCCATCACGACGAACCGGCCCGGGCGCCGCGTGCCGTCCGGAAGGAGGACGAACGGAATGCCGAGCCGTGCGTCGAGCGCACGGCGGGAGAATCGGACCGCCGCCGACAGCGACGCCGACGCCAGCCGGGAAAGGTCCTCCGTCACCTCGGGGAGAGGGGCGATGCCGGAGAGGTCCCGCGCCGCGATCCGCGCGACCTCCAGGTGCTTCATCCGCCGCAGGGCCGCCTTCAGCTCCTCCTCGGTCGAGCAACGGTCCGCGGCCTCAAGGGCCTCCCGCTCGAGCGCTCCGGGCTCGGGGCGCCGAAGCACCCCGTCTTCGAGGAAGAGGGACTCGAAGATCCGGGGGCGTCTCGCGACCTGCTCCGGGATGAACTCCGAGCCCCCCAGCAGCGCCCCGATCAGCGGGAGAAGCTCCTCGCGGGCGAACGCCCGCTTGAGGTGCTGGCCCGGCAGGGAGTCGACCCATCGCGACAGGTTGAGAAAGAAAAGGTCCGGGTCGGGCGCGGCGGAGGCGGCGCGGTAGATGCTTTCCCATCCGGCGTGCTCCCGGGGCAGGCGTTGCAGGAGCTCGGACAGCAGCGACAGGGTGCGGCCGGTGTCCCGGACGCCGATCCCCCGGAGGCGATCCGCGGTGGGCGCCCTTATCGCGTCCCGGGGGGCCGGGGTCAACGGAACAGCTTCCGGATTGCGCCCGCCAGGGGGGGCTTCAGGACCCCTTTCTCGGTCACGATCGCGGAAACGTAGCGGGCCGGCGTCACGTCGAAGGCGGGGTTATAAACGGGGACGCCGTGGGGCGCCACCCGTATCCCCATCAGGTGCGTCACCTCGGAGGGATCGCGCTCCTCGATCGGGATCCGCTTCCCGGTCGAAAGCTTCACGTCGATCGTCGACCGCGGGGCGGCCACGTAGAACGGTACCTTGTGGACCTTGCACAGGACGGCGACGCCGTACGTCCCGATCTTGTTCGCCACGTCCCCGTTCGCCGCGACGCGGTCCGCCCCGACGACGGCGGCGTCGATCTTCCCGGCGGCAAACAGGGAAGCCGCCATGCTGTCCGTGATCAGGGTGCACGGGATCCCGTCCTTCATCAGCTCCCACGCGGTCAACCGGGATCCTTGCAGGAACGGCCGCGTCTCGTCCACGTACACGTGGATCCGTTTCCCCGCCGCGACGGAGGCGCGGATCACTCCCAGCGCCGTCCCGTACCCCGCGGTGGCCAGGGCGCCCGCGTTGCAGTGGGTGAGGACGTTCCCCTTCGCGGGGAGGAGCTTCGCCCCGTGCTCCCCCATCGCCCGGTTCGCGGCCACGTCCTCCTCGAACAGCGCGATCGCCCGTTCCTCGAGCCGGGCGAACGCCGCGGCGGGATCGTCCGGCAGGGCCGCGGCCTCGCGGCGCATCCGATCGATCGCCCAGAAAAGGTTGACCGCCGTGGGGCGGGTTCCCGAGAGCTCCGTCGCCGCCTCGTCGAACGCCCTCCGCCAGGGCCTCCCCTTTTTCCACGCGGACCGGACGGCGAGGACGAGTCCGAACGCCGCGGAGACGCCGATCGCCGGCGCCCCGCGCACCACCATCGTCCGGATCGCGTCCGCCACGGTGGAGGGGTCGGTGCACCGCCGCATCGACTCGACCGCCGGGAGCACCCGCTGGTCCAGCAACAGCAGGGCGTCCCCCTCCCATGCGATCGTGCGGAACGCGCCGCTCAAGGACGCTCCTCCCGCGCGTGGAACCGCTCCACCTGGCGGAGCACCCGGTCCCGGATCGCGCGGGGAGGCGACGGAAGCTCCACCGGGAGTCCCGCGCGCAGCGCCGGCCGAAGCAGCGAGAGCGGGGATCCGCCGCAGGGGCATCGCTCCGGCGGGTACGCGGCGGGGCGCACCGCCCTGGCGCCGCACGCTTCGCACGCGTACACCTGCTTCCGTCCGGACCGCTTCCCCCGCTTGGCGAAGGGGACCCCCTCCACTTCCACGATGTCGAGCGCGTAGTCGATCGTGGGAGCGTTGCTCAGGGAGGTCCCGACGCCGAATCCGTCCACGACGTCGCGCAGCGCCCGCACCTCCTCCTCTCCCAGCCCGCCGGAGGCGATCAGGCGCACGTGCCTGAAACCGCGAAGATCCAGCTCCCACCGCACCTCCTGGAGGATCCGGCGGAAGTCGCCCCGCCGCGATCCCGGCGTATCGAGCCGGACGGCGGACAACCGTTCCCGCAACGCTTCCGCGACCCGGACCGCCTCGAACTTCTCGTCCTGGAGCGTGTCGACGAGACAGACCCGGGGGACCGCCGGGTCCACCGCCGCGTCGAAGGCGCGCATCGCCGTCACCGTGTCTCCGAGGACAAGGACGAGGGCGTGGGGCATCGTCCCCTGCGGAGTCTCGCCGAGGAATGCGGCGCTGCGGATCGCGGAGACGCCGTCGGCGCCGCCGATGAAGGCGTTCCGGTCGATCATCGTGGAGAGGGCGGGGTGCATCCTGCGCGCCCCGAAACTCAAGACCGACTTCTCTCCGGCCGCGTGCTTGACCCGCGACGACGCCGTGGCGATCCCCGACGCCTGGCAGATCGTCCCCAGCATCGCCGTCTCGAGTTCGCAAAAGGCGCCGTACGGTCCTTCGATCGAGAAGACGGACTCGAAGGGGAAAAAGAGCGTCCCCTCCTCCATCGCGTCCACGTCGGCCTCGAGCCCGGAGAGCAGCGACATCATCTCGTCCATCCCCGAGAGGACGGCGTACCCGTAGCCGGCCGGGAACTTCTTGACGATCGCCTCGGCGGTCACGCGCACCCGGTCCTTTCCGGCGGAGCGCAGAACCTCCATCGTCCGCCGGAAGTAGATGTCGGTCGTTTCCCCGCGGCGGATCTCGTCGCGCGTCGGGATGATGTCCATCGGAGTCTCCTTGGCCGGGGGGATCAACGGCGGATCGCCTTCGCCGGGCGGCGGACCAACCGGACGCCCAGGACGCGCTCCATCTGGTCGAGGGCGAAGGCGTGCGTGTCCGCCGCGAGCCCCGCCACCAACCGCTCGTCCACGGTCGTGTCGTAGCCGCGCATCGCGGCATCCGCGGCCGTGTAGAGGATGCAGATGTTGGTGACGCAGCCGGAAAGCGTCAGGCGGCGGATCCCGTATCGCCGGAGGATGAGGTGGAGCGGAGTGGCGTGGAATCCGGAATAGGTGCGCTTCTCCACCACCACGTCCCCGGGCTCCGGGGCGAGGGCGGGAACGACGCCCGCGCCGGCAGTTCCCTCCACGGCGTGTGGGGGCCACCCCATCCGCGCGAACTCGGGATCGTCCTTCCGGTGGGCATCGCAGACGTACACGACGAGCTCCCCCTCCCGCCGCGCCGAAGCGATCCGGCGGCGAAGCGCGGGGAGGATCGCCCGCGTCTCCGGCACCTCGAGGGGAGATCCCGGACGGACGAAGTCGTTCAGCATGTCGATGACGAGCAGCGCCGATTTTCCCGACGTCCCGTCCTTCATCGCTTCCCCCCTCCGGAGACGCCGCCTCGCAGCATCCGCCCCGGCGTCCGGCCGGCCGCGCTCGTGTCGATCGCGACGGCGGGCGACCGCAGGGTGCCGGAGACGACCAGCGGAACGGCCGTTTCCCCCGTCCGCGCCACGAAGAACGGGCTCCCCGACCACGGCGGCGCCTGCGACCGGTCTTTCGGGAGCCAGAGCGTCCCCAACAGTTCAAGGGTGTGGTCCGACAGCCCGATCGTCGCGTCTCCCACGATCTCCATCGAGCCGGATTCGATCCGGAGGTCGGCCAGGTGCGCCTTCCCCCCCCGGAGGGTGAAACGGGACGCGATCTTCCGGAACGGGGTGTCGCCCTTTCCCGCCGTCCCCGGCGCCCTCCCCTCGCCGCCGCCGGCCGCGGCGGCGGCGAGCGCGAGGTAATCCACTCCGTTCATCTTACCATCCACGATCCGGAGCGACCCCGTGCCGGTCCCGGTCCGGAGGAACGCCGCCAGGTCTTTCCGGCTCCCCGCGACGTCCGCCGAAAGGGAAACCTTCCCCGACAGGAAATCCCCGAGGGTGCTCTTCCCCCGGAGGATCTCGCCCGCCTCCACATTCTCCATCGTCACGCGGGCCCTCAGTCCGGGGTCGATCCCCGGGCCGGTCAGCGCCCCCGAAAGGACGACCTCCCCCCTGTAAAGGGTGGCCCGCACCCCGTCGAAGGAGAGAGCCCCTTTCTCGTGGCGGACCTTCCCGGCGAGCCGCGAGAACTCGACGCCCCACAGGGTGCCGGCATCGACCGTCACCGTGGCGGAGAATGTCAGTTCCCGGTTCCACGCCTCGGCGAGCCGGGCGGAAAGCGGATCCACCTCCGGCCGCTTCTTCTTCCCTTCCGTTTCCCCCTGCGGGATCAAGGCGGCCAGGTCGAGGTACCCCATCTGCAGTTCCACCTCCCCCGCAGGCGTATCCCCGCGGGCGATCTTCCCCCGGAGGAGGAACCGCTGACCGTTGATCAGTCCCGACAGCGGCGAGAATTCGACGCTCCCGGAGGAGACGGTCACGTGTCCGTTGAACCCGGAAACGGCGATCGAACGCCCGGGAAGCGAGATCCCCACGTCCGCAAGGTCCGCCTCGAGGAGATACGCGTCCGCGGCCGCTCCCGTTGCGCGCTTCCCCTTCACCGACAGGACGACCCGGCCGGCGGGGGACCATTTCGAGAACACCTCGCCGCGGCCCTTCGCGAAGTCCGCGAGGGAGGCGATGCGCGCGGAAGCGGAATATTCCCGCGCCCCCGTGGCCGGGGAGAAAGAGGCGTTGCCGATCAGCAGAACCGGGGGAACCCGGAGTTCGGCGTTCGAGACGACGATCTCTCCGGGGAAGCGGCGTCCTTCGATCACGAGGGTGCACGGCGTGTCGATGAATTTCGAAAGGCCCTCCGCGACCGTCCACCCCGAGCGCGTCAGATCCGCCTCCACCTCGAACCCCATCGACTGCGGGTCGCCGGAAATCTTCCCGACGATCCTGGCCACTCCCTGGGGCCGCAACCGCGAAAAGAGGGGGGCCAGGCCCGGGAAACCGTCCGGCAACGCCTCGACCTCGACCTTGGGAAACGAGAAGGAGAGGTCCGACTCCACGATTTGCCGCGCCGCGGAAAGAGTCCCCTCCGCGGTGAACTTCTGCCCGAACGCCTTCCCCTCCCCCCGGAGCGACAGGCCGCCGCCCGCGGGGGCGTCCCGATGGACCGCCAATCCGTCGAGCCGGACCGTCCCCCGCGCATGCGGCGCGAACCCGACCTCCAGCGAGAACGGCTTCTCCTCCGCGCCGATCCCGGAAGCACGGAAGGTGATGGGGCGGAGATCGAGCCGGGAGACGGGCATCCCCTCCTCTTCTTTGAGAATCGTCAACGACCCGTCTTCGACGCGAATCCCTTTCAGCGTGACCGACGTCTGCCGTCCAGCATCCGGGGGGGCCAGCACGTCCAGACTCCCCAGGCGCTCGATGACATCGGTCGCGGAATGGGTCCCGTCGGGATATTTCCGGACCGTGATCTCCGGGCGATGGAGGAGGAGAGTAGAGAATTCGTTCCTGCCGGCGAGGAACGGGAAGAGGGCCACCCGGAACTCCGCGACGGGAGCGGACAGGAGCGCTTCCGCGGGGGCCGAGGGGGATCCCGATACGGAGAAGTCGGTCAGGCGGATGGCGACCGCCGGAAGCAGCGTCAGGGAGATCTTCGAGAAGGAGGCGGTCCGGCCCGTCTTCGCGGCGATCGCCGCCGTAACACCCGGCCGGTACGACTCCATGGACACGACCCGGGGGACCGTTACGGCTGCGATCACCGCGACGACGAAGACGCCCGCCAGGACCATTGCCGCTTTCCGCATGGGATCCTCTTATCCGAGCTTCTTCTTCAACACCTCTTGCACCATCTTGGGGTTGGCCTTCCCCCGGCTCTCCTTCATCACCTGCCCGACGAAGAAGGAGAGGAGTCCGACCTTCCCGCCCCGATAGCTCTCGACCTCGTTCGGGCTCGCCACGAGAATCTTCTCCACGATGCCGTCCAGCGCGGAGGCGTCGGAGAGCTGGGTCAGCCCCTGCTCGTCCCGAAGGGTCCGGAACGGCTTCCCGGCCGAGAGGACAAGCTCGACGAGCTTCTTGGAAGCCGTCGCGGAGATCGTCCCGCGCTCCCGATCCTCGACCGCGTGGGCGATCGTCTCCGGAGAGAGCGTTCCGGCGAGAACGGCGTCCTTCCAATGGACGCATTCGTTCGCCGTGGTCTTCGGGTTCCCGCCGTAGATCGCCGCGGACGCTTCGAAGAAATCCGCCAGCGCGCGGACCGACGCGAGGATCCCCGCGTCGTATCGCGGGATCCCGTACTGCCTCCCGAGCCGCGCGATCTTATCCGCCGGCAGCTCCGGGATCGTCTTGCGAAGCTCCTCGATCCAGGAATCGTCGACGATCAGCGGCAGGAGGTCCGGGTCGGGGAAGTACCGGTAATCGTGCGCCTCTTCCTTCTTGCGCATCGACACGGTCACGCATGCGTTCGCGTCCCAAAGGCGCGTCTCCTGCACGACCTTGCCGCCGTCCTCGATCAGCTCGATCTGCCTCCGGATCTCGTACTCGAGCGCCTTCTCCACGTTGCGGAAGGAGTTCATGTTCTTCAGCTCGGCCTTCGTGCCGAACGCCCGTTGTCCCACCGGACGGACCGAGACGTTCGCGTCGCAGCGGAACGATCCCTCCTCCATGTTCCCGTCGCACACTCCGAGGTAGACGAGGATATCGTGCATCCGCCGCAGGTACGCGCCCCCCTCCTCCGGCGTACGCAGGTCGGGCTCGGAGACGATCTCCATCAGCGGGACGGAGCAGCGGTTGAGATCCGCGAGCGACGCCTGGGCGCCGGCGAACTCCCCTTCGTGGACGAGCTTGCCGGCGTCTTCCTCCATGTGGATCCGCGTGATCCCGATCCGCTTCGTCCCTCCGTCCGTTTCGATGTCGACGTGGCCCCCGAGGGCGATCGGCAGCTCGTATTGCGAGATCTGGTACGCTTTCGGAAGGTCGGGGTAGAAGTAGTTCTTCCGGGCGAAGACGCTCCTGCGCTGCACCGTGCACGAGGTCGCGAGGGCGGTCCGGATCGTGTACTCGACCGCTTTCCGGTTGAGGACCGGGAGCACGCCCGGCATGCCGGTGCACACGGGGCAGGTGTTCTCGTTCGGGGCCGCCCCGAACGCCGCGGAGCAGGCGCAGAAGATCTTGCTCCGCGTGGAGAGCTGGGCGTGGACCTCCAGACCGATGACCGCCTCGAACGACATCGTCTCTTATCCCTCCAACGGCGCTACGCGCGGGAACGGAAGGGCGCGCTCGATCGCCCCGGCGGCGGTGAACAGCGTCTCCTCCCGGAAAGGTTTCGAGAGAAGCTGCGCCCCGATCGGGAGGCCTTCCGTGGAGAATCCGCACGGCACGGAGATCCCCGGGATGCCGGCCAGGTTGCACGGGATCGTATAGATATCGGACAGGTACATCGTGAGCGGGTCGCCCGTCTTCTCTCCGAGCCGGAACGCCGGCGTGGGGGCGGTGGGGGTGAGGAGCACGTCCGCCGCCTCGAACGCCTTTGCGAAATCGTCCCGGATGAGGGTGCGGACCTTCTGCGCCTTCCCGTAAAACGCCTCGTAGTAGCCGGCGGAGAGCGCGTAGGTGCCGATCATGATGCGGCGCTTCACTTCGTCGCCGAACCCCTTCGCCCTCGTCCTCGACATCATCTCGATGAGGCCCGGGGCCCCTTCCTCCCTGAAGCCGTACCGGACGCCGTCGTACCGGGCGAGGTTGGACGACGCCTCCGCGGGGGCGATGAGGTAGTACGTGGAGAGGGCGTACGAAGTGTGCGGCAGCGACACCTCCACCACGACGGCGCCCTGATCGATGAGGGCCTTCAACGCATTCTCCACCGCCGCACGGACCTCGGGGGAAAGGCCGCCCCCCTCGAAATACTCTTTCGGCAGCCCGACGCGGAGCCCCCGGGCCGGCCGCTCCACGGCGGCGAGGTAGTCGGGCACCGGAGTGTCCACGCAGGTGGAGTCGCGCCGGTCGTACCCCGCGATCCACCCGAGCAGCGCCGCCGCGTCCGCCACGGTCCGCGCGATCGGGCCGGCCTGGTCCAGCGACGACGCGAAGGCGATCATCCCGTAGCGCGAGACCCGGCCATACGTCGGCTTGACGCCCACCACGCCGCACAGGGAGGCCGGCTGGCGGATCGAGCCGCCCGTGTCGGTCCCCACGCCGGCGAAGCAGAGCGCCGCGGCCACCGCCGCCGCCGTTCCGCCGGAAGAGCCGCCCGGTATCCGCGAAAGGTCCCAGGGGTTCCGCGTGGGGCCGAAGGCGGACGTCTCCGTGGACGAACCCATCGCGAACTCGTCCATGTTCTGCTTGCCCAGCAGGACCGCGCCGGCGGCGAGGACTTTCTCGGTGACGCAGGCGTCGTAGGGGGGATCGAAGTTGTGCAGGATCCGGCTCCCGCAGGTGGTACGCGCGCCGCGGGTGCAGAATATGTCCTTCAGTCCGATCGGCACGCCGTGGAGCGGCCCGCGCACGTTCCCCCTGGCAAGTTCCTCGTCGCACGCCGCCGCCTGGGCCGTCGCGGCTTCCGGAAGGACGGTGATGTACGCGTGGACCTTCGGCTCGAGCGATTCGATCCGCAGAAGGAGCGCCCCCGTCAGTTCCCGGGAGGAGATCTCCTTCTCCCGCACCTTGCGCGCCGCTTCGAGGAGGGACCACTCGTGGACGGGGACGTTCGCCATGCGGTTTGCCGGGCCCTTCCTAATCTTCGATGATCCGCGGAACGCGGAAAAAGTCGTTCAGGCGGTCGGGGGCGTTCGCAAGGAGCGCCTCCTTGTCCCCGAACGGCTCCACCACGTCGTCGCGGAAGGGGGTGCCCATCTCGATGGCGTGGGATGTCGGGACAACGTCATGGGTGTCGAGCCGGTCGAGCTGCTTCACATAGTCGAGGATCGCCGAGAGTTCATCACGAAGGCGCTCGGCCTCCGCCTCCGGCAGCGAAAGGCGCGCCAGGCGGGCGACGTGGAGGACCTCTTCCCGCGTGATCGCCATTGGATCTCCCCCCGGCAGAGTGAAAAGTTGAATTTACCATACAGACGGGGGGGAGGCAAAACAGTGTCGGGATCCCGAACCTCTACGGCGTTTCCGGCTTGGTCAGTTGATCGAAGTCGACTACCCGGTTTCTCCCGGTGCTTTTTGCGGCGTACATCGCGAGGTCCGCATGCCGGATCACATCGTCGACCGTGTCCCCGTCACGGTACCCGGCGATGCCTACGGAGACCGTGACCGACACCGGCTGGCCTTCCGGGGGCAGGGGAAACCGGCTGTCGGCGATGAGTCGACGGAAACGCTCGGCGGGAACCATCGCGTCTTGCCCCGTGGTTTCCGGGAGGAGAACAACGAACTCTTCCCCGCCGAACCGGAAACCGGAATCCATCTGTCGGAGCACCAACCTCAACTTGTCGGCGAAACCCGCCAGCAGAAGGTCACCCCCCGCGTGGCCGTGCGTGTCGTTGAACTTCTTGAAGTGGTCGATGTCGATCATCAGAACGGCAAACGGGGTCTTTTTCCTGACCGCACGGTCCAGTTCATTCTGCAGGATCGGGTAGAGCTGTCGCCGGTTATAGAGGCGGGTCAGGCTGTCCGTGTTCGCAAGAATCTGCAGGTCCTCCTCGAACGCCTTGAGCTGCGACACATCCCGCATGATGACGGTGTAGAATTTCCTCCCGCCGCTGGTGCTTTCGGAAATGGAGATATGGAAGGGGATCTTCCTGCCGGATCTCGACACGGCGGAAGATTCCACGTACTTCCACGCCTCCGTACGCGAAGCGTATCTGGCGAGAACCTCCCATGTGCCTTCCTGTCCCGATCCAAGCAGCAACCGGACGTCCAACCCGACGATCTCGTTGCCCCGGTACTCGAACAGATCGTTGGCCGCCCGGTTCGCCATGAGAACGAGCCCATTCTCGTCGATGCTGAGAATCGCGTCACTGGCCGACTCGAACAGGGTCCGGAATTTCGCTTCCGACTCCGCCAGGTGGTTCTGCAGCGCCAACCGTCCGGAAATGTCGTGGAAGAATCCGATCGTCCCGATCTC
>Ga0209253_10002050_pt1 | contig 17771 bp, 15 predicted proteins | sample FrelakmetBRP12BR_FD_187145 | JGI IMG/M metagenome (GOLD analysis project Ga0209253, IMG submission 187145) | Freshwater lake sediment microbial communities from the University of Notre Dame, USA, for methane emissions studies - BRP12 BR (SPAdes)... | ecosystem: Environmental > Aquatic >... | reverse complement strand
TGCTGTTTGGTTAGTTCAAAGTCCATAAATAGAATCTTTTATTTTAATATAGCTGAAAGCCGAACGGCTGAATGCTGATAGCTACGAATTTCTCATCTTTACCAATTTTTCCTCTCCTGTCAATCCCTTTGTCTTCAACTTTGCTTTGATTTTCCGGCGCTGCTCTGCTATTTTCGCAAAAAGCACCGGCGCAGAACAGTGCCGGGCTGGTTCCAACGATTACACATACCCGAGGGTATTATTGATGCGCATACTCGTCATTGAAGATGAACGTAAAATTGCTTCCTTCATCAAGCGGGGTCTCAAAGAAGAAGGATATACGGTTGATACGGCCTTTGATGGTGAAGAAGGCTACCGGCTGACAGCGGAAAACGAGTATGACCTCATTATCCTTGATGTTATGCTTCCTAAAAAAGACGGCATAACGCTGTGCCGGCAGCTGCGCCACGATGGCATAGCTACACCGGTCCTGATGCTTACGGCCAAAGACGCGGTGCAGGATAAGGTGAAGGGCCTTGATTCCGGGGCGGATGATTACCTGACCAAGCCGTTTGCCTTTGCAGAGCTGCAGGCGCGCATCCGTGCCCTGCTGCGAAAGGGCGTGAGGCATGAGACCAGGCTGCAGGCGGGGGACCTGGTACTTGATGTGGCGGCCCACTCGGCAGCGCGCAGCGGCCACGAGATCGTTCTGACCATGAAAGAGTATGCACTGCTGGAATATCTCATGAGGAATGCCGCGAAAGTGGTTACCAGGACCATGATTGCCGAGCATGTCTGGGAGATTGACTTTGATACCAGCACGAATATCATCGATGTGTATATCAACTACCTGCGCAATAAGATTGATTCGGGGTACGAAAAAAAGCTGATCCATACAATCCGCGGCAGGGGCTACATGATAAAGGACTGATGCTATATGCTGTTCCGCACCATACGGTTTAAGATCATTCTGCTGTACATGGTACTGCTGACGCTGACGATTACCGTGTTCACCATAGTGCTCTATAATAAATTACAGAATGACCTGTACCGCAATGCTGATAACCTGCTGCAATCCCGGGCCGAGGGCATTGAGGATTCCATTGATACCTACTGGGAAGTTGAAAAACTGCAGGTAAAAAAGGCAGGGAAAAAGACCGATGCCGTAAAAAAAATTGATATTGTTAATTTTTCAAAAATTGCGCGGCTCTGGGTCGATGAAGAATCCAACGCGCCTGAGCTGTTGAATATTATCGTGCAGATTTTTGACGCAAAAGGCACCATTCTGGTTTCCTCAAAAAATATCCCCGGCAATATTAAATTTTCCCGGGATTTTTTTACCACCGCCCTGCAGGGAACACACCGCTTTGATACCACCACCTTTGTATTTCCCGACGCCGTAGATCTCAACGTGCGGGTTTTGACCAAGCCTGTTTTTCAGGATAAGGACATCATGTATATCGTGCAGGTGGCCTGTCCTCTGGATACCATACAGGGGGCGCTTGATGACTTTAAGGAAATACTTTTTGTGCTGCTGCCCCTGGCCATTTTTGTTACCGGTATCATTGGTGCGTTTCTGGCAAAAATTACCCTCAATCCGGTTGATCGAATCATAAAGACGGTACAGAAAATCACTGCCGAGAATCTTAAATTGCGCATCCAGATGCCCGGCACCCGGGATGAGATTGAAAGGCTGGCTGCAACGTTTAACGACATGCTTGACCGGCTGGAGAAGGCATTCTCCTCACAGAAACACTTTATTCAGGATGCATCCCATGAGCTGAAGACGCCGCTCACTATTTTACAAGGCGAGCTGGAGGTGACCCTGAAAAGAATCCGCCCGGTTATTGAGTATGAAGAGGTGTTGGAAAGCAGCCTGGAGGAGATACGGCGGATCAGCAGCATTGTAGAAAATTTATTACTGCTGGCCCGCGTCGAAGATCAAACAACAGGACTTGACGTCAAGGAGTTTAATCTGCAGCGGGTACTGCGGGCAGCAGTGGAAGACATGGCCGGCCTGGCCCGCGAAAAATCCCTGTCGCTTACCCTCCTGGCAGATGAGGCCCTCATGATACCGGGAGATGAGCAGAAGCTGAAGCAGGTTTTTCTCAACCTCCTGGATAATGCCATAAAATATACTCCGCCGCATGGAGCAGTGTCGGTGTCAGCTGCCCCTGCAGCAGCGGATATGGTGCACATTACCGTACAGGATACCGGCATCGGCATTCCGGCCACGGAACTGCCCCATGTTTTTGACCGCTTTTACCGGGTGGATAAGGCGCGCAGCAGCAGCGGGTTTGGCCTTGGCTTAAGCATTGCCAAATCCATTGTAGAAGCACACCAGGGAACCATTTCAGCAGAGAGCAGCCTGAACAGGGGTACGACCTTTATTATCTTTTTGCCCGCACTCGCTTCCAACCATTAGAATTTTCTAATCTGCTTCTAATCTTTATTTAATTATAGCTATGCTATTGTGGGTGCATTAATTATAATAAGAAAGGAGGTGTGTGCGAGATGAAAAAGATACTGATGGTATTAGTAGCGGGACTGGTCATGATCAGTTTTTCTGCAGTGGGGTTTGCAGCAGAGGAAGCAAAAGCACCGGCGCCAAAGGCTAAAGCCGAGGTGGTAAAGGGTGAGATCGTTTCCATTGATGCGGCAAAGAATGAAGTAGTAATTAAAGAGAAAACGACCAACGCAGAAAAGAAAGTCGTGGTAGATCCCAAGGAGATTGCCACCTTAAAGCAGGGGGATAAGGTTAAGGTGATCCTCAAAGAAGGTACCAATACTGCCGAGAAGATTAAAGTATACGCTGCCAAGAAAAAAGCAGCAAAATAAGGCTGCAGAAAACTGCGGGAAGCGTGTATGCCTGACCAATGCCGGCAGATACGCTCCCCCTGGTGATCATGAACATGCTCCTCCGGGAGACCGGAGGTTCGTGAGCCGCCGGAAGGATTTGCCCCCTCTTATCCTTCTGTGCGGCTTTTTTGTTATCTGCCGCAATTTAAATCACGAAGCAGGTGTCTCTTTTTTGAGGAGAGGCTTTTTCTCCAGCTGGGCTATAACCTCTTTTTTTATCTCTTCCTCGGTTTTTTTGCCCAGCACCATCCGGTAAACACCCTTGACGTCGATCCCCGTCCCGGTCAGATTTTTTACCAGCTCCGCCTCTTTATCCTCGCCCCAGCGGCCTTGAAATGATGCAAAAATATAGAGCTCCTTTCCCTTGAGGGCCGGATTTTTCAAGAAGGTCCGGGCCGGCGAAGACAGCTTTTGCATCCATATGGGTGCGCAGATGATGATCGGATTGTAGGATGCCAAATCCATGGCAAACGGCTGCAGCTCCGCATCTTTATCAAATATGTTCTCGTATCCACTGACTATAAAACCCCAGATACCTGATCGCTCAGAGGCTAGTTTGATTTCTCCCATATCACAGGAAAACTGCTTTTTCAGTTCTTCTGCAATGATTTTATTTTTACCGGTGAGGGAATAATAGATGATCAGCGGCTTTGAGCCGTGCACTGCAACTGCTGCCGCCGGCGGGGCTGATTGTGCGCTGACCGTGTCCCTGCCGGTCATCGTCAGGAGCAAGACGAACATCAGGGACAACATCAGTACGTTTGATATCAATAACGTCCGACCAGAGCTTCTGTGAAACATACTGTCCTCCTTTATTTGTGTGTAATGCTGTGTGTGGTAGTTACGGCACTTTTAGTCAGGGAAGAGAAAATGCCTTTTTGATTTCCGGGACAAACTTGAGCGCGTCTTCAATGATTTCCTGCTTTGGTCTATCAACTTTTTTTCCGGCTACCTCTTTTTTTACCACAACCTGGCAGTAGCCGGCCACCGGCGCGCCCCGCTGTGCAACGCGTGCTTTGCTTTTTTCTATGTACTTTTCTTTTTCCGCGGCATTGGTGGTGGTGAACAGCATCACCCTCCTCCCGTCCCACCGGTTCTTGTCTATCAGGGTGCGGATCGCGGTGGAAAGCGTGCCGGTCCAGATGGGGGATGCGATGATAATATTGCTGTAAGGCGCGAGGTCGGGATGCAGAGGCTCAATTTTTGTGTGCACGTTGAACAGCGAACCGATTGCCCCGGTGAAGAAGCCCCATCCGCCGGCGCGATTTTTACGATCCTTTATTTCCAGCACGTCTGCACCCAGAGCTTTCTGCAATGTTTCGCTGCACAGCCTGGTGTTGCCGGTGCGGGAATAGTACAGAATTAATGTTTTGTTCACGGGGTTTTCCTGTGAAAAAGCTTCGATCAGGGGTGCTGAGAGAACAGCAAAAACAATGAGCAGGGAGGCTGCAGTGAATAAGGAACTAATATAACGCATAGTTTTTCTCCGTATTTTCCTAGTCATTATTTATGGCAGGTTAAAAGCCTTTTTGATTTCCGGGACCAGTTTGAGCGTATCCTCCATAACTTTTTCCTTTGGCCTATCCACTTTTTTATCATTTACCTTTTCCTGCACGGCAACCTGAAAATAACCAACCACGTTACCGCCCGTGGCAATAATGGGGGCTTTATTCTTTTCCTGATTTGCCGGATCTAACAGGGCATTGCCGGTCGTGAGGACAGCAACATTTTTCTTGTCGAATTTGTTGCGTGCGATTACGGTCCGGATTGCCGGAGCAAATTTCCCTGCCCAGAGTGGCGATGCAAGTATAATATTTGCGTAGGAAGAAAGATCCGGATGCTCAGGCTCAATGCCGGTTTCCATATTAAACAGGGTATTGAGCATACCGGTAAGCCCGCCCCAGGAGCCTGAACGGTCTGTCAAATCTTTGATCTCAAGCATTTGTGCATTCAAAGCCTTCTGCAATGCCTCGCAGGTCATTCTGGTATTGCCGGTCCGGGAATAATACAGGATAAGGATTTTCCCCGCACCGCTCTCCTGGGCATAGGCAAGTGGCAGGGTGAAAATAAGCGCGGCAACAGTGCACGCCAGCAGGAATTTGCAGCTTCTCTTCATAACGCCTCCTTCAGCTTTTTTACGGTTTTATCATTGTTTCAGTTACCAGCCGGCAGCTGTAGTAGTTTTAAAGCATACTACCGAATCCTATCACACAACTGCCGGGTTATCAAGTGTGAGTCATAAATATTTTATGCAATCGAAAAAAAGCGGGAACTGTTTGAGTTCCCCGCTTGTTAGCAGTGTTGAGCACTCTTTTTGGGGGGCGGGGAATGCGCGGCTAACTTCCCTTTTTATCTATTTTCGTTAAGTCCCAGAACTTGATGGAGGTGATCCTGTTTATTCGCTGGGGGTTAAAATAGTTGGTCATGTCGACCAGCTTTTTCTTGATAACGCCCGTATCTTTCGCAAGCCACATATAACCAATCCGGACCTGCTCATTATTCATGTTGAAGTTTCTTGACACGGAGAAAATGCATACTTTCAGGCAATCCCGGTATTTCCCTGCGGGGACCGTCACATCTTCCTTTAAAACAGCTATGCTTGCACAGAGCATCTCCGGATAAAAATCTTCCATCAGCGTCATGCTCGGCCAGGTATGAACGCTTGCATTGGATATCGATGAATAATAGGCCCCCAGTTTTAATGTGGGCGGAAATACCACCAGCGGAAAATCCGGCGCGCGAAAATCAGTGCAGCCGCCCACCAGGGACCAGTACTTCTGGGTCAATAACAGTCCGCGGTTGTCAAGAGTGTAATAATAAATATCACCGGTTTCTTCAGCAAAGGGCAGGCTCGCCGTGCCCTGAACGGGTTCTTTGTTTTTTGTGGTAGTCCGCCAGACAGTTCCCTTCTGGTCCCTATAGGTCCAGGTTATGCCCGGTTTAAACGGCAGCAGCGCCTTCAGGGAAAAATTTTCAGCTGCAACCGTAGCACTACCCGCAAAGGAGCTGACGATATAAACAACTTTTTCCTTCCCTTTCAAGAGGACCCTTTTGACCGGGCCGACGCCGGGGGCCAGATATATCGTCTCCGCGGTAACCGTATTCTGCTCCCTGGTAATTTTTTCAACAACAGCGCAATTTTTAAATAATCGCCCGGAGACGGTCACATCCTCAAACTCTTTATGGATGAATTTAATGCTCTGATTAATTTTTCCGGTCTCTTTGAAATTAATATTTCCCTCCGGGTCAGAAAATTTCTTAAGCGTTACTGATACTTCAATCGGTTCCTCAGGTTTTAGAGCGCTGGGCAAAAACAGCAGCGGCTTATCGGGAATGAGATACTCATCAGAACTATATTCTCCATATATACGGATTCCCTCCCAGTCCTCACGCAGGCAGAGGAATCTTCCGTTATCAAGTGCCAGCAGAGTCACCCTCCCGACATCTTTCAGCGTGAGCGTTCCATTGACCGCCCAGGTTGAGGTAGTGCCGTCCGGTGATCCCGTAAAATTCCAGAACCTTCCATCATACAAGGGGAAATAACCCCTCAGATCATTAGCGCTGGCAGCGTCCGAGAAAAATAAAAAAAGCAATCCAAAAAGCAGTGACAGTTGTTTAATTCTTTTGAGCATATTCCGCCTCCTGAGCGTTTTATGGTTACGGGTTCAATACGATTAAAACATTCCTTTTTTCTTTTCCTTTATTTCAAGTACCAGCTGCGGCCACTTTTCTCCCTTTAACACCGTGGCAATGCAGTCAACCAGGCCCTGCGAGACGTACGGTCGATAGCGCGGCCCGACTGGAACCCCAAGCACAACCACCCTGCTGGTGCTTTCCCTGTTTTCCTCTTTCAGCGTGTAATGAAAATCCTTGCCTCCTTTAAGCTCGGTTCTGAAGGGTTTGGACCAGTCAGAGTAGGGAACATTCCCCTCATACTTGAATTTAAGGGGTTCAAAAGTTTCAAGGCGCATGGCAAAGATGGTGTCGGTGTTCTCGCTGGTAAAGTCGACCATTTGAAAGATGATGTGGTCATACTTTTCTTCCAGGCCGTAATCCAGGGCCTCAAAGCTTGCAAGCTTAGTATGCTTCTTGTCGACATCGTCTCCGGCAAAGTCCGTGTCGGCGTAGACCACCAGGGTGTTGGTCCCTTCAAGCGCTTTTTCAATTTCAGTCTTCAGGTTCACATAGTAAACGCGGGCAAGCTCAGGATACGGATCTCCGGGAGTATCAGGCCAGCCGTGCCGGGTGAGCACCAGGAGCTTGCGCTCTTTTTTCGGCAGGGGAAGGATTTCATCCGTAACCATCAATTCTATGCCTTTGCGAAAAGACGGGTATGCGCCGGGATACGGGGTGAAGACCACCTTGGCGCGCTCTGCCGCCGCATCCTTAACATCCTGGTACAGGGTGTTAAAGTGTTCAAGCGATGAATAGACCGGAAATATATCACAGTGCACGATAGTCTTGACCTTATCTTCCCTGATTAATTCATCAATTGCCTTTTCAACTGTTTCCGGATCCATGGTCCAGGCCCAGCGCATGGGAACCTCGGGGAACTCTTTTTTCAGCAGTTCTTCAGCCTCTTTAAAAATTTCCAGGTGCTGCCGGGTATAGGGGACTTTATGATTCGGCATCTTCGGATAATATGACGCAACTATCTTAACCCCGACCTTCTCCACAGCGTCTATATAGCCGTTCTTTTTTTCCAGCAGAAAATGGCCGGGTGTTTTTCCATCCCGGGAGGGCACCCATTTGAGATCTTCGATGTCCACATAGGGCTCTTCTTCCTCATCTTCGGTTTTGCCGAAACAGTCCATCAGGACTTTCGGCTCATACTCCTCGGTGTCCGCGAGATGCTCCGGGTCCATGAGCACGGTGCCGTTGTCCTGCATGATAAGGAGCTTGAGCGCGGGCGGGAATGCGGTCTTAAAGATCAGGGTGATGTAGCGGTTGAAGAACTCAAATTCATAATCTTCAGGCTGCCCGAGGGCAGTCAGCAGCACTCCCGGCTTGCCCACTATTTTTGTATCCTGGTAGACATAGTCGTGACGGTAGTTCTGGTCGTCCTGCTTGTTTGAGAATGCCGCAGAGATGCTTATAGCGAGTACCACTGCTGTTGAAATTAAAATCCAGAATTTAGCGCGACTCATCGTGTATCACCTCCCCTGTTCCTGGCTTAATATCTGTTTCATGTCTTCAGCAATATCGGGAAGGTCAAGGCGCAGCAGCCGCTGCGGCGTGGGAATGCCGGTGGCCCTGTCCCAGCCTCTTATTTCGTAATATTCATCTTTCATCTTTTCCAGCGTCTCTTCTGTTATAACCATACCCTTGGAAGGACCATCCGGTATCGGTTCGGTGAGGAACCTCCGGGGCAGGGTATCGTCTTTGCGCCGCAGTCCCTCACGGACGGCAAAGGCGCGGATAACATTCCAGATGCGCTCGGCAGTGAGTTCCGCCTCCCCGGTGGTGACATCCATCCCCGTAACCCGGTTTAAAATATCGACCACCACCGGATTAATCTCTATGGGGCCCCAGATCGCTTCAGCAAGATGACAGATAATCATGGAATCAGTAAATATCATCAGGTGATTGACTTTTACCGTATAGGCGGGTTTGCCTTCAATGGTGTCGCGCTGCACAATGCCGCAGCGCTCGCCGGTGGGGCGGCTGTCATGGTGTGACCCGCCGCGGGGGCCGGTGGCATAGCCAAGGGCAAAGCCCGGCAGGCCGCGGGCCGAATGGCCGGCAAAGGTCATTCCCTTGTTCTGCATGGCAAAAGCCTCGGAGCCTTTACCGATCTTTTCAGCTGCCCGTTTCACGCCCTCTGCCAGGAGATTGCCGAACCCCTCGCGCCGGGCGATTTTCCCTATCAGGGGAAGCATAAGCTCTATTTTTCCGAATCTCAGTTCCAGGCCGTCAGTATCCCGGGCAGAGAGATTTCCTTTTTCAAAATTTTCCATGGCAAAGGCAATGGAGACGCCGGTTTCTATGGCATCCATACCCAGGTCATCACATTCACGCTCTGCTGCGGCAACCGCTTCAATGGAGGAAATGCCGCACATGGAGCCCAGGGCAAAGATGTTTTCGTATTCAGGGCCTTCAACCGTGTACCCCTCAAACGGGGCATTGGTCACCACGCTGTATTTGCTGCACTTGATCGGACAGGCAAAACAGGCTTTATCACGCACCACAATTTTTTGCCGCATGGTTTCAGCACTCAAACCTTCAGCCCCTTCGAACGTCTCCTGCTGCCAGTTGCGCGCGCCAAATACGCCGAGGCTGTTGTTGGCATTGACCAGTGCCGGTGTCCCGAACCAGGGAAGAACTTGTCCCGTGGAGGGGTTACCCTTCATAATCTGCATGATTTCTCGAGAGAGTGTAAGGGTGCCTTCCATATCGTGAACTTCAAGCTTTCCTTTTCCCCTTACGGCAAGCGCTTTAAACTTTTTAGATCCGAGCACTGCGCCGATGCCGCCCCGGCCCAGACTCCGGCATCCTGAGGTAATGTTGGCAAACCTGACCATGCGCTCTCCTGCAGGGCCGATCACGGCGAGCTGCGCTGCCTCGTCCCCGATATCGCCTTTCAACCACTGCTGGGTTGCATCAGTGCGCTCTCCCCAGACGCGCGAGGCATCGCGCAGCTCTGCCCGCTCATTATCGACATAGAGATACACCGGGGTTTTGCTGGCACCTTCGATAATCACGCCGTCGTAGCCGGCATATTTCAGCTCCGGGGCAAAATACCCCCCTGCTGAAGAATGGAAAAAACCGTTGGTGAGCGGCGACTTGGTATACACCCCGATGCGGCTTCCCGTGGGCGCAATGGTCCCGGCCAGCGGTCCGGCAAGAAAGAGTACCTTATTGTCCGGAGACAGGGGGTCAATGCCCGGGGCGAGCTCATCATAGAGCATCCGCGCGGCAAGGCCGGCACCGCCGATATATTTTCTCAGCTGCCCGTTGGGAAGCTCCTCCGCTTTTACCGTGCCTTCGGTGAGGTTTACCCTGAGGATTTTTCTGGTATATCCTTTATACAGCATCGCTCTGCTCATGCGGCTACTCCTTTGGCTTGCTCTTGCGGCAGGGCCTTGTTGCTTTCACAGCTGGGACACGCCTGGGGATACGCGCCACACAGGGTATCACACGCTGCCGGTGCCTTTGAGAATGGGTTGATCTTTCTGAAAAACTTCTTTACCACACCGGGGCGGTTGACTTTTATATCTTTGCGTACCCCTTCCTTGTCCCAGATAATCACCCGGGCCGGACATACCTTGATGCACTTGGGATCGCCGTTGCAGGCATCGCAGGTGTCCTTGATCTTCGGCACCGGGAGCTCGGGAATGCCCTCCATCTCGATCTGAATATTTGACCGAACGGGATCAAATACGCCAAGCCTTCCCCCTGAGCAGGCAAGCTCGCAGAGCCTGCAGCCAACGCAGCGCTCAGGCACGACATTGATCCGCTTAATCTTGCCGCGGAACACGCCGTGGGGGCAGGTGTCCCGGCATTCATAGCAGAGGGTGCAGGTGGCCGGCGCTTCACCAATGTTTCGTATGGAAAGCCCCTCTTCCCCTTCGGGCTTTGACTGAAACTGGTATCCCATGGTGCAGTGCTGTTCCGGCGGGCATTCCGGGCAAATCTGGCAGCGCTCTGTTTTAAACGGCACCCGGTACAGGGACGGATGCCCGAGCGTTACCCGGTAGCCGATATACCAGCAGAAATAGCGGCAGTACACGCGGTAGGCAAACAGGATTGACCCGAGGAACATGCCGTTGGTGAGGGTTTTTGTCCACACCATCGGTTTCCAGAGATTTTTCCAGTCAGGAGAGGTGATCATCTCCGCGGATGAAGCAAGCTGGAATACCCGCTCAAAGGTATAGACAACAATTATCGTCCCAACCATAATGGCAGGGACATAAATACGGTTAATCTGGGAGCGGAATTTATCGGTAATTTTAATTCCCGTGTAATTTTTAAAATGCTTCAGTATGCCGTCCTGCAGTGCGCCGACCGGGCAGAACCAGCCGCAGAACCAGCGGCCGATGAAAAACGGCAGGAGCAGGGAGCCAAGGAGCATGGCAAGGGCCCAGAACAGCAGCTCCGGGTTTTCGATGGGCCGGGCGGTCATGCCGGAAGCAAAAATTACAAAGTACCAGACCAGCACAAACGTCTGGGTAAACATGCGCCATTTCTTGGTGGGAACGGTCATTTTTGCTTTTGCTGCAGGGTCCGGCGGGGTCTTGAGAAGCCGGATGGCAATGTACAGTGTATAGGCCAGAAGAGGCGTCAGCATCACCCAGTCAGCTTTGGGGAACAGCATCACGCCCTTGCCGCCCACGATCCAGTCTATTATGTCATTGGTCTGCACTTTCCAGGCTTCTGCGTTGAGGGGAAAGCGGAAGGGCTTGTAGTTACCCATGCCGTATATGAAAACAAAAAACCAGAAATACGATGCTCCTTTGGTCCTGCCGTAATAGAAATCAGTAAAAAAGAGCGTCAGTGCGCACAGTCCGAGCATCAGGCAAACCCAGTTGGTCACATACCCGGTCAGAATTCCCCCGATGTATAACACCAGTCCCATGAGGGCCATGTTTCGCACATGCCTGACAAATTCCTCGCGGGTAAAAGCAGTCAAAGCCATATTACATGCCTCCTCCAAAAAGGTACTGGAACCGGGTTACAATATAGTGATATTCTGCCGGAGCAATGCCAAAGCCCATTCTTAAATAGATAATAATTGCCGCAAGATTTATCATCTGCAGTTTGAAATAAGCTGTGCGCGGTACCATGTTGCGTTTGAAGAAGCGGTGGGCACATATAAAATAGAGGATAAACCATGAGTACATAAATATCAGGGATGCGATCCACCAGTTCCTGGCGCTTGCCTCATTGTTGGCTCTGACCTTTCCATAGGCAGCAAGCAGCCCGGCATTTTGTTCGGTGATAAGAGAGCCTTTTTCAAATGAGCCGTAATCCTGCACAAGACATTTGCCCACAAGTTCTTTCGGTACATCCTCATCAATGCGCAGCCCCATACCGATGCTTTCGTTGAACATGTCGGACATAAAACCGGTCAGAAGGGCCACCAGAATAAAAGCCAAAGAGCCCAACCGCGCTGCCTTGGAATAGGCCCAGTCCTTGAGCACCCATTTATAAAAAACTCCGATAAGCAGCGCGCACAGCACCCCGATTATGGCGCCGGCCAGCACTCCTAAAAATCTCCCGGTATAATAGCCCACCGGAAGATCGCGGAAATAGCCGCAGATGTTAATGAAGAGCGGCGGATACATGAACGTATCAAGAAAGCGGAACTTTGCATCCGCGGTACCGAAGGTTTTGCCGAAAAAATAGCCGGGGATTATCAGCTCCAGCCAGATGGCGCTCCGTATCCATCCGCCCAGTCCCTTAACCTGCTTCATGGCCGGTTCCCCCCGTGCTGCGTTACTGTTAATGAAACCATGCATTGACCTCCTTACTTCGTTGATGTGATGGATGCTTTTTCAAACAGCAGTGCGACCCCGTTTAACGTTTCATTGAGAACTTTTATTTCCACGGGGTTCAAACGGTCGAGCAGGACCCTTACATTTTCGACCTCACCGTTGCGGAAGGCATTGAGCCGTTTTTTCCCTTTTGCGGTAAGCCTGACATCCGAAACCCGCTTGTCCTTTTCATTTTTTGAACGTTCAAGATACCCCAGCTGTTCAAGCCGGCAGACCAGGTTCGTGGCGCTCTGCAGCGACATCCCCAGAGACCTGCTGATATCGGTGATGGTGACGGTTTCCCGTTCGTTAAAGAGAGAGAGCGCACGCATCTGCATAATCGTAATAGGCAGCCGTTTGCCCTGAAAGCTCCGTCCGATATTCAGAAAGCGGAATATCTTCTGCAGGTTGAGATAAATCTGATGGGGCAGCTTATCCAGGTCGGGTTGGCCTGGCAGTATCTGTGGTGAGTCGGCCATTTTATTAGTTAACACTTATTAACTTAATATATAACAAATTATAGTTAAATAATATTTTTAACAATATAATGGTTGAACAATAGTACACATATATTAACTAATATTTACCAGCCTGTCAATATTTTTTTATGTCCCCCGAGCGTGAGCACCTGCACGGGCTTGCCTGCTTTTTTCCGGTTTGGATTAATCAAACTTGACAGCATGCGAATATTTCATTATCTGATAGTTGCATATGCAACAATTTTACCTCTCGCCATGGAACTGATTGAATACAGCCTGAAAAACTCCCTGGGCCACATGATGGGCCGGATATCGCGGTCCATACTCAGCCAGCTGCAGAAAAGCTTTACCACTGCAGGCTGTGACCTTTCGGTAGAGCAGTGGCTGCTGCTGGTACATCTCAGGGACTGGGACGGGCAGATTCATCAGCAGCTGGCGCAGAGTACCTACCGGGACAAAACAACCATTACGCGCCTTTTAGACGGACTGGAAAAGCGCGGGCTGGTTGAGCGCATACCTGATGTTGCAGACCGCCGGCAGAAGAGGGTCCGTATCATGCCGGAAGGCAGAAAGCTGATCAATAAGCTGAAACCGCTGGCTTTAAAGATACAGAATAAAGCCCTGGAAGATATTGCCCTCCAGGAAATAGATATGTGCAAAAATATTCTTTCCAGGATTTTCCAGAACATTTCAAGCACCTGACAGCAAAGAAACAGCAGCAGCCTAACCGTGAAAAGGTAGAGGAGAATAACAGATGGAAGAAAATTTAAAGCGATTCGTCGGACAGCACGTTATCGTAACGGGTGCCGGGAGCGGCATTGGGGCCGGTATTGCGCACCGCTTTGTTTCAGAAGGAGCGCGGGTCACGGTGGCAGATATCAACCAGGAAGGCGGCATGAACGTTGTCAAAGAGATCACGGGCAAAGGCGGGATTGCGCAGTACCAGACGGTGGATGTGTCCAAAGAGGATTCAATACTTGAGCTGGTGAAAAAAGCCCATGAAACGTTCGGCGCAATAGATGTTGCCGTATCGAACGCCGGCATTTCTGAAACCCAGGCATCGTGCCTGGAAATCTCCGGCGCTGAGTGGGACCGGATTTACGGGGTAAATGTCCGGGGCTCATTCATGTTCTGCAGGGCCTGTGCTAATAATATGATGGATAATGATATCAAGGGGTCCATCATCACCATTTCCTCAACCATGGGAAGAACATCAAAAAACATGACCGGGGCCTATGCTTCATCCAAGTCCGCGGTTATCATGTTCACCAAGAGCCTGGCCAAGGCGCTTGCACCACTGGGCATACGGGTGAACAGTGTTGCTCCGGGCATGGTGGTGACCAACCTCTACCGGCCGGTGGAAAGTGAAATGATGATGGAAAAGGATGAGTTTGTCCCCTGGATCATTGAGCAGTGTATTACCAGCGGCCAGCTTTTGATCCCGCGGGTAGGGACCCCTGAAGATATGGCCGCGGCCGTCGCTTTCCTCGCCTCAAAAGATGCCGCCTATATAACGGCGCAGTGTATCAGCGTGGATGGCGGCATGGACTGGAGCTGGTAATGATCAAGAGCTGTCAGCTTTCAGCCGTCAGCTATCAGGTAATACTTTAAATGTACTGAAGGCTGACAGCTTTTCCAAGAAAGGAGTATCATACAATGTTTAAAGGCGGATACCACGGACGTTACGTGATGGTTGATTTAACCAGCAAAAGCTACAGCATCAAGGAGTTGCCGGAAAATCTCGCCGCAGAGTATCTTGGCGGCAGGGGCATCGGCACGAAGCTTCTGTATGACCTGCAACCGGGGCATGTTGATCCGCTGTCCCCGGAAAACAATCTGATCATTTTCACCGGTCCGCTGAATGGCACCAATGCGCCCGGAACTTCACGCATTACCTTTATCACCAAATCCCCCTCGAGCAATACCATCAACACAACCAGCATGGGCGGGTCTTTCCCCAACGGGTTCAAGCGTACCGGCTTTGACGGCCTGGTAATAACCGGTAAGTCGCAGGAGCGAATCTGGATTCATCTCACACCTGACGGGGTCAGCTTTCATAATGCGGATGATGTTTGGGGGCTGAAGACCTCTGATACCGACAAGGCCATAAAGGAAAAGCTTGGCGGTAAATGCCGGGTGGCATGTACCGGCCCTGCGGGCGAGAACCTGGTGCGGTTCGCGGCAATCGTGTCCGAGACCCGCACCGCGGGCCGCGGCGGCGCCGGCGCGGTAATGGGCTCAAAGAACCTCAAGGCAATTGCCGTGTCCGGAGACGAGAGGCCGCAGATCGCTGACAAGCAGGCGTTTGATGAGGCGGTAAAGAAGGTGCGCGCCGACCAGGAAGAAAACCCGAGCCTGGTGGGGATGCAGATGAACGGGACCGCGGGGCTCATCAGCGTGGTTAATGCCATGGGCGGCCTGCCCACCAGAAACTTTCAGACCGGCACGTTTGAAGCAGCTGATGAGATAGCGGGAAGCGCTATCACCGAGCACAACCGGATTAAAAATTTCGCCTGCCAGTCCTGCCCGGTTGGCTGCGGGCTCATTGCCGAAGTTAAAAGCGGGCCGCGGGCCGGCCTCACAACTGAGGGCCCTGAGTATGAATCAGCGGTGATGCTGGGGTCAAATATCGGCATCGGCGACCGGGATATCATAATCGCTGAGAACTATATGTGCGATGAGTTCGGCCTGGACACTATTTCAACCGGCAATGTGATCGGCTTTGCCATGGAATGCTATGAAAAAGGGCTGCTGACTGATAAAGATACCGGGGGGCTGGCGCTTAAATGGGGAGACGGCGAGCTTGCCCTCAAGCTTATAGAAATGATCGCCAAAAAGGAAGGGATCGGCAAGCGCCTGGCGGAAGGTGTCGCACGGCTCGCACAAGAGATTCCGGGCTCCGAGACTTTTGCCATGCATGTAAAGGGATTAGAGCTTGCGGCCTATGACCCGCGGGCTGTTTTCGGCCAGGGGCTTTCCTATGCCACTGCCCCGCGCGGCGGCGAGCATGGCCGCGGCGGGTACATGATAGTAGAGTTTTTCATGCCGGAGGTTGACCTGTACACCCATGAGGGAAAGGCAGAGCGGGCGGCGATGCTTGCCGAGAATGCCACGATCTTTGACTCAGCAAGCCTGTGCAGCTTCAACTTTGTGCCGGTGGCGCTTGTTCCGGAGCTGATTAACGCAGCGGCCGGAACCGCCCTTACGCTGGATGATCTTCGCACCATCATGCGCAGAATCATAGCGCTTGAGCGCACGTTCAATCTGCGCGAAGGCTTCAGCAGGAAAGATGATACGCTGCCGCCGCGGCTGCTGAATGAGCCACTGCCTGAGGGCATGGCTGAAGGCAAAAAAGTGGAAGGTCTTGATCTCATGCTCGATGACTACTTTGCCATCAGAGGCTGGAGCAAAGAGGGCGTACCGCCGGCGTAAGAGACATGCGGATACAGTACTGAGTGCTGAGCGATGAGTGCCGAGTTTTTCCTGCTCACTACTCAGCACTCGTTACTCATAACTAAACTTTAACGGGGAGGGACCCATGGCACCATTTGATTCTTTGAGAGACTACGCAGAAGCTTTGGAGAAGCGGGGCAAGTTCATAAGAATAAAAGAGATGGACCAGGACAAGTACGAGGCGACTGCGTTTTACTACAAGCTCATGGATCGATATAAAACAAATGCACCGGGTTTTCTTATCGAGAGAATGAAAATAAACGGGAAATGGTATGAAACACCGGTTGTGGGAAACATTTTCTGCGGGTTTGACACTGTTGCGCAGTGTTTCGGGGTGGAGAAAATATCTGATAATCAGGCGGAGATGCATACTGTCGCCGTGGAAAAGATCATGAGCTGCCTGGTGAACGGTAAATGGAAAACCATTGATCCGGTTGTGGTGGATAGAAAGAACGCCCCCTGCAAGGAAGTTATTCTGAAGGGAGCCGGGGCAGACCTCTCAAAATTTCCGTGGGTAAAAAATAATCCTGATGATGGAGGCCAATACATCAGCGCCGGTTCTTTCATCATGGAGGACCCGGAGCTTGGCAGAAATGTCGGCACCTATCGCATGCAGGTAAAGGGGCCGCACAAAACCGGATCCTATTTTACTAACCAGAGCCACGGCTACCGGTTTATCGCCAGGGCAGGTGATCGCGGCGAAGACAAGGTGGATGTTGCAGTGGCAGTCGGCATTGATCCCATTTCCTGGATGATGAGCAGCACCAGACTGGCGGATCTGGGGGAGGATGAATTTGCTGTAGCCGGAGGATTCAGGGGCAAGCCCGTGGAGCTGGTAAAGTGCGAAACCAATGATCTCTATGTTCCGGCTCATGCCGAGTATGTGATTGAGGGTGAAGTCCCTATGGATATTGAGAAGGAGGGACCCTATGGCGAGATGCTGGGCTATATCGGAAAACAGACCAACACGCTCTACATGAACGTGAAGGCAATCACCCACCGGAAAAACCCCTGGGTGTACAATAACTGGCCGGGCATCGGCGGCGGCTACATGACGCTTCCCTGGGATGTGGGAAACCTCATTCGCCTGAAGCGCATGATGCCGAACCTGCTCAAGCTGTATACTCCGCCGGAAACAGCTTCCCTGTCTATTGTCTGTATTGACAAGAAGTTTCCCGGTGAAGGTATTGAGGCCGGCATGATGATACTCGGCTACCGCCTGGTGGGATTCAGTAAAAAGATGGTTATTGTTGTGGACAAGGATGTCGAGCCGACGGACCTGGCGCGGGTGTTCCATGCCATGGGCACACGGTGGCAGCCGGTGCCGGCAAGCCTGCTCGTGCACCACTCGTTCCACATTCCCATTGACCCGAGCATAAGGGAAGATTTCCTGAGCAGCAAAATCGTGATTGACGCGACGCGGCAGCTGCCCGGCGAGGGCGGCCCGGAAGTATTTCCGGCAGACAACCGCACGGTCATGGAAGAGAAAGCAAAAGAAGCGTTTGATCTGGTAGAGAAGAACTGGGGG
>Ga0209253_10002049_pt1 | contig 17771 bp, 17 predicted proteins | sample FrelakmetBRP12BR_FD_187145 | JGI IMG/M metagenome (GOLD analysis project Ga0209253, IMG submission 187145) | Freshwater lake sediment microbial communities from the University of Notre Dame, USA, for methane emissions studies - BRP12 BR (SPAdes)... | ecosystem: Environmental > Aquatic >... | reverse complement strand
ATCCTGTTCCAGGACACCTCGCTCGTGTACGTCGTAAGTCTGCCCGATTTCCTGGGTGTGGCGGGCAAGATCGGGCAGCGCGACGGCCGTCTCGTGGAGCTGTATCTCTTCGCCGCGCTCGTCTATCTCGTGATGTGCTACGGAGCCTCCCATCTCGTGAAGCGGCTTCAGAAGAGGTATGGGTTATGAGCATGATCGAGATCAGGAACGTCTCAAAGTTCTATGGCGATTTCCAAGTGCTGAAGCACTGTACGACTAGGGTCGAGAAGGGCGAGGTGGTGGTCGTGTGCGGACCTTCCGGGTCAGGCAAGAGTACGCTCATCAAGACGGTCAACGGGCTCGAACCCTTTGAGGAGGGTGAAATCCTGCTGGACGGCGTATCGGTGGGTGACAAGAAGACCAACCTCGCGAAGCTGCGCTCGAGGGTCGGCATGGTCTTCCAGCATTTCGAGCTGTTCCCGCACATGAACATCACCGACAACTTGAACCTGGCCCAGATCAAGGTGCTTGGGCGCGCCAAGGAGGAGGCGACGGCGAAAGGACTGAAGCTGCTCGAGCGGGTCGGGCTAACGGCCCACGCCAACAAGTATCCCGCTCAGCTATCCGGCGGTCAGCAGCAGCGGGTCGCAATCGCGCGCGCGCTCGCGATGGATCCAATCGCGATGCTGTTCGATGAGCCGACTTCCGCACTCGATCCGGAGATGATCAACGAGGTGCTCGACGTCATGACCGAGCTCGCCATGGAGGGCATGACGATGATGGTCGTGACCCACGAGATGGGTTTCGCGCGCAAGGTCGCGCACCGGGTCATCTTCATGGACGAGGGCGCCATCGTCGAGGACCGGTCCAAGGACGACTTCTTCACCCAGGCGCAGACCGAGCGGGCGCAGCAGTTCCTCGCGAAGATTCTCCACCACTGACCGAAAACCGCATCGCCGGGCGCTCGCCTGGGACAACTTCGCGTGGGACGGTGTTTCTCTGCTGGCAGGGACTTCCCGCATCCTCCGATACCCCGCTAAGATGGGCGCATCATGCGCATCCCGTTATCCTGTCGCGGCCCTGCCGCAGCGGTGCTTGCCCTCGTCCTCGCGGCGACGGGTGGGTGCGGGTTCCGGACCTACGAACCGAACCCGCTAGACCCGGAACGGACGGCAGCGGAACTGACCTCGCGCTCCTTCGAGTCCGGTTTACTCAAGGATTACCTTCAGGCGCACGGCGTGTCGGTCGATCCGTGGCCTCGCACCTCCTGGACGCTGCCGGACCTCACCTGGGTCGCGCTCTACCATTCCCCGGAGCTTGACATTGCGCGGTCGCAGGTGGCGGTCGCACGTGCCGCCGAGGTGACCGCGGCGCAGCGCCCGAATCCCGCCGTCCGGCTCGAGGGACAACACCACAGCGATACCTCCGGGGAGAAGTCGTCCCCGTGGACCGTCGGCCTCATCCTGGACCTGCCGATCGTGACCGGCGGCAAGCGCGAGGCACGCATCGCTCAGGCCGCGGCGGTGTCGGAGGGTGCGCTGCTCGATCTCGCGGCGGCGGTGTGGCTCACGCGGAGCCGCTTGCAGGGTCGCTACATCGACTATTACGCAGCCGGCGAAGAAGCTCGGCTTTGGCGCGCTGAAGTCCGACTGCGTCAGGAGGAGCTGTCGCTTCTGGAGCGGCGGCTCGAGCGCGGTTTCGCGTCTGCCACCGAGACCGCGGCCGCTCGCACCCGGCTTGCCGAATCGCGCCTGGCCGAGGCGCACGGCGAGGCCCGCCTGCAGGCAGCCCAGGCCGGGCTCGCGCAGGCGCTCGGCGTGCCGGTCGACAGCGTACGCCGGCTCTCACTCTCTTACTCCGATCTCAAGACCGCACCTTTGGTGGATGGGGCGGCCGACCTGCGCACCGCCGCCCTGCAGAACCGGCTCGCCATCCGCCGTGGCCTCGCCGACTACGCCCTCGCCGAGGCAGCGCTCCGGCTCGAGATCGCGCGTCAGTACCCGGACGTCATCCTGCGTCCCGGTTACATCTGGGATCAGGGCGATCGCATCTGGGCGCTCGGCTCGATCCTTCTGCTGCCGCTCGCGAACCGGAACGAAGGTCCGATCCTGGAGGCCGAGGCGCGCCGCGATCTCGAGGCCAATCGGTTTCTCGCGCTGCAGGCGCGGACGATCGCTGCGCTCGAAGCGCGGCAGGCGAGCTACGACGCCGCACTCGACGAAATCCACACCGCCGCGGTGCTCCGGCGCGACGCGCTCGATCGTGCGGCACGCACCGAGCGCCGCTTCGAGGCCGGCGATGCCGATCGGCTGGAATGGACGCGGGTGCGTCTCGATTCCATCGCCGTCGAGCGTGCGGCGCTCGCGAGCCAGGTGCGCGGGCTGCAGGCCTGGGCTGCACTGGAAGATGTCATGCAGACCCCGCTCGACGGCACACCGGCCCCCGTCGCGGATCCGCTGCGTCCCCGGATCGCGGCTGGTACGCGATGACAACACGCCGTCCGCTGCTGCCCTGGTTCCTGGGCGCGACCATCGTGCTCCTCGTCGCGGCGCTCCTGTACGTGGCGCGCGACGAGCTGGGGCTTTCGGCGGAGGAGCGGGACGACGCCGCACCTAGACAGTCCGCAGGTGCGGAGCTGCGGGTGACGGTTTCGGAAGCCGCCCAGAGAGCTGCCGGCATTCGCACTGCGGCCTTGGCGCCGGCGCGGTTCGCTCCCACGGTGGAAGCGCTGGGCGCGGTCGTCAATCCGGCGCCGCTGGTGGAGCTGCGAGCGCGGCTCCTCACCGTGCGTGCCGAAGCGGAAGCCGTGCGTGCGGCGGTGCGCTTCAGCGGGCAGGAGCGGGACCGCTTGCAAGCGCTGTACGAGGACGACCGCAACGTATCCAAACGCGCGGTGCAGTCGGCAGATGCCACGCTGCGCGGCGAAGAGGCGCGAGTGACCGCGCTCGATCGCAGCGCGACCGGCTTGCACGAGTCGCTGCGGACGCAATGGGGCGACGCCATCGCACGGCTTGCTAGCGATCCGCGCGCCCCCTTCTTTCAGGAGCTCTCCACGCAGCGCGCGCTGCTGGTTCAGCTCACGCTGCCTGCCGGCGCGCAGCCGCCGGCCGCCGGGACCAGGGTCGCAATCGCTTCGCTCAATGCGCCTGGACCCAGGCGCGAGGCCGTGCTGCTGTCGAGCGCGCCGTTCGCCGATCCGGTCCTGCTCGGTCCCACGTTCCTGTTCCGGGTAGCAGCGGCGCCGGAGCTGCGGGTCGGCTATCGCGTCAAGGGCGAGTTCCTGCGCGGCGGCGAGCCACGGGCAGGGGTCGCCGTCCCGCCGGCGGCGGTCGTGTATCACGGTGGCAAGGCCTGGGTCTACCTGAAGACGAGTGAAGAAACGTTCGCGCGGCGCGAGGTCACGACCCGCGACGAGGTCGAGGGCGGCTGGCTCGACGAGGGGCTTTCACCAGGCGATGCCGTAGTCGTATCCGGCGCGCAGCTGCTGTTATCGGAGGAGTTGAAGTACCAGATCCGGAACGAGAATGAGGACTGAGCCTACGCACTTCCGGTCCGCGTTGGCCGGTCCGCGCGCCCGTCCGTGATCGCCCACATCGTTCGCCTCTCAATCCGTTATGCCGGCGTCGTCGTTGCGCTGGCGCTCGTCGTGGTCGTCTATGGCATCTACCGCCTGTTGGCGGCGGATCTCAACGTCTTTCCGGAGTTCTCGCCGAGCCAGGTCGTGATCCAGACCGAGGCGCCCGGGCTTTCCGCCGAGCTGGTCGAAACCCAGGTTACCGCGCGCATCGAAGCGGCGCTTGCCGGCGTGACCGGCATCGAGAGCCTGCGCTCGCAGAGCATCCCCGGGCTCTCGGTCGTGACGCTGATCTTCAGCGAGCGCGAGACCGTGTTCCGCAAGCGGCAGCTCGTCACCGAACGGCTATCGCTGCTTGCGGCGCAGTTGCCGCCGGGTATTGGTCCGCCAGCCATGACGCCGCTGACTTCCTCCGCCAGCACGGTGCTCGGCATCGGCCTCACCTCTGATACGCGCACGCTGATGGAGGTGCGGTCGCTGGTGGATTGGACGGTACGGCCGCATCTGCTGTCCGTCGCGGGGGTCGCGGACGTGAACGTGTTCGGCGGCGAGGTCCGCCAGTGGCAGGTGCAGGTCGATCCCCAGCGGCTCCTGACCCTTGGCCTGGCGGTGCAGGACGTGCTCGCCGCGGTGCGCGCGGCGGCCGGCATCCTCGGCACCGGCTTCGTCGAAGGCACGAACCAGCGCATCGTCATAGCCACCGAGGGTCAGCCGCGCAGCCCATCCGAGCTCGGCGAAGCGGTGGTTGCGATGCGCGAGGGGCGTGTCATCCGGGTGAGCGACGTGGCGCGCGTGGTCGAGGGGCCGGCCCCCACCATCAGCGCGGCGCTGATCGACGGGAGGCCCGGCGTCTTCCTCATGGTGCAGGGTCAGCTCGGCGCGAACGTACGGTCCACCACGCTCGCGCTCGAATCGTCGCTCGAAGAATTGAAACCGCTGTTCGCGTCGGAGCGTGTCACCTTCCACCCCGGTCTCTTCCGGCCTGCGAACTTCATCGAGACCGCGGTCGGCAACGTGCAGCGCGACATCCTGATCGGCTCGGTACTGGTGATCGCGGTGCTGTTCCTGTTTCTCTACGAAGGCCGCACCGCGTTCATCTGCGCGACCGCCATTCCGGTCTCGCTGATCGGCGCCGTGCTGGTCCTCGACGACTTCGACGTGGACCTGAACATCATGGTGCTGGGGGGGCTTGCCATTGCGCTCGGCGAGGTCGTCGACGATGCCATCATCGACACCGAGAACATCTTCCGGCGCTTGCGCCAGAACCGTGCGCAGGGCAATCCTACGGGCGTCGCCGACGTGGTGCTGAATGCCTCGATCGAGGTGCGCAGCTCCGTCGTCTACGCCACCTTCATCGTGGCGCTCGTGTTCGTGCCGCTGCTCACGCTTTCCGGCGTGGCGGGCAAGCTCTTCGCGCCGCTCGGGCTCGCGTACATCCTCGCCATCCTCGCGTCGCTCGTGGTAGCGATGACGCTGACCCCGGCGCTCTGTTACCTGCTGCTCGCCAATGCGCCGCTGAAGGCGGAGGACCCGCCGCTCATTCGCTGGATCAAGCCGCGCTACGGCCGGCTGGTGAAGCGCGTGGAGCGTCATCCAACGCCGGTCATCGGTGTGGTCGGTCTCGTTCTTGCGACCGGGATCGGCATGCTGCCGTTCTTGTCCGGCGAGTTCGTCCCGGCGCTGAAGGAAGGTCACTACATCATCCACATGACAGCGGTGCCCGGCACCTCGCAGCAGGAGTCGCTGCGAATCGGCAAGCACGTGGCCGAGGAGCTCCTCGCCATCGATGGCGTGCAGTCGGTGGTGCAGTGGGTGGGGCGCGCCGAGCGCGGTGCGGATACGTTCGGCGTTCACTATAGCGAGTTCGAAGTCGAGATCGGTGCGCTGCCGGGGCGCGAGCAGACGCGCATCCTAAATGAGATCCGGACCGCGCTCACCGGCGACGGTGACGGCTTTCCGGGGGTGAGCTTCGCCGTCAACACCTTTCTCACCGAGCGCATCGAGGAGACCATCACCGGCTATGCCGCTGGCGTGGCGGTGAATCTGTTCGGCCCCAGCCTCGACGCGCTCGACCGCGACGCGCAGGCGGTGGCGCGGGTGCTCGCGAGCGTCCCCGGCGCACGCGACGTGCAGCTGCAGGCACCGCCGGGCACGCCACAGCTCACGGTGCGGCTCAGGCCCGAGCGGCTCGCGGCCTGGGGGCTCACCAGCGCTGCCGCTCTGGAGACTATCCAGTCCGCATATCGAGGCACGACCGCCGGGCGTATCTTCCGCGAGAATCAGGTGGTAGACGCCGTGGTGGTGCTGCCGCCGGAGCTACGCCGTTCGATCATGCAGGTGCGCGACCTCACACTGCGCAACCCGGAGGGCAGGATGCTGCGTCTGGGCGACGTCGCCGACGTCGAATTGACCAACGGCCGCTACAAGATCCTGCACTATGGCGGCAAGCGGCTGCAGACAGTGACCGGGAATGTCGCCGGGCGCGATCTCGCCGATTTCGAGCGCGAGGCGAAGCGACGCGTGGCCGACGAAGTCAAACTCGCGCCGGGCAACTTCGTCCAGTTCGGCGGCACGGCGGAGGCCCAGGCGCGCGCGCGGCGCGATCTTATCGCCCATTCGCTGCTGGCAGGGGTCGGTATCTTCGTCCTGCTCTATGTCGCGTTTAGCAACCTGCGCAACCTCGCGATCACGTTCATGAACCTTCCGTTCGCGCTCTTCGGCGGGGTGATCGCAGTGCTCGCGACCGGCGGGTGGTTGTCACTCGGGTCGCTGGTCGGTTTCGTTACGCTGTTCGGCATTACGCTGCGCAACTCAATCATGCTGGTGTCGCACTACCAGTATCTGGTGCAGCACGAGCGTGCCACGTGGTCGCCGGAAACTGCGCTGCGCGGCGCCCAGGAACGGCTGCCCTCGATCCTGATGACAGCACTGGTCACCGCGCTCGGCCTGCTGCCGCTCGCCCTCGGCAGCGGTCAGCCCGGTCGCGAGATCGAAGGCCCGATGGCGACCATCATCGTCGGCGGGCTGGTGACCTCGACTGTGCTCAACCTCGTGATTCTGCCGACGATCCTGCTGCACTACGGGCGGTTCGGCGCGTCCGGTCGGTGAGGTCGGTCGCTACGGGGAGTCCTAGTTGTGCCTTTCGACCGGCGCCGAGGCCGAGGAACCTAGGAACCACGCCCGAAGTTTCGCCAAGTCCTCGGGTGATAGCGCCTTGATCTGTTGCTCGATCGATTCGACTTTGCACGTCTTCGCCGCCTTCGGCGCCCTCCACCGCTACGGCGCTCGCGGCGTGCCGAGGCTGCTGGAGACGCAGGGTTTCACGGTCCGGCGTCTCTATTGACGCCTCATGATGCACCGAGCGCCGACTCTTCTAGCGTAGGGTAATCGGTGTAGCCCCGCGCGCCGCCCTTGTAGACGGTCTTCGGATTCCAGGGCGTGAGCGGCGCGCCGATGCGCAGGCGCTCCACCAGGTCGGGGTTGGAAATGAAGTGCCTGCCGAAGGCGATCAGGTCGGCGCAGTCGGCCTGAAGCGCTGCCTCTGCGCGCTCCCGATCGAATCCTCCACAGAGGATCATGGTATACGGGAAACAGGCGCGAAGATGCTGGAGCAGATCGTCCCGTGGATCGTGGACCCAGCTACCGGACTGGTCATACACGTGTAGGTAACCGATACCCCGCCGGTCCAGCTCACACGCGAGATAGCCATACGTGAGCAGCGGGTCCGGGTCGGGCCGCATTTCGTGTGCAGTACCGAGCGGCGAGACGCGCACCCCTACACGGGCCTTGCCGATGGTGCTCGCGACGGCGTCCACGACTTCCAAGAGGAAACGCCAGCGGCTACTGAGCGTGCCGCCGTACTCGTCGTCACGAACGTTCAGATAAGGGCAGCGGAACTGATCGAACAGATAGCCGTTCGCAGCATGGATTTCTACGCCATCGAAGCCCGCCGCCATCGCATTGCGTGCTGCCCAGGCGAAGTCCACGACGATCGTTTTCACCTCGTCGGTCTCAAGGGCGCGCGGCGGGTCGCATCGGACGAGCACGGGTTCGTCGTGCTTGTTCAGGGTCGGAACTCTGTCGTTCTCGAGGCGGATCTCGCTCGGTCCTACGGGTGGCGAACGATCAGCGCGCAGGCTGCGGTGACCAACGCGGCCGACGTGCCAGAGCTGCAGAAAGATGCGGCCGCCCGCGCCCTGCACGGCCTTGGTGACCTTCTTCCAGCCAGCGATCTGCGCTTCGGAGTAGATGCCGGGCGTGCAAGCGCAGCCGCGCGCCTGCGGCGATATCGGGGTGCCTTCGGCGATGATGAGGCCTGCCGAGGCGCGTTGTACATAGTATTTCGCCATCAAGGGCGTTGGCGCGAGCTCCATGTCGGTCGCGCGGTTGCGGTTCATGGGCGCCATGACGACGCGGTTCGGCAGCGCCAGGCCGCCCAGCGGGTAACGAGAGAACAATTTGTTTGGCATTGTGTGCCTACCTCCATCGAGGCCCCTGTGCGTGAGTAACGCACAAAGTGCCATGCCGAGCTGCCTTCAGCCTGATTGGATTGCATCGGGGGGAAGATCTTCCGGTCCCGCGGGGTGGCCGCGCCGGAGAGGGCCCATTCCTCGTCGTTTTCTCGACCGAGAATGGCTAAGCAGCTCTTGAACTCGAGTGATACGTCAGGAAACGATTGATGCTATGAAAAACACTTATACCATGCTCAAGTTGCAGATTTGTGGCGTTGGCAAGCCGGATCGTTACCATGCGCTTCAACGCCTTTCGCAGTCAGATGTCCTTACGCATGTTGAGCAACCGGCTGAACGCTGCACATGATAACGCAGAAATGGGGTGAGGAGTTGACGGGTTGCCCGAGCGCTAATCCGCTACTTCTTTGTCATCGCTGGCGGGCCACCTTGTAAGAGCGATAAAGTTGCAGCATGAGGGCACCGAGCGAAACTTCGTCTTTGGTGAGGCTGCCAGCGTGCGCATAGAAGCGGCCGATCGCCTGGGCCTGGAGCGGCGGCTGCGCTATTGCGGGATCGTCGTTGTTGAGGCCGGTGGCTGCTCCCAAGAAGGCGCTCCGCTCGCTCTCGGATTTCCGTGCCACGTTAACAAAGTCGTGTACGTCCGGTGTCGAGCTGATTCGGCAACTGACGGAGGAAGGCTATTGATGCTTCATCAGTAGCGTCTCGCGCAGATTGCTAAACTCAAGCGTAACGAAGCCATCTCACTCAGACTCTGGATGGGGCACATTTGCCCCATACCGTTGACATCAGAAATAGGATATATAGTCTGGGCGTGCGGGAGCAGTCGGCGTATGGCGTGACGCCAAACACCGCGACCGTCATGTAACGTCAGTTAATTCGCGACCGAGAGAAACCCTTGTGACATGCTTCATCTCGATGCAGTCGATCCGTGTCCGCAGCGGCTAATCGCATGAAGCGACTAATCGTAATCGAGAGTACGGATGTCACGATCAATGACTGCGTGAGAAAGGGCCACTGGAGTAGACAGAGTGCGATGCTCGGTAAGTATGCGGAAGAGTTTGAGGTCTACTACTACACATCCGACGGCAGACGCATGCAGGAAGTGGTGCCGCAGGGAGTGACGCACAAAGTCAGCAGGCTCGCCACGGACATCTATGGGCTGCGTCATGGCGTATTCTATGTGTATCTGCTGATGCAGGCTTTCTCCTGGCGACGTCCGAATGTAGGTCTCATTCGTCTGTTGGGGGTTTCACTGCCCGTGGTACCGCTTCTCAAGCTTATCTCCCGGCGCAAAGTCGTGATCAGCTTTCACTACGACTGGGCACGCCAGACGCAGAAAAACTACCGACGCATGTTCAAGGTGTATGCGTCGAGCTGCATCCAGCGCTGGTCTCTCTCTGCCGCAGACCACGTGATATGTACGATGGGCTGGCTCGAGAAGGTCGCGCGGGAGGAGTACGGCAAGACCGAGACGACCGTCATACCGAATTTCGTTGACCTCCGACGTTTTCATCCGAGACTTCCCAAGAAGAAGCGCGTGGTGTTCGTCGGCAGGCTGCACTGGTCGAAAGGGGTCGACCTGCTGATCACCGCATTCAGGGCGTTCGAGGAACATCATCCGGACTACTCGCTGACCATCCTGGGGGATGGCGAGGAACGCGACAGACTCGAGGGGCTTGCTGCAGGCTCAAGTCGTATCGTGTTCCGCGGAAGTGTCCCGATCTCGGAAGTCGCAGAGCTGCTCAACGAGTCGGAGATTTTCGTTCTTCCCACGAAAACCATGGAGGGTCATGCACGTGCGCTCGTTGAGGCCATGGCGGCAGGATGCAAATGTATCGCGTCGAACGTGGCAGGCAACCGCGAGGTGCTTATGGAGAGCTCTTCCGAGGAGCTTATGTTCGAGGCCGGTGACGCGGCCGATCTCCTTGTGAGACTGAATCGTACCCAGTCGTATAGTTCCATGAACCAACTGCAGTTCGCGCGACAGCACTATGCAATGGACGTTCTGTTCGCGCGGGAATCGAACATAATCAGCGACGTGCTGAAAGATAGCGGTGAAGGCAGATCTAACCAATCAGCAAGAGTGGGCGCGGTTCTATCGCGGGAAGGTTAATTTCGCGGGCGGCGATTTTAGAGAGCTGCAGGGGGAGATTGGGCGGCGCTTCGACATTTTGGTGTCGTTCGGTGTTGTGGAGCACTTCGAGGATCCTGCGTCCTTGATTCGAGCCTTCGGCGGTCATCTGCGGGAAGGGGGCGTCATGCTCACCGTATGTCCTAATACTGCGGGGGCGGCGATGCACCTTCAGAAGCATGTCGACAAGGCTGGTCTTTATGCCAGGGTACGGCGTCCCCACTGAACACCGACGCGAGGGGGATGAGCAAATGGAAATCGCAGGGTACATCCTATTGGGGCTTGGAATCTCGGCGCTCGTGGCCGTTGTCGCGGGCAAGTTCGCAGCAAGGCAAGACAAGGACTTCAAGACTCATTGCGGCGATTTCAGAGAGCTGCAGGGGAGGAGATTGGGCGGCGCTTCGACATTTTGGTGTCGTTCGGTGTTGTGGAGCACTTCGAGGATCCTGCGTCCTTGATTCGAGCCTTCGGCAGTCATCTGCGGGAAGGGGGCGTCATGCTCACCGTATGTCCTAATACTGCGGGGGCGGCGATGCACCTTCAGAAGCATGTCGACAAGGTTGTATACGATGGTCACTTGCGCTTCGATGTCGATCAGCTCGTGGATTATGGTGAGAGGGGGATTGCTCCTGCTGCGCCATCCACGCCTTGAAGTTGGCGTCGCGCTACACTGTCGCGGTCCCTGCGATCGCCGCCGCTCGGGGTGGGCCTCTTGGGGCCACGCGGCATCGGGGCGGCCACTTCGGGGTAGACTGGCAGGCCACCAGCGGAGCGAGGAGCGGACATGGTCATGGTCGGGGTCATCGGCGGCACGGGGCTCGGTGAGGCGCTGGGCGCGCTCGGCGGGGAGACGCGCGTCGTGGAGACGCCCTTCGGGCCGCCGTCGGGACCCATCGCCCTTACCGACGTCGGCGGGGTGCCGGTGGCGCTCCTCTCGCGCCACGGCGAGGGCCACCTGCTGAACCCGTCGCGCGTTCCCTACCGCGCCAACATCTTCGCGCTGAAGTCGCTCGGGGTGACGCACGTGCTCGCCAGCGGCGCGGCGGGCAGCTTGCGCGAGGAGATCCAGCCGCGCCAGCTGGTGCTCCCCGACCAGATCATCGACCGGACCTTCCGGCGGGCTGGCACCTTCTTCGAGGACTTCGCCGTCCACGTCGAGTTCGCGGCACCCTTCTGTGGGACGCTGCGGAACGCGTTGGCCGAGGCCGCCACCGGGCTCTCGACCCGCGTCCACCAGGGCGGCACCTACGTGTGCATGGAGGGGCCCCAGTTCTCGACGCGGGCCGAGAGCGAGCTCCACCGCTCCTGGGGCGGATCGCTCATCGGCATGACCGCCATGCCCGAGGCCAAGCTGGCCCGCGAGGCCGAGCTCTGCTATGCGCTCGTGGCACTGCCCACCGACTACGACTGCTGGCGCCCCCACCCGGCCCACGTCGACCAGCAGAAGCTCATCGAGGAGATCCTCGGGAATGTAAAGGTGGCCACCCAGAACGCGCTCGAGCTGATCCGTCGCACCATCCCGGCGCTGGCGGCCAGCGACAAGCCCTGCAGCTGCCAGTCGGCGCTCGCGCTCGCCATCTGGTCAGACCGGGCACGCATCCCCTCCGGCGTGCGCGAGCGGCTCCAGGTGCTCGTCGGCAAGTACCTCTAGAGGCCGCCCGCCCCCGCGAGCGTACCGGCCGGAACAGCACACGCAGCAGAGCGAAGGCCTGGATCGCCCGCGTGGCCGTGTAACCCACTTCGGCCGCGAATGTCGCTCGTGCCAGCCATCGCCGCGCGCTGCGCTTCGAGCACCGCCTGCTGCCCTTGGGGCCGATGGCTGACGCCGTCATCGCGTGCATGTCATTGAACGCATAGTTGCCTGCGAGCAGACGCGATGAGTGAGTCGTTACATTACAAGACTGCCAAGATTTGTTAACCGGACATGACTGATTACTTGATTACTTAATATCACAGTCCTGACTGGGTTCCTTTTGAAGAATGGATTTCAATTCCGAAAAGGAGGGTTGATCTTATGGGTACACTCGTTGTCATGCGGTATGCGACCAAGCTGTTTGCGAACCTTGCCGACCACACCTATGTTGAGTGCGGCACAGGCGGCAAGGCATGGGGTTGCTGGGGAGGCAAGACCGGCGGAACCGAGTTGCGGCGAGGGACGGGCAGTACCCGACGCGCGAATGCCATCGCCGAGCCGAACGAACGCGCCGGGATCAAGTGCTACCTCATCAACGGCGTATGTCACCAGGCGGCCAACCGCATTCTTTTTCCCGCCGAAATCACGGTAAGAGGCGCTCGCGGATATGACGTCTCGGAATCCTTGTTCGGTCCCTTCGGCCGGCCGAGAGGTCCTTTGGGTACCTGCCTCTCACCTTTCAACCAGCACCCCAATGTCACCGGCGATCTGCCGGAGTGCGTAGAAAGCCGTGCGGCACGGCAGCAGGTTTGGCGCAAGGCCAAGGAGCTGTCAGCCGAGGACCGCAAGCGGGAGCGCAAATATATTCGCGGCGCGTTGTCGATCTATAGCAAGGATGAACGGGCACTCAGGTCCCCCAAGGGATTGCCGGGCCCTGACCTGGCCCGCTTTCATCTCAAGCTCTTTATGTACAAGGCCCAATTTTGTCTGGGCGATCAGCTGGACAGAACCCTATCTGCCAGGCTGCGGGATATCCGCATGTCGGCCGAGTGGTCGCGGATGAAGATCGAGGACTTGTTTATCAATAAAGAGATGAACGTGGGTGAGTTCGTGAATGCGCTCAACAAGGAGACCATCCTGTTTCAGGAGGCAGCTGCCAACACCCTCAAGCGCGATCAGTACAAGCTGCTCTTCGGCCTGAAACCCGGCGAAACGGTGATCCTGGCCGACCCGCGCATCGTGAAGAAAGTCTACGGTGGTAAAGAGCCGGGCCTGTGCGACATCTGAAGACAATGGTGAAGAGGCATAGTAAGGCAATGCCGGAAGTGTCTGACCACGGTCCTCGTCTTACAGACGAGGAGTATGAAAGAAGGATAATCGAAATTCACCGCGGCCTGCCGCCGTTGCCCACAGAGGAACAGGACAGGCTGGTCCGCCGCATGGAGCTGGACCTTGCCATTGACCACCGGCTGGGTCGCGGCTTTCCCCAGGAGCGTCGTGAGCTGCTCTGGGCCATCCAGCAGCGGGTGGAAAAGAAACGGCTGAGACTGGCTCTCACGTATCCGTTTCGGTGGCTGTTCGCTAAGCGTCTAGCCCGCGGCGCCCAAGGGCTGGCGGATTACCTGGTCGACGAATACGCCAAAGTGCTGACCCAGACGGAACTCAGGACATTTTTCGGTCTCGAGGAAGGACAGCAACCGGCACTGCCAATCGACATAGACCAGTTGAAGGGGCCCCGAAGCGGCAGGTAGCGTGGGGCTAGCCGTCTGTCGTGGCAGCCACCGCTATGGTGTTGTGCGAATCCCTGCCCCAGCTCGGACACGGCCCGTCAGACGCGCCGTGAAGGCGACGCCGCCGTCGGCGGTCGGCTGCGGGCAAGTATTTTAGTTGACTTTTTGATAACCTGATCGGCCATGTCCAAGCCCACGCCCGAACAACTTATCGTCAGCCAGCTCGGCCCCCGAACCGTGCGTTCCCCTCTGCCTCTGTCGAACACCTGGGGCGACGACTTCGGAAACTTCATCCCCGACGAGGCACGGATGCTCTACCAGCCGACGGGGATGCCCGGCTGGCCGGTCGATCCGCATCTCAGCCTCGAGCGGGCTGGTCCGCGCGAGAGTATCTTCTTCGACCCTGCCAAGGCGCGTGCGGCGATCGTGACCTGCGGCGGACTCTGTCCAGGGCTGAACAACGTCATCCGCTCCGTGTTCCTTCAGCTCCACGACAACTACGGCGTTCGGGATGTCTTCGGCATCCGCAACGGCTATCAGGGACTGAATCCGGCGGTGGGCAAGCCACCGATCAGGTTGGATCTCGAATTCGTCGACACCATCCACAAGCTCGGCGGCACCGTGCTCGGCACCTCCCGAGGCGAACAGGACGCCGCCGTGGTTGTCGATTTCCTGCAACGCGACCGCATCGACATGCTGTTCTGCGTCGGTGGCGACGGCACGCAGCGCGGCGCCCACGCGATCGCGCGCGAGGCAGCACGCCGCGGCTATGCCATTGCGGTGGTCGGCATTCCCAAGACCATCGACAACGACATCAACTACGTCTGGCGCTCATTCGGCTACATCACGGCGCTCGACCGGGCGCGCGAGGTGCTGCATGGCGCGCACGCCGAGGCCCGCGGGGTGCAAAACGGCATCAGTCTGGTCAAGCTGATGGGCCGCGATGCCGGTTTCATCGCCGCGGGCGCGGCCGCGGCGAGCCAGGAGGTGGATTTCACGCTGATACCCGAGGTCCCCTTCAAGCTCGAAGGCGAGAACGGGTTTCTGCCCTGCCTGAAACGGCGCATCCTGGCCCGCGAGCATGCCGTCATCGTGGTGGCCGAAGGTGCCGGGCAGGACTTGATGCCCGATGAGCCGGTGCAGCGCGACGCCTCGGGCAATTTGAAGCCACGCGACATCGGCATGTTTCTGCGCAGCCGCATCGCGGAATACTTCGCTGCCGAACGCATCCCGGCGCAGGTCCGCTATTTCGATCCGAGTTACATCATCCGCAGTGCGCCCGCCGATACCGGCGACAGCCTGCTCTGCGACCAGATGGCGCGGCATGCGGTGCACGCGGCAATGGCCGGCAAGACCGACATGCTGATCGGGTTCTGGTACAACGTCTTCGTCCACGTGCCCATCCCGCTGGTCACGGCCGGAAAGAGATACGTCGACCCGGAAGGCGAGCTGTGGATGGCGGTGCTCTCCGCCACGGGGCAGCCGGCACGGTTCGAGTAACGCCAGATCGGAACAATTCGCGTCCGTCCGGGGTCCGTCCGCTACTAATCCCGCGCCGCTCGGGGTAGCGATGACGCTGACTTCCGCGCTCTGCTACCTGCTGCTCGCCAATGCGTCGCTCAAGGCGGAGGACCCCCACTGGTGCGCTGGTTCAAGCCGCGTTACGGCCGTTGCTCAAGCGAGTGGAGCGCCATCCGCCGCGGGTCGCCGGTCGCGTGCTTGCGACGGAATTTGGCCTGCTGCCGCTTGCGCTCGGCAGCGGGCAGCCCGGGCGGGAGATCGAATCGCCGATGGCGACGATCATCGTCGGCGGACTGGTCACGTCGACCGTGCTCAACCTCGTGCTCCTGCCGACGATCCTGCTGCACTACGGGAAATTCGCCGCGCCCGCTCGGTGAGGTGTTGCTACGGCGAGTTCTGCTTGTCAGGGTTGACGATGGCAAAGTGCGCGGGTATGCGCGCGTAGAACAGACTCACGCCTTCTTTCTCGATCGAGTCGAGCAGGCGCTGCGCTTCTTCTTCGTCGACGATGAATTCCACCTCCACCGTCAGGTTGCCGGCGAGCTCGAAGAAGCGATCCATGTGCACGACATGATGCCGGCCGAAACCGGCCATGGCGCGGAAGGCCGAGCCGCCGCGTATCCCGAGCTTGGAGGCGTGCTCGAGCAGCCAGTCCCACAGTAGGACGCCGTGATGGCGCTGGTTCTCGTGCAGGTAGAAGCGCAGAAAGAGTCCGTCCACGATGTGTCTCCTCGCGATCGTGATCCTGCCGCGGATTGTCCACCGAACTTCACGCTGCTACCCGGCTGCCTGACCAGTTACCAAGTGACCGAACTCGGTACCGACGACGGGGGCCGGATATTGGCGAAGGGCAGTGTATCGGGGGTGACGACCACGTCCGTGGCGAATAACTGATTGGGCTCCAACAGACCTGACTCCTCGTAAGTGAGCTCCACCAGGTAGGCCGTCCAGCCCTGGGGCGGCGGCGGGACGTAGGCTCGATAGATCCACGGCCCGCTCGGCAGCAGATCGGTGCTGGTCCAGATCGTGCCGACGGCCTCCAAACGAAAGTCCCGGGCGGATGGATTGGTCGCTTGCCAAAGGCGCACCCGGCTCGGGCGCGTCCAAGCCTCGACCCGAATCGCCCCGTCGGGCTCGATCGACCAGGAATAGTGGGGCGTCGTGATGCCGTCGTTGATCTGGTCGATCCACGAAGTGAGGCTGATCGCAACATCCAGGCTCTGCTTGTGGTCGGTATTCGGCGCGTAGCGCAGCCACTTGGGCTCGGGCAGGTCGCCGAAATAGAACCGCGATGAGTCGGGCAGAAAGAACTGATCGCCAGTCGAGTTGAGGATGATCTTCGGCATCTTGAAACGAGCCCGATAGGCATAAGGGTCGACGATATTGAGGAGCGCCTGACCCGCGGGAGTCGCGATGCGATTCGGCAAATCGAACGCCACATAGTCGGCAATGGCCGGCGCGAAGAAGCCGTAAGCCTCGAAGTGCCGGCGGAACTGCACTCCCATGTTGGGGAGATCGATGGAAGCCGGCGCTGCGGCCTTGACGCGGCGGTCCACCGCTGCCGTCAACCACGTTGTCCAACCGCGCTTGGAACCGCCCACGACGATGAAGTCATCGATCCGGACGCGACCGGCAAGATAAGACTGCACGGCGTCCATCGCCCGAACGACCGCTTTGGTCATGGGCAAGAGCACGGGCCACTCCTCATCGCCAGTCTTCAGGAACTTGTCGAAACTGTACGCGATGATCGCATCTTCACTGCGAGCGACGTTGCTCTCGTCGGCGAAGTACAAGGGCTGATTGGGAATCTGATTCACGATGACGACCACCGAACCGAGTGCCACCGCGATAGCGGCCGCCCGGGAGTCGGTCTTGGTCGGATAAGCGGCTCCGTTCGATCCCCCGTTCACCAGCAGGATCGCTGTATTTCTGCTCGTCGAGTGGCGCACTGCGGGGACGGTGATCTCAATGACGTGTTCCCAGAGTGGTCGGTCCACCTTGCCGGTCCGCCACTCCTGCGACCTCATGCGGAGAAAGTGGGTGGTGTAGAGAACATCGTGATCCGTGGCGTAAGCGCCGTACGCGAAATACGGATCCGGTTTCGCAACGTACCGGTCGAGCGCCGTCTCGCCCGCGAAAGCAGCGCAGCTGAAGAAGAACAACGCGACTAGCCAACCATGCGTGGCGCGTTTCATCCCATCCTCCCAGGGAGCCGTTCGAAACATAGAGTCGGATGCTTTCTACTCCTCCAGGCGCGGACTTGCAATGCACCATGGCAGCGGAATTGCCAAGAGGCGCTGCCGGGGCTACATGGACGCGCTGCATCCCGGACCGCAGATCCAGGGGCGGAGCACCGCATGGCAACGAAAACAGTCTTCTGCAGCCACCGCGGCATCGACAAGCCGGCAGTGGAGGACTTCGCGCGGCGGCTGCGCGAGGCAGGCATCGATGCCTGGCTCGACAAGTGGGAGATCGCGCCCGGCGACAACATCGTCGCGCGCATGGAAGAAGGGCTGCGCGACTGCGACCTGGCGCTGATCTTCTTCTCGAAGGCCTACGACCCGAAGCGTCCGGATGAAGGCCGCTGGTTCCACGCCGAGGTCCGGAGCCTCATCTCTCGGCGCATCGAGGGGGGCTGTCGCGTCATCCCGGTGATGCTCGACGCCGATGTCGACCTGCCGGTGTTTCTCAAGCCGCTCGCCCGCCGCGGCATCGAGGAGTTCGAAGCGAT
>Ga0209253_10002048_pt1 | contig 17781 bp, 17 predicted proteins | sample FrelakmetBRP12BR_FD_187145 | JGI IMG/M metagenome (GOLD analysis project Ga0209253, IMG submission 187145) | Freshwater lake sediment microbial communities from the University of Notre Dame, USA, for methane emissions studies - BRP12 BR (SPAdes)... | ecosystem: Environmental > Aquatic >... | reverse complement strand
AGGGGCCTATTCCTACGTGAATGGAGAGCTGGCGCGGACCTACCAGGCCTCCTTCCCCCGAACCATGGAGGTCTGTACCCAGATCCTGACCGACCTGAGCATGCCGATCAAAGCGCAGCGCAGCGAAGGGGAGCAGACGGTCATCGAAACCGAGCGCAAGGACGGGACCCCCGTGACGCTGAAGGTCAAAATCATCGGTTTGGACCTGACGGAGGTATCGGTGCGCACCGGCGTGGTCGGCTACTGGAACAGGGATCTTTCCACGCAGTTCCAGGAGTTCATCGCGCAGCGGCTTCAGCCCTGAAGCCGCCGCAGCGGCCGCTCCAGGTTCAACGCCTCGATGTTGTCCCGTTCCAAGCGGTTGATGGCCTCCATGTTATGCTCCATCACCCTGCGCAGGATCGGATCCATGAACCGGTGCAGGCTGTGGTTTGGCGCGGCCTTGAAGCCGCGCCGCAGCTTGTGGGCTCCCCCCATGCCGGGGTCGAACATGCGGATCCCATGCTCGATGGCCCACTCGATCGGCCGGTAGTAGCAGGCGTCAAAGTGCAGGAATTCAATTTCCCGGCGGCACCCCCAGTACCGCCCGTAAAGCTGATCTCCCTTGGTCACCAAGAGCGACATGCCCACCGGGGCCTCCCGGTGATCGCCCTCGAAGGCCGTGGCGAACACCAGCCGCTGCCGGAAATGGTCGGGCAGCGCCGTGAAAAACTCCCGCGTGAGATACTTGCAGCCCCACGGGCCGAACTGGTCGTTGGTGTTCGCATAAAAGGCGTACATGCGGCCGTAAAGCGCTGCCGGCATCTCAGCGCCCGGGATCATCTCGACGCGGATCCCCCGGCGGCTCAATTCCCGCCGCTCGCGCCGGATGTTGCGGCGCTGATTGGCGTTGAAAACGGCCAGGTAATCCTCGAAGCTGCCATAGCCTTTATTCTCCCAGGCAAAGCTCTGGTGGGCCCATGCGCAGTAACCGTGCCCCGCCATAGCCTCACCCCAGACGGGATCCACGAAATGGAAGCTCGATCCGGATAGACTGTGGCGCCGGCAAAACCCATCGATTTCCTCCAGCAGACGGAGGGTCAACTCCGCTTGATCGATTTCCGGCGCCGTCAGAAAGCGATAGCCGATCATCGGTGTAAAAGGACTCATTCCGACCAGTTTGGGGTAATAGGCCCTTCCGAGTCGGTCAGCCACATCGGCCCAGGCATGATCGAAAACAAACTCGCCGGCGCTGTGAAGCTTGACATAGAGAGGGGCCGCGGCCACCAGATCGTTTCCGGACCACAGCGTCAAATGACGGGGGATCCACCCGGACTCCGCCGCAGCGCTGCCCGAGGCTTCCATCAGCCGCAGCCATTCCCATTCCAGAAACGGCGTCGGCAACGGCTGGGCCAAAGCGTCCCAGGCCTCCCGGTCGATGAGGGACAGGGATTCGACCCAGGCGGCTCTCAAGTTGGTGGGGTGCATGCGTTTATGGTCCGAATGAGCCAAGCGATAGTAGGGATGAAGAAATATAGGCACTGCGGCCGGCCTGTCATCCTATCCACTGCGGGGCAATTCCACGGTAACACTGAATATGAGTCAACGAACTTTACTTAACCCAACTTACGGTAACATTTAATGCGAGGCAATTCGCGGTGCCCGTTGTGCTTGACAATCCGGGCGACTTCCATAATACTATAGAATTATTAAAAAACTTCATTGGAGAGGCGATCCTCATGCCGATTTATGAGTTTAGGTGTTTGTCCTGCAATGAATGCTTTGAAATCCTCGTCTTGAAAAAAGATGAAACGATCGAATCCCGCTGCCCGAAATGCAGCTCAGAGGACTTCGAGCGGGTGTTGAGCAAGACGTGCTATGCCATGGGGGCGGGCGAAAGCAAGGCAACCGGTGCGTCCGCCCAGACCCGCACCTGTTCGGGCGGGTCCTGCACGACGTGGGATATCCCCGGCCCAACCCGCTGACGCTGATCACCTCACACCCTTCTGGCTGAAACGATGGCGCCGTTGCACGCACAGGAAAAAGAGCAGTTCAAAAAACTTTTCCAGCAGGAACGTGTCGAAAACTTTGACGACCGTTTCAAGGTTCTGGAGGCGTTTCTCTCCACTGAAAGGCACGTGACCGCGGACGAACTGGCCGGGCGGCTCAACGCCAAGGGTGCAGCGCTCTCAACCGAGTTTGTGCGGGACACGCTGAAGATGCTGAGCCGTCTGGGCTTTGCCCGTCAAAGCCGGTTCGACAACGGCGTGGTTCGCTACGAGCACCACCACCTCGGAGATCACCACGACCACATGATTTGCACCAAGTGCGGCACGATCATCGAATTCAAGGAGGACCGTCTCGAAGCCTATCAAATCAAGATTGCCGCGAACCATGGATTCCACATGCTGCGGCACAAAATGGAAATCTACGGCATCTGCACCGACTGTTTGAGGGAGCGCTCCCGGAAGATGCCCCTGACCATGGCCAAGGCCGGCGAAAAACTGCTCATCCGGGAGATCACCGGGGGTGCGAACGTGCGCCTGAGGCTGATGTCCATGGGGCTGCGCCAGGGGGATGCCATCGAAGTCATCACCAACAACAATCAGGGTCAGATGGCGATATCCGCCGATTTGAAGCGGTACGTCCTCGGCCGGGGCCTGGCGCAGAAGATCGTCGTCGAACCCTCCGGCCTCTGAGCCGCCCGGTCGCCCCGCGGTCAACCGCTGCGAGACAGCCATGCCCACGCTCGAGCCGGCCTACCTCCAGACCCACCGCAGCGGCCTTCTGCGCCGCAAGACGGAACAGGCGGTGGAGCGCCTTTGCGCCTGCACGCAGTGTCCGCGCAGGTGCGGGGTAAACCGGCTGGCCGGGGAGACCGGGGTGTGCAAGACCGGTCGCCTGGCCTCGGTCTCCAGCTTCAACGCCCATTTCGGGGAAGAAGCCCCGCTGGTCGGCGAGCACGGTTCGGGCACCGTCTTTTTCACCCACTGCAACCTGCTGTGTTTGTTCTGCCAGAATTTCGACATCAGCCATCAGGGCGCCGGCCAGGAGGTCACGGATGAGCAGCTGGCCGCCATCATGCTGGGGCTGCAGCGGCAGGGGTGTCACAACATCAACTTCGTCACGCCCTCGCATGTCGTGCCGCAGATACTGGCCGCGCTGGAGATCGCCGTATCCCAGGGGCTGAACGTACCGCTGGTCTACAATTCCGGGGGATACGATCTCCCCGGAACCCTGATGCTATTAGACGGGGTGATTGACATCTACATGCCGGACTTTAAATTCTGGGATCCGGAAATTGCGCGCGCGACCTGCGACGCGCCCGATTATCCCGAGGTGGCGCGGCAAGCGCTGGCGGAGATGCATCGCCAGGTGGGGGACCTGGTCCTGAGCGAGGACGGGATCGCCCGGCGCGGGCTGCTGGTCCGGCACCTGGTCATGCCCGCAGGCATGGCCGGCACCCGCCAGGTCATGCGCTTCATCGCTCGGAGGATATCGCCCCGAACCTATGTCAACGTCATGTCCCAATACCGGCCGTGCGGCAGGGCGCATGAAGTGGCCGGGCTGGAAACGGCGCTTTCGCCGGCCGAATACCGCCGGGCCCTCGAGGCGGCGGTTGAAGAGGGCATCACAAGGCTCGACCGGCCCCATCGGGTTTGGGGATGGGTATGAACACCGCTATGGAACGCATTTTTGCCATCGGCGACATCCATGGATGCCATGACCAGTTGCTCGATCTGCTGGGCCGAATTCCCATCGACTGGTCCAGCGACCCGCTGGTGTTCATGGGGGATTACATCGACCGCGGGCCGAAATCCTTCGAGGTGGTGGACCACTTGATCGGCCTGCAGGCCCTGCACCCCGGCATCGTCTTTCTGAAGGGCAACCATGAGCAGATGTTGATGGATTATCTCTCCGGAAAAGACCGCATGACGTATCTGTACAATGGCGGCCAACAGACCCTGGAAAGTTATCTGAATCACGCCGGACCGAGGGCCAAATACCCGATTCCGGACGCCCATCTCCGGTTTTTCGAATCCCTGGCGCTGTTTCATGAGACCGAGAACTACATTTTTGTGCACGCCGGCCTGCGACAGAACGTGCCCATGGATCAACAAGGCCCCGAGGACCTGTTGTGGATCCGTGAGAAATTCATCTATACGACCCAGTCTTTCGGCAAGCGCGTGGTCTTCGGTCACACCCCGTTTGACGAGCCGCTGGTGGAGCCGAACAAGATCGGTATCGACACCGGTGCGGTCTTCGGAAACAAGCTGACGTGCCTGCAGCTGCCGGAAGAAAAGTTTTTCTTCTCATGAAAAGGACATGGGGCATGCAAAGGGTCTGCACGGTTTTGATCATGATGACCTGTTTGTGCTCGGCCGTGCAGGCGGCCGAGCGGATGGCGGTGAGCGTGAAAGAGGCAAACGTCCGCGCCAACGCCCAGCCCAATGCGGACGTGCTTTGGAAGATCGAAAAATACCACCCCGTCGAGGTTCTCGAGACCTCCGGGGTCTGGCTGCGGTTCAAAGACTTCGAGGGCGACGGAGGCTGGGTCCACAAATCCATGCTGGACAAGACCCCGACCGTCATCACCAGGCAGAACGGCTGCCAGCTGCGCGCCGGCCCCGGCACCGACCAGCCGGTGCTCATCAAGATCGACAAGGGGGTCCCCTTCAAGGTGCTCAAACGGGAAGGCCGCTGGATCCAGGTCGAGCACGCCGACGGCGACAAGGGCTGGCTGAGCGACTCCCTGGTGTGGTAAGCGCGGGTCGCACGGCTGTTTTTGCGGCACATCCGACCGACAACCAGAAACATGGGCCACGCATGTCCTCTGAAAAAAGAACGGATCAGCGAAAAACGATCGTGGGGGTAGGCTCGGCGCTCGTCGATATTCTCACCCACGAGAGCGATGCCTTTCTGTCCGAAGCCGGCGCCATCAAGGGCGGCATGGTGTACGTCGACAAGGAGCACATCGAACAGGCCTTGGCACGCGCTTCCGGGACGCCGGCCATCGTGCCGGGCGGCTCGGCGTGCAACACGGTGGTCGGGGTCGGCCGGCTGGGCGGCAGCGCCCGTTTCGTCGGAAAGCGCGGCAACGGGAAGATGGGCGATTTTTTCGAAAACTCGTTGCGTTCCAACAACGTCGACCCCCGACTCTTCCGGTCGACCGTTTCAACGGGTCGTGTGCTTTCGATCATCACTCCCGATGCCCAGCGCTCCATGTTCACCTTTCTGGGTGCGGCCGCCGAAACACGGCCGGAGGACATCCGCGAGGATCTGTTTGCTGACGCCGCGATGGTGCACATCGAGGGTTATCTGCTGTTCAACCCCCGGCTGATCCTGGCGGCGTTGACGGCAGCCAAGTCCGCGGGGGCCCGAGTGTCCCTGGACCTGGCCAGCTTCAATGTGGTGGAGGAGTCGCGGAGTTTCCTGGCGGAGGCGGTGAAGGAATACGTGGACATCCTCATCGCCAACGAAGACGAAGCCCGGGCTTACACGGGGGAGTCCGAGGCGCTGCCCGCCATCCGGGCGCTCAGCCGGGGGGTGGACATCGCCGTCTTGAAACGCGGGGCGCAGGGCAGCTTGATTTCCCGGGATGGACGCATCGTCACCGTTCCGGCCGAAGGCGACGGCCGGGCGATCGACACCACCGGCGCCGGAGACTTGTGGGCGTCCGGCTTTCTCTTCGGCCTCGTGGAAGGGTACCCGCTGGATAAATGCGGTGCTGTAGCCTCCGCCTGCGGCTATGAGGTCTGCCAGGTGGTGGGCGCAAGCATCCCCGAGGACGGCTGGCAGAGAATTCGAAAATTGCTGGAAAAAATAGACAATTAGGGCTATAGACACCCGGTCGCGAGCATGCGCGGCCATAGGATGGCCCGACCCGATTGGCCGGGGCGGCAGCCGAACATCTCGATGCAGGAGGACACCGTGGCGGCAGCAAAAAAAAAGACCCGCAAGGAGCTTTTGAAGGAACCGGATGAATTCCTCACCCTCTCATCAAGGGCTCTCGGCTGGTTCGCGCAACACAAAAAAGAGATCAATGTCGCCGTGATCGGGTTGCTGGCCGTGGCCGTCCTGATCTCCGGCTATGTGTTTTATGTCAACCAGCAAGAGGCCAAGGCGGCATCGCTTCTGGCGCAGGCGCTCGAAAAAGTGGAGCGTCTCGGCGCCGGGAAACCCACGCCCAAGACCGTTCAGGAGGTTTCCGAAGATTTCCGGCGGGTTTTCAACGACTACGGGAGCCGATCCAACGGCAGCATCGCCCGGCTGATATATGCCAACCTGTGCTACGAGACCGGCGACTATCCGCAGGCCGCGGACTTGTACAAAGCCTCCCTGTCCCGATTTGTCGACCAGCCCCTGGTCCACTTCCAGATCCTGAAGAGCCTGGGGTACACGTACGAAGCGCTCAAAGACCCTGCGACGGCGGTGATGTATTTTGAGCAGGCGCAGTCGGCCGGCGACAAGAGTCTCCAGGACGACGTGCTGTTTCATCTGGGGGATCTTTACGCCCGGATGGGCCAGAAGGAAAAGAGCGCGGCCGCATTCCGGCGGATCCTCAGCGACCACCCCGAATCGGTCTACGCCAACCTGGTCAGGAAGAAAGTGAACGGCTGAATTTTGGTAGCTGTGGACAAAAATCCCTGCGCTTCGCCACCTTTGGGCACAGGGACTTTTGTCCAAAGTCCGCTCAGTGCTTTGAGCCTACCTCAAGATTATATTTCCTAATTTTCTGGTTGAGTCCGCTTTTTCCGATGCCGAGGATTTCTGCGGCGTGGGTCTGAACATTGTTGGCCATTTTCAATGCCCGTTCAATCATTTCTTTTTCAATCAATTCCAACGTTTCATAGAGTTTGGCTCCTGTCGGGATGCTTTCAATAAGCTTTGCATTGAAGACGTTTGCTTTGAACCAGTTAGGCAAATCTCTTATCGTGACAAGTCCGTCTTCGCATAAAATAATTGCACGCTCAATTACGTTTTCCAACTCACGGATATTCCCCGGCCAGCTGTATTCGTAAAATAATCGTATCACCTCTTGCGACAGCCCCTTAACAGGAACAGCCGATTGATTGGAAGACTCATATTTTTTGATAAAGTGATCTACAAGCAATTGAATGTCCTCCCAACGAAGTCTAAGGGGAGGAATCACGATATGGACTACATTCAGGCGGTAAAATAAATCCTCGCGAAAACGCCCGGCCTGCATTTCATCCTTAAGATTCCTATTGGTGGCGGTGATCACGCGAATGTCCACGGCGACCGACCGCACTCCGCCGACACGTTCAAACGTTTTTTCCTGGAGCACCCGCAGCAGTTTGACCTGCAGATTCGGAGACAACTCGCCGATTTCGTCCAGAAACAGAGTCCCGCCGTGGGCAAGCTCGAATCGCCCCTTTTTGCTCGATACCGCGCCGGTGAAGGCCCCCTTTTCGTGGCCGAACAGCTCGCTCTCGAGCAGGCTTTCCGCCAGGGCGGAACAGTTGACGGCTACAAATGGATTTTCACGCCGCGGGCTGTTGAAGTGAATTGATTTGGCCACCAGCTCCTTGCCCGTACCGCTCTCCCCCTCGACCAGGATGGTAGCATTGGATGGAGCCACCTTCTGGATGGTTTCGAAGACATCCCGCATGGCCTTGCTTTTGCCAATGATGTTACCGAACCGGTATTGCGACTCGACGGCGTTGCGCAGGCGGCGGTTCTCCTTGACCACCTGGAAAATCGAGATGGCTTTCTTGACGTAGAGGATCAGCCGCTCATTGTCGAAGGGCTTCAGGATGTAGCTGTAGGCGCCCTTCTGCATGGCCTCGACGGCCTTGTCGACGGTCCCGTGGGCGGTCATCATGACCACCGGCAATTCGGGGTCCATAGCCTTGATCTGATCGAGCAGCTCGATGCCGTCCATGCCCGGCATCTTCATGTCGGTGAGGACCAGGTCCAGGTCCGAGGATTTCTGGATCTCCAATGCCTCCAGGCCGCTGACGGTGGTGAGCACCTCATAGCCTTCTTCTTCCAGAACGGCGCTGAGCACCAGCAGATAGTTCTTCTCGTCATCGACAACCAGAATGGTTTCCATAATCAAAGGTTGCTTTCGGGAGGCGTGATGGGCAGCTCGATCGTCACCCGGGCCCCGTGAGGCTCGCGGTTGGCAACCCGGATGCCGCCCCCGTGCGATTCAATGATGTTCTTCACGATGCCGAGCCCCAGGCCGGTCCCCTTGTCCTTGGTGGTGAAAAACGGGTCCCAGATTTTGTCGAGCAGATCGGCCGGGATCCCCTGGCCGTCGTCATCGATATCGACGACGACCCGGCTGCCTTCGGCGTGGACGGCGACCCGGATCCGGCCGCCTTCGGGCATGGCCTGCATGGCATTGATGAAAATGTTCAGAAACGACTGGTGCAGCAAGGGCGCGTCAGCCATGACACCCGGCAGGGGGGTCTGCCAGTTTTTTTCGATGACATATCGCCCTTCGTCGATCTGGGCGGACAGGAAGGTGATGTTTTTCTCGATGATGTCTTCGACCCGGCACGGGCTCAGCTTCGGGCTGCGAGGCCTTGCGAAGTTGATGAAATCGGTGATGATGCCGTTCAGCCGGGTGGCCTCCTCGACGATGATGTCCGGCAGCGCATTGGCGGGGTCGGTCTTGGCGACCTTTTTTTTCAGAAGCTCGGCGGAGCTGCGGATGATGCCCAGGGGGTTGCGGATCTCATGCGAAATGCCTGCCGCCATCTCGCCCATCGCCGACAGTCGTTCCGCCCGACTCAGCTGCTCCTTGAGCCGCAGCCGCTCCTCGGCCCGTTTTTCAATGATCGCCTCGCCGCGCTGGACCACGAAGATGAGCACCACGAACAGCGCACCCATCAACACCGTGCAGGTGATGACCACCAGGATCTGGATGCGGAAGATGGTCTGGTAGTCTTCGGACAAGTCCTGCACCACCTCGACCACCCCCAGCACCGTGTCGGTGATTCGCCCGAGCGGCTCCTCCCAGCGCAGGGGCGCGAAGGTGACCAGGCGCACCTCCTTCGGGAACCCCATGAGGATTTCAAGGAAACTGCCCCGTTGGACCAGCTTGGAGGTCGATCGGCCGGACTTGGCCTGCTCGAGCGCCGTGCCCCCGACCGCCTTGACGCCGATGCGGTCCTCCTCAAAGCTGTAAGAGACGGTGTTGTTCATGCTGTAGATGTTGAGATCTTCCACTTTGAAGCTGTGAAGCGTGCTGCGGACGACACTGTCCATGCGCTCAAACTGCTCCGGGTTGCGCAGCTGAACTTTTCCGAACTTCATGCCGGTGGGCAGAATGAATTGGATGAACACCTGATGGTTGAGGTTTTCAATCAAGGCATGGGCATAGTCCTCGCTTTTTTTGCGCTGCATGGATTTGACCCAGTGGGTGTTGAGAATGGCCAGGATAATCGTGACCATAAAGATCACGACCAGCCCGGTGAAGGTGAAATACTTGACCAGCCGGAACGGCTTTATTTTTTCCTCAGGCTGGCTGGTACCCACGAGGGCAGGGGAGGCGTTGACGATGTCCATTGAGAGAAAGTATAGAAGGTAACTCCAAGAGTTTCAAGGCCATAAAAAAAGATAAAAAAAATTTCAAGTTTAACGCGCACCGACCGATAAAGGAATCACAGGCGCCTCGATGGGTGATGGCAATGAAAAACGCGTTGGTAATGTCGAGCCGGTTATCCCAGTTACAAAAAATTGACGGTGTGTCGATGAAAGGTCACACAACGCCGCAAGCGGTTGGTGAGCGAAAAGACGAGCGAATGCCGAGCGCAACCGCCGTTTTTTTTAACAATCTGAAATCAATATGTATTGTGCTGAGCCGACTTCTTGGTATATTTCGAATCACCCATTGGCGCAATATTTGCTTCATCTTAAAACAACTGACAACCCATTCGGCAAGTACCCGGAAAACGGCCACGACCGGCCACACGGCGATTTAAACGGCAGCGGTTAAAATGACTACAACAGTTGGTGGGTCGTTGCGGGGCGACGCCCCCATATAGATCAGTTAGCATAATTAAGCATAATTAAACTTAATTCATTTTACTTGGCAGTCTTTATCACCCAACGATCACACGAAATAGGCCGTCAACGGAACGAAAAGATCGTCTTTATGACCCCCAACGCTTCAGAGCGGGCGATGGCTAAAAACAAATTGAAATCAGTGCGCGAATCGCTTCTCATGAGTAAAACGGAACTTGCCAAGCAAGCCGATGTATCGCCGATCACCATCTCCAGGATCGAAAGAGGGATGCCGTGCCGGATGGAAACCCAACGCAAGATCCTGTTGGCGCTGGGGTTCAAACTTTCGGACAAACCCAAAATCTTCAAGGACTGAGCTCACTCCATGCTATTCGGAAAAAAAGACTCCCTGGTTGGTTTGGACATCGGGTCGCGCTCGGTGAAAGTCGCCGAAATCATCGACACCAAGAACGGCCCCAAACTCAAGCGGTTCGGCATGGCGGACATTCCGGCCGGCACCATTGAAGACGGGGCCATCAGCGATCCGGACACGGCGGCCGAAACCATCCGCCAGCTCTTTAAATCCAGCAACATCAAAGAGGCCAATGTGGCGGTCTCCATCGGTGGCTACTCCGTTATCGTCAAGAAGATCAACGTTCAGACGATGCCCGAGGATCAGCTGCAGGAGACCATCCATTTCGAGGCCGAGCAGTACATCCCCTTCGACATCAGCGACGTGAACCTGGATTTCCAGATTCTCGGGGAGAACGAAAACAACCCGAACCAGATGAGCATTTTTCTGGTCGCCGCGAAAAAGGAGATGGTGAACGACTACATCAACCTGGTGAGCCTGGCCGGCCTGAACCCCTGCATCATCGATGTCGAAGCCTTCGCCCTGCAGAACATTTTCGAGGCCAACTACGACATCCAGGACGAAAACGTGGCCCTGATCGACATCGGCGCCAGCAAGACCTCCCTGAATATTCTCAAGGGCAGCTCCTCGGTTTTCATGCGGGATGTGGCCCTGGGCTGTCTGCAGATCAACCAGAAGATTATGTCGCTGCTCGATTGCTCCTACGAACAGGCGGAGCTTCTCAAGTTCGGAGAGGCATCCGATAAAATGTCCGCCGAAGAGCTCAAGCAGATCGTCGCCGCCGTCGTAACGGACTGGTGCACCGAAATCCGGCGTGCGCTGGATTTCTTCTACACGAACTACCCGGACGATCAGATCAAACGGATCATTCTGAGCGGCGGAGGTGCCAACATTGCCGAATTCCGGCAACTGCTGGCCTCGGAGGCTTCCACGGTGGTGGAGACCCTCAACCCGTTGAAGAAGTTCACTGTGGATGAGAAGGCGTTCGACCCGGAATTCATTCGCCAAATCGCCCCCCAGGCCGCCATCGCCATGGGGTTGGCCATGAGAAAAGTAGACGACAAATGATACGCATCAACCTACTGCCGTTCCGGTCCACTCGCAAGAAAGAGAACATCCGTCGCCAGCTGTCGATCTTTCTGCTCTCGCTGGCCTTTGCCGTGGTTGCGATCTTCGGGATCTATTTCCTGTTGAGCAGCCAGGTCGACGACCTGAACAGCCGCATCGCGAGCACTCAGGCCGAGCTGGAAAAGTACGACAAGATCAACCGGGAAATCGAAGAGATCAAAAAGAAACTGGACAACCTCAACAAGAAGCTGACGGTCATCCGGGAGCTGGAAGTCAGCCGCTACGAACCGGTGCGGCTGATGGACACCCTGGCCCAGGTGATCATCGAAAAGCGGATGTGGTTCACCGCGCTGGACGCCAAGGCCGACGTGGTCAACATCAGCGGCGTCGCCATGGACGACAAGACCGTGGCCGATTTCATGGTTCGCCTGGAAGGCAGCGGGTTGTTCTCCGCGGTGAACCTCAAGACCCTGCGGCAGGTCGAAATTCAGAAAACGAATCTCAAGTCCTTTGAAATCAGTTGTCAGAAGAAGCCGATCATCAGAACTTCAGAAGAGACTGGGGTCAAAAAATAATGGCTACCAAAGAACCTGTCGGTAAAAAACCCGGAAGCGAGATCCTGGAGAAAATCGAGAAGCTCGCCCTGTGGCAGAGAGTGGCCATGGTCGCGGCAGTGGTGGTGCTGCTCTTCGGTGCAACCACCTGGCTCGTCTATCTGCCGCTGTATGACGAGATCACCGAACTGGACAATAAATTGCAGGGCCTGGAAAAAAAGCTTGCCACCGCGAAGATCAACGCGGCCGAACTGGAAAAGTTCCAGGCCAAAATGCAGGAGGCCGAAGCCCAGTTCAAAATCGCCATGCGCGCACTGCCCGAAAAGGAGGAAATCCCCTCCCTGCTGACGAACGTGTCCAAGTCCGGTCAGGATGTGGGGCTGGAGTTCCTGCTGTTCGAGCCCAAGCCCGAAACCAAGAAAGAGTTTTACGCGGAAATCCCGGTAGCAATGAGCATCCGCGGGGATTACCACAACCTGGCGATTTTTTTCGACAAGGTGGCGCGCTTGTCCCGGATCGTCAACATCAACAACATCACCATCAATCGCGGCAAGGAGATCCGTGACTTGAACGCCTCCTGCACGGCCGTGACTTACAAATTCGTGGAGCCGCCGCCGGAGAAACCGGCCCCGCCCAAACCCGCGACGGCCCGGCCCGAGGCCAAGCCGAATCCCGGAAAAAATGATGTCAAGCCGAAGTCGAAAAGGAACCTCGACCTATAATCACCTAAATTAAGAATCGCTTATGAAAAACTACCTTGCTCCGATTCGAATGCTGATTGTGCTGATGGGGTTATCGCTGCTGCTGACCGGCTGCGATGATTCTGAGAAAAGCGCTGCACAGCCCCAGGTGGTCCGGAAAAAGATTGCGGCACCGGCTGATCGCACGCAGCCGGCCCCCAAGGTGGCGGCCGTTCAACCCAGACCGGAACCGCCCGCTGCGGAACCCCGGCCGTCGGTGGCCCAAGTCAAGCCGCAGGATCCTCCCGTGCCCGCGCCGGCACCGACTCCGCCGCCGAAGCCCGCGGAGCCTCCGCCTCCGACGAAGTCAGCCGCGCTGCCGGTCGCCGAAACAGAGGCTCCGTCCGCCCCGGCGGCGGCCGTCGCCAACGCCGCTCTGCCCATGGAGGGGGTCAAGAAGGCCACGAATGCCATAGCGGTCACCGACGCCCAGGTGGCGTCCCTTCTCAACATACAGGCGCCGGCGCCCTACAATCCCAAAGGCAAAGCGGACCCGTTTGAGCCGTTTATCAAGGACGAAGGGCAGCAAGTCGCCAAATCGCTGAAAGCCAAAAAGCGGACGCCCCAAACGCCGCTTGAGCAGATCGAACTCGGGCAGCTGAAGCTGGTTGCCATTATCGCGGCCGTAACCGGCAATCGCGCCCTCGTCGAGGAATCCTCCGGAAAGGGATACATCCTCAGGGAGGGCACCTATGTCGGCATGAACTCGGGCAAGGTGGTGGGCATCGCCATCGACAAGGTTCTGATCGAGGAAGAATTTGAGGACGTTTACGGGAAAACCATAACCCAGAAGAAAGAAATAACCCTTCCGAAGCCTCCTGGAGAGTTGTAACATGACGACCAATCTCAGCATTCACCGAAACTTCATTGCCCCCGCTCTCATCGCCGTGTTTCTGGCCGCGGTATTTGCCGGCTGTGCATCCCAGAACAGCGCTCAGGTGAAAGACGCGGAGGCGGACCGACTGATCACCGACATCGTCAGCCGGGAAGACGCAGCGGGCCTGTCCGTCACGGTCAAGGGCAGCGGGCAGTTGACCTACACGGCCGTGAAGCAGGACGCGCCGCTGGGAGTCCTCTTTCATTTCCCGGGCACCGGCCTGGACAACCTGAAAGAGGTCTACTATCCGCCGGAGAACGAGACGATCAGCAGCATTCGCGCTTCCGAGTTCTACGAAAACGGCAGGGCCTCGCGCATCTTCATTTCCCTCAAGAGCGACGTTGCCTATGAATTGAGCCCGGAAGGCGCCGATCTCAAGATCGTTTTCCCGAAAGCGGGAGTGCCGACGGCCGCGGTCAGCCAGCCCCCCTCGATCCAGGAATCGGATACGGACAAGGCCGCCTCCCCGCCGCCGGCCCCGAAAAGCCTTGTCCCCGCGACCGCGCTGGTCAGCGTAAACGCGACGCCGTCCAAGGACGGGGTCATGATCAGTGTCGCGGCCGACGGCGCACTGCAGAACTACAAATCCTTCACTCTTACGGAAAACCCGCCGCGCATTGTTTTCGATTTCGCGGGCATCCGCAGCCCGTACAAGGGTGAACAGCGCATGGGCGTCAAGACCGGGCCGGTCAGCCAGGTCCGCCATCTCGCATACCCCGACAAGGTTCGCCTGGTGGTCGAAACCCAGAAGCCCTATCTCGGAAACTACACTGCGGAAATCGTCGACAACGGGCTCCTCATCCAGGTGGGGGATGCCGCCGTCGGATCCAAGGGCACGGACCTGAAGCTGGCGTCCGGTCCGGCGCCGAGCCCGCCGCCCCCGGCCGCCAAGCCCGCTGCGGTGACGGCCGGAGCGCCGGCGTGGGTGAACCGGGTTGAATTTGCCGACGAGGATGCCGGCAAATCCGCGGTCATCATCGGTACCTCGCGGCCGGTGTCCTACGATCTGATGAAGTCCGGCGATAAACAGGTCCACCTGAAGCTCGTCAACACCCAGGTGCCCGAACAGTACAAGCGGGCCGTCATTACGACCCGTTTTGAAAGCGCCGTCGACCGCGTGACGCCGACCCAAGGCAAGAACGAAACTCTCGTGGCCATCGACCTGCGCGAGAATGTGCCCTACACCGCGGAGCAGGTGGGGAACCTCATCCGCCTCAACTTCGCCGCTTCCGCGGTTCCACCCAAACCCTACGAAAGCGCCGAACCCCCGGCATGGAAGACGGGGCTCGCGCAGGCGCCCGCGGCCGTGTCGACCCGCGAGCCGGCCGTGGTGAAAACAGCGGCGCCGGTAAAAGCGACGGCGGTCTCGGCTGCCCCCAAAAGCACCTCCAGCGTTGAAACCGGCGCCGGCTCCCCCGACAAGGTTTACACCGGCGAGAAAATCGCCCTGGATTTCTACGACACCGACATCAAGAACGTTTTCCGCATCCTGCAGGAAATCAGCGGCAAGAATTTGGCGATCGACAAGAACGTCACCGGCAAGGTGACCCTGGCCCTTCAGAAACCGGTGCCATGGGACCAGGTGCTGGACCTGGTGTTGAAGATGAACCAGCTGGGAATGGTCCGGGAGGGAGACATCCTGCGCATCGCCTCGTTGGCCACCCTGCAGCAGGAAGAGAAGATGCGCCAGGCGCAGCTGAAGGCGGAGCAGGACGCCAGGAAGCAGGAGGAGGAGGGAGAGCCGCTGGTCACCGAGTACATCCCGGTCAACTACTCTGCCGCCCAGGCCGATGTCCTGCCGCACATCACCAACATTCTCACCCCGAACCGCGGCAAGGCCACGGTGGACGTGCGCAACAACCAGCTCATCATCACCGACATCATGGAAAAAGTGAGACAGGCCAGAGCCATCGTGTCGAAAATCGACCGGGTGACGCCGCAGGTGGTTATCGAGGCCCGGGTGGTCGAGGCCAACAGCAGCTTCTCACGTGAAGTCGGTTTCGACTGGGGGACCATTTCGGTCGAGGCTTTCAAAATCGGGGGCGCCTTGAAAACGGGCCCCACCACCTTCACGTCCAACAACATCCCTACCAGCTTCAAAACCGACAACACCGTCGGGTTCAATTTCTCCACTCTGTTTGGAACCAACATTTCCATTGTCGATGCCAAGCTGACGGCCAGCGAGGTGGAGGGCAAAGCCAACATCATATCGTCGCCGAAGATTATCACGTTGAACGGCCGGAAAGCCACCATCAAGCAAGGCCTCGAGGTTCCTTATCTGGAGCGGGACTCCTCCGGCAACGCCACGGTCCGCTTCAAGAACGTCGACCTGCTGTTGGATGTAACCCCCAACATTTCGCAGGACAAACGCATCGTCATGAGCATTTTCATCACCAAGAACGATATCGTCGACCCGACGGCACCGGAGCCGGCGCTTTCGACGAACGAGGCCAAGACCGAGATTCTAGTGGAAGACGGGGATACGATCGTTATCGGCGGCGTTTTGAAGGACTCGAAAAGAATGGCGGATCAGGGCATCCCGGGGCTGCGGAAGCTCCCGGCCTTGGGCTGGCTGTTCCGGGCAGATAAAGTGGAAAACACCAAGAGCGAACTGCTCATTTTCATCACTCCGCGTATCATCCAGCTGGAGCAGCGCAGGACGATCTGACCGGTTGCTTCGATTTTGCGCATCACCGGCGGATGGCATTGGGAATGCCATCCGCCGGCGCGTTTTGAGCATTGGACGCCCGACGCCCGTCCGCCTCTATCCGGGCCCCAATTCCTTTAGCTGTCGCTGGGCCTCATCCGCCATGGGTGACTCCGGAGCGAGTTCCAGCGTAAGCTGGAATTCATCCCGCGCTTTCTTCCGGTCCCCAAGCCCGCGATAGGCCCTGCCCAGCTCATAATGCAGCTGAGGCAATTTGGGGTTTTTCCGCACGGCACGCTCCAATTTTTGGACCGCGTCGGCATACCTTCCCATGGCGGTATAGGTCATTCCCAGGCCGCCCAGCGCGTTCGCAAAATCCGGGTTCAACTTCAGGGCCTCAAGAAAATATTTCTCGGCCTGGGCGTATTCTTTTTTCTGATAATACGCCAGTGCCATGTTCGTAACGGCAAAGTGCGGGGTTCCGTAAAAAACATCTTCCACGATCTTTCGATAGGTCGCAATGGCATTGTCCCAGTCGCCTTTTTCCAGATACGCGTTGCCCAGGCTGTTGATGGCCGGCGCGTAATCGGGCTTGAGCTGGATCGCTTTTTCAAAATACTGGATGGCCTGGTCATAGCGCTCGCGGTAGTAATAGACGAGCCCGATGTCGAATTGAGTGATGTGATCCTCCGGATCGTAGCCCTCCGCCTTTTTCAACTCCCTCAGGGCTGCCTGTAAATTGCCCCCGGCCAGATAGGCTTCACCCAAGTTGCGGCCGGCTTCCGCCGCCGCCTTGTTTTTTTCGACGGTCGGCGCGGATGGAGCGGAACTGGGACTGGAGGAGGCGCAGGCGGACAGGAACACGGCCGCCCAGACAAACACCAGGAGTGATGCGATCTTCAGTTTCATGGAGACACCTCGTTGGCTGACGTTGACACCCGCGAGCGGATCACCGGGTTGTCTTGTTGAGATTCAGGCGGCCGGCGATGTCCTCGGCCGTGCGCCGCACGAAACGCTTGAACTCCTCGCCCGCTAAAGGTTTGCCGGGGGCGGGCACCCGGCTGAGGTCCGCGGGGTGGATGTAGACCGGCCGGTTCACCAGGGCCGGGTTCGGGGTGATGCCGAAGTCGGCCGGGAACCGGTTTTCAAAGTACATGTCCTGGAACCCGGAGAACTTGAGGGCGTGCGCCGTGGAGTCCAGGACGGCGATGTCTCCGCCATCGATCATGCCGCGGCGCTGGGCGGCCATCAGGCCGGCCAGGGTTTCCCCGCCGTGCGTGCAGGCCACATGGCCGTTGCGGTTGGCGGTCAACTGCCAGTCCATGATCTCCTGCTCGGTCACGGCCGCGAAAAACACCCGCTGCCGGCCCGCCGTCTGGTTGTAGCGGTCCGTCAGATGCACCACCCGCGGCATGGAGACGGGGTTGCCGATCATGGCCGCCTGCGCGACGCTCGGCCGGACCGTGACCGGGGTGAACCGGCGTTTGGCCGCATCCGGCTCGAGGTAATAGCGGTAGACGGGGTCGGCGTGCTCGGACTGGACCCCCAGGATTTTCGGCAGGCCG
>Ga0209253_10002047_pt1 | contig 17782 bp, 11 predicted proteins | sample FrelakmetBRP12BR_FD_187145 | JGI IMG/M metagenome (GOLD analysis project Ga0209253, IMG submission 187145) | Freshwater lake sediment microbial communities from the University of Notre Dame, USA, for methane emissions studies - BRP12 BR (SPAdes)... | ecosystem: Environmental > Aquatic >... | reverse complement strand
CCCCCCCGGCGGGAGCACGAAGGCCTCAATGACCATCGAGGGGAATATCGTCCTGTCAAACGGCGAGAGTTTTCCCCGGGCGGTGTATCTCAAAACCATCTTGTTTGACATCACCACAACCCGGACCCTGACGAATCTTGATCTTCCTTCCCTGAAGCAGGATTACGAAGTCTCAGAGGTCGCAAAGAAGCGCCTTGAAGAGATCGCCCTTCCCAGCGGGAAGCTGCCGGCGGGGACCTACACGTTCGACGTCGTGGTCACACGACAGACCGGTGGGAGCCCGAATCGTGCGATGCCGCCCATCACGTTTGTCCTGACGAACCCATCAGCGCTCCAACTCTTCTTCCCGTTTGACGGCGACAAGGACATCAATCAGTTCCCCTTGTTCCAGTGGCTGTACGACGGTCCCACGGTCACGCTGACGATTTACGAGCGCCTTCCCGGCCAGGTCACGAACGAGGAGGCCGCTTCGGGTACGCCGTTGTTTTCCCAGGATGTCACCGGGAATTTTTTCCAGTACCCCGGATCCGGCGTCCGCTCGCTTCAGCCCGGGAAGACCTATGTGTGGTCTGTCCAGGGACGCGTGCGAACCACTGGCGGCACCAACCAGCCGATCAAAGGCCCCCTCCGCTCATTCACTGTTGCGGCATCGGGCGGGCTGTCATCCGGGACATCATACCTGACGGAGCTGGAGCGTGCACTCGATCCGAAATACAAACCGATCTTCGACCAGATCAGGGACGAGGGGTTATCCCCCTCCGGCGTTCTGCGTGTCAACGGCGCTTCGATCACATCGGAGGAGCTGCTGCGGATCATCAACCAGATCCGGACGAACCCCGGTTCGGTTCAATCGCTTCGCATCGAATAACCTGGCCCTGTGAGGTTCCTCATGAGAAAATTTCTGTCTGGCATGCTCTGTGCGGCAGCGATCGGCGGTTGGTATTGCCCCCCGAACATTTCTGCCCAGACACAGCAAACCGTCGGACTGCTGAGCAGGGTCATTCTCGACGTTTCGCGCAAAGCGACGGGAAAGGACTGGGTTGCGGCACAACGGGGAGAGACCCTCGCATCAGGTGACGCGGTGAAAACCGGCGACAGGTCGACGGCCATCATCAAGTTCAAGGATAACTCTCTGCTCCGGCTACGGGAACGCTCCCGGGTGACCGTGACAGGCACCTCGGTCAGCGGAGTCTTCTCAAAGGAAGTGAATGTGGAAAGCGGCGCAATAGGTTTCGACGTGAAGAAGCAGCAGGCCAACGAGGAGTTCCGGTTCACCTCACCCACTTCCGTCGCGTCTATCCGTGGCACCAGTGGTTATTTCGCGGAGTCCGACACGGCTTCCGTTCTCACCGTTATCGTTAACCTGGTGAACCTCACGAACAGGTCATCCTTGCGGAGCGTCGATGTTCCCGCCGGATTTACGGGCCTTTCCCGTCGGAACGGCCAGATCGAAGTACATCTCTCGACGCCGGACGAAAAGAAAGTTGCTGAAGAAGCTCTTCGGGCCGGCGATCTGCAGAAGCAGCTCCGCATGCAGTTGCGGAACCGGAAGGGCGGCACACAGGATCTCATTCTTGATTTCAAGGAATAGTGCCGCGTGCGGCGACGGCTTCCCGAGCCGTCGCCGCCATGGCGTTTCAACCCTATGAATTCTCTCCGTGCATTCGTCTTCGCTATGCTGCTCCTCAGCCTCACGGCGGGAGTGTCGGCGCAGGTCTCCACACATGTCGCCTCCGTCTCTCCGTCTGAGGCACCGCCAGGAGTTCCCGTGCGTGTCACTGTCGAACTCCAGCAGACAGGCAGTATCGAACGGGTCTTCTTCATGTACCGTCCATTCGGAACAAGCCTGTACCGGACGCTGGAATTTGAGATTCTCGGAACGCGGGCAACAGGCCTCCTTCCGGCCGATGCGCTGATCCCCCCATTTGTTGAATACTATGTCGTACTTCGCGACAAATCAGGCTTGCTGGAAACCTACCCGCAGACGGAGTCGCCCGATCCCATCGCCACCCCGCCGCAGAACACGCGTCGCTTGCAGGTCTCTTCAGGTCCGGCGCAGTCACCCCAGGTGGTGTTCCTCAGCCCGGAGCCGTCATCTATTATGGCTCCTGAGGATGTCATGGTTTCCGTGTCTCTCTACCGCGCCGATTCCACTGTCGCTCGGCGGTCCACCCGGGTTCTTGTCGACGGAGCTGATGTAACTGCTTCCGCAGTGTTCAGTGACGACATCATCGTGTTCATCCCGTCGAACACAGGCATGACGCTCGCACCCGGTACGCACACAGTGAGCGTCCGGCTATTCGACCGGAGCGGCAGGCCCGCAGGCACCTCATCGATTTCCTTCACCGTCCCGGGAGAGATCGCCAAAAGGATTTCCGATGCCGGCGGCCGGAAGTTCACCTATGATGCCACGTTCATGGCCGAGACGCGGCGCGAAGAGGTTGGTTCCGTCGCAGAATGGTACAACAGAGCCGGTGTGCAGTTCAGGGGAAACTACGGAGATCTGCGGGTCACTTCAAACCTGTTCGTCACCTCCGATGAAAAACAGTACCGTCAGCCCCAGAACCGTTATTTCATCGGCGGGGAGCTTCCCTGGATCAAGCTTGGCCTTGGCGATACCTACCCCGATTTTCCGTCACTGATTCTCTACGGCAATCGGGTGAGGGGAATCAACTCCTCACTCCGGCTTGGCTACTTCAACGTGGACGTCGCCTACGGTTCGACCATGCGGGCCATTGACGGTCGCGAGCTCGCACGTCTTCCGGTGGACAGCCTGAAGCTGGCACAGCAGCGTTATCCATTTGCTTCCTATGCGCAGATCGATTCCTCGACCTGGGGCATCTACAACTACGGAACGTACAGCCGCTCGCTGTTCGCCGTCCGACCGAGTTTCGGATCGGGGGAAACATGGCAGCTTGGATTCACCTGGCTCAGCTCCAAAGATGACATGGGATCGATCCGCTACGGCATCCGGCCACAGGAGAACATCGTCCTCGGCACGGACTTCATCGCGAAATTCGATGACGGTCGGGTCCAGATCAGCGGTCAGGCAGCTTTCAGCGCATATAACAGCGACGTGTCCAGTGGGAATTTTACCGACGCATACATCGACACGGTCTACCCCAACGACGCCGAGACCATAAAGAACGTGCGGGACATCCTCTCGCCGTTCATCACCGTCAACGACAACCTCCGCCCTCTATCGCTGAGCAAGCCCGCCACGGCTGCGGGAGAGCTGGGTGTGGGACTGACGTACTTCGACAATTCCTTCCGGTTTACGTACCTGTACCGGGGAAACGACTACAACTCCTTCGGACAGGCATTTCTCCGGACTGATATTCAGGGGTTCAATGTGATGGACCGGATGCGGCTGATGCAGAGCCAGTTATTCGCCACCATCGGGTTCGAACGGCTACAGGACAACACCGCCGACACCAAGGCAGCCACCACGGTCTTCACCAACTTCAATTTCGCTCTCAGTTACTATCCTATTCCCAAGATTCCGACCGTCACGATCGGCTATTCCCGCTATAACAACGACAACGGTCTCTCAACGGATTCCCTTGCCGCCATTCATGACGTGACCAATAGGGTGTACCTTCAGTCGTCGTACGATTTCGAGGCAGGCGCCCGTCACACCGCTATGTTTACCCTCTCCGTGTCAAAGCGCGAAGACAGCTCCCCTCGTCGACTGGACGTGAACAACCTGATAGCGTCACTGGGGATCGGCACGCGCTACAGGATCCCCCTGCAGACGGACTTTTCCGCCGCATTCAACTTCAACGACCTGCCGACCGGCGTCCCGAGCGAAACTCGGGGATTCAACTACACCACGCTGATGGCCCACGCCAGGTACTGGCCGGTCCGCAATGTCCTGTCGGTGATGGCCACCGTCAGCCCGTCGTTCGGAGACTTCCAGCGGACGACGGTTGATCTCGGCGTTGAATGGTTCGTCCGCCCGCCGATGAGTCTTCTGATGCAGTTCAGCTACTTCAAGAACAACGGCGTACCCAACGAAAATCTCGTGAGCCTCCGCTACCGCTACGATTTCTGACCATGCCCGGACCTGCAATCACCGGCGGACAACGATCATTCCTGACCAAGGCCGCCCTGGTCGCAGCTGTTGTGCTCGTAGTCACCGCGGTCACGCAAGAACCTGCCCTGCGCCTCGGCATCATCGAGCGTCTTGAACTGGCCGCGATAGACTACCGGTTTTCCCTGCGCGGCGTGATTCCTCTCCCCCTCGCATCGTCCAACGTCGTGATTGTGGAGATTGCCCAGGACTCGTTCGAGTCTATGCCTGAACGCTTCCCTTGGCCGCGCTCGTACTACGCACACCTCCTGCGCAATCTGAAGCAGGCCGGTGCAAGGGTTGTCGCGTTCGACCTCATCTTCAACGGGACGGACAACTACTCCGCCGCGAACGATTCGCTGTTTCGCGCGGCTATCCGGGAATCCGGCCTCGCCGTCCTCGCGGGCAAACGCGAGCAGGACAGCGAGGAATTCGTGGTGACCTCGTCACGTGAGAACTTCGGCAACATGTTCTTCGGAACCGACAGCGCGCTCGGTCTGGTCAACATCCGCCCGGACGACGACGGCGTCTACCGCTTCTACAACACTTCATTCATCGTCGATACCGCACGGGGGGAGGGATTCTCTGTCCCCACCTTCGCCTTTGCAGCGCTCAACAGGTTCTTCGACATGCCTCCGATGACCGTCCCCAGCCGCGACGGCCGGGGTTTTCAGTATGCCGGTCGGACCATCCCCGCCTATGACGCTGCCGCAATGCTCATCAACTTCTACGGACCCAACGGAACTGTTCCCCACATCAAGATCCAGGATGTGCTCGACGACGAGAGCTTCACAACTACCGAGGAAGCGTCCAGCGGCGAGCAGATCAATACATTCAACGATCCCGACTACGGGTTGCTGCACGACGGGACTTTTCAGAACAAGATTGTGCTCGTCGGTGTGACCGTGCCGGAATACAAGGACCTGTTCCCCGTCTCTTTGGGGCGCGGACGCCAGCGCGGAGACAACCTGATGTATGGCGTGGAAATCCATGCCAATGTCATTGAGAACGTCCTGCGGAGCAATTTCATCCGTACCCAGCCGTCTGCGACGGAAATCCTGATGGTCCTGGCACTCGTTGCGCTCGCCTTTTTCGTTACTTCCCTGATCAAGGGACTCAAGACGCGGCATCATCTTCTCCTGGAAATCGGCGGATTTCTCTTTGTCGGTCTCATCACGACATTGATTGCCGCCGTCGCTGTCCTCCTGTTCAACAGGATGAATTACCTTCTCTCCGTCACCCCCGCCCTTCTCGCGGTGGCCGGAGGGTACGTCGCCAGCACCACCTACCACTTTGTGGCGGAGCGCAAACAGCGGCTTCAAATCAAATCCATGTTCAGCACCTATGTCCATCCCTCGCTGGTCGAGGAGCTTGTTGATCACCCTGAGCGCCTGGTCCTCGGCGGAAAACGCGAGGAGCTCACCGTACTCTTTAGCGACATCGAGGGGTTCACCAGCATCTCGCAGAATATGGAACCGGAGACCCTCGTCAGCTTGCTCAACGAATACCTGAGCGTGATGTCCGACATCATTTTCCGGAACCGGGGAACGCTCGATAAATATGTGGGCGACGGCATCATGGCATTCTGGGGCGCTCCCATTCCCCAGCGCGACCACGCGATGCTTGCGTGCGCCAGTGCCCTGCAGATGCGGGACGCACTGACGGAGCTCAACCGTACCTGGACGCCACAAGACAAGCCGCGGATCAACATCCGCATCGGCATCAACACCGGGCCGATGGTCGTGGGCAACATGGGTGCGACGGGAAAGTTCGCTTATACCGTGATGGGCGACAGTGTGAATGTTGCGTCAAGGCTGGAGGGAGCAAACAGGGAATACCGCACCTGCATCATGGTAAGTGAACAGACGTACAGTCTTGTCAAGGAGAGCATTCTGGGACGCAAACTCGACCGCATCGCCGTCAAAGGGCGCTCCGAGGCTGTCACTACATACGAGCTCATCCAGCTGCGGGAACGTCCCGTGGAACCGGCGTACGTGCAATTCCTGACACTATACGAGGAGGGATTGACCTTGTATTTCGGGAGGAAGTGGGCGGAGGCCCAGCGGACGCTCCACGAAGCCCTCAGGCTGAATCCCAACGACGTGCCAGCCACCCTTTACCACCAACGCGCCCGCACTTTTGAAGCATCGCCACCGCCGGATAACTGGGACGGCGTGTTCGTCATGACATCGAAGTGACCTACCAGCGAAGCGTGCTGAGGAAGTTTTCCTGGATGGACGCAAACTGAGGATCCCTGCTGGCGCCTTTGTCCTGGAGGAGCGCGGTCACCACATAGGCCTTTCCCCCCGTGTCAAAGAGCGTCATCCGAAGGGTATCGCGCGTGGAGGACGCCACCATCTCGTACCGGCAGAACTGCCTGCCATTAACAACCACCATGTTAGGCGGTTCAACCAGCATAGCTCCCCGGTCACCGGTCGTCAGCGACATGACCAGCTGTGCCAACTGCAGTAGTCCGCCCCGCTCGATCTCCATCCGTGCCGCCGCATCCAGCCGTACTTCATCTACCGTGATGCTCGCCCCGTAGTCATTGCGCATCAGCCATATGACATGCCCGGTTGCCTGCGAGTCGGCGGTGGCATCGAACCAGCCGACCGGCAACCGGTACTGCAGCGCGCCGTCGCGCGACGGGAAATACCCCGCACGGAGATTTGTGGTCGCAACCCGCGGCCCGCTGCTGCACCCGAACAAGAGAAAGAGAAGAAGGAGAGGAAGAGCACGGAGGAGGACCGGGTGGCGGAGCACGTCGACTACTCCGCAGAGCGCTTGAACTGCTCCGACTCAAGCGTGAACATCAGGGAAACACGATGAGTGTTCCCGAGCTGGTCCTTGCCGTCGAACTTCGCAAACGAGTAGTCAATGTTCAGTTTCGGGAGGTGCAGCCCGGCGCCCAGCGTCAACTGTTTCACATCGCTGTACCCCACGCGCAGGGCAATCAGGTCTTTGAGTTGAAACTCCATTCCCGCATGGAGGTCGAAACTCACGGGTCCAAAATTGAACGTCGAGGCATAGCGGCGGTTCTCGAAACGGATGTCGAAGTCGACCGCCGGAATGAAGCGACCTCCCAGCGCATCGACGGCATAGGCGGAGCCAACTTTCAGGGTGGGGGAAATCAATTCGTTCGTGCCGGTGTCCCACGCAAGAAACGTTGTCGTCACATCCTGCACTGCGGCACCAAGAAGCAGGTTTTCCAGGGGAGCGTACCGGACGCCCACATCGACGCCGATCCCGTTGGCGGAGTGGTCCCCGAGCTGACGCCTGATCAGTTTGATGTTGGCGCCGTAAGAGAAGTCCTCCGACTCCAGTTTCGCATAGGTAAAGAAGAACGCCCAGTCCGCGGCACCGAAATAGCTCACCCGGCTGGGGTCCACCCTGCTGAACTGCGCAGGATCGTAGGTCAGGTTGCCATTGATGTCAACACCGGCGTTCCGAGTGTCGGGAATATCATCGACGCCAAGTCGGATCAGGCTGAAGCCGAGACTGGTAGTGGCACCAACGGGGAATGCCACAGCGCCGTAGTCATGGTTGACCAGGCTCCCGAACTGCTCGTCGTGCATCAGGATGATCTGCGGGTAGGTGATGCGGGCAAGGCCTGCGGGGTTCCAGTACCCCGAAGTCACATCACTGGCCAGGGCGACATGGGCACCGCCCAGGCCGAGGGCGCGGCCGCCGACACCCAGCGCGAGGAACTCCCCGGCATATTTCGCGATGCCGGTCCCTGCCGAAGCCACGAACAGCGGAAACACCAACAGAAAGACCGCAATCCCCCGCACTCTTGTCATGGTGGACACCCCGGAAAAGGAAACGGAACATTTCAAAATCCGAAAAACACCCCTCAATATCAAGCTATTCCAGGGGCTCCGCTCCCAGCTCACGCTTCATGGCAGTGATAATGGGGTGTTCTTCAGCCTTCGACGCCTGGGAATGCGGCGGAGGTCCCGCCGAGGCGTCCCGGGCACCGCGCTCTTCTGAGGTTTCCGCCTCTATACGCGCGGGAGCGCTGAAGACTTTCATGATGATGTCGGAAAGAAATTCTCTGTTCCGCTGAACTGACGATACTTCGAAGTCCGTAGCGCAGGCTAGGCGGATCACGCCATTGCGAACACCGATCAACGTTGTCGATTCCAGCATCGATCCGAGGGAAATCCGTTGCCGGCGCACTTCTCCGAGGAACTCATCCCATCGGGAAGTGACTTCCGTTTCGGAGAGTTTCCGGGCTGCCGGTGAAGCGGGAGCGGCGGCTGGCTGGCGGCCCGGTGCAGACGCGGGACGTGCCGGCACCGTCTCTGTTCCGGGTAGTTCCGGGGATCGCGCGGCCGCCGGAACGGGAGCTACCGGCCTCTCTATGGCACTTCCAGAGATCCCCCTAGGTCCGTTTGCATTCTCCGAACTGTTAGCGAGTCTTCTTTTCAGATGCTCAAGGTCTTCAAGAATCGCAGCAATCTCCGGAGCCCGCTGCAGGTTGACCAGCTGGATCATGTCCGCCTCGAGACGGAACCTCGGCTGGGCAATCCACCGGAGAGCCGCCTCGGTCCCCCCGACCAGCCGCTGAAACCGCAGCAGGTCCGCCACGCCGAACACTTCCGCCTCGGCAGCGTATCGCTGGCGATACAGGTCCGATGCCTCGATAAGGGTCGTTGTACCGGTCGTCCTGGCAACAAGGATGTTGCGGAGGTGTTCCAGAAGCCCGCCGAGGAACTCCTTGATATCATGTCCCTGGGCCAGGATTTCGTCCACGAGCGCGAGAACTCCTTTTGCGTCCTTCGCCTTGATCAAGTCCGTCACGCGGAAGTAGACCTCCTGGTCTACCATGTTGAGGGCCTGCAGGATCTGGCCATGAGTGATGGATCGGCCACAGAGCGAGACCACCTGGTCAAAGATGCTTTGCGCATCACGGAGCGATCCATCGCCCTTGCGGGCGACCAGCATCAGCGCCTCATCATCCATGACAATCTGCTCCTCGTGGGCGATCGCCCGGAGGTTGGCAATGATTTCTTCGATGGCGATCCGCCGGAAGTCAAAACGCTGGCATCGCGACAGGATCGTTGCTGGAACCTTGTGGATCTCGGTGGTCGCGAAGATGAACATCACGTGCGACGGCGGCTCTTCAAGCGTCTTGAGCAGGGCGTTGAAGGACTCCTTGGTAAGCATATGGACTTCGTCGATCACGTAGACCTTGTACTTGCCCTTGGCGGGGGCGTAGCGGGCTGACTCGCGCAAGTCCCGTATTTCATCGATGCCGCGGTTGGAGGCCCCGTCGATCTCCAGCACATCGAAACTGGTCCCGTCGGTGATCTCCTTGCAGATGTCGCATTCGTTGTCGGGGTTCGCCTCCTTCGGCTGCCGGCAGTTGATTGCTTTGGCAAGCAGGCGGGCCGTCGTGGTCTTGCCGACTCCGCGCGGACCGCTGAAGATGTACGCGTGTGCCAGACGCTGTGTCGCAATGGCGTTGCGCAAGGTCTGGGTAACATGGGACTGGCCCACGACATCCTCAAACAGCATCGGCCGCCATTTTCTGGCCGTTACGATATACTCGCTCATGACTTCACCGTGCGGTGTCCCCGGGCCGGACCAAACACGTGCCGGAGTGCATCCTCGATCTTGCTGATGGGAATGATCGTCACTCCTTCTTTCACCCTATCGGGGATCTCCTTCAGATCCTTTAGGTTCTCGGCAGGAATCAGAACGGTGCTCATGCCGCTGCGTTGCGCGGCAATCAGCTTCTCGTTCAGCCCGCCGATGCTCAGCACCTCTCCCCGCAGCGTAATCTCTCCGGTCATGGCGACATCGTTGCGCGCGGGCTTCCCGCTGATCGCCGAGTAGAGTGCCATAGCCATCGTGATTCCCGCCGAAGGGCCGTCCTTCGGTATCGCCCCTTCGGGGAGATGAATGTGAATTTCTTTACCTTTGTAGAACCCTGCCGAGAGTCCGAGGCGCTTTGCCTCCGCACGCAGGTAACTGAGCGCCGCCTGTGCCGATTCCTTCATTACCTCGCCGAGCTGCCCGGTCAGCGTGAGCTTCTCGTGTCCCGTCATGATCGTCACATCGACGTTCAGGATCTCACCCCCCACGCTCGTCCATGCGAGGCCGGTTACCGACCCGACACGGTTCTTGTCACGGCGCAGACGGTTTCGGAACCGCGGAACACCCAGGTACTCCTCCACCTTTGGTGACTGCACGGTGAAAATTCGGTTCTTTCTGGCGCCGTTCCTGGAGCGACCCATGACAATATCCTTCGCAACCTTCCGGCAGACGTTAGCGATCTCCCGCTCCAGATTACGCACGCCCGCTTCGCGGGTGTACTCGGTAATGATCTTGTCGATGGAGTCATCGGTGAACCGGATCTTCTTGTTCGCAAGTCCGTGCTCCTCCAGTTGCCGGGGAACAATGTGCCGCCGGGCAATCTCGCGCTTGTCATACTGCATGTACCCCGGCAACTCGATGATCTCCATCCGGTCCTGCAGGGGGAGGGGGATGGCAAACCGGACGTTTGCCGTGGTGATGAACATGACGTGCGAGAGATCGTAGTCCACATCGAGATAGTGGTCGTTGAAGGTGGAATTCTGTTCGGGATCCAGAACCTCCAACAGGGCCGCCGAAGGGTCTCCGCGAAAGTCCATGCTCATCTTGTCTACTTCGTCGAGCAACATCACGGGGTTGATCACACCGGCGCGCTTCATCGACTGGATGATCTTGCCGGGCATGGAACCGATGTACGTGCGCCGGTGGCCGCGGATCTCCGCCTCATCACGGATGCCTCCGAGGGAGATCCGCACCAGATTTCGCCCGATCGCCCGCGCGATGGACTTTGCAAGCGAGGTTTTTCCCACGCCGGGTGGCCCGACGAAGCAAAGGATCTGCCCTTTGATCTCCTTGACCAGGTTCAGGACCGCGATATGCTCCAGAATCCGCTCTTTCGGCTTTTCCAGGCCGAAATGGTCCTCGTCGAGGATCTTCTTGACGTGCTCGACACTGAGGTTATCCTTCGTCCGTTTCTGCCAGGGAACGCTGACCATCCAGTCAAGATAGCCACGCAAGACTGCCGATTCGGGGGAAAGGGAAGGAGTCTTTTTCAGTTTGCCGAACTCCTCCATCGCCTTCTCTGCGACCGCCTTTGGCATCTTTGCCCTGTGGATCTCTTCCTTCAGCTTGATCAGCTCTGGCGACGTTTCTTCGTCGCCGAGCTCGTCCTGCAGAATCCGGATCTGCTCCTGGATGAAGAATTTTCGCTGGGAGCGCGCAATATTGTCGTGAACTTTGCCGTCGATTTCCTTTTCGATTTTCAGCACATCGTTTTCGGCGTTCAGAATTCTGATCAGCTCGTGCAACTGTTCACGGACCGCCGAGAGGCGGAGAATACCCTGCTTGACCTCGACGCTCTGGAGAATGTTTGACGCGATGTAAAAGAGCTTGCGCTGCGGGTCCCGCGTGTTTTCCAGCGCGACCAGAACCTCGCTCGGGACGTTCCGGTTCAAGTGAACATATTCAGCAAACAGGCTTGCTGCATGGCGCAGCAACGCGTCGAGTTCAGAGTCCATCACGGCGGGGACTGTTGTAATGGTCAGCTCGGCCTCGAGATGCTTGACCTCAGGAATCCACCGTTTCACCGACGCCTGCACCACACCGTCGACCAGGATTTTCATCAAACCGTTCGGCAGCTTCAGGATCTGGACGATTTTGGCAATGGTTCCGTCATGATAAATCTCGTCAATCCCGGGTTCTTCTGTCCCCGAGTGTTTCTGGGCCGCAAGGAAAATGAACTTGTCCCGCTCAAGCGCTTCGTTTACGGCCCGCAGGGAGGACTCTCTCCCGACCAGTACGGGGAAGATCATCGAGGGAAAAACGACGACGTCTCGGAGTGGAAGAACGGGAAGCTGCGTGGGAATTGCGTTTGCGTGCTCTTTGGACTGTGGGCTACTTGTCAGGGATTCCTGGTCCATGGTCGGATGCGATAGAGAAGAGGGAAGACAGAAAAAGGTGTCGCGCGACACCCTCTCTTATAGTATACCAAGATATCGCCCGTTTGTCAAGTTGACTTCGGGAGGGGAAAGAGCGGGGTGGCAAATGATACTGCGGGAGGCGCTACCAGTTTTCTTTCAGCAAGGATTCCGTGGACTGCAGACAGGTCAACAGACGCGCTCTGTCCATGCGGGCCACGGCCACGCACAACGTCCGTCCGTGCGTCCATGCAATAATCGCATCGCCGTCCGTTTCCCCGCCGCTATACCATCCCGTGCGAAGAAGGTCCTGCCGTGCCGCGGGTGACAGATCGAGTTGCTCCCCTTTCTGCACGGTCTCCCAGCAGGCCTGATACACATAGATGATGGTATCCTCGTGCCGGTAAACGATGTGCGCAAGCCTGCTGCCGGCATGCTCGTTCACGACGCCACCCACGAGCGTCCATTCTTCCATGGTGGGAATGAGAACGGGAAATTCCGTTTTCCCGGTAAAGAACCCCTTGAGTTCCCCCGGCTCGCTGGACACGAGCTGGGGCCTGATGTCACCGTTGAGTACTGCGTGAAAATTGGAGACGGATTGGCGGATCACATCGTTCCCGATGAGCGACGCCTCAAGACGCGAAGACGACGGTCCGCGTTCCCCCGCCGGGCGGGTAAGGATCAGTGCTACGGCAACCGCAGTAACGGCGAAGGCCATTGCGGGTTTTACGACGGGGTGCCGAAGAAGACCGGCGAACCTGGACGCAAGCAATTGTACGCGCGGTGTTTCCTCATCGGCGATGCTCCGAAGGATGTTTTGCTGCACCGCGGGCGGCACATGGACCATCCTCGCCCTGTTGTGCACCACGAGCTTCGTAGTCAACTCCAGCTCGTACTCATGGCGACAGGCTGGGCAGCGGCCCGCGTGGTCGACGAATGAATCCATTTCCACCTTCGCCAGACAGTGATCGACGGCGGCGGATATCTGTTCCTGGAAATCTTTACACTTCACAATGGGATCACAATCCTCGTATCACAAGCTGACGATGGGGAATCCTTTCAGTTTTCAGCTACGTATCCACGCTTCCTCGCGTATTCCGCTAGTCTGGCACGCAGTAACCGCCTTCCCCGGTGGAGCCTTGACCGTACCGTTCCGAGGGGGCTGTCCACGAATTCGGCAATTTCTTCATAGGTCAAACCCTCGATGTCGCAGAGAATCACTACTGTCCGGAAATCATCCGGGAGATCTGCAATGGCTGTTGCGACGTCATCGTCGAGCAGGTTGCCATACAGAGACTCCTGAAGATCGTTCGGGTCGACCGACTCGTCCCGGACGGAGGTGAAGAAGTTCTGGACATCGTCGTAATCGACCGTATCGGGCTCTTTCGTCTCTTTCCGGTACCGGTTGATGTACGTGTTCTTCATGATACGGAACAACCAGGCCCGGATATTAGTTCCTTGCTCATACTTGTCCCAGAAGCGGAATGCTTTGAGGAAGGTCTCCTGCACAAGGTCATCCGCATCGGCGGTATTGTTGGTCATTCGGAGGGCGAAGTTGTAGAGCAGTTCGGTATGCGGGAGAGCTTCGCGCTCAAAAGCGCGGTGTTTTTCCGTTTTTTGCACGGTATTCGTCGGGGTTCGTTGAACGCCGCCGCTGGAGGGGATCCAGCGCGGCCCGAGCAAGCTATTATACAACAACCTCCTGCAAGATTCAAGGGCTGCACACTCCCAACCCACGGCAGTCTAGGAAACCCCGTGGTAGATCTGCAGTGCGTCAAGCAGATCCGACAGGGGCACCTGCTTCTCCACGACAAGCAAGGGGGACCGAACACGGCGTGCGGATCCGTCCAGCGTCTCGAGCCCAGCATGAGTGCTCAGGTCGCCGACCTCCTTAATCGTAGCGACGGGAGCACCGGAGCGGCGATTCTCTTCCGGCCCCAGGGAAATCCCGACATCGGCCCGCAACGACCAGCCGCTGGGATGGACGAGTTTCAGGTTCCGGATGATCAAGTCGTACACCTGCTTTCCGTTCGGTTTCAGATTCGCGTAGTGCTCCAGCTCGGTATCCTGGAAGGACCCGTTCCCGATGGCTCGGAGCGCCGTCAGCAGCGCGACGAAATTCAGCTTACGCACAAACGCTTTCTCGCGATCCTTGGGCCAGTGCCCCGATTCAATCAGCATCGTGCTTGTGCCCCACGACTGCATCCTGTCGCCGAATGCCCGCGGTTCGAACGCGTCATCATATGTCGCGACGTGGCCATCAATGAACTGGTGCATGGCCCGCGCAATCACCGCGCACACACGCATCGCACGGACACGCGAGAGTGGCCTAGTCTTCTTCTCATCCAGCGTCGGTGCGAGCAGCGCCAACGCTGCGACCTTCTTCGAATTGCCGACCGAGCTAAGATCCTGATCATGCAGGTTGAAACCAAATGTGGGTTTCAGGGCCCGGTGTGTTTCACGCAGGATGCGCGCCTCCGGCGTCGCCAGCGCCCTGGCATCCCGGTTCATGTCCACCGCCGTCGCCGTGTGCCGACACACCGCCTCTGCGCCATCAGGATTGAGCATCGGTATCACCTGCATCGTGACCTGCCCCAGCATCGTCGCCAGCCACGGCGCGGTTGAAGCCGCCTCGACGAGGAAATTGAAAAGATCACAGAGTGCCAGCGTCGCGGTCGATTCGTCGCCGTGCATCTGTGACCAGAGAAGCACCCGCTTCGGCCCGGTCCCGCAGCGGACCAAGTGAATGCTCCGCCCTTCGAGTGATGTTCCGAGCTCTTCCATACCGAGAAGGCCATGGCTCCGAATCACCAGGCTCCGTATCTCGTCGATGACCACCGCGTGCCTACAGTTCGACGGGCGAAGATGACCCAGCTTGAAGTCTTCGTACTGCGCAAAGAGCTGCCGCGCATGGGAGTTCGGTGTCATTGTTCAAGAGCCTCGAAATACTTTTTGATCAGTTCCTCATAATCACGCGTGTACCCCTCTTCCAGCGCCCTCATCAGATCACGACGCAGCCGGTCCTTTCCCTCGCGAGTGGTGAGGTCAATCGCCGCGGGACTCGGCCGGGAGACGTTCTTCCCGGATTCGGCTGTACGACGGTTTTCGTAGTCCCTCTCTCTGGCGGAGCGTTGGGAGTCGAGGAGCCGAGACAGAATCCGTTCTTGTTTCTTGAGCGTCTCCGGGTTCACGTCGCCTTGCGCAAGGTCCGTCTGCACCTCACGCATTTCCTCCGCCACCCGCTTCAGGTCGCCCAGCATCTTGCTAAGCTGGCCGGACGCCGAAGCCTCTCGCGCAAGCTCCTCGAGCGACTTCCGTATCATGCCCTGCTCCCCGGCGAGGCGGGCCATCCGGGCCGCCTGCTCTGCACCTATGCCGCCGAGATCCTGCGTCCCCTGGTTGACGCCCTGCTGCATTCCGGAAAGCTGCTGCAAGCGCTGCATGAACCCCGCCATCCCCATCCCCTGCCCGCCTGATTGCATCATCGCATTCACCGATGACTGGATCTGCTGGGCCGCCTCGTTCAGCGATCCCATGGCGGACGACTGCTGTTGGCCGGCGACCGGGCCGTTGCGCTGATCGAGGGACTGCATGGCCTCACTCATGTGCTGCAGCGCTTCCCCGATCGATTTGCCCATCTCCGGTGATACACTGAACGTCTTTTGCGAAAGCCCGCTGAGACGTTCCGTGACATTCCCGAGGTCGCGCATCACCTCCATTTGTTGCTGGGCGTTCTCTCTGAAGCGGGCCGAGTTCGGCTCCAGGCTCTGCACCTCGTTTTTCAGGGACTCCTGGCGCCGCGAGAGCTCGAGAAGATCCTGGAGCGCCCGGCGCATTTCGTTCACGACCTGGCGTTGCTGGTTCTGTTGCATCGCCTTCTTCACCTGCTGCATCCGTTGGCTGACCTGCCCCATCTTCTGTTGTGCCTGCCGCTGGCCCGAAGTCGCCTGCTCCGCTTCCCTCTCCCGCATCTGCCCGGCAATCTCCTGCATCTGCTTCTCCAACCCACTGCTGTCGAACGCCGCGCGGGCGTTCTCTACCTCCTTCAGAGGCATTTCACCTGGAAATTCCTCCATCTTCTTCTGCAAATCCTTCATCTCCTGCTCAAACTGCTGCAGACCCTTACCAAGGTCTTCCTGCTCGCGTGCGATCTCGGGTAGCTGTTTCGGGTTCTCCCGGGCTGCCTGCTCGGTCTTCTGCCGCAGGCCATCCTGCCGCTGCGCCATTTCTTCCGCCCGCTTCGCCACGGCATCCAGCTTCTGCTCAATCTGTATCCTCTTGAGCAGGTTCATTGTCCGTTCGATGCTCTTCCGGAAATTCTCCTCGGAAAACGTGAACTGCTGCATGGCCTGCTTCATTGCCTCCGGACTGAGCTGCTGCATCGCCTGCTGCAGTTTCTTCAGGGCTTCAGCCATGGCAGGCGACTTCATCTCCTCCATCATCTGCTGGAGTTCCTGGTATTTCTCGAGCGTTTCGCGAGAGAGAACCTGGTTTTTCTGCATGTCGCTCATCATCCGATCCACGGTGGCGCCGGCCTCATCCATCTTCTTCTGGATCTCTTCGTACTTCTTCAGGAGCTCTTCCGCCTTCTTCTGATCCTGCCAGTCCATCTTCGGCTGCTCCTTCTTCAGATCCTGCCGGAGTTCTTCCAGGTCCCGTTTGGCCTCCTGAGCCTGCTGCAGCGCATCCCGCATGGCTTCCAGCGATTTCTCGTGTCCTCTGTCCACGTCGGCAAAAATCTCGTCGAGTGATGGGAAACGAAGAGTATAAGTGTCGCTCACAGCCGACTTTGGCCCCGAAACCGCATCGTTATCAGAGACCTGCAGATAGTATTGAACGACATCTTCGGCAACGAGTCGCAGGCCTGAGAGCGACCACGTATACGGGACGGTCCCTTCGATGCCGATCCCCTTCGGGAGGGTGATATCGACAAACGTGAACGTATCCGCCGGCTTTTCGTACCTTGACTGTGCCAGTCGGTATGCCAGCCGGAGCTGGCTGAAGCCATAATCGTCCGCGACCTTCGCCACGATCTGGAGCGACGTGGCATTGGTGATGTCCATGTTCATTCCCGGCACAAGAATCGACACCGTCGGATATTCATCCGGCAGCAAACGAAGAGCATATTCAATGGGGTCCGTGCTGGCCACGCTTTCGGTGTCCCCCAGCTCGATGTGATAGGTCCGCTCCCCCATTATCACAAAATCGCAGGTTGCCCGGTTCCCCTTCAGCTGCAGAGGGAGCACAGTGCTGTCACTGAAGGAGAGGCATGCCCGTGAGAGTGCTTTGTTCGCCTCGAGCGAGAGACTCACGCGCGTCCCTTTCAGCGCGGCGACGTCGCCGACGTTGTCATCCAACTGCCGGGGCTGTAGGCCGCTGTATCCGGGGAACTGCAGCCGCAGCCGCAGCACTTTCACCATCGGCCGGTCGACAACGGTGAGGCGGTACTCTGCGCTCCGAACACCCCCCGCCCGGACCGCCGTGCAGATACATTACGGGTTTGCCCTTGGGATTACCTCCAAGCTGATAATAGATTTCATGGAGCGGCGAGACTTTGAGATAGCCAGTTTGGTAAGGCTGGATTTCGGGCCAGAGCTTCCCCGCATCCTGGCCGAATGAAGCGCTGACCGGCCCCCGCGTCGCCGTGTGTGCGGTGACGACGACCCACTTGAACTGAACAGTTAGCAAGGGGACGTCGTCCGCGCATGCGGGCACGTCTATTGCTTATCGATGCATTGTTGGCGGCGCGTGGTCC
>Ga0209253_10002046_pt1 | contig 17785 bp, 17 predicted proteins | sample FrelakmetBRP12BR_FD_187145 | JGI IMG/M metagenome (GOLD analysis project Ga0209253, IMG submission 187145) | Freshwater lake sediment microbial communities from the University of Notre Dame, USA, for methane emissions studies - BRP12 BR (SPAdes)... | ecosystem: Environmental > Aquatic >... | reverse complement strand
CTTGAAGGACAACTATCATCCTTGAACCTGTCTGTTTCCTTCTACGGCGGGCCGTCTTGCTCTCGGCGTACAGGTAGATGCTTACCAGAGTCAGGAATATGCTTCCGCCACTGATGCTTATGGCCCACCATGCAAACAGGTCAAGGTCCATGATCATTCGCTCCCACTTATGCGGCATATTCGGTAAAAGAAAACTTTGCCTGCGTCCACTAGGAACAGGTAAGTGACCACCATGAGCACCAGAAGCGCCCAGTACTCTGGAGGCAGCGGCGTAAAACCGAGTAGGCTACCGAACACTGTGAAGGGCAGAATTGTGCCGATTGCCACGCAGGACAACGTCAACACGGTGAGCCATTTTCCAGGTCGGCTTGTGAAGAACGGAATCCGTCTTGTCCGGATGACGAACATTACCAGCACCTCAGTCCAAAACGACTCCACGAACCAGCCGCTCTGAAACAGCGCCTGCATCGCAGGCGTCGTGGCCCCGAAGATGAACAGCATTATGCCAAACGTGAGGAAGTCGTAAAGCGAACTGAACGGACCGAAGAAAAGCGTGTATTTCCTCACGAAGCCCATGTCCCAGCGCTTGGGGTACTTGATGTACTCTTCGTCAACGTTGTCCATGGGCAGGGTCATGTTGGCGATGTCGTAAAGCAGGTTCATGAAAAGTATCTGCATGGGCAGCATCGGAAGAAATGGAAGAAATATCGATGCTGCCGCGGCGCTGAACATGTTTCCGAAGTTGGAGCTCGTGCCCATTAGAATGTACTTTATCGTGTTGCCGAAGATTTTGCGGCCTTCGTTTATGCCATCGGCAAGAACTAGCAAGTCTTTCTCAAGCAGCACGATGTCTGCTGCTTCCTTCGCCACGTCCACGGCAGTGTCCACGGACAGGCCCACGTCTGCCTCGTAAAGCGCAGGCGCGTCATTCACGCCGTCTCCCATGTAGCCCACGACGTGGCCGTTGGCTTTGAGGGCTTTGATGAGGTCAAGCTTTTGCTCAGGCGTGATCCGCGCGAAAATTGTTGCCCCTTCCACAACCGTCTTGATCTCGGTCCAACTCATCTGAGTGAGGTCAGGACCGCAAACTACTCTCTTGACAGGCACCTTGAGCTCGTCGCAGATCGTTTTCGCCACGAGTTCATTGTCGCCTGTCAGTATTTTCACGTCGACACCCATTGACTTGAGCCTATTGACTGCTTCGTGAGCGTCTTTCTTTGGTGGATCAGTAAATATGAGAAAACCTAAGAGAGTCAAACCTGCTTCGTCCCCAACCGCGTAGGAAGCCTTAGGTTCGACAGGTTTGTAAGCCACCGCAAGAAGGCGATATCCTAGCTCCGAGAGACTAGAGAACTTGTCGCTAATCGTCTTCAAAACAGCATCCATGGACTGAATCTTTCCACTAATCTCGGCCGAGACGCATTTGGCGAAAATCGACTCTGGGGCACCTTTGCTGATGAAGACTTGCTCTGCGTTCTTCTTGACCACCACGGACATGACTCTACGCTGGTAGTCAAACGGGATCTCGTCGACCTTCGTGTACGATTTTATACTTTCCTGTCCGCCGTTCTTTAGGGCGCATTCCCAGATGGCCACATCCATGGGGTTTCCAACTATATCGTGTCCAACAGCGGCCGAGTTGCAAAGCAACGAGTAGGCTAGCACTCTAGGATCTTCTTCTATGCCCAGAGGACGGCAGTCGTTCATTATGATCTTGCCTTTGGTGAGCGTTCCTGTCTTATCGGTGCAGAGAACATCCATGTTTCCGAAGTCTTCGATTGAGACTAAGCGCTTGACGATGACTTTGACTTTTGCCATCTTGCTTGCGCCTTGGGCGAGGCTTATCGTGACTATCGCAGGCATTAGTTCAGGCACGAGCCCGACAGCTACAGCCAAGGAAAAGAGCAGAGAATCAAGCCAGAAATGCCCAATTGCAAAATTCAACGAAAAAATGCCGATGGTTAGAGCAAGGGCCAGCGTGATAAGCATATTTCCATATTTCCTGATGCCTTTCTGGAATTCGGTCTCGGGGTGAGAGCGAACTAGGCTCTTGGATATCGATCCTAGCTCGGTATTCCTTCCTGTCGACACGACGACACCTCGTCCGCTTCCATGCACGACCACGGTGCCCATGAATAGGTAGTTAATCAACTGTTGAGGAATCGGGGCTTGAATGTCAAGGCGATCTGATGTTTTCTCGACTGGGAAAGATTCGCCTGTGAACGTTGACTCATCGGTTTGGAGATCCTTCGATCTAACTATTCTCATGTCTGCGGGGGCAATGTCTCCGACGTAGACCGAAACAAGGTCTCCAGGAACCAGCAATCGAGAGTCTATCTGTAAAGTCTTGCCGTCTCTGGTGACGACGGCCTTGATTGAAACGTTGTGCCTCAGGTTCTCGACGATTTTCTCTGCCTTGTATTCGTTGTAGAAGCCAAGAATGACGCTGAGAAGAATCATGGAGAGGATGATTATTGCCTGCTTGAGTTCTGAAAAAAGGCCCGCGACTATGGCGCATGTAACAAGAATGGCGAATATCGGGTTCTTGAGCTGTCTGAGAAGCACTTGGAGTGTACTAAAGACGTGTGTGGGCAGTTCGTTGTGGCCATGAATCTTCAGGCGGCGTTGGCTTTCTTGTTCGGACAGCCCTTGCTCAGTGGTTTCAAGAGCTTTGTAGACGTCCGTGGGTTGAGCAGACCAATAGCCCTTCTGTTTAGAGACAGCTTGTTCCTTTGCCGTTGTTTTGAATCCGCCTCAAGCATGGTTCTCTTACTTTGTGTGGAACGTTTTGTTGCTCCTAAAGGGCTAGCATGGACATATTTAGGCGTTATGGGGCATTTTCAAAACGTGGGCTGATCCGAAGCTAAGCTGGTCTAGGCGGGTTCTTCATGGATGTCTATTCTGGTCACGTTGGGGTAGTCGCTTCTTATCTCTTTTTCCAGTCGGCTTGCGATCAAGTGAGCTTCTTCTATGCTGAGGTTGGGATCGAAGCGGCATTGGAGGACCAAGTGTGTGGTGTCGCCGAATCTGCGGACTCTGATTCCACGGACTTGCTTGATTTCTGGAAAGCGTTTTGCGAGGTGCTCGATGTAGGCGTCCAGCTCGGCTTGGACACCTGCCATTTCCCGGGACACACGTTCTGATGCTGTTTCAATGTGGACGGTCACTTCTGAAATCCCCTTGCTGGCTGCCTTAATCTTCTTCTCGACCTTATCGGCGACGTCATGCGCCTGTTTGACTGTCATGTTTGCGCTTACCTCCAAGTGGAGGTCAACGCACAGTTTATCGTCGATTCTCTGGATGTGGATGTTGTGGACGCCCCTTGAACCCGGAGTCCCTTCTGCTATCTCCTTAACAGACTTCCAGATGCCTTCGCGCCCACCCTCGACTGGCTCGGTGTTCACTGTGACTCTTGCATAAGGAAATTTGAGTACGACCTCTCTTTCGACCTCGTGCGAAATCCTGTGAGCGTCCTCCCAACTGAGGTTGCTGTCCAACAAAAGATGCATAGCCACGTCGATTCTCTTACCACTTATACGCACGTCCAGTTGACGAACGCCTTTGACTTCCTTTATCGTTCCGACTTTTCTTTTGATCGTTTCCTCGATTTCCTGTTCCGAACGTTCGACAAGGGGAATCGGCAAGGTGTGACCTCACTCTACATTTCGAACCTCCGAAATATATATGTGCGCACTGGCTTACTCTCTTCAAACGTGTCTACCGACACGAGTGCAGGCGAGTCTTCTGAGAGTGAGGTATATATTCCTGTTCGTACACGCTAGAAATCTGTAGCCTTATATGGAGACTCACTGAGAATGGGTGAAGACGAAAGACAGCAGGCGCAGGCCATTGCGAAGACTGAGGAACTGAGCAACGCCTTGGACGAGGAGAGAAAGCGTTCGGAAGAATACCTCACGAAGCTGAAGTATGCGCAGGCCGATTTCGAGAACTTGAAGAAGAGGTCGGACAGGCAGTTGGAAGAGGCCAGAAGATACTGCAATGAGCGCCTCGTCGTCGAGCTGCTGGGAGTATTTGATGAGTTGGAAATGGCTGTCAAGTCCTGTCAGTCATCCAAGTCGAATGAGACCTTGGTTCAAGGCGTTGAAATGACTCTCAAGAAGCTTAGAAAAGCGCTTGAAAGCGAGGGAGTCTCACCTATAGAGTGCTTGGGGAAACCTTTCGATCCTACTAAGCACGCTGCAGTTGCAAGGATCGAGAAGGGCGATTCTGATGATTGCACGGTGGTTGAAGAAGTGAGGAAGGGGTATACTATGGGGGAAAAGGTGATTAGACCGAGCATCGTAAAGATATCCGTCAAGCCTTCGTCAAAGTCACAAAAAGGAGAGTGTTTGAATGAGCAATGTTAAGCCAGGCGAAAAAGTGATTGGAATCGATCTTGGAACCACGAATTCGGCTGCGGCCATTTTCGAGGGGGGACGTGCGACGGTTATTCCGAGCGCGGAAGGCCCTACGATGGCCGGAAAGATGTTTCCTTCAGTCGTTGCCTTCACCAAAGATGGGCAGCTGCTGATAGGTGAGTCTGCGAAGCGGCAGGCAACCGCCAACGCCGAGGGAACGATATACGAGATCAAGAGGAAGATGGGCACCGACTACAAGGTCACCATTGCAGGCAAGGAGTACACGCCACAGCAGATATCGGCTTTCATATTGCAGAAGATAAAGAAGGACGCTGAAACGTTTCTCGCCTCGTCCATACGGAAGGCTGTCATAACTGTTCCAGCACACTTCAACGACAACCAGCGCCAAGCCACGAAGGATGCAGGCGAAATAGCAGGCTTCGAGGTCATGCGGATCATCAATGAGCCAACCGCCGCATGTCTGGCCTTTGGAGTGGACAAGCTTGAGAAGGAAATGAAGATACTCGTCTTCAGCTTTGGCGGAGGCACGCACGACGTAACGGTGATGGATTTCGGCAAAGGAGTCTTCCAAGTGCTGTCAACCAGCGGCGATACGCAGATCGGCGGCACCGACCTAGACAGGGCGATAACCGATTTTCTGCTTGAGGAGTTCAAGAGGCAAACGGGCCTTGACTTAAGCGACGACAGAACAGCCATGTCGAGGATGAAAGAAGCCGCCGAGAAAGCCAAGATAGAGTTATCGACACTAATGACGACTGATATTGACCTGCCCTTCGTGTACTCAGATGCTTCGGGTCCCAAGCACATGCATATGACGCTGACTCGAACCAAGCTTGAGGCACTGGCCCAGCCCATTGTCCAGAAAACAGAGAGAACCATGGTGAAGGCTCTCGAAGACGCGAAGATGGCGCCAAAGGACATTGACAAGATCATACTCATCGGAGGCATGACCAGGATGCCCTACGTACAGCATTTCGTGGAGCATATCATGGGCAAGCCCGCTGAAAGAGGCGTGGACCCCATGGAATGCGTGGCCATAGGCGCCGCCATACAGGCCGCCGTCATAACAGGCGAAGTGAAAGACCTCCTGCTACTGGATGTCACACCGCTGTCACTGGGCGTCGAAACACTCGGCCACGTGTTCACGCGAATAATCGACAAGAACACCACTATTCCCACAAAGAGAAGCCAAGTCTTCACCACCGCAGCCGACTTCCAAACCGCAGTCACTATCCACGTGCTTCAGGGAGAACGAGCCATGGCACCTGACAACGTTTCCCTAGGCATGTTCAACTTAGAGAGTATCCCCCCTGCGCCCAGAGGCGTGCCTCAAGTCGAGGTAACCTTTGATATCGATGCAAACGGCATTTTGAACGTAACTGCTAAGGATCTAGGCACGGGGAAGGAGGCAAAAATCACCATAACGGCTTCTACGAAGCTCTCGAAAGAAGAGAAGGAGAGGATGGTCAAGGATGCTGAGCAGTTCGCTGATCAAGACAAGAAGAAACGCGAAGAAGCTGAACTGAAAAACAACGCTGACGGCCTCATATACACAGCGGAGAAAACCAAGACGGACCTCGCAGGCAAGATCACACAAGATCAAACAGGCAAGATAGACGCAGCGGTTGCCGCTTTGAAGGACGCCGTGGCCACCAATGACTTGGACAAAATAAAGGCCAAGTCCGAAGAGCTTACGAAGGTGCTTCAGGAAATAGGCACAGCGGTCTACCAGCAGGCTGCTACCGAGTACGCCAAGCAGAAGGGTCAGGCGGGCGCGGGAGGCCCAACCCCAGAAGACCAGCCGCCGCCTCCGAGCAACGACGACAAGGTGGTTGACTCGGAAGACTACAAGGTAAAGTAGCCGAAACAGCCTTTAGGTCGATCTAGCGCATCACCTGTTTGACGGTAGAGCATATGTCGGGCAAGCGAGATTACTACGAGGTTCTGGGCGTCTCCAAGACCGCCTCCAAGGAGGAGATCAAAGATGCCTACCGCAAGCTTGCCCTGCAGTATCATCCAGATAGGAACAAAGCTCCTGAAGCCGAGGAGAAGTTCAAGGAAGTATCCGAGGCCTACGCGGCTCTTTCGGACGACCAGAAGCGCCAGCAGTACGACACGCTCGGCCACGCAGGCTTCGATCAACGCTATACAAGAGAAGATATATTCAGAGGAGCCGACTTCGAATCCATACTCAGAGACATGGGCTTCGGCTACGGCAGCATATTTGACTTCTTCTTCGGCGAGCGCGATTTCGGCGACCGAACGCCAGTCGGAAGAGACTTGGTTTACGAGTTGGAGATAACGCTCGAAGAAGCCGCAAGAGGTGCTGAAAAGGAAATTGAGGTTCCGAGGACCGAGAAATGCGACGTCTGTGGCGGGTCAGGGGCTGGACCTGGAACTTCTCCTAGAACATGCCCGAAGTGCAGAGGCACCGGAAAAGTGCAGAACGTGAGCAGAAGTGGCTTTGGCACGTTTGTGCGTGTCATGCCATGCTCAACATGCGGCGGAAAAGGTGTGATTATTGATTCTCCTTGCAGGGCTTGTCGTGGCCGTGGATTGGTGAAGAGGGAGCGGAAGATCACGGTCAAAGTACCTGCGGGCATTGATGAGGGCTATCAGTTGAGACTGCATGGCGAAGGCGAAACGCCTCCGAACCTAGGCGAACCCGGCGACCTCTACGTCCTCATCCACGTAGCCCCACACAGGCTCTACAGGCGACGCGACGACGATCTGCTGTTCAACTTGAAAATCGGTTTCCCACAAGTAGCCCTCGGCACCGAAGTGCAGATACCAACACTGGACGGCAGCACAAACGTGAAGATTCGCCCAGGCACGCAGCCTGGCGAGATTGTCAAACTGAAAGGCAAGGGTATGCCCAGGTTCAGAGGCTACGGCTATGGCGACATGCTGGTGCGGATGGACGTTTCGGTTCCCGAGAAGCTCACAGAGCAGCAGAGGATGCTGCTTGAGGCACTGGCTAAGGAGTTTGATGAGAAAGTGCAACCGAAAGGCCGCAGGCTGAGGCTTTGAGCTCAGCTACACCATTCGCGTGTTCAGTGAGTCTTGGGGACGAATCTTTGCCTTCTTTGGGATGGTTACTTGCAGTACGCCGTTCTTGTACGTTGAGGACATTGCGGCCAGCTCTAGCGAGGCTCTAGGCAAGGCAATCTTCTTGTAGAAGCTTCTGGCCTTGATTTCAATCTGACCTTCTTTGGCATCGAGTCTGATGTTGTCTTCCTCTTCGCCTAGTAGTTCAACGCATATTCTGATGGCATCCTTTTCGTCGAAGAAGTCAGTCAGTGGTTCTCGTGTCTCCTCCACGGCTTTCTTGGGGAGTTGAAACGGGTTTTCTGGTAGCGGACGGGGTCTGTTAGGTCTAAGTGGTCCAAGTGGCTCTAGCGTGTCTTCTGAGCCGAAACGGCCTTGGATGATGAAGCCTCTGATGTTTGGTACATTGATTTCTCTAACCCGCCAGTCGCCCTTCATTTTTCCGCCCTTGATCCCCTCCAGTATTGTGTCAAGCTCCTTCTGGAAGGTTTCCATCAGTCTGCGGTCAAGTATCTCGAGGTCACGGAACATTCCTTCAAAGTCACGGTCAAATGACGTGTTTTTCACCTCCGTTACAGGTCCTCAATTTCTTCTAGCGATTCGATGAGGCGGCGCAACGTGAGGCTCATCATTATGAACGCATTTTGCCCAAACTCGGAACAGCTATACTGGCCTCGACCTACCTTCTCCAGGAAGCCTCCCTCACTCAATTTGCGCGAATTCTCCCACACAGTTTTGGGGTTGAGGCTCAAGTCACGCATGAAATCAGCAAAGCTCAACGTCTGGTTCTCATCCTCCACCAGATGCTGCATCATTCTGAGACGCGTCTCATGTGACAAGGCGTCGAATATCTTGGACAGCTGCTCGAAGCTTTCCTCGGCGTTCTTGAACTCGTTTTCCAGCTCCTCGCGTGGCCAGTCGGCAAGAGAAAGAGGCACTTCCAGTATGGTTTTACCGTCTCGAACAAGTCGAAGTTCCAGCCTCAATTCATGTCGCCTCCAGTTATTACTGTTAGGTAATTACCAAATGGTAATATATAAACGTGCACATCGAAGGAACGATACGAAAAAGGGCGTTGCGCCCGCAATCTCTAGTTGCAGAACCTTATGAGCTCTCTGCAAGCAAAGAGACTGAGCCATGCGAGCACGCGCGCACTTGAGCCTTATGATGTACTGACAGGAGAAAGGATAAGAATTGGGAATTGCTTGATCAATGGTTGGGTTTTGTGTGGAGACGCTCTACGTCTGCTACAGGTGCAACAAGGCTTACCAGAAGGTCACGGAACGCTGCCCGAAATGCGGCGGCAAATTGAAAACGGTCAAGCTTGTCTGCTAGATGTCGCGTGGCTTGCAGAAGATAGAGTTTCCGTGTTGCCTGCTGACGAACAGGCCTTGCTCGTCTTGCTGTGGCAAACAGCATTGATTTAGCGTTGCTTCCGTCTGCTTTGTGGTTTTCTTTCGCAACATGATTCCCTGAACAGGCCTGTGGTGTAGTATCGGTCTGCGCTGTCAGGCAGAACTGTCACCGCGGTCCTGCCTTTGCCAAGGCCTCTGGCCACTTTCTTTGCCGCGTACACGTTTGCGCCAGAAGATATACCTACGAACAGTGCTCTTTCCTTGGCCAGACAGCACGCGGTCTTGATCGCGTCTTCGTCGCAGACCTGTATCCAGTCGTCAATCATGCTTTCGTTCACGATTTGAGGGATGAAACCGTCGCCTATTCCCTCGACTTGGTGTTTGACTATTGACAGGTGGTCCGTCACTTTCTTGGGCGCGTTAGCTCTTGGGCCTACGGGTTCGACGGCTACTATCTTGACTTTTGGGTTGACGGTTCTCAGGGCTTGGCCAACTCCCATAAGTGTGCCTCCTGTGCCTATGCCTGCGATGAAGGCATCCACCAACCCCTTTGGAACCTGCTTCAGAATCTCCTTTCCCGTGTGCTCTCGGTGGGCAACCACGTTAGCAGTGTTGTCAAACTGGGATGGCATCCACCAACCCGGCTGCTTCGCCAGTTCCCTGGCCTTTGCCAAGGCGCCCTCCACAAACTCCGCACGAGGCGTCAGGACAACCTGAGCGCCGTAATGCTGCATGATGCAGCGTCTTTCAGGCGAAGCCTGCCCAGGCATGACTATTACGACTTTGTATCCTTTTGCCGTTCCCACCATGCTGAGGCCTATGCCTGTGTTGCCACTCGTGGCCTCGACGATGGTACCTCCCGGCCTGATAAGGCCCTGTTTCTCAGCCTGCTCAATCATTTGCTTGGCAATCCTGTCCTTGACGCTCCCGCCGGGGTTCAAGTAGTCAAGCTTCGCGTACATGTCTGCCTTGATATACTTGAACGTCAATCTGATCATTGGGGTCTCACCGATCAAATCCACAACGTTGTCAACAACCTTCAACCGAGCCTCCTCCCAAGCAAACCACAACTATGATCCAGACAATGATAAGCATTTCCCAGAGTAGAGATTGCTCTCCGCTTCAAGATGAACATGTCGTGCTTGTTGGCTATTGAGATGCTTGCTGAGTTTGAATCAGTATTTGAAGTTGGCAAGAGATAATTGGAGCATGCGCAGGACCTAACACTAGGTGATCGCAGGTGAGCATATTAGAGAATAGGGAATTCATGGTTGATCAACGGCTTCTGTCAGTAAGAAACACTTATGTTCTTAAGAACAGACTAGACGAGCAACTAGGTTTCGTTAAACAGGAATTTCTCAGCTGGGGTCCCCATTTTTGGCTTGAGGACAGCGCAGGGACCCGTCTAGGGGAGATTGACGGGAAAGTCGTCACGGTTCATCACGAGTACGAGATCAAAGACAAGGATGGACATGTCAAAGCCAAGATCAAGAAGAAGGTTCTGAAGCTGTTCGGTAGCGAGTGGTGGATGGAAGATGCAGACGGCCACGAACTAGCAAGAATAAAAGGCAACATCATTCATCACACATACGACATGGTGGCCCCAGACAAGACAACCATAGCAAAGGTTCATCTGAACTGGACAACCATCCAAGATGAATACTGCATTGAAATCGTCAAACAGGGCTTTGATCCTCTGCTTGTGCTGGGCTACGCGATCGCGATGGACAGCGTTGAGCATCAAGGCAGAAGTCAAGTAGGAACAGGAGTAAAGACTATAGCAAAGCTCCTAAGAAGATAGAAAACGCGCTCGATATTTCACCGCCCAACTCTTTTCCTCATTGAAGTTAATTTTGAGGCATTTTAGCAAAAGAGGCTTTGGTGGGGCCGGCCGGATTTGAACCGACGACCTTTCCCCGGAACTGGCCTATCAGCCTGCTCCTACGGGTTTCTTCGACCGCTCCAGAACTTCGTCATTCCAGCCTTCAGGCTGGTCCGTAAACCCGTTCTGTAAGGTTCTGGAGCCCGTCGTCATACCTGCCTAGACTACGACCCCACCATCTAGGTCATCTAAGGTAACTGGCGGCCTCGAAATATATGCGTTGTTCCGTACGAAACTGGATTCGAGAGAAGGCTTTGCGCGTGGACAAGCGAAAGGTTAATGAGGAGAGCATATGCGCTTATGTTGGGGTTTGCCGGTCATAGGGCGCGGGTCCCACCTGATCCCGTACCGAACTCAGAAGTTAAACCGCGTTCCGTTTCCGGTGGTAGTGTGGTCTTCGGCCACGTGAACCCGGGAAAGCTGGCAACCTCACCTAAACTTGCTCTATTAACCCTATTTCTTGGGGGAGAATTACCTAAAACTTATAACTAAGGGTTCGCATGTCTTTCGAAAGGTGAGTTTGTGAACGCTGTAGCTTTGATGGCCTCGTTGCAGAACAAGATTGCACAGGCTGATCCGCTTGGAGAATACTCGTGGGTTTTGACGGTAGTTTTCTACGTCTTCTTTTTTGCCTTCATGGTCTATGGGCAGAGAATCCAAATGTACGTTATGATCAGAGAGGTCCAGGGCTCGCTTTACAGGCTGAAGTACATAAAGGACGAAGGACGCAAGATCACAATTGAAACAATCAAGGAAATCGGCAAGCCGCAGACTGACCCAACGGCCAGGGTGGACAGGTTCCTTGAGTACTTCACGATCAGCCCACAGAACATGGATCCTGCAGGGTTAGTCTGGAAGCTTGAACACATACTGGACGTTAGGGACACACGCCTGAAAGACGAAGTCAAGGCCATGGCGCCTGCTGCAGACGATACTCAAGCGAACAATCTGGAAAACACGCTTGAGGCGGAGATGGCGCTCAACTACATTTACAAAGTCATAAGGCATTTCTACTTGTTGGGCAAGAAAACGCTCAGCCTCTACGTCATAATGCAAATACAGATGATTCTGCCCTTGATCATGCGCGAGGCAGAGGCCTACGCCAGCGCGCTCAAGGCCTTCGCATACGGGCAGCCGATAGGCGACGGCGCCGGAGCACTCGTGGCCGCGAAACTCTCATTCGGATACGAGAAACGCAAGATAGACAAGGACTGCGTTGTGGCCACCGTGCCGATGGAAGGCCGCACTGCGTTCATAATCAAAGCAGAAGGCCCCGGCGGAAACGTGGGCAAGCCCGGAGACGCTATCAAGACAGTGATCGACGAGAATGAGGGCAAGATTGCCAACCTGATCATGATCGACGCCGCGATGAAGCTTGAAGGCGAACCTGTAGGCGAGGTGTCCGAGGGAATCGGCGCAGCTATAGGAGGCCCCGGCGTAGACCAGTTCAAGATTGAAGAGTCCCTCCTCAAATACCACATACCGGTAAACGCGGTGATAATAAAGGAAGACGTGGGGGACGCTGTTTCGCCGATGCGCAAGGAGATCTTTGACGCTGCGGACAAGGCTATTGAGAGGATAAAGCAGGTTGTCTTGGAAAGGACAAAGGAAGGCGACAAGATAATAATCGCAGGCATCGGCAACTCCATAGGAGTCGGACAATAGGAAAGTGAAAGAATGCAGGAAACATCATCTCAACCGACAAAAATCCCGTCACGCGTGTGGATAGTAATACTTGCAGCCGTAGCTCTATCGCTGTCAGCTATAATGCTTGCCTCATACATCATGAACAACCCCGAGGTTGCTGGACAGGAAATAGCCGTGTACCTGCTCGTATTGGGTGCTGTAGGAGTGATCTTCTCAGCCTACACGTTGTTCCAAGTAAGAAGCAGAATGCTACGCACAAGGATCGAGTCGCCCCCGATAACGACGTCCGTTGAATGCAAGGCCTGCGGATTTAAGAACGTTAGAGAGTTCCAGCGCGGCGACTACATCTTCAAAGAAGGCGAGCCATGCCAGAAATGCAAGGCGAAAACACTGATAACGGCGATCTACAGGGAAGTCAAGGACAAGGAAAAGGATTCCTTCCTATCTTAGGTTAGGACCACGCATCCGTCTTCGACTATTAGAACTGTATGCTCTGCCTGCGCAACAGGTTTCTTGCTGGCCTCAACGAAGACTGGGTACCCTATCAGGGCTTTGGACGTTAGGAGCTCGCTGAATGCCTTCCGATAGCTCTCTTGTGGAACTATGCCTTGCAGCCAACGTTCTGCGAAAGGCAACGTCTTCAGATTCTCCTCTATGTGTCTCAAAAGCTGCTTGGCCTGCGGATTCTTCAATGACCTTGATTTGACGAAGCGGAAGATGGACACTTGCTCTCCGTCTTCAACCTTGCCGGCGGCGTCAGGGAGAGTGACGAAGGGCTCGATGGCGTACACTCCGCCCAGCTTGATTTTTGAGGAGAAGATGTGTGACACATTGGGGAGCGAAGTGCCTGCGTGGACGAGGTAGCGTCCGACTGAATGGCCTGTCAGGTTCGAGATTGGCTTTAGGCCGCAGGACTTTATGGTTTTCTCGATCACTGCTCCGAGCTTTGCGGTAGACATGTCGGGGAGGATGTTGTCTATAGCAGTCTTCAGCGCACGTTCAGCTGTTTCCACGAGGTTTGAATGTTCTGGGTTGAAGCATATGGTGACTGCCGTGTCGGCCACGTAACCATCTACGTGGGCGCCTATGTCTACTTTGACCAAGGATCGTTCTGGGATCGTATTCTTGTCGCCCGGAGGCGACGTGTAGTGGGCGGCGACTTCGTTTATTGAGACGTTGCACGGAAACGCGGGTTTGCCGCCTTTCTCGCGTATGAGGCTTTCGGCTTTCTCGCACACGTCAATAATAGGCATGCCTTCGCACACGAAATGCTTCATCTCCTCGCGGACTCCTCGAAGGATCTTGCCAGACTGCCTGAACTTTTCAATGGAAGATTTGTCGAAACCGCTCATCGAAGTCACGTCTTGGTGGCGTTTAGGTTAAGGGGTTATGGTTTAAAAGGTTTGACAGAGCATGGATAAGGCTCAGGTTGGTCTAGAGTTTCGGTATGGCGACTTTCGGGTCGAGAGTGGCGAATTCGCTTCCGCCTAGGTGGAAAATCATCTTTGCCTTTTTCAGGTTGTATACGTCTAGGAATACGTCTTCGTTGGCGTAGGCCTCGACAATTTGACCTATGAAAATCGTGTGGTCGCCCGTGGCGTGCTGGCTATGGAGCCTGCATTCCAAATGGGCGACGCATTCCTTGATGATTGGCGTTTTCAGTTTTTTCGCACGAGCACGCGTGAGGCCCGTTTCCTTGAACTTGTCGTGTTCACGTCCACTCTTTCTGCCGCAGAAGAATGTCTGATCAAGCATGTCCATGGTTGGGATGTTGACCACGAATTCCTTCGACCTCTCGATGAGGGTGTGTGAGTGTCTCCGTGGTGCGATGCTTATGGCGATGAGTGGTGGGTTCATTGACGTGGGCATGGCCCAGGCAAGAGTTATGATGTTTGGTTTTCCGGTTTTGCCTTTGCATGTAACGAGTATGGTGTGCATCGGGTGGAGCAACATGCTGGCATGTTGAAGGTCTATACCGACTTTTCCTGGCATTCTGGTTCGCCTTCAGCGTTTTATGTGGAACTTGTCGATTGTGTCTCTAGCTTTTTCGCGTTTCTTTTGGTGTTCTGCGAGGAACTTGTTGACGCGTTCGGCGAGGTCTTTCTTGCAGTCGCCGCACATAACTTCCCCTGATCTGCATTTTCTTGCTCTTTCGGTCATTTTCTTGTCGTCCTCTTCGAACATGTAGAAGAAGTATTGGGAGATCGTGCAGATGTCTGGGTTGCCTCCTTTTTTCTTCTGTTCGGCCAGTGTGGGTTTGCCGCCTGTGAAGGCGTTCCATATCTTTCGCTTGACTGCTGGGGGTTGATCAGTTGTGAATATGCTGGTTTCGGGTTCTGAGGCGCTCATCTTGCCGCTTCCGCCGAGGCCTGGCAGCAGGCGACCGTGGATCTGTGCAGGCTTATGATAGCCTAGTTTCTGTGCGATGTCGCGCGTTACACGCCAGTAGGGATCTTGGTCTATCGCAGCAGGTATCAGCGCAGGCACGTTTTCACCTGTGAGTTTCTTGTGGATGAAGCAGGGGACGGCTTGGACGGCGGGCCAGAAGATCCAGCCTAGGTTCGTGCTGTCCTGGAACCCGAATGCTGCTCGGGCCGTTGAGTAGGTTATGCGCTTGGCCACCTCCAAGGCGATGTCGTAGAGCAGGTCAATGTCCTTCGTGTCATATATTATGAACGTGTCCTCAGGCTTGAAACCCAGAGCTATCAGATCCAGAGCGTTGTCGTAGCCGAATCTCGTCATGTCAGCCAGCTGGTTCTCGTCGTCTACGAGGAATTTCTCGTCGTCGGTCATTTGGAAGTATAGTCTTGTTTTGAACTTGTCCTGCAAATGCTTTGTGAATATCCATGGAACCAAGTGGCCTAGGTGCACGGGGCCTGAGGGGCCGCGACCCGTATAGAGCACGAACCGCGTGCCCTTCTCATAAAGATCCAAAACCACATCTAAGTCGCGGTGCGAGAAGAAGACACGTCGAGCTAGCTGAAGCTGAAGGCCGCCAGTGTGCTTCGCTATTCTCTTCAGCAACTCCTCAGTCAAAGCCTGCGTGCCAAACTCGCGAATCAAACGGTCATAGTCAATCTTGCCCTTAACCTCCCACGGAGTAACAACCATTTCATCCCTGTCCTCATCAGTCATAACCACATCACCTTCACGTTCCAACCTTCATATATGAAAAAAGTGTTATAAAAACATGAAAAGAGGGAATATGTAGATGCCTAGCCCGTAGCGCACGTGCTCAAGGTGACTGCCCGAATCTTCTGCCGTAGCGCGCGCGAATGATTGGACAAAACACAAGTGCGTGCTCGTACGTCAAGTTATTTATTAGAACTCCCACAACTACACTACTGAATCCAATTCATGACGTTGACGAAGGGATCAGTGTTGGTCGAGCTAAGGGAACAAGAACGCGCAGCGCTTACAGCCCTGAACAGTCTCGGCGGCAAAGCCACAACTGAACAGCTCACACAGAAAAGCAGGTTACCCACCGCGGCCATCGCACGCGCAGCCATGACTCTACAAGAGAAGAAGCTTGTCGCGGTCAGGGAAGAGAAGCACACGGTGTTGAGGCTCAACGAGGAGGGCAAGCTGCACGCGCGAAAAGGCCTGCCGGAACGACGCCTGATAGTGGCTTTGAAAAAGCTCGGCGGCAAAGCCGCACCCGGCAAAGCTTTCGAAAACGCAGGCCTAGAGAAGCAGTTCATACCTATAGCGCTAGGCTGGGCACAAAGGAAATGTTGGACAACTCTGGACTCGAAGGCTAACACGCTGCAGGCCATAATGAAGCCTGAGGAAGGCATCGACGAGAAGCTTCTGAAACTCTTGGGCGAAAAAGAGAAGGCCGCAGTCGAAGAGCTAGACCCCATGTTGCACGAGGCAGTTCATCTTCTCAAAAGTCGAAAGCTTCTGGACGTTGAGGAGAAGACGACTCGACTTGCGGAGTTGACTGAGGCTGGCCACGAGGCGCTGAAGAAAGGCATCAAGGATGTAGCTGAGGTTACCCAGTTAACGCAGGAACTCATCATCAGCGGTAAGTGGCGCAAGGTCAAACTGCAGAAGTACAACATCGAAGCGCCCGTGGCCAACACGTGGCCCGGCAAGAAGCATCCGTATCTGGCATTCTTGGAGAAGGTTAGAGACAGGCTTGTCGCCTTAGGCTTCAAGGAAATGGTAGGCACGGCTGTCGAGTTGGCGTTCTTCCAATTTGACGCACTATACACGCCTCAGGATCATCCCGCACGCGAAGACAACGACATATACTATATGAAGTCGCCTGAGGAAGGCAGCATCGACGCCTACAAGACCGCGGCTGCCAACGTGAAGAAGACGCATGAGAACGGCTGGGAGACAGGTTCCACAGGCTGGGGAAGCACGTACTCGCTGAAGGAAGCCAAGCAGCTGGTTCTGCGCGGCCACGGCACGTGCCTCAGCGCTAGAACGCTCCTGAGCAAGAACCTGCCAATCCCAGGGCGGTACTTCTCAATCGCTCGGTGCTACAGGCCGGACATGCCTGACAAGACGCACCTGATCGAGTTCAACCAAGTCGAAGGCATAATCATCGACAAAGACCTCACGCTCCGCGACCTTCTGGGCGTGTTGAGCATGTTCGCCACCAAAATAGCGGGCGCAGACAAAATCAAACTCAAACCAGACTACTTCCCGTTCACCGAGCCAAGCGTCGAGCTGAGCGCCCACAAGGATGGCTATGGCTGGATTGAGTTCGGAGGCTCTGGCATATTCAGGCCCGAAGTCACACTGCCGCTAGGCATCAAAGAACCAGTAATCGCTTGGGGCCTCGGCATCGACCGCCTGTACATGCTGCACGCAGACATCAACGACATCCAATATATTTTCCCAACTGATTTAAACTGGATCAGAAGGAAAGCGGTGATCTAAGATGCCCACAATAGACATCGACTACGAAGGATTCGAAAAAATGCTCGGCATACATTTTGACAGGGACGTGGAAAAAATCAACGACGTCTTGGCCTTCGTGAAGGGTGAAGTGAAGCTTCTCGACGAGAAAGAAGGTACCATGAGCGTGGAAATCAAGGACACGAACAGGCCGGACACATGGAACGTCGAAGGCCTTGCACGTGCGCTCAGAGGCTTCCTAGGCATCGAAACAGGCCTAAGACGATATACGATCAGCAAGCAGATGGGTGACGTTTACGTTGACAAGCGACTAGAAGACATTCGTCCGTTCATCGGCTGCTCCATCGTCAAAGGCCTCACGCTTTCGGACGGAGTAGTCCGCGGTTTCATGCACCTACAGAACAAACTGGACCAAACCTACGGACGCAACCGCCAGAAAACCTCAATAGGCCTCTACAATCTAGACCTCGTCAAGCTGCCGCTATACTATGGTGTGGCGAGACCCACCGAAATCAGCTTCATCCCCCTCGGCTTCGCAGAGAAGATGACGCTCAAAAAGATGCTGAAGGAGCATCCGAAAGGCCAAGAATACGGTCACATAG